>C688J18823_10000645_pt1 | contig 20433 bp, 13 predicted proteins | sample HopSoiMetagenom1_FD_18823 | JGI IMG/M metagenome (IMG submission 18823) | reverse complement strand
GACCGACATCCCCGCCAATTTGAAAGATCAGGCGCAGGAAGCGCACGAACGGCTGGTCGAACTCGTCGCCGAGGGCGACGACAAGCTGATGGAAAAATTCTTCGAAGCCGGCACTCTCGGCGAAGAAGACCTCGTCCCGGCCCTGCACAATGCCATTCGCGAAGACAAAATTTTCCCCGTCATCTTCAGCTCCGGTCTGGGCAACATCGGTGCCGACCGCGTCATGGACTTCATCATCGACTACACGCCCGCTCCCTCTGAGCACGAATGGGTGCAGGGCGAGGTCTCCGCGGGAAGCAATGGCGATACTCCCAAGCGCCACGAAAGTGACGAAGAACCGGTCTCACTTTACATCTTCAAAACGGTCTCTGATGCTTTCGCCGGACGCATCTCCTACTTCAAAGTATTCTCGGGCGTGCTGAAGAACGACTCTACTTTGCAGAATTTCCCCAAGACCATTGCGGAAAAGCTTTCCCACATCTCCGTGATGCAGGGCAAGACGGCTGTGCCGGTGAATGAACTTCACGCCGGCGACATCGGGGCAGTCGCCAAGTTGAAAGACACCCTGACTGGCGACACGCTCGGCGACAAGTCCGCTCCCATTCAGTATCCGCGAGTCAAGCTGCCCGAGCCGGCCATTACGTTCGCCATTGAGCCCAAGAGTCGCGCCGACGAAGACAAGCTCGGCCCCGGCCTGCACAAGCTCATGGAAGAAGATGCCATGCTGCGCTTCTTCCGCGATCCCCAGACAAAAGAGTTCCTCATCGCCGGTACCGGACAGCAACACATCGAGGTCATCGTCGCCAAGCTCAAAAAGCGGTACAACACCCAAGTCAACCTCAAGGCTCCCAAGGTCCCGTACCGCGAGACCATCCGGGGCAAGGCTGACGTCCAGGGACGTCACAAGAAGCAGACCGGCGGCCACGGCCAGTACGGCGACTGCAAGATCAAGATGGAGCCGCTCCCCCGCGGAGGCGAGTTTGAATTCGTCAACGACATCTTCGGCGGATCGATTCCCAAGAACTTCATCCCCGCCGTGGAAAAAGGAATCAAAGACGCCGCCGCCCGCGGATATCTCGCCGGATTTCCCGTGGTCGATTTCAAAGTCGTGCTCTACGATGGCTCCTACCACGATGTCGATTCGAACGACCTTTCCTTCCAGATGGCGGGCCGCATCGCCTTCAAGAAAGCGATGGAGGTCGCCAAGCCCACACTGCTCGAGCCTGTGATGCACGTTGAGATTACGGTGCCCGACGATTTCGCCGGATCGATCATGGGCGACCTCAACAGCCGTCGTGGCCGCATTCAGGGTATGGACAATAAGGCTGGCAACACCGTGGTCAAAGCCGAAGTACCGATGTCGGAAATGCTCACTTACGGCGTCGAGCTGACCTCAATGACCCAGGGCCGCGGCTCGTTCAACATGGAAATGCACCACTACGACGTAGTTCCCGGCCAATTGCAGGAAAAAATCATCGAGAAGTCGAAAGCCGAACGCGGCGAAGTGAAGGAAGAAGAAGAGTAGTAGCGCGATTACCCCGAGTGGCAGCGAAGCGATTTCAGACGATGTCATCGTGAACGACCTCAAGGCCGGCGCGAGCGATCCTACGATGGCCGGAGCCTAGATTCAGTAAACGGGAACGCCCCGCGCTGTGCATGATCTCGAACCCCTGCACCCCGCTCCCTTGGCCCCTGTTCCCATCGGCCCGCGCTACGCAATCCCCGGCGAACGAATTACACTATTAGTTTGCAATCGAACCAGCGCCGCACCCGTTGTGCACCCAAGATTCCCCTGCAAGGGAGGCCATCATGTCTGTAAACAGCTTCAGCAGCCGCTCAACTCTGAAACTTGGCAGCAAGGAATACGAAATCTATCGCCTCGACGCCCTCGACAAAGCCGGAATCTCCACAAAGCACCTGCCATTTTCTCTCCGCATTCTGCTCGAGAACCTGCTCCGCACCGAGGACAGCCGCAATGTCACCAAAGACGAAATCCGCGCGCTCGCTAACTGGAACAGCAAATCCAAGCCGGACAAGGAAATCGCCTTCACCCCCAGCCGTGTCCTCCTGCAGGACTTCACCGGGGTCCCCTGCATCGTCGATCTCGCCGCCATGCGCGATGCCATGAAGAACCTTGGAGGCGACGCCACTCTGATCAATCCACTTCAGCCCGTCGAATTGGTAATCGATCATTCCGTGCAAGTCGACGAATTCGGTACCGCCAACGCGCTCGATATGAACGCCCTTCTCGAATTCCAGCGCAACAAGGAACGTTATTCATTTCTCCGTTGGGGACAGACCGGATTCCGCAATCTCGCCATCGTTCCACCTGATACTGGCATCGTCCACCAGGTCAACCTCGAATATCTCGCGCGAGTAGTTTTCGTCCACGAAGGCCCGGGCAAGCGCGTCGCCTACCCGGACACGTTGGTGGGCACCGACAGCCACACCACAATGGTCAACGGTCTTGGCGTTCTCGGATGGGGCGTCGGCGGTATCGAAGCCGAGGCCGCCATGCTCGGCCAGCCCGTCTCCATGCTCATCCCTCTCGTTGTGGGAGTGAAGCTGACCGGACGCCTGCGGGAAGGCGCTACCGCTACGGATCTCGTCCTTACCATCACCGAGATGCTGCGCAAGCACGGCGTCGTCGGAAAGTTCGTCGAATACTTCGGCCCGGGACTCCGCGACCTGCCGCTCGCCGATCGCGCCACCATCGCGAACATGTCTCCCGAGTACGGCGCCACCTGCGGCATCTTCCCCATCGACAAAGAGACGCTCCGCTACCTCGAACTCACGGGCCGCAGCAAAGAGCAGATCGCGCTCGTCGAAGCTTACTCGCGAGAGCAGGGACTCTTTCACGATGACAAGACTCCAGAGGCGGAGTATTCGGAACTGCTGTCGCTCGATCTTGCCACCGTCGAGCCATCGCTGGCTGGGCCGAAGCGTCCACAGGATCGCGTCGTGCTCTCGCAGGCAGGAGACTCATTTTGCAATGCCCTTCCTGCCCTCATGAAGCCGAAGAGTGCCGCCAAGGCTGGAACCATTTCCGCTGTCGCTCCTGCCACCAAAGATCGCTGGGAGCAGGAGGGCGGCAGTCCTACCGCGGTTGGCGTCGAAGATCCCAACGTGCACGAGCACGTTCCGGCGTCCGTGAAAGAGTCGCTCCGGCACGGCAGCGTCGTCATCGCCGCGATCACGTCCTGCACCAATACGTCTAATCCCTCAGTCCTGATCGGCGCTGGCTTACTCGCCAAGAAAGCCGTCGAAAAGGGACTCTCAGTTCCGTTGTGGGTGAAGACGTCCCTCGCGCCCGGATCGAAAGTCGTTCGCGACTATCTCGAGAAAGCCGGATTGATGGCCTACCTCGAGAAGCTCAAGTTCCACATCGTCGGCTACGGATGCACCACTTGTATCGGAAACTCCGGTCCTCTTCCCACCGAAATCTCCCAGGCCATCGACGACAAGGAACTGGTCGTCGCTTCCGTGCTCTCCGGCAATCGCAATTTTGAAGGCCGCATCAATTCCGAGGTCCGCGCCAACTACTTGATGTCCCCTCCTCTCGTCGTCGCCTTCGCGCTCGCCGGACGCATCGACATCGATATGCGCAAAGATCCCCTCGGCAAAGGGAAAGACGGGCAGCCCGTGTACCTTGCCGATATCTGGCCGACCTCGCGCGAGGTGGAAGATACGATGGCGCAGTCGATTACTGCCGCAATGTTCTCCAAATCCTACGGCGAAGTTTTTCAGGGTGATGAGCGCTGGCGCGGGCTGTCGGTGCCGAATGGCGAGACCTATGCGTGGGATGAGGATTCCACCTACATCCGCCGCGCACCCTACTTTGACGACATGGCGGTGAAGCCTTCGCCAGTGCAGGACATCACGAACGCGCGTGTCCTTGCAGTCCTCGGCGATAGCGTCACGACCGACCACATTTCTCCTGCCGGTTCGATCAAGAAAGACAGTCCCGCGGGGAGTTATCTGCAGGAGCATGGCGTCAAGCCTGCCAACTTCAACTCCTACGGCTCGCGTCGCGGCAATCACGAAGTCATGGTCCGCGGAACCTTCGCCAATGTTCGGCTTCGCAACAGGCTGGTGGAAACCGAAGGCGGGTTCACACGCTACCTGCCGACCAACACGGAGATGTCCATCTTCGACGCTTCAGAAAAATATCGCGCCGAAGGAATCCCGCTCGTAATCCTCGCTGGCAAAGAGTACGGATCAGGATCGTCGCGGGACTGGGCCGCCAAAGGTCCGTCGCTGCTCGGCGTGCGCGCCGTCATTGCGGAGAGTTATGAACGCATTCACCGCTCGAACCTGGTCGGCATGGGTATCCTGCCGCTGCAGTTCGAGGCAGGCAAGAACGCGGAATCGCTCGGACTGACGGGCGAAGAGACCTTCGACATTCTCGGTTTGCGCGAGCGCCTCGCCTCGAAATTAGAAACGGGACGCACCGTCGTCGTTACGGCCATCTCTGCGGAAGGCAAGAAGAAGACCTTCGAGGCGCGTATCCGCATCGACACACCCCAGGAGATTCTCTACTATCAGCACGGCGGCATTCTGCAGTATGTCTTGCGGCAGCTGCTTGCGGGCAAGCCGGAACTGGTGGGAGCATAACCTGAGCTACCAAAGGAGCATCCGCAGAGGAACATGCTAGGCAATCGCACCAGCGAGCAGTGGATCGCTCAGTACTCGCGCAGCCATCAGCATCCCATGAACCGTCTTTGCCACACGCTCGGTATCCCGACGATCCTGCTGTCGTTCGCAGTTGCCCTCGCCGCAGTCCTCCAGCACCGCCTCTGGATTGTCGCGCTCGCCCTGTTCGTGATCGGCTGGATCCTCCAATTCATCGGCCACGCCTTCGAAGGCAAGCCCCCGGAGTTCTTCTCCGACTGGCGCTTCCTCTTCGTAGGCGTTCGCTGGTGGTGGGCCAAAATCAACGGCAAAGCCTGACATTCCGCAGATCTTATGTACCTTTGACATTCCGAGCGCGAAGCGCGAGGCCTCCGCTTTCTGCCTATCCCTCCGGCCCGAATGTCACGATTCTGTCACCCGAATCTTGCACCGTCGAATACCTCTGATCTATGCTCGAAGCACGGGGTTCTGCTTCACCGACAAACATGCAGCGTTTCACCGCAAGATTCCTGCTGCTATTTGCGTTGTTCGGGACAGTCGCTCCCGCAGCGCTGCAGGCCCTTTCCACGTCGTCGCACGCCTGCTGCCTGCGCAAGTCCGCACAGCATTGCCATCATCAGCTGAATTCGTCGCAATCAGTCGTCCACTCCACTGCCGGATGCTGCACCCGCGACTGCTGCCGCGCCGTCACGATATCCAAGTCCGCATACACACAACCCTCGCCCAGTGCCGGACTCACCCGCTACGCCGTCGAATGCGTTTCTGAATCCCATCCTGCCCTGGTCCACACGCAAGTCCAAACCTCGAAGTCCCCACGCGCTCCTCCGAAGTCGTCCACCTGCTAAAACTGGCAATCCAGGAGACCGGGAAGGGCACGAGTTTACTCGTGCCGCTAACAGGCACCTCAAGCTGGCGGCTTTAGCCGCTGAGGTTTGCTTTTTCCCTAAAAATTTCTTTCGGAGAACGCATGCGCCGAATCTGTCTTCCACTATTCGCAACATTACTGGCAACATTCACCTACGCCGCCGTGGTCGGCTCCGTTCGCGGAGTCATTCACGACCCGCAGCACCGCCCTGTCGAAAACGCAATGGTCATGATCAAGGCCAAGGCCTCGGACTGGGCCTCGACCGTAAACTCCAATGCGAACGGTGAGTTCGCCTTCCCCGCCGTTCCTCTCGGCGAATACATCGTCACCGTAGCCGGCGTAGGCTTTGAGCAGTCCCAACAAGAGGTCCCGGTCATCTCCGGTTCGCAGCCCGTGCTCCACTTCGCCCTCAACGTCGCCGGCGCCAAAGAGTCCATCAATGTCAGCGAGACTGCCGAATCTGCGCCTACCGATTCCGCCACGCCCATTACGGTCGTCGATCGCCTTGAGATCGCCCGTACTCCCGGCGCCGATCGCACCAACAGTGTGGCCATGATCACCAATTATGTGCCCGGATCCTACGTCGTCCACGACCAGCTCCATATCCGCGGCGGACACCAGACCAGCTGGCTCGTCGACGGCATCCCTGTCCCCAACACAAACATCGCCTCCAACATCGGACCTCAATTCGATCCCAAGGACGTGGACTACCTCGAAGTCGGTCGCGGGAGTTATGGCGCTGAGTTCGGCGACCGCACCTATGGAGTCTTCAATGTCGTGCCCCGCACAGGATTCGAGCGCAACAACGAAGCCGAACTGGTTTTGAGCGCCGGAAACTTCTATCAGACGAACGACCAGTTCAGCATCGGCAGTCACACCCAGCGTTTCGCCTACTACGCCAGCGCCAACGGCAACCGCAGCAATCTGGGAATCGAAACTCCCGTACCTGAAGTCATTCACGATGCTGCCAATGGCTTCGGCGGCTTCGGAACTCTCATCTTCAACGTCGACCCCACGAACCAGCTGCGATTAGTCACCTCTCTGCGAAAGGATTTCTATCAGGTCCCCTACGATCCCAGCTTCACCGACCTGGAGAGCTCGCACTACGACAGCAGCGGCCTGCGCGATGCCGACCACGAATCCGACGCGCTCGTGAATTTTTCCTGGGTCCACACTTTCAACTCGAAAACCCTTCTCACAGCCTCGCCCTTCTTCCACCGCAATTCCGCAAACTATCAAGGAGGCGCAGCCGACTATCCCACATCCACCACTGACCGCCACTCTTCCCTTTACGCCGGGGGTCAGATCAACTTCACGACCAGCTTTGCGCGCAACGATCTTCAGGTAGGCCTCTATGGATTTCATCAGAACGATAACCAGCAACTCGGGATTCTCTTCAATTGCCCAACGAACGGCAATCCGAACTTCCCCGACTGCGGTGGGCCTCCCTTCTTCGACGCCGAGTCTCCATCAGGCAGCCTCACCTCATTCTTCATCGATGACAAATTCAAGCCCGTGCCCTGGCTGACTCTGTCGGCCGGAATGCGACCGACGCACTTCGCCGGAGGCATCACAGAAAACGCCATCAGCCCGCGCTTCGGTGCGACGCTCAATATCCCCAAGCTCAACTGGGCCTTCCGCGCTTTCTACGGACACTACTACCAAGCCCCTCCACTGATTACAGCCAACGGTCCTCTTCTCGAGCTCTGCCAGGCGAACGGCTGCGGATTCATTGCTCTTCATGGAGAGCGCGACGAGGAACATCAGTTCGGGGTCGCGATTCCTTTCCGCGGATGGACGCTGGATGCCGACACCTTTCACACTCGCGCGCGTAACTTTTTCGATCACGATGTCATCGGAGAATCGAACCTCTTCTTCCCCCTCACGATCGAAGGCGCCGTAATCAACGGATGGGAAGTCACGCTGCGGACGCCGCGCATCGCGCATCGCGCACAAATTCATCTTGCGTACTCCAATCAGGTCGCTTGGGCCGGAGGCGCCACCACCGGCGGCCTCACCGCTTTCGAATCTCTTGACTGGGGGCCCCTCGATCACGACCAGCGCAACACCCTCAACGTGGGCGCAGACATCACGTTGCCTCGGCGCATCTACGCTTCAACCAACATTTATTACGGGTCCGGTTTCACCAATGGGTTTCCCGGCGAAACCTACCCCGGCGCATATCTGCCGGGACATACCAGCTTCGATCTGACCCTCGGTAAGGACATAACCGAGCATCTTTCGGCATCGCTCAGTGCGTTGAATGTGGCGAACCGCCGGTACCTGATCGACAACAGCGTAACCTTCGGCGGCTTCCACTGGAACAATGCAAGGGAGGTCTTCGTAGAAGTCCGCTATCGCTTCCATTTCTAAAGCAGAAAAAGCCGGCCCAGGCGCCTGGACTCGGCACGGATCGGGACCCCCGCGACGGCCGGCAGCAGCTTAAGTGGCTTGCATGGTCCCAGTTGAGGGGTCCGGGAAAACTCCTGAATGGCGGTGGTAACCGTGGAAGAGCGGCGCTTTTAGCGCCGCGTACAGCGCGCACAATCAATGGGCTTCAGCCCCTGAGGGATGCCTCTCAGCAATCCCCCTGGGCTCGTTTGTGAACTGTCCACTGATCAGTACTTGCTCAGTTTCCATGTGTCCGAATAGAGCTTCCCGTTGCTGAACAGGTCGCCACCGAAGATGAAGAACTCGTGCCGTGCGGGATCCCACACCGTTCCGAACAGTTCACGCGCCGGCGGGCTCACGGGAGGATGTCTCTGCTTCCAGTTACTCCCGTCCCAAGTCCAGGTCGTGTTCTGGTCCACGGCCACACTGCCTCCACCAAAGACCACGACCTCGCCGACGATGGGATCATAAGCCCCAGTCGTGAAATACAACGGTGGAGGTTGGGTGACCGGCTGCCGTTGCGTCCAATCCGTGCCGTCCCATGTCCACGTGTTCTGCACGATCCATATGTCTGAGATGCCGCCAAACATCACAACATTGTGATGCGCCGGGTCGTACACCGCCACCGCCCCAGCGCGCGGATAAGGAGTCGTGGTCGGATTCAGCAGCAGCCAATCCGATCCCGTCCACTGATACATGCTGCGGGAATAGAACTGGCCCTGATATCCCCCAAACATGTCCACATGTCCATTGACCGGATCGGTGAAGAGCGACGGATTGGTGGCGCCTCTCGGAACGGTCGTAGGCTGAGCCTGTGTCCATGTCTCGCTCGCGCCGTCCCAGACCCACGTGTCATTCAGGAACGCAAATCCTTGGAATCCACCAAACAAGACTATTTTCTGGGTGCTGCTGTCGTAGGCCATGGTGGCAGCGGCCCGGGCGCCGGGGCTTATCGGAGTTTGTACTTGTTTCCAGGTGCTGCCATTGAAAGTCCAGGTGTCGTTGAATTCATTCACTTCATCCGTGCCGCCGAATACGACTACCTTCTTGCTGATCGGATCGTAGGCAGATGCGAATGCAGTACGGGCAGGAAATGGATGCGTCGGATGCAGTTGAATCCACTTGGAACCGGTGGAAGACGTAGCTGCGTACGACGGCATTGCGATGACGAGCGCGGCCAGGGCGAACGCCAGTTGTGGGCATCGGGCTTTAACACACTTGCTTACAAACACTCAGTATTCCTCCTTGCGAACAACGGTCGGGAATCCTACCAAGTGTCTTGATCACATGTGTAGAGTCGAAAGTATGATTAACATTCCACATAACGAATTGTTAGTACACCCTTGGAGTTCGCACCGCATTGGCGCGCTTAGGAGGTCAAGACGACGGCCCGTTAAGCCGAGACTCAAACGCAAACAGCCAACGCCACTCGTCACGAAAACTTATTCGCCGCGGCAGAATCTCCTGCAGTAAGAATCCAGAAATAGCCCTCTGCCAAAAAGCCCGCGCTGCAACGTTGGTTTCCATCACCCGAACCTCCCATGGTCCTGGGAATCTCCGCCACACTTCCTCCGCAACCCGAGTTCCCAGGCCTCGTCTCCGATAACCACGCAGCACAAAAAATTCCGCCATATCCCATGTTGCGTCGTCCCCGGAAACTTCCGAGCCTTTTTTCACCAGAACGAATCCCGCCAGTTTCGTATCCACCCGCACTAGAAACGCATGGCGCCCTTCTTCGCTCCAATAGAGCGGAAGGTCCCTGTAAGTGAATCTTCCATCCGACCCGATTTCGACCTCGTGAAATTCGCTGAAATCGTATGCGTACAACTGGAGCAGGTTGGCCAGAATAAACTCTTGCTCCCTCAATGCCGGGATCACCTCAACCTCCACCGATAACTTGTCCGCCCCTTTCATCACCCGTTAACGCCCACTCTTTTCCCGCACCAACTCCTCCACATCCCCGATCTTCTCGCCGAGCAAATTCAGCTTCCTTGCCAGACCCTGAATCTCCGCCTCAGCTCTCCGGTTCACATCAAAATCTAACTCGCTCCTCACCCGATCCTTCGTGTCCTGCCGGTTCTGGCTCATCATGATGATCGGCGCCTGGAACGCCGCTAGCATCGACAAGAACAGGTTCAGCAGGATAAACGGATACGGATCCCACGACTTCCCGCCCATGATTCTTGAGACCGTGACATAAACCACCAGCCCGAAAAGGAAGCTGAGGATGAACGTCCACGATCCTCCGAATCCCGCCACCACGTCAGCAACGCGCTCACCTATCGTCGACTCTTTGTCGATAATCTCGTTCGCATTCCGGCTCGCCCGCAGCCGCACGAGTAGTTGAGACGCATGAAACTGGCGGCCGAGAGTTTGCAGCATATCCATGCCGGCCATGGGCTTTCGATGCAATAACACCGAGATATCTTCGCGATCCACCTCGACGCACACCGTCTCATCTACTGCCGTAGCCTCGCTCTGGTGCGGCGTTTGTTCCAGCATCGACGCGAATCCAAAGAACTCTCCGTGCGATGGCTCGTCGATGACCACCTCCTGGCCATCCTGGTCGACCGTCATCACGCGCACCCGTCCACTCACAACCACGTACGCGCGCCCGCTCGCGTCGCCCATCTTGTAAATGCGTTGCCGCGGCCGGAACGTCACTATCTCAACCTGCCCCGCCAATACCGCCGCCTCATCGTCATCCAGCTTCGAGAATAACGGAACATGCTTCAGCACTTCAGGATTGCAACCCATCGAACACCCCTAATGTGAATTTCGGCCCGCGTAGGATTGCACAACTCTAACAGCCATACAACCCGACGGCGACCGCATAACGTGCAGCACCATCCTCTGAACCGCCGCTCCCTGCCTCGCTGTGGTGAGAAATGTCGGGCGCATCACCAACGTAATCACCCAGCACGCCGCATTCCGCAGTACCATCGCCCCAATGGATCTCAAATACCTGGTCTCGCACTTCGTCTACAAAATCGAGCCCAAGCCTGATGGCGGATTCATTGCCCGCGCAGCTGACCCGAGCGTTCCCCCGCTCGAAGGCCCCACGCGCGAGGATCTCCAGCGGAAGATCCAGCAAAACATTCTGAATGCACTCTCGACCGAATTCCCCGCGTTCAAGGATGCCGTCCAAGGCAAGAAAGTGGAGCTGGCGTTCCACGTAGAGCGCACGCCGCAAGGCGGATTCGAGATTCACTCCGCCGATCCCGGCACGCCCGTCATCCAGGCTTCGAATCAAGAAGATTTCGAGTCGCACTTTCTGGAAAAATTCCTGAACTTCGCCGGCAAACACATCATTCCGGAGCTTCCATCGGCCCTCACGGCGCAAGCCAATTCCCCGAATGTGAAAGTGCTTCTGAACAAGAATGTGTCGTTCAAGGTGAATGCCGGCCCACACGGCATCAAGTTCGGCTCTCCAAAACCAGGCGAGTCCAGCGCCCCGTCCATCCAGTCGCCCCAAATCAATCAAGACCTGACCAGTCTGGCCGGCACAATCGACAACAAGCCCATTACGCCAGAAAGCAGCGGCACTTGGAAGCTCTTCGGCTTCGCACTCCTGATCTTCATCCTTGCAGCCGCGATGTACTTCTTCTTGCGCTTCCGCTAGGGAGCACTTCCTCTGTGAACCTCTGTATCCTCTGTCGTGAATTCACAACGCAAGGTCGGGTTCTAGAAGCACGCGAAGCAGGAACCACGATCGCAACACGATTGGCGCAACTTCACGCCCGGGAGTTAAATTGTAATAACGTGAAAAACTCAATCGGCATTCGTGCACTCTTATTGTTGCTTTTGGCTGCGGCCGCACTGGTGGGTTGTCACTGCTCGAAGACAAGCCAGGCCAAACGCTACCACTTCACCGGACGCATCATCACCATCGAAAGCTCCGGCGACTCCGCCCTCATCGACGGCGACAACATCCCGGGTTTCATGGACCCGATGGCCATGTCCTACAAGATCAAGCCAGCCTCTGTGCTCCGCGAACTCGCTCCCGGAGACTCCATCGCCGCCGACGTCGTTGTCATCGAACCGGCAAAAAAAGATGAAGATGCCGTGCCTGATTACTGGCTTGAAAACGTGAAGGTCACTGCACATGCCAAAAATCCGCCCGCCAAAGGTCCCAACGCTCTGCACATGCCGGCTCCCGGCGAAGAGGTCCCCGACTTTGCCTTTACCAATCAGGACGGCAAGCGCGTCACCCTCAAGCAATACCGCGGCAAGATTCTGTTCGTCACGTTCATCTACACGCGCTGCCCATTCCCCGATTTCTGCCCGCGAATGAGCAGCAACTTCAACGAAATATACAAGCAGGCCGCGACAAATCCGGCACTCGCGAACGCCCGCCTGTTGAGCATTAGCTTCGATCCCGAACACGACACCCCCAAGGTCTTGCGCGATTACGCATTCTCCGTCGCCCACACTCACGAGACCACCCTCTTCCACAGCTGGGAGTTCGCTGTTCCAAGTGCGAAGGACCTGCCGAAAGTCGCGGATTTCTTCGCGCTCACCGTCCAGCCCGAAAAAGGTCTAATCACGCACAACCTGAGCACATCGGTCATCGGCCCTGACGGCAAAATCATGAAGTGGTATCACGGCGGAGACTGGCAGGTTTCTGATCTAATAAAGGACGCAACAGACGCCCAGAAATCCTGACGCGACAAGGAAGTAGCGCCCGCCGTATTTGCGCGGTCTCGCCGCCACACGGTCGACGACGAGAAACTAGATCGCTCTGCAAAGTGCAATAAGTCGGAAGACACTTGTCTTCGAAGCTTGAATTTCGAAACTTTGAACTTATGAAATACCTACTCCTACTCCTCGCCATCCTTGGAATCATCGTCTCCTCGCTAGCTCTCCGCGAACACTACCGCGAATACGGAGACTCCCCGTGCAGCATCAACGAGCATTGGGACTGCGGTGTCGTCAATCACAGCAAATACGCCATGCTCGGCCCCCTCCCGGTCGCCACGGTCGGCATCCTCGGATACATCCTCATGGCCGCGCTCTCACTATTCCGCGCATATCGCCTGCTGATCATCCCGACATTCGCCGGCCTGGCCTTCTCGCTCTACCTGGCAAACATCGAGGCACACGTGCTGGGCGTCTGGTGCGTGTACTGCGTGATCTCGCTGGGGATCATTTCGCTGATGAGTTTGCTGGATGTCGCCGCGGTGATTGCAGGATTCGTTCGCAAACCGGCGGTGCCTTAGGAAACTAGCTCCGCAGGCAACATACAAAGGACCTGGAAAAGGCACAGGGATTATTCGTGGTGAAGCTGGGCACTAGGTATGGGCGTAGCTACTATCCTCTCTCAAAAGCGTGCTTCTTCTCCAACTCCTCGACCGCCGCAACTCGTGCGATCTCGAACCGTGACGCCTGATTCATCAGCGCATGCGTCGCCTGCGCATATTCACCCTCAATCCGCAGCAGTCCTTGGGCCGCCACCAGCCGCGCCGCTACTTCGATCACATGCTGCGGTGTCGTTTGCAGATATTGCGCCTCGGCCGGATCTCCAATCCACACTCGCTCCGAGCCTCCCAACGCACTCTGCCAGTAAACCTTCTTTTCCATGAACTCCGCCACGGCCTCGTCGGTCGCTTTCCCAAACACCCACTGCTGCCGCTTGAAGTCGTAATGCCGCGACGAAAATGGCACGGGCAGCAGCTTCCCCGACTTCACGAATTCAATCTGCTTCCGGTCCACTTCCTTCCGCAGCGCATTGATCACCGGTGTCTCCGCGTCTGGCGGATTCAGCGACGGCATCACCTCCCTCACCGTCTGCGACAAGTTCACCGCAACGAGGGCATGCAATCCCTCCGATGCCCCCAGCCGGATGTCCCCATGCAGCACCCAGAAATCGGCGCCCGAGGTCGATTGGTGAAACGGCCAACTCAACTTAATCGTCAGCGGCAGCCCCGTGAGCGTTACCCAGATCTTCTTCTCAGCAGCCACAGCCCCGCCGCTCCCCACCTCAGTCATTGCCCATTCCTTTTCGTGTGATTTTCAGCGATGTGTCGTCAACACAATTCTACAAGGAAGATTGCACTTACCATGTTCATCTCAGCCCGCAGCGTGGACCGCTGACCCCTGAACCCTAATTTCGTCCATCCAGCGTGTTTCGCACCTTCAAAGCCAGCTCCGCCTTCTTGAAAGGCTTTTGCAGCAGCTGCACTCCGGGCTCGAGCACTTTGTGCTGCACCACCATGTCATCGGTGTACCCGGTCATATATACAATTCTCGTCTTCGGACGCTTCTGCAAAATCTTCTCTGCCAACTGGCTCCCGCTCATCCCCGGCATGATCACGTCGGTCAACAGGAGATCAATCGTCTCCACATAATTGTCCGCCATCCGGAGGGCCTCTTGCGCATTCGAAGCCGCTAATACCTTGTAGCCATACCCTTCCAGGAAGATGCGCGTCAGTTCCCGGAGATCCGGTTCATCTTCGGCAATCAGAATCGTCTCCGTACCTCCTCTTGCCTGATCTTCTCCAAGACGCTCCGACTCCTTCGGAGCCATGCCTTCAGCGGCTGGCAGGTATATGGAAAAAATCGATCCCTTCCCCGGCTCGCTCTCGACCTGAATGCTGCCACCACTCTGCTTCACGATGCCGTACACCGTCGCCAATCCGAGGCCAGTGCCCTTGCTCATCGGTTTGGTAGTGAAGAACGGTTCGAAGATGTGCGGAAGATTCGCTGGCTCGATCCCTTGTCCCGTATCGGACACTCTCAGGAGCACGTACCACCCACGCGCCAGATCAAGGCTCCGCCCCTGCTCCGCGCCGATCTCCACATTCGCGGTCTCCATCGTCAGCTTGCCGCCTTGTGGCATTGCATCGCGCGCATTCACCGCCAGGTTCATGAGCACCTGCTCCACTTGGCCAGGATCCACTCTCACCGATCTGAGCGACGGATGCAGCCGCGCCAGCAGCTCAATGTCTTCTCCGATCACGCGGGACAGCATCTTTTGCACTTCNGTCACGGCCTCATTCAGGTCCAGTACTCTCGGCTGCAGAACTTGCTTCCGGCTGAATGCCAGCAANTGCTGCGTAAGCGAGGCCGCGCGCAACGATGCCCGTCGAATCTGCAGCAACCCGTTTCGCGCGTCGTCATCGGCGCCCCCGGTTGCCAGCAGTAACTCGCCNTGCCCCATGATGATGCTCAAAATATTGTTGAAGTCGTGCGCCACTCCGCCCGCGAGCCGTCCAATAGCTTCCAGTTGTTGCGCATTTCTGAGCTGATCTTCCAGGTGCATGCGCTCGGTCACATCCCGCGTAATGCCCCACGTTCGCACCCAGCAACCATCCGCCACCATCCCAATCATCGTGTTGCGAAAAATCTTCTTCCGTCCATGCGCGTCCAGCTCGCGCGATTCCTGATCCGTGATCCGGTAACCCGCCTCGACGAATCTCTCCATGAACTGCTGCGTGAGTGGGTCGTGCAAAACCAGAAACTCCGATAGCGGCCGCCCCATCAGTTCCTTCGCCGAGTTCCGCCCGTACATCTTCGCCATCGCATCGTTGCATTCCGCCATGCACCCCCGTTCGTGCGCCAATCGGATCTGCTCCTTCACCGCCAGATCGCTTGGCACCGGAGGGTTGTACTCCATTCGGAAAATACCCTCCGAACTCCGCTCCACGAATGTTCGGTACCGCTCCTCGCTGTCCCGGAGCGCCTCCTCCGCGCGCTTCTGCTCGGTGATGTCGATCATCAGCCCCCGGATCAGCCGCTTGCCCGTCTGGTCGCGGTAGATCACCGCTTCATCGCGAATCCATACCTCGCGCCCATCTTGCCGCCGCATTCGATACTCCAGCAGCACTGGCCGGTCTTCTTCCCACGTATCCTCCAACTGCGCCACGACGTGATCTTTCGGATTGAGCTGGTTCCACCAGAACCACGGATCGTTCAGGCAATCCTCTGCGGCATACCCGAGAATCTTCGTTACCTGCGGGCTCAGATAAAAAAATCTTCCCATCACTCCCGCTTCTGCCACATACGAAATTGCCGGAACTTCCTCCACCAGTTGCCGGTATTTCGACTCTGCCTGCCGCAGCGCTGCCGTCGCCTTTCGCCCTTCCTCTTGCGAGCGAATCGCACAGATACCAAACGACAAGTTGCTCGCCATCTCCGTGAGCAACTCCAACTCCGAGTTTTCGAACGATCCCACCTGATCGGAATAGATCATCAGCACGCCGAATGGGCGGTCCCCGTCGCGCAACGGCAGTGCCAGCACAGCCGCGTATCCGCGCTGCAGCGCGCGCTCTTTCCAGGGCGCAAATTCCGGATCTCTCGCGGCGTCCAGCACCACGCACGTCCGGTTTTCCCGGATGGCCGTCCCCGACGGACCGCGTCCATTCGGCACTTCCGCACTCCAGTTCACCTCAATATTTTGCAAATACCCAACTTCGTGCCCGGCCCACGCCATCGGACTTACCGTCTTCCTCTCGTCCGTCTGCGCGTACCCGATCCAGACCAGCCGGTACACCCCGAGCCGGACCACCACATCGCAGATCTCCCGCAGCAATTCCGGCTCGCTCCCCGCACGCGCCAGTGCCTTGTTGCACGCACTCAGCGCACGCAGCGCGCGATTCAGTCGCCGCAGCTCTTTATTGATTTCGTGATCTCGCGCAGATTCCGCCGGAGAGACAATCACGCCCTCGTAGTCGTGATCTGGGACAGCTGGATCATCAACCACTGGAGAGCCCTTCGGAGCGCCCCGCTCTGCGGGCTTGAACGGCTGAGAGGTTTCCTGCGTCACAACAGTCCCGAGCAAGTTTGCGCCATTGTAAAGCGCAAGCGCATCAGTGTACAGCGTCACAGGCGCACCACAGCAACAAACTCACACGTGTCCTGATTCCCGAACGAAGTGATGTCATGCGACCAGGAGAATTGCCATTCCGAGTCGCGCAGCGACGAGGAATCCGCTGCCCCCGTGGCGCTACCGCGTCTTCCTCCGCACCTTCGTCCCCATCTTCAGCAGCTTCCTCACCGTCCCCGTCGGCAACGCTTTCATCTGGTCGTACAACTCCGTCACCGCCTCGAAGAACCCCGCCATCGCCTCCAGACGCTCGCGCGTGTAGTCCGCCCCGGCTTCCTTTGGATCAAGATCCGCCAGGCACTGCCGCAGAATCTCCCGCGTCGGATCGATCTCCCTTCGCTTCCTCTGCTCGATCACAAGCCGGAACATTTCCCACACATCTTTCATCGACTCGTAGTGCTCGCGCCGGTCTCCAAGTACATGCACTGCTCGCACAATCCCCCACGTTTCAAGCTCGCGAATCGAAGTACTCACATTCGACCGCGCCACGCTCAAAGTCTCCGCAATCTCCTCAGCGGGCAACGCCTTTGGCGAGAGATACAGCAGTGCATGGATCTGCGCCACTGTCCGGTTGATCCCCCACCGCGTCCCCATCTCCCCCCAGTGAAGGATGTACTGCTTCTGCACTCCAGTCAGTTCAGGCATGTCACTCCCTTCAGTACAGACTGAATAAACAGAATACCACTATCAGGTGAATGTTTTCGGCCTATTGCGACACTGAAAGGAATTAGTTCATAGGGGGACAGCCGCCTCGGCTGTCCACGCGACGCTTTCTGTCGTGGCGGGGGGTGGGTAGCTTGGCGCCGAATGCGTACATCAGAAACTTAGCAAGGACTTGCGATCCAACTCAAAGCTCGCTGGCAGACGATAGCTCCTGCACCTTCACTTGCACGTAATATTTGGATTTTCCCTGGCGAGCTTCAGGCATTCGGCGTGTTGCTTGGCCCGGCGCGAAGCCTCGCCCAGATCCTGGCCTGCATTTCCGCTGCCCCCGGCAGCGACACCTGTGGATGAACTCGTTTGCAGTCTCGGTGACACGGATACGGTCCCTGGTATAGGCAAGTCGCTGGCCGATGCCTGCGGCACTCCCGCTGTAACCCCCGCGTCTGCGGCGCCCGAGTCCTGTGTCTGCGGATGTTTCCAATCGGCTTCAATCAACCGGCATGCATCCTTCGCGCCGTTTCCGGAAGTGTGCAGGAAATTGGTCCCCACGCTTTTGCCTGCTCGATTCGCGACCCGCACCTGCCCACCAGCCCGCAGATCGCGCTCCTTCTTCGAGGATGTACTCGTGAACGTAAGGGTGTAATCGGAATCGTCTTTCGCGGTCGTCACTGCGATGGCAGGGCAATCCTGTTCCAGCACTTTTCCAAAGTCCACGGCATCCGTCGGACTTCCTGCCGGCCTCCATCCCAAAATCCCCAGCCGCTTTTCCGAAGCTCCTATCGGAGCCTGCCCCTCAACAAACACCCGCGGCTTCTCCTGCGCCCCCAAACCAACCGCAAACATCACCAGCACTCCGAACAACCCGCAACATCGCTTCATAATAAAAGTTTGGTTCCCCACAGGTCCCGAATCAAATGACCAAAGTTTCTGAATACCCGCATCGACCCGATGATCTGGAGAAAACCCGCCTGGAGCCACTGAGAAAGGAAGCCCAAGCCCGCCAATCCTGAGCGAAGCGAGCGAGCACCATGCCCGCGCAAGTAGGCTATGAGTTAGCAGCGCAGTTCTGAGCAGAATGCCGGCAAACAAAAAAGACCGCGCCCAATCGGATGACTGGGGGCGGTCCGCTGTGAAGGCGCGCTAGTTCTTGGTGAGGAGAATCGGCTTATACCCAATCGAAACAGTGCCCCCGGAAACCGACGTCTTCCTACCGGACAGGTCGGTCTGCTTCGTATAACCCGACGGGTACGTCCACTTCGAGCTGCCACAGCTTCCACGGCTGCAAGTCTTCGACGTATCCCAAACCGCCACGCCGTTGTCGAGGTTGCAGGTGTAAACCGTGCCTTTAGCTGTGCAGGCGCTGATCGAGTGTCCGATGAGCCATCGGCCTACTACGTCCCACGCTGTGCCTGCTTCGTTGCCCTGCAGGTTGTGATCCCAGGTATACACATACTGACGTTGTATGCCGACTCCGGCACGCAGCAGCAGCGATCTCGCCGCATATCCCGCCTGTAGGTCGGAATCGTTCATGTTATCTTCCGGCTTGATGCCGTGCTCGTCATCCCAAACGGGGAGCCTGGTCAGATTGCGTTTCGAGGTCTCTGCCGTGAGATCGTTGTACATCGCGAGGAACGATTCAGGAGATACATTTGCATAGGTGCCCTTGCCCCGCAAGTGGGCATTCACGATGTCGAACGTGGCCGCGCCGCCAGCCGCGACATAATCGTCGAACCAGGTCTTCATCGTTGGCCCATGGCCAGACGGACTGAGAATCCTGGCATTCGGATCCTTTGAACGAATGATCGCAGCTGCATCCTTGCTCATCCGTACAAGCTGGGCCTGATTACCGGACCAGAAACACGTGCAATCTGGTTCGTTCCACAGTTCGTAGTAAGCGATCTGGCCCTTGTAGCGCTGAACCACCGTGGTCACAAAATCGGAAAAGTGCTTGTCCGTTCCACTGCCGTCCGTCTTCACATCGGTGGGTGCTGAGCAGCTGTACGATCCGACCGGCCCGCACGGACTCCCCTTAGGGATAGACCCGGCCCACTTAGGAGTGTCGCCGAACGTATAAAGCACATCGACGTGTTGCGCCTGCGCCTTGGCCATGACGGAATCCATTTTTTTCCAGTTGTAGACCCCGGCTGCCGTTTCGATCTGCGCCCACTTCATGCCGTCATCCCAGAGGCGAATGCCTCCCATGGTCGCGATCTGCCCCTGCCCATCCGTCGGAGGCCATCTTTCGAATCCGTTAAACCCGGCTCCGAAAAAGGATTCCTTGATCGTGTGGGAAGTCGCCGCAGTCGCGCTTGCGGTCTGCGCCTGCGCAGCTACCGGCTGCGCTGCTCTGATCACAATCGATGCGCTGTCGGACTTTGTTCGATCCGCCACGCTCGTAGCCGTAATCGTCACCACTGTGTCCCGCGTGACCTTCGGTCCGCGATACAGACCGCTAGCCGAGATCGTCCCGGCCGATGCCGCCCAGGTCACTCCTACGTTCGGAGTATTTCTGATCAATGCAGTGAATTGGACAGTTTCTGAAGACGTCAGCATGGCTGTATCGGGCGTCAGCCTGACCACCACTCCCGTCCTGGAGTTTTGATTTGAGGTCGCCTGACCAAAAGAAAAGCTGGCGCAGAATACAACTGCCGTAAGCAGATACACAAAGGGGGAGCGTGGTCGCACGATGAAAAGCCTCCGTCTGATTTTCCAGAGCTCAACAGCACCGACTGCCGGAGAGAGTGCGATCTTCACTGCGATTCGTTCGAGCGATCCGAAATCACAATGCGGAACAGATTCTCTGGATAAGGTTTTGTAGAAGAACGACAGGAAACATGCAATCGGCCGGGCAAATGGGAAGGACTACAACCTTTGGGAGTCCGATTTTCGTCTGCTCCATTCCCTCCGCGGGTGCGACCGAACCTCCACTTCGAGGCAGTCGCCGGGTTTTCAGTCGGGGTCCAAGCCTCATCTCCGCCCTCCGCCGGCTCTCCCCCGTCCTCTGCCGTGCGTTTTGTCAGCTGCCCAGCCACAAGACCCCCCTGTATGCCTCTGTTTA
>C688J18823_10000644_pt1 | contig 20435 bp, 16 predicted proteins | sample HopSoiMetagenom1_FD_18823 | JGI IMG/M metagenome (IMG submission 18823) | reverse complement strand
GAGTCGCCGGCGCCACACTGGGAAGCGGCTCGGACGGCGGCTCCACAATCGGCTTTGCCGACGACGCCAACCTCGCCGCCGCGGCCGCAACCTCCGCCATGTCGTGCGGCCCTTCCTCCACCAGCTGCTCCACCAGTTCGAGATACAGATCCAGATCGCCCTCGGACAGATTCTTCCGGATGGTGTCCTTCAGCTGACTCACCCGCCGCGCCGCGACATCCGCCTGCGTCGGCATCCGCATCGGCTTGATCGGCATGCCGGTGTAGCGCTCGATCTCGCGCATCATCTTCCGCTCGCGCGGCGTGATGAACAGCGTCGCCATGCCGCTGCGGCCCGCGCGTCCGGTGCGTCCGATGCGATGCACGTACGCCTCGACGTCGTACGGAATGTCGTAGTTGACGACGTGCGTGATCTGCTCGACATCGAGTCCGCGGGCCGCGACATCCGTCGCCACCACGATCTCGATTGCACCCGCGCGCAATCGCCGGATCACGCTCTCGCGCTCCGTCTGCTTCATGTCGCCATGCATCGCCACCGCCCCGAATCCGCGCGCTTCGAGCCGCTCCGCCAGCTCCGCCGCGCCGTTTTTCGTGCGGCGGAAAATCAGCGTCGCATCGTTCTCCTCGAGCTCGAGGATCTGCGTCAGCGCATCGAGCTTCTGTCCCTCGGACACATTCAGGAATCGCTGATCGATGGCCGGCGTCGTGTGCGCCTTGTGCTCGATCGACACGCGCTCCGCATCCGGCATGTGCTTCTGCGCGATGCGCAACACCTCGGGCGGCATCGTCGCGGAGAAGAGTGCGATCTGCCGGGTCGGCGGCATCTCGCCGAGGATCCGCTCGACGTCGTCGATGAACCCCATCTTCAGCATCTCGTCCGCTTCGTCGAGTACGACCATGCGGATGGAATCGAGTCGCAGGCTCTTGCGCTCGAGGTGATCGATGATGCGGCCCGGCGTGCCGACCACGATGTGCACGCCGCGCTCGAGCCGCTTGAGCTGATGCACGATCGGCGCGCCGCCATACACCGGCAGCACGCTCAATCCCTGTATCGAATGCGCATACGTATGCAGCGCTTCGGCGACCTGCATCGCCAGCTCGCGCGTCGGCGTGAGCACGAGCGCCTGCGTCGGGCGCGCGGCCGGATCGATTTTTTCCAGGATCGGCAGCGCGAATGCGGCGGTCTTGCCGGTGCCGGTCTGTGCCTGTCCGATCAGATCGCGTCCTGCGAGCAGGATCGGAATCGTGCGCTCCTGGATCGGCGTCGGTACTTCGTAGCCGAGCGAGGAGATCGTGGTGAGAAGTGAGTCGCGAAGTCCGAGTTCAGAAAAATTCATGAGTTGAATCCAAGTTGATGCAAAGAAAGCGCGAGGTTCTGTTGTGCGCCGGCTGATGCCGGGTTGTACCGCAATGCCTCGCGATTTGCGCGTGCCGCGGCGAGCCAGTCCTTTTTCTGAATCGCCTGCACGCCGGCGTTGAATGCTGCGTCGTAGCTCGCGTACGTCGCGAGCGTGTGGTCATCCGGATTGATGGCAAGTGTTTCGGCCTGCAGCGACGCGAGCTCCGGCGATGCCGCCGCCGCTTCGAGCCGCAGCAGCAACGAGCGCGCGTCGCCGAACGCGGGACTGAATCGCAGCGCTTCGCGCACGTGCGGAATCGCTTCCGGTGCGCGTCCGTGCTGCACGAGCCAGCGCGCGTAGAAGAAGTGCGAGTTCGTATCCGCATTCAGACTGAGCGCCCGCTTGAAGTGCCGCTCCGCTTCGATCTGATCGCCGAGGGCGGCGGTGTTGATGCCCTCGTTGATCTCGAGGGTGGAGTAGTTCGGGACGTACATCGCGGCGTGATCGAAGCTCACCTTCGTGCCGGCGTAATCGCCGCGCCCCATCTGCGTGAGCCCGAAATTCATCCACGCCCGTCCGTTCGCCGGACTCTTGTCGACGACGTCGGCCCACAGCGACGTCTCGGTCCTCCACGTCTCGTTGCGCGCATGCGTGCCTGCGGCGTGCGCGATGAGGATCAGCGTCGCGAGTCCGGCGACCGCATCCTGCGGCACGTCGCGCAGGAAATCGATCGCCCAGCAGGTCACCGCGAGCACCAGTCCGATGTATGCGAAGAAGATCCGATGCTCGTTCGCCACTTCGGCGAGCGGAAAGATCGATGTCGGAATCAATGCGATGGCAAACCACGACAGCCCGAACGCCACCGGTCCCGATTTCGTTTTGCGAATCGCCCAGATCAGCAGCGCGACGAATGCGTATCCCGCGATCGCGCGCGTGTCGTACCAGTGCGCGAATGCGCCCATGTCCGTATCGGCGGTGAGTCCGATCGGGAAAAAGAAAAGACGGAAGTAGTGCAGCCAGATGAACGGCTGCGTGATGACGTAGTGATATTGCGAGCCGCCGCCGCCCACCCATTCCGGCGCGTTCATCGAGTTGAGGAAGATGAGGAGCACGATGCCGACGATGAGCGGCGGAGCCGACACGCGCAGCGCGTCGCGCCGCGGCCGGCGCTCGATGTAGATCGCGTAGACATACAGCAGCGGCGCGAACACCACCAGCGGCGCTTTGGCCAGCGCACCGATCGCGAGCGGAATCAGATAGAGCAGCGTCCGGCGCGCGAACGGCGAGCGTTGATAGAGGATGAACGTCGCGAGCAGTCCGATCGTCGACAGCAGCTCCGAGCGCGCGGAGATCAGGTTCATCGTCTCCGTGTTCGCGGTGTGGATGCAGAACAGCGCCGCGCAGAAAAGCGCGATCCAGCGGTCGGTGAGCGGCGTGAAGAAGACCACCAGCAGCGCGCCGGTGATCAGCATCAGCACGATCTGCGTGATGTGAAACATGCGCGGTGCGAGACCGTGCCCCATCGCGTAATCGAGCGCGAGGGACAGCGTGACCAGCGGACGGTACGTCGAGTTCTGCGGCAGGCTGCTGAACGTGTGTGCGTCTTTGAAGAAGAGCGGGATGTTGTGCAGCGAGCGCAGGTAGACGTTCGTGGTGATGACGTGCGCGTCGTCGAAGTGGAAGGAGTTGTCGAGCGAGTTGGCGTACGCCGCCGCGATCAGCGCGATTGCGGCGGCGCAGGCAAAAAGAAATGTCGTGCGGTTCACTGCTGCGAATTATCGAGCAGGATCTTCTCCAGGCGCTCCAGTCGTTGACGCAATCGTTCAGCGCTTTCGCCGCCGCTCACAGGTCCGTTCTGGCAAAACCTGCCTGCATCACCGGCGCGGTGAGCCAGAATAGGGTGAGCGCGATCGCCACCATGCGGTCCGCTTCTTCATCAGAGTCTCGTCGGGGGAAGTGTTTGGACGAAACGCATCATAAGAGGGCGCTCGCCTTCGCCGTCGTGCTCGCGTTTTCCGCGGCTATCCGCCTCTATTTCAACAACATCGTGCAGTTCATGACGGAGGCGGATGAAGGAACGTACTTCGATTACGCGCAGCGGCTTTGGAGCGGCGGAATCGGCCAATACGCCGATCTCGTCCGGACCTACATCGGCGATCGCGACATGTGGCTGTTTCCCAGTCCATTGCGTTGGTCCTGGATCGGGACGACCGCGATCGCATCGAGCATCGCGGGTGAATGCACGTATCGCGTGCTGGCGACCGTGTCGATGCTCGCCGGCATCGCCACCGTCGCGCTGACGTGGCACATCGCGCGCGAGCTTTTTGACGATCGGATCGCGCTCATCGCCGCGGCGTTCGCTGCCACCTCGCCGCTGCAACTGGCGCTCGGGCGCCGCGCGCTCGCCGACGAATTCTTCGGCGCGCTGGTGCTGGCTACGATCGCGTCACTTCTCTGGTATACCGACAAGCTGAGAGCTTGTCGTGTACGACAAGCTCTCCAGCTTGTCCCCTGGGTCGTCTTCGCCACGCTCACCTTCGGCGCAAAGGAACAATTCCTCCTCGTCTATCCGCTGCTCCTCGGCTTCTGGTGGCTGCGCACGCGCACCATCGATCTGCGGACATTGATCGCGTGGGCGCTGCCGGGACTCCTTTACTTCGCGATCTTCTGCGCGCTCGCGCACGATGTCCGCGCCTTCTTCACCATCGCGCACCTCACCACCTCCACCATCGGCGCCGAATATCCGGAGCAGTACCAGAACGGCGCGCCGCATCGATTGCTCATCGACCTCATCGCACTCGCACCGGTCGTGATGCTCCTCGCGATCGCCGCGATCGGCCGCCTGCGCAACGCGACGAAAAACGAACGGCACCTCCTCGCGCTGCTCGCCGGCATCTTCGTCGTGCACGGACTGCTGTCGTCGAAGAACGTGCGCTACATCATCGAAGCCGACGCGCTCGTGCGGATCGTCGCCGCCTCGTTCGTTGTCAGCGAAATCCGAAGCAACCGGTGGATTACGGCACTGATCGCGATCAATGCCGCGATCGAGCTCGCGATTTTCAACGTCGTGTTCCTGGCAGGTGCCGTTTACGACCCCGTTACGAGCGAGTTATTGCGGACCCTGAAGATGCTGCCGCACTAGCCGGCCCGGCCGGCAGCGTGAGTTGCTCCGCCTTGCGGCGCGGATTCCGAGTCCTCGCGTTCCCGGCTGCGGGCGGCGCAACGCGCCTGGCCTTAGAATGTGGACAAACGACATTGCTCCGTCCACGCGTTCTCCTCATCGATGACGAGTCGGTTCCGCGGTTTGCCGTCCGTCGCTTCCTCACGTCGAAAGGTTTCGACGTCGAAGAGGCGGATGACTGCGCCTCGGCCAAGGTGAAGTTCCGCGCCTTCGGTCCCGACATCGCCATCCTCGACTTCCGCCTCCCCGACGGCAACGCGCTCGATCTCCTCCCCGACTTCCGCTCGATCAGCGACTCGCCGATCATCGTCCTCACCGCATACGCATCGATCGACAACGCGGTCGAAGCGGTGAAGCTCGGCGCGGAGCAGTTCTTCACCAAGCCGGTGGAGCTCGACGCGCTGCTGATGGTGATTAATCGCGTGCTCGAAAACCGGCGCAATCAGCGCCAGGTGGCCGCAAGCACCGCGCAGGCGACCGGCGCGCGGCAGCCGATCGATCCGTTCCTCGGCAGCAGCGACTCGATCGTCGAGCTGCGCGAGAAAGCGCAGGCAGTCCTGCGCACCGACAGCCCCGTGCTGGTTCACGGCGAGACCGGCACCGGCAAGACCGTGCTCGCGCACTGGATCCACAGCAACAGCCGCCGCGCGGACGAAGCATTCGTCGATCTCAATTGCGCCGGCATCTCGCGCGAGTTCCTGGAGACCGAATTATTCGGACACGAGAAAGGCGCGTTCACCGGTGCCATCACGGCGAAGCAGGGCCTGCTCGAGATCGCGCATCGCGGCACCGTGTTCCTCGACGAGATCGGCGACATGGACTCGCAGGTGCAGGCGAGTCTGCTGAAAGTGCTCGAAGAAAAACGCTTCCGCAGACTGGGCGACGTGAAGGACCGCACCGTCGACGTGCGCCTCATCGCGGCGACGCATCGCGACTTCCGCACGCTCGTCGAGCAGCATCGATTCCGCCAGGACCTCTACTACCGCATCAGCACTCTGGAGCTCTTCGTCCCGCCGCTGCGCGAGCGCCGCGGCGATATCCCCACCATCGCCGCGCGCATCCTCGGCCGCCTCGCGCGCGACCTCGGCCGCCAGCCGATCACACTCTCCGACGACGCCCAGCGCGTTCTCAGCCGCTACGACTGGCCGGGCAACATCCGCGAATTGCGCAACGTCCTCGAGCGCGCGCTGCTGCGCACCGAGGCTTCGCAACTCGACGCATCGATGCTCGTCATGCCGAGCGACAACATGTCCGCATCGCAGCCGGCGATGATCTCCGTCCGCCGCAGCGGCACTCTCGATGAAGTGGAGAAGGAGTACATGGAAGAAGTGCTGCGCGAAGAGAACGGCGCCATCGACCGCGTCGCCGCCCGCCTCGGCGTCTCACGCAGCGCCGTCTATTACAAAGCGCGCAAACACGGGATCGAGATTGCGAAGATTCGGGGATAGGGAGACAGAGAAACTGAGAGATAGAGAAATAAAGAGATAGAGCGGCCGCCTCTCCTTTATCTCTCTGTCTCTCTATCTCTCTCGTTCTAATTTTAGAAATCAGCACATTAAAATTAGCACGGCCACCCTTCACGCCTTCCTGCTGAAAATAGTAAACCTCTGATTTAAAGCCACTTACAAAGTTGGCCGATGTGGCAGCCCGGTTGCTCTAAGACGAGCCCGTGAACAACCGACGCTTACTGGTTATCGACGACGAAGAGACGATCTCCCGGGCTCTCGAGCGCTACTTCCGCCGCCTCGGCTACATGGTCGACCGCGCGCGTGAGCTCGAAGAAGCCGAGGCACTGGCGACCTACACCGAATACAGCCTGGTCATCGCCGACCTCTCGCTGACCGGCAGCGTCGGATCCGAGGGACTGGAGATCCTGCGCTACCTCCGCTGGAACTGCCCGAGGGCGCGCGTGATCCTGCTGACCGCGCACGGCTCCGAGTACAGCGAGCGCGAAGCCTACCGGCGCGGCGCGCATGCCTTCATGCACAAGCCGCGGCCGCTCGCCGACATCGCCCGTCTGGCCACCGAGATCACTCGCGGAGGTGTCCATTGAAGCTCAGCCTCCTCGATCAGCTCCGCGCGCCGGGTGCCATCCGCGTCGAGTTCCAGCCGATCATGACCGTCAACAGTCACGGCCCGCAGCTCTACGCGTACGAAGCCCTCGCTCGCGGCCCGAAAGGCACGAGCATGGAGCGGCCCGACGTCCTCTTCGAGTACGCGCGCCGCAAGTCGGTCGAAGCGGAGATCGATCTGATCTGCATCGCCGAAGTGCTCACCGCCGCGGAGCTGCTGCCCGGCAAGCCGTCGATCTCCATCAACCTGCACGGCTCGACCATGACCAACGTCGAGCAGTTCGCCGAGACCTTTCTCGCGCTCGCCAAAGCGCACGACATCGCGCCGGAACGCCTGATGCTGGAGATCGTCGAGCATCGCGCGCCGTGGTCGATGGACATCCTGCGCACCACGCTCGACGAGCTCCGCGCCGCCGGCATCCGCATCGCGCTCGACGACCTCGGCGTCGCCGCATCGAACTACCGCATGATCGTCGACTGCCGTCCCGATCATCTGAAGATCGACCGCTACATCGTCAGCGGCTGCAGCACCGATCCCTACCGCCTCGCCGTCCTCCGTTCGATCGTCACTCTCGCGCAGTCATGCGCCGCGATTCCCATCGCGGAGGGCGTCGAGGAGCAGCACGAACTCGAAACAATCCTCTCCCTCGGCATCGACAAAGTTCAGGGATGGCTCTTCGGACAGAGCAAGCCCGCCTCCGCCATCAATCTCGAAAGGATTCCCTCATGAAAAAGAAAGTGCTTCTCGTCGACGACTCCAACACGGTCCTGCTCATGGAGAAGATGATCCTGGCCAAAGGACCGTACGACATCGTCACCGCTCGCGACGGCGTGGAAGCCGTAGCCAAAGCGCGCACCGAGCTGCCCGACATCATCCTCCTCGACGTGATGATGCCGAACCTCGACGGCCTCTCCGCCTGCGCCGCCATCCGCGCCACGCCCGAGACCGCGAACATTCCGATCGTGATGGTCACCACGCGCGGCGAGGAGACCAACATCGAGACCGCCTTCCGCAACGGCTGCACCGACTACGTGACCAAACCGATCAACGGCCTCGAGCTGCTGACGAAACTTCAGAACATTCTCGAAAACGACGCGGCGTAATCATGACCAACAACAACGAACCGATCCGCCCCTACATCGCCAAAATCGTCAACGACGCGCGCGAGTACGTGCAGTCGCTGCTCGATGAAAACAACCGCCTGCACGGGCTGCTCGCGGACATCCAGGAAGAGAGCCGCCGCACGTCGGCGCGCTACGTCGAGGTCGAGCAGCAGAACACGAACCTGGCGAACCTCTACGTCGCGAGCTATCAGCTGCACGGCACGCTCGACCGCCAGCGCGTCCTCGATGCGATCAAAGAGATCATCATCAATCTGATCGGCTCCGAGCAGCTCGCGATCTGGGAAGTCGACCGCGAAAACGAGCAGCTGAAGCTCGCCGATTCGTTCGGCATCGACACGAAGGCGTGGAGCAGCATTCCGCTCGACCTCCACTCCGGCATCATCGGACTGGTCACCGTCACCGGCGAGCGCTTCGTCAACGGACAGTCGGCCATGCAGCCGATGGGACCCGAAGAAGGACTCACCGCGTGCATTCCGCTCAAGCTCGACGACCGCGTCATCGGCGCGATCGGCATCTGGTCGCTGCTCGCGCAGAAGGAAAAACTCGAGCCGGTGGACTTCGAGCTGTTCGATCTCATCGCCTCGCACGGCGCCACCGCGCTCTTCTGCACGCAGCTCGCTTCGGCAACGGTGACGGTGTGAGCGCAATGCCCCAACCGGTCGTTCGCGTGGCGAAGTACCTGCAGCCCGGACAGCTGCACGTCACGCCGACGCCGACGGTCATCACCACGATCCTCGGCTCGTGCGTCTCCGTCTGCCTGTTCGACGTCCGCACCCGCGTCGGCGGCATGAATCACTTCATGCTCCCCCAGCTCGCCGGCAGCGGCACGCAGTCTCCGCGCTTCGGAAACTTCGCCATGCAGGACCTGCTCGACCGCATGCTCTCCGCCGGCGCAAAGAAGCCGTTCATCCGCGCCCACGTCTTCGGCGGCAGCTGCATGTTCGAGCAGATGAGAACGACGCAGCACCTCGGGCAGAAAAACATCCAACTCGCAATCGACTTCCTCGCGCTCCGCGGCATCGACATCGCCGACACGAATGTCGGCGGCGACCGGGGACGCAAGCTCCGCTTCCATACGGACGAAGGTAATGCATGGCAGACACCGATCTGAACCTCGACTTCGACAGGGACGACCTGCTCGCCACCTTCGCCGATGAGGCGACGGAGGAGATCGCGGCGCTGGAGTCCGGACTCCTGGCGCTCGAGACCACGCCGCTCGATGCCGAGTTGCGCCGCGATCTCCTCCGTTATGCGCACACGCTGAAAGGCAACGCGTCGTGCGTCGGCCTCACCACGCTCACCGCGTTCGCGCATGCATACGAAGACATGCTGGAGCGCATCGACGGCACCGACCTCGAGGTCGACCGCGCGATGGTGACCCTGCTCCTCGGCGGCATCGACACGCTCAAGCGCCAGCTGGCCGGCGGACTCGCGCCAATTGCCTCCGCTGCGAACGGCCAGGCGCCCACCGCGCACCGGCGCTCACTGCGCGTCTCGGCCGATCGTCTCAACCGCATGCTCAACCTCTCCGGCGAGATCTCGATCGCCCGCGGACGCGTGCAGCAGCTGCTCGTCCTCGGCAACACCGACGACCTCATCGAGACCGAGCGCGAGCTCGACTTCCTCCACGGCGAGCTGCAGGAGCTCATCATGCGAGCCCGCATGGTGCCGGTCGGCCCGCTCTTCCGGCAGTACGCGCGCACCGTGCGCGACCTCGCCTCCGGGCACGGCAAAAACGCGCGGCTCATCACCATCGGTGACGACGTCGAGATCGACACCACCGCCGTCGAGATGCTGCGCGATCCGCTCACGCACATGATCCGCAACGCGATCGATCACGGCCTCGAGCCTTCGGCCGAGCGCACGCTCGCGGGCAAAGCGCCCGCCGGCACGATCACGCTCGAAGCGCGCCACGAAGCGGGCCACGTGATCATCTGCGTCTCCGACGACGGCGCCGGACTCGATCGCGATGCGATCGCCGCGCGCGCCCAGCGCCTCGGCCTCGAAGCAAACGATCAGGTCATCTTCGAGTCGGGCTTCTCCACCACGGATGAAGTCACCGATCTCTCCGGCCGCGGCGTCGGCATGGACGTGGTACGGCGCGGCATCGAATCGCTGCGCGGCACGATCCGCATCGACAGTAAGCCGGGCCTCGGCACCACCTTCACCATCCGCCTCCCGCTCACCCTCGCGGTCATCGACGGTTTCGCCGTCAGCGCCGCCGGCGAGACGTGGATCGTGCCGATGGCCAACGTTCTCGAATGCGTAGAACTGCCCGCCCCCGGTCATCCCGAGCGTAGTCGAGGGACCTGTGCGGATGGGCGGGACGATCAGCGCACCACCGCTCCCCCGGGAACCGGCGTCCTGCTCCTCCGCGACGAGATCGTCCCCTACGTCCGTCTCCGTTCGCTCTTCGCGATCGAAGGCGATGCACCGGCGCGCGAAAACGTCCTCGTCGTCCAGCACGACGGGATGAAGGGCGGCCTCGTCATCGACGAGCTGCACGGCGCCAGTCAAGCCGTCATCAAACCTCTCGGCGATTACTTCGCCGAAGTCCCCGGCATCGCCGGCTCATCGATCCTCGGCAGCGGACGCGTCGCCCTGATCCTCGATGTGCGGGCAATTTTTGATCGCGCCGTCGTTAAGGCGGCATCAGTGGAGCAGACCGTATGAATCAATACCTCACATTCTTCATCCGCGGGGAGGAGTACGCCGTCGGCATCCTCCGCGTGAAAGAGATCATCGAGTACGACACCGTCACGCGCGTGCCGGCCACACCCGCGCATGTCCGCGGCGTGCTCAACCTGCGCGGCACCGTGCTGCCGGTCATCGATCTCGCCGCTAAATTCGGACATGGCGACACCGCGGCCACGCGCACCACGTGCGTGATCGTCGCGGAGACCAGGAATGACGACGCAATGCTCGTCGTCGGCCTGCTCGCCGATGCCGTGTCCAGCGTCGTCGACATACCCGAAGACGCCATCGAACCGCCCCCGTCGTTCGGCACCAACGTTCGCGTCGATTTCCTCACCGGGATGGGAAAGCTCGAGGGAAGACTCGTGCTGATTCTCGATCTCGACCGCATTCTTTCGCCCATCGATGTAGGACAAGCTCTCAGCTTGTCCATGTCGAGCGGACAAGCTGAGAGCTTGTCCTACACCGCCTGAAAGGACTAGTTCAATGCTTCAATCGATCACCATCGGCAAGCGGCTCTTCGCCGGCTTCTTCATCCTCCTCGCCTTCGTCCTCGTCGTCGCCGGCGCGGGCCAGTGGGCCCTCACCTCGTCCGTCGACACCGCGGAGCAGGTGCTGAACGTCGACTTTGCCATCAACAGCGCGTCGAACGATCTGCACATCGCCGTGCTCGACCTCCGCCGCTTCGAGAAAGACCTCTTCCTCAACATCGGCGACAAACAGAAAGAGACCGACTACTTCGCCAAATGGGAGAACGCGCGCCGCACGCTCGACCAGAAACTCGCCACGCTCGAACAGCTGGTCAAAGACGAACAGGAGCGCGCGGTCATCAACCAGATCCGCACCAACGTCGGCATCTACGCCCCTGCCCTGCAGGCGATTGCAAAGGACATCTCCGACGGCAGGATCAGGAGCGCCGCAGGCGCGAACGCCGCGATCATGCCGGTCAAAGACCACATCCGCGAAGTGGAAGAAGCGGCGCAGACACTCGACGACAACTCCGTCAAGCGGATGCAGGACAAGAAGAAAGTCATCGTCGACGTCGAGAAAAACGCGCGAATGATCACCGGCATCGTCACCGCACTCGCGCTGGTGATCGCGCTGATGATCGCCGTCGCCATCACCCGCAGCATCACCACGCCGATCCTCACCGCCGTCGAGATCGCGGAAAGACTCGCCGAGGGTGATTCGGAACAGACCATCAAGATCCGTGGGAAAGACGAGACCGCGCAGCTGCTCATGTCGATGCAGAAGATGATCGACGCGAACGCGAAGATGGTCGGCGCCGCATCGAGCATCGCCGCCGGCGAGCTCGGCGTCAACGTCACCATGCGCTCCGACCGTGATGTCCTCGGCCAGGCGCTCGCGCGCATGATCTCCCGCCTCGTCGAGATCATCGGCGAAGTCCGCTCCGCCGCGAGCTCGCTCGCCACCGCTGCGGGCCAGGTCTCATCCACCGCGCAGGCCGTCTCCTCCGGCAACAGCCAGCAGGCCGCCGCCGTGCAGGAAACGACCGCCAGCCTCGAACAGATGAACGCGTCGATCGCGCAGAACGCCGACAACTCGCGCCAGACCGAAACGATGGCCACCAAAGGCTCGCGCGATTGCGAAGAGAGCGGCGCCGCCGTTCGTGAAACGGTCAATGCGATGAAGTCGATCGCCGAAAAAATCTCCATCATCGAAGAGATCGCGTATCAGACCAACCTCCTCGCGCTCAACGCCGCAATCGAAGCGGCGCGCGCCGGCGAGCATGGCCGCGGCTTCGCCGTCGTGGCCACCGAAGTGCGCAAGCTCGCCGAGCGCAGCCAGACCTCGTCGCGCGAGATCAGCGGTCTCGCATCGAACAGCGTCCGCGTCGCCGATCGCTCCGGCACGCTGCTCGCCGATCTCGTCCCGTCGATCCGCAAAACCGCGGAGCTCGTGCAGGACGTCGCCGCCGCATCGAACGAACAGTCGGCCGGCGTCGCCCAGATCAACCAGTCGCTCGCGCAGGTCGATCAGGTCACCCAGCGCAATGCATCCGCGGCCGAAGAGCTCGCGGCGACTGCCGAAGAAATGGCCGCCCAGGCCGAAGCACTGCAGAACCTCGTCAGCTTTTTCAGAATTGGTGGAGCGGCAGACGCGCGGCACGCCGCACCATCGAGTCACGCACCCCACCTCCCTGCCCGCCCGCTCATGCCCCTGACCGCAGCCGCTCGGTCCATGACCGATTTCCACGCCTTCTAAGCGCGTCGACCCACATGAGCTCTCTCACCTCCAAAGATTTCCGCCTCTTTCAAAGCCTCGTGCAGAAAGAGGCGGGAATCTTCCTCTCCGATCAGAAGCGCGCGCTGCTGATGGGACGCCTCGCACCGCGCATGCGCCTCCTCGGCATCGCCTCGTTCGACGCCTATTACGACCACGTGATGGGCGATCGCGACGAGCTCGTTCGCATGCTCGATGCGATCTGCACCAACGAAACGCATTTCTTCCGCGAGCCGAAGCAGTTCGAGTTTCTCGAGCAGCAGCTCCTCCCCGCGTGGCGCGCGAACGGAAAACGCCACGTGCGCGTCTGGAGCGCCGGCTGCTCGACCGGCGAAGAGCCGTACTCGATCGCCATGTCGCTCGCGTTTCATCTCCCCGGCGCGGCGGTCGAGATCCTCGCCTCCGATCTGTCGACGAAAGTCCTGCAGAAAGCGGCGGCCGGCATCTGGCCGATCGAGCGCGCGCAGGAGATCCCCATCGTCTATCGCAAAACGTTCATGTGCAAAGGCCGCGGATCGCAGGAGGGAAAGATGGCGGCGAAGCCGGAGCTCGCATCGATGATCCGCTTCGCCCGCGTCAACCTGCATCACGAGCCCTATCCGGTGATCGGCCGCTTCGATCTGATCTTCTGCCGCAATGTGCTGATCTATTTCGATGCGCCGTCGAAGCGCCGGGTGATCGATCGCCTGCTCGACCGGCTCGATCCATCCGGCTTCCTCTTCCTCGGACATTCCGAGAGTCTTTCCCAACACGAGGGCGTGCGCGCCGCCGGCCCGACCGTCTACGCGCAGAAGGAGTGCGCATGAGTCACGTGCTGGTCGTGGATGATTCGGCGCTCGTGCGCCAGGCGTTCACCGCGCTGCTGTCGCGGCAGTTCAGCATCGACACCGCGGCCGATCCGGTGATCGCCGAGCGCAAGATGGCGAAGCAGCGGCCGTCGGTGATCGTGCTCGATCTGCAGATGCCGCGCGTCGACGGGATGACGTTCCTCCGCCAGATCATGCGCACCGATCCGATTCCGGTGGTGATCTGCTCGTCCGCCGCGACCCGCGGCAGCGAAGTGGCGATGCGCGCGCTGGAAGAAGGCGCGGTCGACCTGATCCTCAAGCCGCAGATCGGCGTGCGCGATTTCATCGAGGACTCGGCGACGCAGTTGATCGATACGATCACTGCCGCGTCGTATGCACGCATCGGACGTGCCGCCGCCGCCCGCCCTCGCCTTGCGCTCCCCTCGGTCGTCGCCGGCCCGCGCGTGATCGCCATCGGTGCGTCGACCGGCGGCACCGAAGCACTGCGCGAAGTGATCGAAGCCCTCCCCCCCGACGCACCCGGCATGATCGTCGTGCAGCACATGCCCGAAGGTTTCACCGCGGCGTTCGCGAAACGCCTCAACGAGGTGTCGCGCGTCGAGGTCAAAGAAGCGACGTACGGCGACGCCGTGCTGCCTGGACGCGTGCTCATCGCCCCCGGCAACCACCACATGCTCCTCCGCCGCAGCGGCACGCGGTATTACGTGCAAGTGAGCAGCGGCCCATTGGTATCGCGCCACCGCCCCAGTGTCGATGTGCTCTTCCGCTCCGTCGCCCAGGCCGCCGGCTCGAGCGCGGTCGGCGTGATCCTGACCGGCATGGGCGACGACGGCGCCGAAGGCCTGCTCGAAATGCGCGAGTCCGGCGCCCGCACGATCGCCCAGGACGAAGCGACGTCGGTGATCTTCGGCATGCCGAAGGAAGCCATCGCCCGCGGCGCGGCGATGGAGGTGCTGGCGCTGGGAGAAATCGCGGGGGCGGTATTGGAGCGCGGACGTCCCGTCCGCAGCGATTGGGCGTCCCGCCCGATCGCCTGAGTGCAACACCTATTGCGCGCGCTGCGCGCGTAGCAGGGTCGTGGCTTGCTCCGCCGTGCCACGGCGAACTGCTCCAGTGCGTCAGGGCGAGACCGCAATACATTCCGAGCCGTCAGCCGCAACTTCGCCCGAAGAGCCATTTTGCCGGCGCAGTCGATATGCGCCGACCGATTGCACGAATAACTTCGCGCGAAGTCCCGGCGACTGTCAATCGGCAAGATATGCTCTTTTTACATTCAACGTGGCGTCGTCGATGAAGACGTGCGCTTCGATTCCATTACTCACACGAATGTGCGCTCCCGGGTGTTGGGGATCTTTCCGGGCATTGTCCACGTGCATCCGTGGGACGTAGATCACGTGAATCTGACCAGGGGGTGCCGACTCGAGAACGACCTCATAATCCCAGAAATTTGCTCGCTCCACGGCGGGCGTCATTCGCGATACCTGACGGTAGGCGACGATCGTCGCCACAAACACGCGCGGCGACGTGGCGACTCGCTTCCAATCCGTCGGTGACATGAATCGAACGAACACTACAAGGACGGTCGTAACGAACAACAAGGCGCCGATCGCGATCGCTGCCCTCAATTTCGTCGATTTACGTCCCATCTCGAATCGCTTTCATCACGTTTAGAACAAGTGCTAGAAAAGCTGTGGACCGTTTCGGCGATAATAGTTTTTGTCCCAATACTTGCACTCGCAGTTACCCAGAGGCATAACCGAACCGTCTGGCTTCTGACCGGGAACCCAGAGGCCAGGGAAGAATCGCTTCATGTGTCCCCACGGTGTTACCAAGTACGCAGGCGTGCCCAAATGCACCGCCGTTCGCCTGTCGTCATAGCTGAACTCCTCGTCATCGTTCCCACTGAAATCACCATATTCGCGATCGGCCGTGGCGGCACATCGGACAGATGTACGGCATCGCGTCACGAACTGCATCATCCCTACTCGTAAAAACGTCGTCCGGATCGAGGCCGAGCGGATCGTTCATCGTCATCGGACGGTCCTTGCCATAATTGTACGCATTGCGTTCCAAATGCATTGAAGCAAGTGCCGTTAACGCTGGATCCGCTTCGGTATATCGCCCCGTATACCCGGTTTGTGGCGTCGGGCTGATTGCACCCGCAGTCGCGTAGCTGCTCAGTTTTGTCGTGGTCACGGTGAACGTGCGCGTGTGGCCGAAGCAGGGTTGCAGCTTTGGGTATAACGCACCAGCCGACGAAGGAACGGCCGCTAAGGAAAGAAGCGATCTCGTGCACCGATCGATTCTACTCCTCGCGTTTTCGCCGCGGCGCTCTTGATCCTATGCGTGTCGCTCCGACCACGGTGGGACAAGCGGGAGCTGCTGATGCTCGGATGGATCCGATGCGCTATGCGCTCGCCTCAACTCGACCGGGATCACGTTCAAAGGAGACCACAGGCGTCGCACCGGCGGAGACGCTGAACGGACGGCCGGCGTAGTCGTACGTGTAATAGAGGGTACCGAGCACGAGACGGCTGCCGACGCGGTCATATTTGTACGCTGTGCTGTAATTGCCGGTGAACGGTTACGACATCGCAGGTAATCTGACCGTCGTCACCGACCCGAATGGCAACGTCACCACGCATGTGTACGACAAAGTTCCAACGCCTGCAGGATCTCGACAAGCGTGATCGCGAGGCCGTCATCATCCTCATCCATGGCGTCCTCGCAAGACGCGCCGTCGAGCCGCCCATCGTCGCAGCGCGGTAGCTCGTCAACCTCCGGAAGGCGAGAAGTGAATGCCTCCGGCCTCTCCGCTGGTTTCGAACACGAGCAGCGCGTACGTCTCGCCTGCAGTCAACGATTCTGCCTTCGTTGTTTCGCTATATCCCGCCGACACTTCGCCATACGTGACGCGCGTGAGCAACGGCACCGCCGCTTCTTCCTCCGATGGCTCTTGTGGCGTTAGCCGGTGCACGGCATCCGCAACTGCTGGCGGAACGGAGACGCCAAACAAATGAGCGCGTTCAACCGTTACCGGTGCATGTAGTCTGGCGTCAGCTCCCAAAGGATGTGTCGTTCCGAGTTTGATACGACGAACACATCGAAGCGCGATGGATTCGCGAACTCGAACACGATGTTGGCCGCGTCTGAAACAACCCGGATATCCATATAGCGTCAGAACGGATCTGCCCCTGTGGGACCAAAGCCAAAAGCGACGATCGGCGTAAACGGGGTACATTTCCAATTGTCTGGATTTGGGTCGTACCAAAGCGCGCCACCACCCTCTGCCTGTGCCGTACACCGCTTCGGGCATTGGAAGCAATTAGGCACGACGATCAACCCAACGGTCGCAGAAGAGTCCGTCCAGTCAAAAACGTCTCTACAGCTGCCAAGCATCAAGCAGCGTCTATACGGCCCCGGACCATCTTTCGGGACCATCGTGACGAGATGGCACTTCAAATTCTTCAGACCCAGACGATCCGTGCTCGAAATAGGGTCGCTCTCGTCGTAGTCGTAGAGACTAATAGCATGGCGAACCTCTAAAAAAACCGGACGATGATCTCGGCGCTGTCTCCGGATGTTCGTATCGCTTGAACTGACCTCGCCAGTCAATTCCACGACCGCCGATACCTACAGGATCGGGTTGCGTGTATCGCCCCCACCCCGTACCGATACCATCGGAAGATGTTGGATTCATATCGTCATGTGATCAGATACTGGGCAAGCCATGTCGACTGGAAGAGTATTTCGCCGGCGCTGAAGAGTGATGACAGAGCGAACAGCAGTGCGAGCCCGAACATGGCAACTGCGCGCCTGCGGCTAGACCGTAACGCGATGCCAGCCATGGCGCAGGCACAGGCGACGCCTAGCGAGGTCAGAGGATAAACGCCGAAATTCTTCCATACGTCAGCGTCCGTAGCGTGTCGGACAAGATTTCCATACGCGGCAGTTCCGCCCACCAGATATGCTCTGAAACGTATGGCCATCGCACTTTCCAGATGCCCGGACGCAACAGCAAACGTTCGGGTTGGCGCCCCGATAGCCACGATGTCGGCCGATGCGTAATTAGACAGCACTGTCGGAGCACATTTCGATGATGACAGGCTATCAACGACATTGGGGTGTGGACCGGCGAAAACGAGATAGGTCTTACCACGCGCGAAAACTGTTGCACAATTGCTATAAATGGAAACCAGAGTAACCGTGCGCGACCGGAGACCTTTCCACGAGCGCGTCACTTCGAAATCGTATAACGGTACCGGGAAGAGCCATCCGTGTTCCGATGCGATCGTCATCCTGATTCCGACCACCCGGCCTTCGAATACCGCTGTCGCGTCGCGGAGCGCCGACGCCGCAGTTGGACGGCCGCCACATTCGCACGCCCGTGACGGCTGAGCGATAATGAAAAGAAGTACCACAGATAGCCAGAAGCGTTTCATGGCAGCCCCGGGTAGTTATCGCGGCCGAAACCGACACAGACTTCCATTAGGTCACGAAAGTCCTTACTGAGAGCCTCCTCTTTGTAAGGCTCTTGCCACAGCCCACATCCGTGTACTGCTTCTTCGAACAACGTCGGCACCCACCCCAATCCTCTTTCGTACGGGCAACCGTCCGTGTAGTTGCCGCGAAGAAGCGTGATGCTGCCATCGACGGGAGATGTCATGCCGCATGCGCGGCCCATTTCGCCTTTCATCGTATTGACATCACATCGCACAGTGAGAGTGCCCTGACAGTTGCGCTTCAGGCACGCGTCCAAGGTCCCAGCCGTTGTGCTGCTAGCGGCAAATAACGTAAGACGCCTCGTGAGTTCAGCGCACTGCGGGCGTTGGGCGAGGCGGCACATTTGCCCTACTGCCGTACCCACCTTGCCAAAGTCAGGCGGACCGCAGGTGTAGCACGAATGATCGACCGTATACAGACCGAGGCGGTCTGTCCCTCTGATCGGATTGAGGCGTGTATATGCGTAGAGGTTAGGATCGCGTGGGGATACCGATAGAAATCTGTCGCCTTGGGTATACCGCCCCCACCCCGCCCTGTACCAACGGAAGATGTTGTACATCTGCTCCGTCCCCGACTGCGACTGGCTCACATACTCCTGTCCCGGGAGGCGCAGGGGTTGGTCGTCGGCCGAGCCGGCGCGGTAGGTGTGGACGTTGCCGTAGGGCTCGTATTCGGCGCGCCAGACGATAGAGGTGGTGGCGGCGGTTTGCAGCAGAGGGGTGCCGAGGTGGTCGGTGAAGGTGTAGCGGAGCGAGCTGATACTGTTGGCGGATGTGAGCTGGGCGACGGGGTGGCCGCCGAACCAGACGAAAGCGTCGGTTTGCCCGAGCAGCTGATCGATCCGCTGCAGCGATTGCAGCTCCGGCGTGTAAAGGTAGTGCCGCTCCTGCGGCGTCTCCGTCATGTTCGCTCCGCGGATCGATCTCACCCGGACGCCGCGCGCGTCATAGAACAGCTGATCGGCATCGGGAGTAATCGTCACCGGCGGTTGGCACAGGTCGCATAAGGGGCCGGACGATGCGCCGAGAAGATTCCGGCACGAGTATGTCGCAGGCAGATTGCTCGAAACAGAAGCTGTCTCGTTTCCCGCGGCGTCATAGGTCATCGCGAGCGGGTCGCCGCCATTCTCGGTGACCGACGCGAGCTTCGAGGTCGTGCCCGCATACGTCAGGCTCACATTGCGCGCGGTACCAAGGGCAATCGACGTCACGTTGCCCATTTTGTCATAAGCGTAGCTGCCCGCGCCCCAAAGGGACGATCCGCTGTTGGCGACGATGAGCCGGTTGAGGTCGTCATAGTTGAACGTGCGGTCGAAGCCCGGCTGCAATACATCGTGAATCGCTGTGACATTACCGGCGGAATCGTCGGTGTAGCTGTAGCGGGCGAGCGCGACGGAGCTCGCATTCGTCAGAACGTTCCCGGCGAGCCGATAGCGCGCGTCGTACGATTTCGTCTGTTTCATGCCGTTCGCGAACGAGAGCTCCAGCTCCGGCCCGAACGGCAGATAGGTCGCCGAGGAGACCAGCGGCGTCGCGCCGGAAGAGACGCTGAACGGGCGGCCCGCGTAGTCGTACGTGTAATTGAGGTCACCGAGCGCGAGACGGCTTCCGACGCGGTCATATCTGTACGCCGTGCTGTAATTCGAGGTGCCGATCACCCGGTCTTCGCGCCGGTTCATGCCGCGTCGTTCATAGAAATAATCGGTCGAGCCTGACGGATCGCTGACCGACGCCAGGCGGCCGATGGCGAATCGTCCCGTCGTCGCATCGTCATACGTGGACGAAACCGTTTCCGTGTCGGCACCGGTGCAGACGGAGACGGCGTTCGTCACGCGCCCCAGTGCGTCGTATGTTCTCGTCGTCGTCGCGCCATTCGCGTCCGTGCTCGCCGTCAGATTACCGGCGAGGTCGTATTCGTACAACGCCGTACCGGTTACGGGACTCGTTTGCGATCGCATCTGTTCGAAATCGTCGTACACATACGTCGTGACGTTGCCGTTCGGGTCGGTGACGGCGGTCAGATTGCCGACAATGTCATAAGCGTACGACGTGGTGACGTAGCCCTGCGGCGCCGTGCTGAGCGTCTGCTTCACTGACGTGAGCCGGTGCGCCGGATCGTAGCCGTACATCGTATTCGCCGCTGCGTGGTTCTCGTCGCGCACGCTGGCGATGGCGCCCAACTCATCGTACGTGTAGCCGATCGAGGTCGAATCGGCGTGCGTCTGCGCGGACAGTTGCGAAAGCGTGTCGTAAGCGAATGATTCCCGCCGCTTTTCGGTCCATGAGCCGCCGGTGTTCGCAAGATATTGCTCCATGCTCTTGCGGCCGGTCGGCGCATCGTACGTGTAGGCGATGCGCTCGCGAAGATCCGACAGCGACGTACCGCGCGACATCGTCGACAGCCGTCCTCGGGAGTCGTACTCGTAGCTCGTCGCATTACCGTTCGCATCGAATTGCGCGCTCAACGGA
>C688J18823_10000642_pt1 | contig 20462 bp, 12 predicted proteins | sample HopSoiMetagenom1_FD_18823 | JGI IMG/M metagenome (IMG submission 18823) | reverse complement strand
TCCGCGCGAGCCGCACCCATGCCGCTTCGGGAACGCGCTTGCCGCGGATCGGATGCAGTCCGGCGTCGAGGATGACGAGCTGGAAGCCGGTCGCGGCGATCATCTCCACCGCGTGCACCGCGTCCTTCATTTTTTGCGGACGGATCCAGAGGAGGCGCCGGAGGTCGGCGCCGTTCGCTTCGAGAATTTGCGGATCGAGGTGATCGCCGAGGTCGACGAGGACCGCGGCTTCACCGGCGCTGGTGGCGGCGGCGAGGGCGGAGAGGACGATCGAGAAGCGTCCGGCGGAGCGGCGGCCTGAGAGCTCGACGATTTTGCCGCGCGGGAGTCCGCCGCCGAGGAGTGCGTCGAGTGGCTCGAGGGTGGTCGGGAGGAGGTCGTCGCGGCGCTGTTTGGCGAGTGCGCGGATCAGCTCCGTCGCGCTCATGACTTTGGAGCGGACGGCGATTTCGAGTCCTTCGCGGAGGCGCCGGACGTCTTCCCGTTCGCCCGGTTCTACAGGCGGTGGATCCGGCACGAGGATCGGACCGGCCGGGTGCTCTGGCAATTGCCGAAGGAAGTTGATCTGTGTGTCGAGATGTCGAGCTGGCGCAGCCATCGGGGAGTCGCTCCGCACCAGATAATGTAGGCGGTAACCGGGCGTAAATCAAGTTGCGGCTATTGTGCGCAAGATGCGCGCAATGAAGGAGTTACGGATAGGTAAGGGATTAGGACGAGAGCACTTGGCCCCTCACCCCTGGCCCCTCTCCCCGCTTTGCGGGGCGAGGGGGACGTGAGGCCTACCGCAGCTTCATCGATGGATCGCCGAAGAGGATCCAGGACGTGCGGATGTCGCGCGTGGTGGTCGCGAACTTCGCGCGGCGCGCGGCTTCGCCGATGGTGATGCCGGGGGTGAAGAGCTGGCGCATGAGCTCATTATTCATGAGCGCTTGCTGATCGGGCTCGGTGAGCGTCGACGATCCCCAGACCGCGATCGCGCCGCCGTTCGGGGCGAAGAGGAAGCCCTCCGCGATGCTGGTCGTATAGACGTCGTGGAAGGCGCCGGTGAGGCAGGTCATGGCGATGACGAACGGCAGGCGTGAGCCGTTCGTGAGGGCGAGCGCGTCGTTCGTGCCGAGGAGGCCGTTGGTGCCCCAGATCTCGGTCGAGCCGTGGCCGATGTAGTCGGCGATGAGCGCGCCGTCGTTCAGCGGCGACGTGATGTTTGCGTCGACGACGAAGCGCGGCGTGATCGACGCCGGGAGCAGATGCGCGGCGTCTTGCGCGGCGGCGGCGAAGTCGAAGCCGACCGGCGCGTCCGCGATGAAGAGCGCGCTCGAAGCCCACGCACCGGTCGGCGTGCCGCGCGATGCGATGCGGTTCGCGACGAGTGTCGCATCGGCGAGCGTGCGTGCCGGAATGCGGCCGACCGGGATGTCGGCGATGCCGTCGCCGTCGAAGTCGGTGAGCGCATCGTCGGACGTCGTCTTCAGGTAGACCGTCGGGACGGTGACGCTGGGGACGAAATCGAACGCGCCGAGTGCGAGGTAATTGCGCGGATCGAAGCTCGCGTCGCCGAGGAGCAGGACCCACTTCGGTGCCTTCTTCCACTTCGTCGCGCTCTGCAGGAACGACCTGATCGCTTCGGGGCCGCGCACGCCGAAGCTCATCTCGTCGTAGACATCGTCGACGTCGACGACCGCGGTGCTGATGCCGTCGCGCTGGCGCGCAGTTGCGAGCGCGGACGCAGCGGAGCCGAACGTCGAGTTGGAGATGATCAGCAGGTCGGCGCCCGACTTGCCGTCGTTCCACGATGACGGACGATTGACTGCGAGCTCCGGCGCGGCGAGCACGCGAGCGGTCTCGAAGACGAGCACCGTGCGCTGGCCGGAATCATCGGTGGCGAAGGTGGCGGAGTCGCCCGACACGGTCGTCGTCAGCTCGACCGGCTTCATTGGATCGGTGACGTCGATCGCGCGAACCTTGCTCGACGGCGTGAAGCCGCTGACCGTGACGGCGCGTTGTCCCGGCACCGTGACTTCGAGCTCGCCGTTGTCGGCGCGCAGCAGGTGCTGATACGTGATGCGCGTGTCGGCGAGGACGCTGATGTCGACCCAGTCGTTAAGCGCGGTCATGGTCAGCGTGTTCGAGCCGTTCACCAGGAACGACTGCGGGAAGGTGAGGGTGAACGTCCGCTGATCCTGGCTGTCGAACGAGACGGTGCCGAGGTCGTGATCGTTGATGGTGAGATCGACGATGTGGTGGATGCCGGCGGTCGCGCCCTGGATCGTGATGTCCATCGACGCATTGCCGGCGTACGACGGATCGAGCGCGCCGATGAGCAGCTCCTGCGTCGAGGGGAACGGCATGATGACCTGACCGAAGAAGTTCGTCGCGTCGCCGTTGTTCGTCAGCGCGGCGAAGTGGATCGAGCGCTCCTTGCGGCCGTACGTGAACGGCACGGAGCCGGCGACCGGATCGCCGCCTTTGGTCTTGGGAGTCGAGATGCGCGAGCCGTTTCCTTTGCCCGAGGCGGCGAGCCAGTAGGTGCGCGCGCCGGTCGACTCAGTGTCGATCGGGAGGCCGTAGAACTCGATGCCGCCGGCGTCGACGAGCATCGGAATCTCGATGCCGGATGTGTAGAGCGTCGGCTTCTTGTCGTTGTTGCCGAGGTCGAAGCCGGCGGCGGTCATCTCGGCGCGGGTGACGCGGTACCACCCTTCCTGCGAGACGTAGATCTTCAGTCCCGCATCTCCGGCGAGATCGAATTGCGTCTTGGTCGATTGCTGTGTCGGAGCAGGGAGCGCGATCGGCTGCTGCACGCCGACGCCGGCGGGTGACTGGAGGATGCTGCCGTTCGCGCCGAGGCCGGCGAGCGAGGGGCTGTCGGGGACGTCGGGAACTGCGCCGAAGATCGGCGACACCGGACCGTGCATCGTGCGCGTGCCGTTGAGATCGACGTCCTCGAGGTAGTACTGCGCGAAGGCGTTCGCGGACGGAAGCTTGTCGCGGAAGCGGTACGAGTAGCCGGCGTGATCGTCATTCTTCTTCGAGCGGAGCGCGGAGCCGGCGATCAGCTTCTTGTTGATCTTCGTCCGCACGCCGTCGATCTCGCGATAGAGATCGAAGCCGAGATTGTCGGACTCGAAGCTCGTTTCCCACGTGACCAGGACTTTGGATTTGTCCTGCGTCGCGTCGAGCTTGCGCATCTTCACCAGCGTGATGGCGAAGACGTTGAGATTGGCGGTGCTGCTGTTGTTCGCGGGGACCGGGTCGGTTTGATCGGCGCTGGTGATGCTCGCGGTGTTAGGGATCGTGCCGGTGTTCTGCGCCTGCACGATGAATGTAACGGTGATGGTGTTGCCGACCGGCAGCGTCCCCACCGAGCAGGTGATGGTGGTCGTGCCGGAGCTGTAGCTGCAGTTCATCGTGTTGCCGGAAGCGGCGTGCGACTGGTAGGTGAGCGACGCGGGGATCAGGTCGGAGAAGGTGACGTTCGTCGCGGTGGCCGGACCGTTGTTCGTGACGGCGAGGGTGTAGTTCGTCAGTTGGCCGTTGCCGATCGAATTCGGGCTGACGGTCTTCACGATCTGCACGTCGGCGTTGGTCGCGCTCGCGACCTTCACGCTGTCGCTCGCGCTGTTGTTCGCCGGGACGTTGTCGCCTGTGGTGACGCCGTTGATGTTGACGGTGGCGCTGCCGGTGATGGTGGTGCCGGTGGCGGTCGACGCGTTGACCTGGAAGACCGGGTTGAACGTCGACGTGGTCGCGGTCGTGAAGGCCTGATTGACGCCGGCGACCTGATAGGTGCAGGTGATGGTGCCGCTCGTCGCGCCGACGGCCGGCGTCGCGCAACTCCAGCCCGCGGGGACGGTGCCGATCGATTGGAAGTTCGCGTTGGCGGGGACGTTCATCACCCACTGCACGCCGGCGCCGGTCACGGGAGCGCTCGCCGGGCCGTTGTTCGTGACGACGGAGGTGAAGGTGACGTTCGATGCGGGCGAGACCGGATCTGGACTCGCGCTCATCGTCGCGACCATGTCGTAACCGGCCGCGCCGCGCACGGTGAAGGACGAGCTGGCGGTGTTGTTCCAGTCGTCGCCGTCGTTGGTCGCGTCGGTATTCGCGGTGCCGGTGATGACGGTGCCGGCCGCGGTTCCGGCGAGCACCTTGAAGACCGGGAGGAACGAGGCCGAAGCATTCGGCGCGACCGTGCCGGCGGTCGAGCAGCTGATCGTGCCGGCAGTCGCATTCAGCGCCGGTGTGATGCAGGTCCATCCCGCAGGCGGAGCGGGCATCGACTGGAAGCTCATGTTCGCCGGGATGGGCATCGACCAGGTCGCACCGGTGGCGGCGCTCGGGCCGACGTTCTTCGCTACAGAAGTGAACGTGACGTTCGAGCCGGCCGTGGTGGCGGTGGTCGCGTTATTCGTCAGCGTTACGGACATGTCGGCGAACAGCGCGACGGGGTTGCTGGCGCCGGCCGTGTTGTTCGCCGTGTTGGAGTCGGGAGTGAGGCTGGAGACGCTGTTGGTGTTGGCGACGAGAAAACCGTCGGGCGTGCCGAGGACGGTTTGTACGGCGAGGTTGAAGGTTTGCGTGCCGTTGGCCTGGGTCAGGGTGGGACGGGTGCAGGTGATGTTGCCGGTTCCACCGATCGCCGGAGTGATGCAGGTCCATCCTGCCGGAACGGAGATCGACTGGAACGTCGTCGCTGCCGGGACGGAGGTCGTGTAGACGACCGAGTCGGCGGGCGAGGGACCGTTGTTGACCACGGTCTGGGTGAAGGTGATGTTCGAAGACCAGCCGACGGGCGTTCCGGGTGCGCTGTCGGTGACGGCGAGATCGGCGACCGCGCAGCTCGCGCCGTCACCGCCCGGCAGCACGTTGTTGCCTGCGATGAACTGAGTGACGCCGAGAGTGCCGGGCTGCGCGCCGTATTCGTCGAGCGCAGTGGTGGTGAGACCGTTGGTGCCGCCGGAGACGTCGACCGAAGCCGCCGCGCTGGAGAGCAGCACGTACCCGCCGCCACCGCCGCCGCCCGGTCCGTGACGCTCGCCCGGATCGCCGCCCGGAGCCTGCTGGAGCCACGCGCCGCCGCCGGTGCCGCCCTTCGCCTGAATGGTGAGGCCGGTGAGCGCACCGATCTGCGTGGTGAAGAGGACCGAGCCGCCGGCGCCGCCGCCACCGCCGCCGTCACGTCCGACATTCGCAGCGGTGAGACCGTTCGCGGTGAGTGTCGCGGTGCCGGTCGCCTGCAGCGCGCGGATGATGATCACGCCGCCGCCGTTCGCGCCGGAGCTGTAGTAGCCGTTCGCATTCGCGGCGTTCGGACCGCCGCTGTCCGCGAGCACGGCGCCGGTGGCATCGGCCGCGGAGCCGTTGTTCGTGGTGCCCGAGCCGCCGCCGCCGCCCATCGTGATGCGGGTGAGGCTCGGCGAGATGCCGCCGCCGCCCTGACCGCCCGATTCGCAGCGGCAATTCCAGCCGTAGCCGCCGGCGCCACCGAAGCCGCCGTTGCCGCCACCGCCGCCGCCGCTGTTGTCCTGGTTGTTTGCGGTATCACCATCGGTCGAGCCACCGCCCGAGTTGCCGGGCGCGCCTCGCCCGTAACTGCCGCCGGCGAATCCCTCGACGCCGGTGTCGAGCGCCGCGTTGGTGCCGGGCGCGCCGATGGTTGCACCGTTGTGGTAGAGGTAGCGCGGCGTGCCGGTGATGCCTTCGCCCTTCGAGCCGTTCGTCATGTTGATGGTCGGCGCGGTGGCGCTGTCGGGAGCGGGCGTGCGGAAGTCGGTCGCCGCGAACCCCGCGCTGCCGGTCAGGCGGACGCCGGCGCCCCCTCGGAATCCGAGTCCGTTGACCGAGACGGTTGCGCTGCCGAGCGTGATCGTGCCGGCGACATCGATCGCGAGCACGCCGCCCGTCGATCCGTTCCAGGGCAGGGCGGTGAGTGTCGAGCCGAGCGTCGCGGTCGTGTATTGCGGAACGCGGATGACCTGGAACGTGCGCTGACCTTGTGTGGTCGTCGTGGCGAATGTCTGATTCGTGTAGCTGTAGAGCAGACCGCCGCCCGTGCCGCCGCCTTGCAATGTCAGCGCACCGCCGCCGATGCCGATCGCGTTCGTAGCGATGGCGTACTCCCAGCGGCCTGCGTTGTTGAGCGTCGTCGCGGCGCCGCTGCCGGTGCCGGTCGCTTTCGTCGAGCCGGTGCCTTCGCCGTACGTCTCATCGTTGGTCGTGTCGAACGCGGCGTCCTGCATCTGCATGACGACGAGGAGATCGCCGGCGGTGATCGTGTTGCCGCCGGCGCCCGCGACGCGTGCGCCGAGCGTGACCGTCGTCGCGCCCGCGGCCGCGCTCGCGGAGCCGGGCCAGTAGTCGTTCTTGATGCCGGCGAGCGTGCCGCCTGCGCCGTCCTTGCCCGGAGTCGCGCAGACTTTGCCCTGCGCGACGATGTTGACGGTCTCGGATGAATTCGGATTCGCGGCGCCGGTCCAGGTGATCGTGGCCACGTTGGAGATGGTGCCGGCGCTGTTCGGAACGACGGTGATGGTGAATGTCGAGGAGGCCGTGTTCGCGGCGAGTGTGCCGGCGTTGCAGGTGACCGGTCCGCTGCCGCTGCAGCCGGTCTGCGACACGAACGTCGCGCCGGCGGGGATGGCGTCGGTGATGCTCACGCCGTTCACCGCGACATCGGAGTAGTTCGTCGCGACCAGTGTGTAGGTGACGGTATCGCCGAGGCGGATCACGTCGGCGGAGGCGGTCTTGCGAAGACCGACGCTCACCTGATGCAGTGGGATTGCGGCGATCGCCCAGTTCTGTGCGGCGGCCGCGGTCCACGACATCGTCGTATTCACGTAGCCGCGGGAGCCGCTGCCGGCGCCCGCGAAGTTGCTGCCGGTGGCGGTGTTGATCGCGTAGCGCGATTGCTGCGTGCCGTTTTCGGTGAGCGCGTTGTTGCCGTTGAACGCGACCGCATCGACCACGTAGTCGTATGCGCTGTTCGTGACGTTGACCGTCGGCGTCACGGTGTTGCCCGTGTTCGTCACGTACGTCCCGGTCGATGCGGACTGATCGACGTTGCTGAAGGACTGCGCTCCGGCAATGACATTGATGGTGCCGCCGCCCCTGGTGACGGTGGCGGTGATCTGATGGGTGCCGCTCGCCGGTGCGCGCAGCCCGTACAACTCGACGCGGACGCTGGTGCCGTTGTTGACGGCGGCGCCGAGCGAAGTCATCGCTACGTTCGGTCCGCCTACTTCGGTGCCGTATCGGACCGAGCCCGTGGCGGTGTTGCCGCCGCGATCGATCGAGAGGGCGACGACGAGGTAGCCGTTCGCGGCATTCGTCATCGTGTGATTCCACGAGCCGGTGAACGTTGCCCCCGCGTTGGCGGAGAAGCGCAGCGAGCTCGCGGAATCGAAGAGGATCTGCGGTGTCGCGGATTGCAGCGCGACTGCGGTGGTGGCCCACGCCTGTGCGATGCCGGTCGCGGTCCACGACATCGTCACGTTGTTCGCGCCGGTGCGCGCGCTGCCTGCGCCCGAAAACGCGGGCGCTCCGCTTGTAATGTTGTACGTGTTCGTCTGTCCGCCGCCGGCGGTGAGCGCGGCGTTGCCGTTGTACGCGACCGTATCCACGACGTAATCGAATGCGCCGTTCGTCACCGCGACCGCCGGCGTGAGACTGGTGCCGGTCGCGCTGACGGCGGTGCCGGTCGCCGCAGTCTGAAAAACGTTGAAGAACGACTTCGCGCCGGCGACGACGGCGATCGTGACGCCGCCCGGATTGGCGACGGTGACGGTGATCTGATGCGTGCCGGGAGTCGGATTCGCCACTCCCCACAATTCGGCGCGGACCGCAGTGCCGTTGTTGACCGCACTGATGTTGGTCATCGCCTGCTGCGGACCGCCGGCTTCACTGCCGAACACGACGCTGGTGACGGTGGGCGCAGTGCCGGAGCGATCGATCGAGACGCCGACCACGAGGTACGGCTTTTTGGATAAGCCGACGATGTGGTTCCACGTCACAACGACGGGATTGGTGTTCGATGCGGTGACCGGTGTGGCGTTCGACGCTGCGTCGAAAGTGACCTGTGCGAACGCCGGGAGTGATGCGCTCAGCAGGACGGTGAGGATGAGACTTTCCCGAAGTACACCGGCGATCTTTTGGATCGCCGCGGCGGCGTGGCGAGCGCTCCAGCAGCGAGGAACGTTTAGCGGGAACAATCCCGAAGTCTCGACGGTGAGAATCGACTGCGTGCGTCAACAAGCGCAGGGATCGTGTGTCAATCAAACGTGAAAGGATCGTGAGAATCCTGCGTCGCACTCCCTGGACAGCGGAAGATCCGGCTGCTATCTGCTATCTGCTATCTGCTGTCCGCTCGCCGGCCCGGTGGCAAGCAGCCACGTCCCCGGCGATTGCGCATTCTGCTCCGCTCTGTTGCGTAAGTGTCTGCTGCTATAATCCGCGGCGTCTCTCAGGTAATTTTTTCCGATGGAGAAAAACGACTCGACCACTGTCGAGATCTTTGGTCAAACGTACAACGTTCGTGGGGAAGGAGACCCGGAGTACTTGTCGGAGCTTGCGCGGTTTGTGGATGGGAGGATGCGAGAGGTCGCCGGCCAGGTTGCCACGGTCGACCCGATGAAAATCGCGATACTCGCGGCTCTCAACATCGCCGACGAATTTTCTCGATACAAGAAGCAGCGTGAGAGCGCTTCGGGAATTTGGATCGAGAAAACGGAGGAAATATCGGAGCGACTCAGTAAGGTCATAAGCTGAGTCGGACGTCAGTCCAGCAGTTTTCGGAGTATCCCTGCAGAGTTCGTGATGAATGATCTAACGCTTGAACCGATGCTTTCTTACTTCGGGTGCTCGAGTCTGTGAACTGCGTGCAGACCTTCGCCGCTCATGTGGCGGTACAGAAGGTAGCTAAACGGTTCCAGTAGGGCGCCCACCTGCTTGGCAGGTTCAAGTAAGAATCCCTCACACGGCTCAGGCGGGGAGCTCCGATTTTTCCGTCCACTGCGCGCATCTCTCCCCACCGGGAGGAGCGAGTGATTAACACCATTTTGATCGGCATCGTCACCGGCATACTTGCCGGGGCGATCGTAGCGGCCCTGCTATGGGCCACCGTCTATCGCAAGCGAGGGGAAGCGCAGGTCGAAGAGGCCCGCCGTTCCGCCGAGCGCATCGTCGAAGACGCACGCAAACAATCTGAAGCCCGGGTCAAGGAAGCCGACCTCGAGGCGAAAGAAAAACTGCTGCAGATGCGGAGCGACTTCGATCGCAAGGCGCAAGAGCGCCGCGACGAGATGAAGAAGTCGGAGCAGCGCCTGCAGCAGAAGGAAGAAAACCTCGATAAGAAAACGCAGCAGGTCGAGTCGCGGACCGCTGAAGTCGAGAAGCGCGATCGGGCTCTCAACGATCGCGAGAAGAAGGTCGAAGACCGCGAGCACGACCTCGATCAGCTCATCGAAGACCAGCGCCACAAGCTCGAGCAGGTCGCCGGTCTCACCGTCGAAGAAGCGAAGAAGGAACTGATCCGCGGCATCGAGAATGAAGCGAAGCTCGAGGCGGCGCAGATCATCAAGCGCATCGAGACGGAAGCGAACGAGCTCGGCCACCTCAAAGCGAAGAAGATCCTCGGCATGGCGATTCAGCGCATGGCCTCGGACTACGTCGCCGAGAACACCGTCTCCGTCGTCGACCTGCCGAGCGAGGACATGAAGGGCCGCATCATCGGACGCGAAGGCCGCAACATCCGCGCGCTCGAACTGGCGACCGGCGTCGACCTGATCGTCGACGACACGCCGGAAGCGGTCATCCTCTCCGGCTTCGATCCGATCCGCCGCGAGATCGCCCGCATCTCGCTCGAGCGCCTCATGCAGGACGGCCGCATTCATCCGGCCCGCATCGAAGAGCTCGTCGAGAAAGTGCGCCAGGAGCTCGATCAGAAGTTGTTCGAGGAAGGGGAGGCCGCAGCGTTCTCGCTCGGCATTACCGACATCAACCCCGAAGTCCTCAAGCTCCTCGGACGCCTCCGCTACCGCACGTCATACGGACAGAACGTGCTCGTGCACTCGCTCGAAGTCGCGCAGCTCGCGGCGCTGATGGCCGTGGAGCTCGGCGTGAACGACACGATCGCAAAACGCGGCGGATTGCTGCACGACATCGGCAAAGCGATCGATCGCGAGATGGAAGGGACGCATCTCGAGCTCGGACGGCAGGTGCTCGACAAGTACGGCGAGAAGCGCGAGATCATTCACGCGATGGAGTGCCATCACGGCGACTACGACCCGACGACGGTCGAGGCCGTGCTGGTGAATGCCGCTGACGCGCTCTCCGCCGCGCGCCCCGGTGCGCGCCGCGAGATCCTGGAGAACTACGTGCATCGTCTCGAGCGACTCGAGTCGATCGCGAACCAGATGGAAGGTGTCTCGAAGAGCTTCGCCATCCAGGCCGGCCGCGAGCTGCGCATCATCGTCAACGCGGAGAAGATCACCGACGAGCAATCGATCTGGCTGTCGAAGGATGTCGCGCGCAAGATCGAGTCGGAGCTGCAGTATCCGGGACAGATCAAAGTGACGGTAATTCGGGAAATGAGGGCGGTTGATTACGCCAAGTAGTTGTTCGGTTGTTGGGTTGTTTGGTTGTTGAGTGCTTGCGCTCAATCCACCTCAACAACCCAACAACCCAGCAACCCAGCAACCCATGATTAAAGTCCTCTACATCGGCGACGTCGTCGGCCAGCCGGGGCGTCGCGCATTACACGAAAAGCTCGAGAAGGTCGTCGATCGCGAGCGCATCGACTTCACGATCGTCAACATCGAGAACGCCGCGGGCGGATTCGGTGTGACCGAGGCGATCATGGAGGAGCTCAGCGAGCTGCCGATCAACGCGTACACGTCGGGCAATCACATCTGGGACAAAAAGGATTTCGTCGACAACTACGACCAGTACGAGCACGTCGTGCGGCCCGCGAATTACCCGGCCGGCAATCCGGGCAAAGGGCGCGTGATCCGGCAGACGGCGGGCGGTGTGAATGTCGCGGTGCTGCAGTTGATGGGCAACGTCTTCATGCCGCCGGCCGATAACCCGTTTCATTGCGCCGATCGCGAATTGAAAGAGCTCGACGGCACCAAAGTGATCATCGTCGACATCCACGGCGAAGCGTCATCGGAGAAGCAGGCGATGGGCCGCTACCTCGACGGCCGCGTCTCCGCAGTCCTCGGCACGCACACGCACGTACCGACTGCCGACGATCGCATCCTGCCGAACGGCACGGCGTATCAAACCGACGTCGGCATGACCGGCGCGTACGACTCGGTGATCGGATTCCGTCCCGAGGAAGCGCTGCACCGGTTTCTGTACAACACGCCGAGGAAGCTGGAGGTCGCAAAGCGCGACATCCGCCTGTCCGGCGCGCTGGTCGAGATCGACGAGGAGAGCGGACGGGCCTCGCGCATCGTCCGCGTCCACGAACGAATCGAGGAGTAGTTGCAGCTCTCGATCATCACCCTCGGACACGTACACGCCGAGGACCTCACCGCGCTGACGCCGCACTTCGAGCGACTCGAACAGCTGGTGCTCGACATCCCGCCGCGCGCGGACATCGAGCAACATCGCGCGGAATTCAATCGCGCAATCGATGCGGCATCGAATGACTGGCTGCTCGTCGTGCGCGAGCGCGAGCGCATGACGGACCCGCTGGCGAAGGAAGTGTTCGATGCGATGAGCGCTGCACGCGTGCGCGGCTTTCGCATCCGCACGTCGCCGATTTACGCAGGCAAGCCGCTGCGCCTCGGCGATCAGGCAGGCGAACTGCGGCTGTTCCATCGGCGCTTTCTGTTGCGCAGAGGCGAGCTCGCGGTGCAGGGGACGGTCGTGCGTCTGACGAATTCGTTCGAGGCGACGACCTTCGCGTCATCGCAGGAGCATCGCGAATATCTGGCGAAGAGCGGCGTGCCGCATTCGGGATTGCGTCGCGTGCTGCTCTTCATGCGCTACGCGATCGGCGCGCGCACATTCGACGCAAATACGCTTCGGTATTTGTGGATCGAAGCAGGCTTCGACTCGAACTAAGCCACCGCGGGCCGAGGCCGCAGCATCGGGCTGCTGACGCGCATGTGTCCGTTGGAGCGGAACTGTCGCGGCGACATTCCGTAACGCTCGCGGAACTGCTGGCGGAAATAGTTCTCCGAATCGAATCCGCAGCGGCGCGCGATCTGGGACACGCGCAAGTTTCCACCGCGCAGCAGGCGCGCCGCTTTCTCCAGGCGTTTCTCTTTGAGGAAATGGCTCAGGAGCCGGCCGGTAATGCGATGAAATCGGCCGGAGATGTACTGTCTCGTGTAGCCGAGCTCCTTCGTCACGGCTTCGACGGTGACTTCCTCGTCTTCGCGAAGGCGCCGCCGAACCGTCTTGATCAGCGAGCGAAGTAATCCATCCATGACACGCTCCTGCTTCGACAACGGCCGTTGAACGATTTACGCTGTCCGCAGTACTCTTGCGGAACGGCGGTACTACTTACTTAAGCTTTAAGGATGGATGAATTCTAAACCCGGAGAGTGCTTTGGCGGACGCAAATTTTCTACGCGGTGTCAGTTTGTTTGCGGAATTCGAGCAGAACGAGCTCGAACAGCTCCGCCGCGCGATGCAGATCAGCCGCTTCAGTCCGGGCGATGTCGTGCTGGAAGAGGGGAATGCAAATCGCGCCCTGCACATCATGGTGCACGGCCGTATTCGCGTCAGCCGCCGCGTCAATGACCGGGAGGTTTCGCTGACAGATCTCGTCGAGGGTCAGACATTCGGCGAGCTTTCGATCATCGAGGACGGCGTTGCATCGGCGTCATTGAAGGCAGTGAGCGATACGGAAGTGCTTTCTGTATCGATGCACGATCTCGCACAATTCCTGCGCAGTGAGCCGGTCGCCGCGGCGAAATTCTGGCGCGCAATCGCCGTCGATCTGCGCAGACGCTTATTGGAGACCAATGACGTCGTGCGCAGCTATTTCGAAGTCAATCGCGCATTGATCGAGAATCCGACGTTCCGCGAAGCGTATGCGATGTGTAATCGCTGATTACGGTTTCCAGCGTTTCGCATCGCGCACATACAACTTCTCCAGCAATCCCTTCCACGATTCGTCGAGATCGATTCCCTCCGAATTCGCGAGGCACATCAGCACGAATAGGAGGTCGCTGATTTCCTCGGCGACGTCGCCTTCCTTCTCGCCAGGCTTTGGTTTCTTATCGCCATGTTTGTGGCTTATGGCGCGCGCGAGCTCGCCCAGTTCTTCGGTCAATCGCGCCATCATCATCAATGGCGTGAAGTAACCGTGCGTGTGTGTAGTGATCCAATCGTCGACCTGTTTCTGCAGCGGTGCGAAGCTCATGACTGCATTTTCGCGTGTGCTACCATCACGCACAATGCGTCTCGTTCGCGTTGCGGTGGTCTGCCTGATCGCTGTTCCTGCCGTCGCACAGGTGCGGCTGGTGGTGAAGCCCGACGGCCGCAAAGTCATCTACAACATCGGCACGGTCAACGATCCGAAGATGTCGAACCTGACCTGGCTGGCGAAGCAACACAACCGCCGCTCGCAGTACGACAGGATGATCGAGCAGTACGCCGATCAGTACAACGTCGATCCGATCCTCGTCCGCGCCGTGATCCAGGTCGAGTCGGACTTCCACGCGAACTGCCTCTCGAACAAAGGCGCGAGCGGCCTGATGCAGCTCATCCCCGAGACCGCCGCACGCTACGGCGTGAAGGACATCTTCGATCCCGAGGAGAACATCCGCGGCGGCGTGGCGTACCTCGCCGACCTGCTCGAGATGTTCTCGCACGACATCCCGCGCGCGCTCGCCGCGTACAACGCAGGCGAGGGCGCGGTGACGAGACATGGCGGCATCCCGCCGTACAACGAGACGATGACGTACGTGAAGCGCGCGCTGACGGTCTACTACGGCCGCCCGTACGACGGCAGCGGCGCGATCTCCTTCGCCGCGGGCCGCAACAAAGGCCTGCTGCGCGGCGGCTTCAAGGCCGGCGCGCCCGCGCTGGCTGCGGCGATGATTCCGGGATTCCGGTATCTCGGATCGCAGTAGGAATGCGGCAGCAAGCTGCCGCAGTCGTGATCGTCTACAATCCCTTCCGGCATGCCAGATCCCGTCATTGCAGCGCCGTTCGATCAGGGCGTTTTTCTCCTTCACTACAACCGAGGGCGTGAGGCGTTTCAGGAAGGCCGGTATGCCGAGGCGCGGCGCGAGCTCGAAGGGGCCCAGCGCCTCCGGCCCGATGATTCAGATGTCCTGAATCTCCTCGGTCTGGTCTACTTCAAAACGAACGCGTTCCCCGAGGCCGAAGTCATCTATCGCCGCCTGGCGAAAGAAAATGCGAACGTCTTCATCCTCCATTCGAACCTCGGGTTGATTCTCTTCAAACAGGGCAAGCTCGATGAAGCCGAGAAGTTCCTCCTGCGCGCCGTCGAGCTTCGTCCGAATTACGCCAAGTCGCACCTCTACCTCGGACTGCTCTATCGCCAGCGCCGCAGGCTCGAGCCGGCGCTCGAGCATCTGAAATTCGCCGGCGCCGACAAGTTGGTGAAGGAAGTCGAGGCCGAGATGCGGCCGGCGGACACGGTCCGCTCCGCGCCGAAGCCGATCGTCGCCACAACGGGCAGCGTGGACAGAGTCACCACCGAAAAGATCCCCGCCATCAAGACGATGCCCGGCACGACGCCGACGCCGACGCCCACGGGGGCGACCACGCAGCGCATCGCACCGCTTGCTCTGCCGCCACCTCCCGTACCCGAAAGCGCCGCGGGCGTCACCGCCGCGCGCAAGTTGCAGGACGCCGTCGACGAAACGCCGCTGCAGGAAGACAAGCGCCTCGACCTCGGACACAAGATCGAAGGCGCCTCGAAGACCTTCGCGCTGCACGAGAACGGATTCCTGGAGATCAACTTCGCGCGCAGCGTGCACGTGAAGCGGGGCACGGTGTCGAGCTACTCCGGCAATCTGAAGTTCGTCGCGGAGTCGGGACTGGTCGGCACGACTGCACAAACATTGGTCAAAGCGGTCGGGCAGGGGAAGATCTTCGTTTACGAAAAAGGCCGCAAGACGTTCCTCCTCGATCTGAACGAAGAGTTCATCTACGTCGAAGGACACAACCTCCTCGCGCTCGAAGACTCGCTGACGTATCGCGTCGAGCCGATCTACGACTCGACCTACCAGCGCAAGATCGACACGGTGAAGATCTTCGGCAAAGGCTCGCTCGCGATCTCGACGTCGATCGAGCCGCTCACGCTGCGCGTCACGCGCGAGTACCCGCTGTCGATCTCCTCGAACGCGCTCGTGGCGTGGACCGGCAACCTGATCCCGACGGTGATGGACGACAAGACGCTCGAGAACGTGATGATCGAAAACCTCGACGACGCGGGCTTCAAGATCCGCTTCGAGGGCGACGGCGTCGTAGTGTCGGAGCAGTAACGGCGACGAGTGCGATCGCGCTCACGATCGCTCCCCACAGCAGCAACGGATTGCGATAACGCATCTCGATGCGATGCCGTCCCGCCGGCACGGCGAGCGATTGATACGCGATGTTCGCCGCCTGCAGCGCCGCCGGTTTTCCATCGATCGTCGCGCGCCAGTACTTGTGCCGCGTCACGGTGATGACGAGCTGCGCCGCTGCCGATGCATCGACATCGATCGTCGCCCCATTCGACGTCTCCTGCACGCGCATCGGAGCGCGGGCGTCCCGCCCGCAGTCGCCGGCCGTCCCGGCCGGCGACTGGTTTGCAATCGAGCGAGACGCTCGATCGCTGCGGACGAGACGTCCGCGCTCCTCACACAGCCGATACCGATCCGGACCCGCCACGCGCAGAACGCGAATCGGATCGAGCACCATCGGACTCGCCGCCTCCCGCACCGCTTCCTCGAACGGCCGGTAATCGACGACATACCGCACCCCCGCCATCTGCATGAACGGCTCGCTCCAGTGCTGCGGATCGCGCTCCGCGTACGCGCGCATCGCATCCAGCATCTGATGCGTGACGTTGAGCGCCGTCTCATCGATGTCCGCCATCAGATCGATGCGAATCGACCACGCAGCGGGCGTCAGCGGATACAGCGCGTTGCGCTGAAACCACGGTCCCGCCGCGCTCATGTACTGCCCCGCGAGCTGCGTGCTGGTCCACCGCGCACGCGGAAAGACGACCGCATCGCGCTCGATCGCCTGCGCAACCGGGGGCGCGGTGAAAAGCTCGTGCGGCATTCGCGGTGCGAGCCGGTTGGCCTGGAACGCGCCATCTGCGAGCGCGACGAGCAGCACGACGAGCGCGAGCTCGCGGCGCGGAATGCGATCGAAGATCGTCGCGGCGAAGACGATCATCGCCACGATGCCGATGACCATGAACTTCTCCGGATAGCGGATCGAGCGCATACCGAGCGTGTAGAGAATCCGCAGCAACGGCGTGTGATCGCCGATCGCCAGCACGAACGAAATCGCCAGCACGATCGCGGTGATCGGGGCTCCGCGCGCGCGCAGCGCGAATCCCACGAGCACGAGAACGCCGACGACGATTCCCGCGTAAACGCTCGGCAGGTACGGAAAGCCGCGCTGATACGACGCGATGTGCACCGGTGCGAACAACTCGACGATACGCACCGGCGGCATGCTCCAGTCGCTCACCACATCGAACGGGAAGCCGTGCGCGCGTGGCGTATCGCGGACGAAATCGATCATCGGCAACAGTTGAATCGCCGCGATGGCGACCGATGCCAGACCGCTGCTCGCGATCAAGAGCAGCCGTTTTCGAAATGCGACGATGAGCAGCAGCCACGTCCCCGCGATCGCCACCGGCTCCGCGACGAGCAGCGGCATCGCGCCGATGAGGGCCGCGACTGCGAAGCGCCGCGCATTCGGTTCGCGCGTGAGCCGCAGCAGCGCCCAGCCGAGGAGCGGCGCCCAGCTCCAGACGAAAAACGCCGGCAGGTTCGTCATCGAGCCGGGGAGAAATCCGCTGAGCCCGAACGACAGCGCGCCGAACATCGCGGCCAGCGGCCGCAGCGGAATCGCGCGCAGCAATGCGTACATGCCGAGGAGCGCGAGCACGAGGTGGGCGAGGATGTGCAGCGCGAATCCGAACGGATAGTCGCCGACGAAAATCAGCCACTGCATCGGATAGAACACTTCGTACGCCGGATTCGCGGCGAGCGGCTGCCCGCCGAAGAAGTAGCGATTCCACGACGGAAACTCGCCGCGTGCGATCGTCTCCCGCACGATCTGCTTCATCGGGAAGTGATAGGCGTAGAGATCGCGCGCGAAGAAGTTGCTGCCGAGGAAGAGGACGTCGGCGAAGAGCACCACGACGATCGCGACGAGCAGCAGCGCGCAGGCGATGTCCGCGCGTCTTTCGGACATCATCCCAATCCGGCGAAGCGGAACGCGATCGGAATGATCACGAACAACTGGATCGCGTCGAACACGCCGTGCGCGATGATGCCGGGCAGCAGATTTTTCGTCCGGTAAAACACCGTGCCGATGATCAGCGAGATGATCGACACGCCGACGAGCAGCAGCGGCTGACCGTAGCCCGCGTGCGCCACCGCGAAGAGCATGGTCGATGCGATCAGCCCGAGGCGTTTTTGCAGGAAGCCGCGGAAGAACGCCTCTTCGACCGTCATCGCTGCGAAGACGATCGAGGCCTTCTTCCACCACGGCACGTGTGCCATGAACGCGATCATCGCCGGCGGCTTGATGTTGTCCGGCACGAGTCCCGCGACCCGCAGAATCGCGAGCGCGAACAGCGCGATCACGATCGTCGCGATCCAGCCGCCGAATCCGACCGCGAATCCGGTCATCACCGCTTCACCGTTCCCGTTGCGAGGAATGTTGAGGAATGTGCCGAGCGGCGGCCTGCGCGTGATCAGCCACCACACCAGCAGGAACACGATCATCACGAAATGCAGCACGAAGAAGCCGATGAACGGCATCTGCTCGAGCTGCTGCGCGGTGGGCGGATGCACGGCGTTGTACGCGGTGAGCACGCCGACCACGATCAGGAAGAGTCCGAGCCAGAGATAGCCGAAGATCTTGGCGAAGATGTTCGGGAACCGATCGCAGCGGAAGATTCCGAAGCGCTCGTTCGCAGCGATGATCGCGAGCCAGACCAGTGCGAGAACGAGGGCGACAGTGATCACGCGGGGAGTGTACCAGCGCATCCGCGGCATGGCCGCGGATTACGGAGCGGCGGCATGGCCGCCGCACTCCACGCTCACCTCGACGAGATTGTCGTAGAACGTGGCGCCGCGGCCGATGTCGGTGACCGCCTGCGACGTAGTCTGATTCGCGTTCTTGCGATCGCTCGTCAGCTTCGGCCACCACACCGACGGCGCGCTCACCACGCCCGGCCGCACGCGATCGGTCACCACCGCCTCGGCGGTGAAGAATCCGCGATCGTTGTGGATGCGCACGAAGTCGCCGTGGTTGATGCCGCGGCGCGTGGCGTCATCCGCATGAATCTCGAGCGTCGGCTTGCCCGCCGCGCGGCGCAGCGACACGACGTTGACGAATGACGAGTTGAGGAACGAATGCGCAGGCGGCGAGATGAGCGCGAGCGGGTAGCGCCGCGCGAGCTCGGGATTGCGCTCCTCCGATTCATGCGGCGGCACGTATGACGGAATCGGATCGAGTCCTTCTGCGCGGAACTTCGACGAATCGATCTCGATCTTTCCGCTCGGCGTCGGAATCGTCGCGCCCAGTTTGTAGGGGAGATGCGGCTTTGGAATCCCGATGCGGATCGAGCCGCGCTCGCGCAATTCTTCGAACGTGATGCCCGGGACTTTTGCGATGGCGTGGCGGATCAGCGATTCATCGCTCTCCTGCAGCTCGGAGTGATCGAGTCCCATCTTCGCGGCGAGGCGGCGGAAGATCTCCGTGTTCGACAGCGACTCGCCGACCGGCGCGATCGCGGGCCGGTTGTACGACAGATAGAGATGTCCGTACGCCTTGTGCACGTCTTCGTGCTCGAGCTGCGTCGTCGCCGGGAGCAGCACGTCGGCGAAATCGGCCGTGTCGGTCTGGAAATGTTCGAGCACGACGAGGAAGAGATCGTCGCGGCGCAGTCCCGCGAGCACGCGCTCGCGATCGGGCGCGACCGCTGCCGGATTCGAGTTGTAGACGACCATCGCACGCACCGGCGGATCGCTGAGCTCCGTCAGCGCTTCACCGATGCGCGACATGTTGATCGTGCGCGTGCCGGCCGGCACGAGATCCTCGCGCTCGAGGTACGCGCTGTCGACCCCGAACGTCTGCGACGTCGACAGCTGCGCGCCGCCCCCCGCGTGATTCCACGCGCCGGTGACCGCGGGCAGCAACGCGATGGCGCGCACCGCCGATCCGCCGCCGCCGTGGCGCTGCAGTCCGTAGTTCAGGCGGATGAACGACGGCGTCGTCGTGCCATAGCGATGGGCGAGATGCTCGATGACATCGACTGGAATCCGCGCGATCGACGAGACGCGCTCCGGCGAGTACTCGTTCAGCACGCGCTCGCGCAGCGCCTCCCAGCCGATCGTCATCTCGTCAAGATATTGACGATCGTACAGGCCGTCGCGAAAGAGGACGTGCATCATCGCCAGCGCCAGCGCCGCATCGGTTCCGGGACGGATCGCGATGTGCTCGTCGCAGGCGTCGGCGGTCCGCGTGCGCAGCGGATCGATGCAGATCGTCGTCGCGCCGTTCGCCTTCGCCTTGCGCACGAACGGCCACAAGTGCGGATTCGAGGTCAGCGTGTTCGTGCCCCACAGAATGACCAGCTTCGCGTCGCCGACCGATTCGGTGTCGGTGCCCATGCGGATGCCGTAGACGCCGGTCCAGGCGTGCATCCCCGCGGCCGCGCAGATCGTCCGTTCGAGCTGCGACGCGCCGATGCGGTTGAAGAAGCGCATCGCGATCGATTCGCCCTGAATCGAGCCGAGCGTGCCGCCGTACGAGTAGGGGAGGATCGCCTGCGGTTGCTCCGCGCGGATCGCGTTCAGTCTCGCCGCGACGAGCGACAGCGCTTCGTCCCACGTCGCGCGGCGGAACTTTCCTTCGCCCTTCGCGCCGATGCGGATCTGGGGATAGAGGAGGCGATCGGCGTGATACGTCCGCTCGAGATACTTCGCCACTTTCGTGCAGAGGAAACCGCGCGTGACCGGATGCTCGGGATCACCGGCGATGCGTGTTGCGCGTCCGTTGTCCACTGTGACGAGCATCGAGCAGGTGTCGGGACAATCGTGGGGACAGACGGCGCGGATCACGTCAGGCATTGAACGGAGTATGACATGGAGCGCGGCCGTCCCGGCCGCAGCGATCGGGCGTCTCGCCCGGTCGCGAAAATAGCCGCCGAGCGAGACGCTCAGCGGCTGCGGGCGAGGACGCCCGCGCTCCCCATGAAGTCGCGGATCGAATGGAGCGCGGCCGTCTCGGCCGCAGCGATC
>C688J18823_10000641_pt1 | contig 20471 bp, 20 predicted proteins | sample HopSoiMetagenom1_FD_18823 | JGI IMG/M metagenome (IMG submission 18823) | reverse complement strand
GGCCGTCATTCCCGCGCAAGCATCGAGGACCGGCTTGTGGTCCTGGGCGAGCCCCTGCAGCCATTCCATGCAGCGGACCACGTATCACATGCGGCCTGCGGCCTCCTCAAATGCGAAAGCGCCGGCGCGAAGCTTCCACGCCGGCGCTTCCGATGTGCTCGATCCGCTGCGCTCTACGTCGAGTGCGCCACCTGGACGGCGTCGCACCCGGACCAGGTCAGCTTGACCGCGACGTCCGCGAAGTCGGGGCCGCTGGCGCCCTGCGGACGCTGCGTCCACACGCGCTTCACTTCCACCGTGCCCGAGGTCACGCAGTACGACGGCGTGGTCTGGTAGGTCATGTCGACCACCGCGGCGGTGTCGAGGCCGAAGCTTGCGTGCTGGCCTTGGGCCGAGACGCTGCCGCCGAACTCCGAGGTGGCGCTGCCCTTCACGGTGGTGGAGGTCACCGCGATGGTGCCCGCGTCGTGGATGTTGAGGTTGACGCTCACGCCCGAAGCGGCGTCGGTGCCGGAGAAGCCGCCCGAGACGTCCCAGGTGACGGAGCCCGCGCTGGCCGAGATCGAACCGTTGAGCGTGATGGTGAAGCCCGAGTCGGTCTCGGTGCAGTTCTTGAACGTCACCGTGTTGCCGCTGACGACGGCGCAGTCGCTCGTCACGGCCCTGGTGACCATGCGGGTCCGCGTGGCCGGCGCGGGCGCCGCGATGCCCAGCGGCGACGAGCCGAGGGCAGCGGCGGCAAGCTCATCCACGAAGGACGCCACCGCTGCGCCCTTGGTGCCGTCGGGCGCGGAAGCGAAGGCGGTGGCATCCGAGAGATTGGCCTGGGCCGACGACGCGGCCGCCTGCTCGGAGGCGCTGGGCGCCTGGGGCGCGCCGTAGTTGAACGACTTCGACAATGCGGCGTTTACGCTGCTGCTTCCGCATCCCGCGAGCAGCGCGACGCAGGCCGCGGCCGGGAATGCAAGGACGATCCTTTTCATCCGGGTTTTCCTCTCCTTGAACAACGTTGGTTCGATATTAGACGACGCGCGAGCCCCCGCAATTTGCGTGTGTGTCGCCAGAAGGACGGGGATGTACGAGGATGTCGGGTTCACGTCGGGCTTGACTCAGTTCTTCGAGGTCATCGAATCCGGCGTCCCACAGCCTCCCTGCTCCAGGAGCGAGGCGCGCTCCCGCAGCTGCTGGAGCGCTTCCTGGGAAGCGCCGTGATCGGCGAAATCGAGTGCGCGCCGCAGCACGCGCACTGCCTCGGGGCAGTTGCCGCTGACCGCCAGCCCCGTGGAGAGGACGATCAGCGATACGGGGTTGACGCCGCCCAGCGAGAGCGCGCGCATGGCGAGCTCAACCGCCTCGTCGCCGCGACCCTGGGCGGCGCGAACGCGCGAGAGCGCCCGCAGCAGCTCGAAGGACTGCGGCCCCCGCGCGGTGGCCTGCTCCAGCGCAGCCGCGCGATCGGGCAGCGACTCCAGCGCATCCGCGAGCAGCGCGTGCGCCCGCCAGTCGTCCGGATGCGCGGCCACCGCCGCCCGCGCACGGTCCAACCTCTCGTCGGGCGCAAGCTCGGGCAGCGCCACCTCCAGGACGGCGGGGCTGAGCGGATCCTGGCGCAGCGCCTCCTGCACTTCCGCGCCGATTCGCTCGGCCGGTACGGCGGCCGGCGAGGCCCGAAGCATGCGCGCCCATAGCGCATGCACCTCGCCGTCGGACATCGGAGCGCTGCGAACCTGGCCGTCCCAGATCGGAACCTCCACCGAGAAGAGGTGATACTCGCCGCCGTTGCGGAGGATCTCGTCGAGATATCCCGCGACAGCGTCGTCGAGCTCCGCTCCGCGGACGCCGATCTCCGCGTCCCAGGCCGCGTCCGGATCATCGCCCTGCCGCAGCCGGTGCTGGAACCGGTTGAACTGCGCCGGGCGGCGGTTGAGCAGCCAATGCACCAGGGCCCAGCTGTCGGCATAGAAGGCGCGGACCTCGTCGGTCGTGCGCACCACCCGCCGGTCGGCCAGGAGGATGTCGGGCTTCGGGCGGCGGTCGCGGCGGTTGAACCGCGCCATCAGCATGCCCGGTGGCTCGCCGATGGTGCTCCGCCTGCTGCCCGCGTCGTACGTCACGGTTTCGAGGTATTCCGCCAGCCCTTCGGCCAGCCAGAGCGGCTGGCGGCGGAGGAAGCTGTTGTTGAGCGCGTGCGCGATCTCGTGCGCGAGCGTCACGTCGGGACGCACGGCGCGGTTGACCTTGAGGATGCGGTCGCCTCCCCGCACGGTGTAGAGCGCGCTCGCCTGTCCGGCCTGCGCGATGATCAGCTGCTTGCCGCCCTGGTCCGACCAGGTCACGCCCTCCACGGCGCGGGGCATGAACTGGTTGAGCTCGCCCAGGCTGCGGAGCAGGACGATCTCCAGCCGCACGCGGGGCGCGGGCGCCCCCTGCCACGCCGCCTGGTGCAGCGAGGCGTGGATCTGCTCCAGCGTGGCGATGGAAGCGCGCGCCTGCTCCGCCGTAAGATCGGTGTGCACCAGGAAATGCTCGGTGCTGAGATCCAGCCAGGGAGCGCCGCCGCGCTGGGGACAGGCGAGGCGCGCCTCCGCGCAACCGAGCAGCGAGACGATCCCGGCGACCAGTGCTGGCGTCCGGCGCATCGTATCTCCCCTGGGTGTCGGTTCCTCCAGCTGGGAAGTCGGACCAAGCCTAGGCCATCGCACCGCCGGGTTGCCAGCAGGGCGCCATGGATCCGTTCGGGTGAGACCTCGAACCCGACTGTCCAACAGAAAACGTTCGGGTTGGACCATGGGGCAATTCCATCCCCGCGGCCCTCCCTGCTACGAGACATCGATTGATCTTCCAAGGGTATCGCCGCCGCCTCCTGCTCGCCGCCCTGCTGGCCTCGGCAATCGCGCCGGGCGCCGCGCGCGCGCAAGAGCGCGACGGCTGGACCATCGATCCGTCCCTCTACGTGTTCATCCCGGGCATCACCGGGACGGTGGGCATCGGACCCATCGACGTGGATCTCAACGGCGCCTCCACGGCGATCATCCACATCAACTTCGCGGCCATGGGCAGCGTCCGCGTCGGATATCGCGGTTGGGCGCTCACCACCGACGCCATGTACGCGGACCTCGGCGCCACCAAGGGCGACTCCAGCGGCCGGATCGAGGAGGCGATCGTCGAACCGACGCTCAGCTACGCGGTGTGGCCCTGGTTCGAACCCCTGGCGGGCGTCCGCTACCAGAACGTGGCCGGCTCCATCGACGGCCCGTTCGGTCACAGTCGCGCCCTCTCACAGGGATGGTTCGATCCGATTGTCGGCCTTCGCTTGCGGTTTCCTCTGTCCGACAGCGTCAGCCTGGGCTTCCGCGGCGACGTCGGAGGGTTCGGTGTCGGCTCCAAACTGACTTGGCAAATCTTCCCGTACGTGGACTGGCGTCTGGCGAAGATCCTCTCGCTGCAGGCCGGCTATCGCGCGCTCTCGGTCGACTACGAGAACGGCACGGGAAGGGACCGCGTCCTCTACGACGTGGTCGAGCTCGGCCTGCAGTTCGGGGTCACCTTCCTCTTCGACCTCTGAGAAGGGCACGCGGAGTGCCGCTTCAGGCGAGCTCCCGCACCGCCCGGAGACACGCATCCACATCCGAGGGCGAGGTGAGCAGGCTGGGCGCGAACCGCGCGCAGTCCACGCGGTAGACCCGCGGGGTGGTGCTGGCGAGGATCTTCTTCTCCTTGAGCCGCGCCACCACCTCGGTGTCCTTCAATCCCGCGACGTTGAAGCAGACCAGGCCTGCCGAGACTTCGCTCGAGAGCGGGGTGAGCAGCTCGACGTGCTTCATCGAAGCGAGGCCGCGCTTGCACTGCTCGTTGAGCTCGTGGATGCGCTTGGCGATCCGCGCCTTGCCGATACCGCCATGGAAACGAAACGCCTCGGCGAGCGCCCAGCGATGCTCGAAGGAGTGGAAGCCGCCGGGTGTCATCTCTGCGGCCGAGGGAAGCTGCGCCCCGCTCCGCCACATGCGGTCGAAGCTCGGGATGCTGGGAGTCGACGCCGACCAGCCCGCGGCCGTCGCGAACAGGATTCCCGTGCCACGCGGCCCGAACAACCACTTGTGGCAGCCCGCGGCGAACATGTCGCAGCCCAGCGAGGCCATGGTCTCGTCCTCGACGCCGAATCCGTGCACGCCGTCGACGCAGAGGACAGCGCGGTCGTTCTCCGCGCGGCCCTGGTTGGCCTTCGCCACCGCCTGCGCGAAGCGGGCGATCGGCGTCCGCACTCCCGTGCTGGAATGCACCCAGGTCACCGCCACCACGCGCGTCCGCGGACGAATCTCGCGCGCCAGCGCCTCGGCCATCTGTTCTGCCGTTGCCTCGGGAGCGCGCTGGTAGAGCGGAACGCGCCGGACCACCGCGCCGGTGCGAGCTGCCCGCAGGTCGAGGGCACGGAAAGTCGCGGGATGGTCGTGCGTGGTGGAGAGGATCTCCTTTCCTTCGTCGAGTTGCAGCCCGTTGTAGAAGGTGCCGAGCCCCATGGTGGTGCTGTCGGTCATCGCCAAATCGTCGGGCTTGCAGCCCAGGTGCGCGGAGGCCGCCTGCCGGGTGGCGGTCTCGAAGCGCTCGATGTTGTCCTCGACGTAGAGGAATGGATTCTCGTCGAGGCCCCGCCGGTGCGCTTCGATGGCGGCGCGCACCGGCTGCGGGTGCGAGGCGAGGAAGAACTGGGACATGTGGATGAAGCGCCGGTCGAGCGGGAACTGGCGACGCACCGATTCCCAGTCGTCCACCTCCGGCGGCGCGGCCGGCTTTTCCACCTCGCGCGCCTTCGACAGGGCCGCGCCCGATCCGAGCAGGGCGATGCCGGACAGCAGATCTCGTCGTCGCATGGATCCCCCCAACAGAGCTGGCTGCAGAGTACGCGCTCTGGCGGGCGCGTCCAGCAGCGCGACCCGCTCTCCGGGTGTAGAAAAGCCGCGCGGAAGAGGGAGGAGCCGAGATGGCAGGCACGCGCTTCCGGGCGGGAGTCGTCGGCACCGGCTGGTGGGTGGAGCTCGAGCACCTGCCGGGCCTGCAGGGCAGAGCGGATGTGGAAGTCACGGCGATCTGCGGCCGCAACTCCGCGCGGCTCGCATCCATCGCCGACAAGTTCGGCGTGCCGGATCGCTTCGCGGACTGGCGGGAGATGATCGCGCGGGGCCGCCTGGATCTGGTGGTGATCGTCACTCCCAACCTCCTGCACCACCCGGTGGCCATGGCCGCGCTCGACGCCGGCCTGCACGTCATCTGCGAGAAGCCGCTGGCTCTCGACGCGGGCCAGGCGCGCCAGATGGCGGCGGCTGCCGAGGCGAGGCAATTGAAGACGCTGACCTTCTTCACGCACCGCGCGCTGGCGGCGGCGGCGCAGATCAAGCAGCTCGTGGACGAGGGCTTCCTTGGAACGCCGCTGCACGTGAACGCGTCCTACTTCACCGCCTCGCACCTCAAGCCCGGCAAGCCGGCGTCCTGGCGGATGCGTCGCGCCGAGGCCGGCACCGGCGTGCTCGGCGACATCGGCTCTCATCTCGTCGACCTGGTGCGCTGGTGGCTGGGCGACTTCACCCGCGTCGCCGCGCAGTGGCAGGTGCGCACCCGCGAGCGGCCTGGCGGCGCCGTCGACGGCGACGAGGACTGCTCCTTCCTCGCGCAATTGGAGAATGGCGCACAGGGCGTGTTCCAGGCCAGCAAACTGGTCGCCGGCAGATCCAACTTCCAGCGCATCGAGCTGCACGGCGATGGAGGGAGCCTTGTCTACGAGGCCGACCCGGGGTTCGACGCGGACTGGCTGGGCCGCGTCTGGGCGGGCCGTCCCGATGGCGGGCTCGTTCCTGTCACGCTCCCCACGGACCTCACCGCTGGTCTCGAGGAGCGGGAAGCCGGACGCGTCGAGGCATACCGCCGGCTCACGGAACCCTTCTTCGCGGCCATCCGGGGCGGCGGCGCGTCGTCGCCGGACTTCCGGGACGGCGCTGAAGTCCAGGCGGTGCTCGACGCAGTCGCGGCGTCCGCCGAGCAGCGCCGCTGGATGGATGTCGTCCGCTCCTAGCGCCTACTTCTTGCGCTGGGCGATGTCCACCCAGACGGCGAGCAGCAGGATGAGCCCCTTGATCACGTACTGGAAGGTGATGTCCATGTTCATCAGGCTCATGCCGTTGTCGAGCGAGGTCATCACCAGCGCTCCGACGATGGCCCCGAGGATGGTGCCCTCGCCACCCGCCAGCGAGGTGCCCCCAATCACCGCCGCCGCGATGGCGTCGAGCTCGGCGTTCTGCCCCGCCGAGGTGGTGGCCGCGTTCAGCCGGGCCGTGTAGACGATGCCAGCCATCGCCGTCAGGACCCCCATGACGACGAAGAGCCCGAAGACGTGGCGCGGAACGCTGATGCCCGACAGGCGGGCGGCGTCCGGATTTCCGCCGATGGCATAGAGGTGCCGCCCGAAAGTGGTGTCCTCTGCCACGAAGGAGAGGATGAGCGTCAGGATCAGCACGAAGATCACCGACCAGGGGATGCCCATGTAGAGCACCATGATCATCCCGAAGGTGGCCATGACGACGGAGATGAACGCGAGCCTCAGCGCCTCCGCGTAGGCCGGGAGCACCGGAAACCCGTAGTGCTGCCGCGCACGCCGGCGCCGCACGGCCATCACCACGAAGACGGCGATCAGCGCGACGAGGAAGTAGAGGCTGGTGTCGTGGATCTGGCCGTCGGCCACCGGCCGGAAGGTGGGGAGATACCCCTGACCGATCAGCTTGAACCGCTCGGCGACGGACTCGGGCGCCATCTCCAGGCCCTGGGTCTGTCCGCCGGTGATGCCGATGATCAGTCCGCGGAACGCCAGCATCGACGCCAGCGTGACGATGAACGACGGCACCTTGCGATAGGCGATCCAGAAGCCGTGCCACGCGCCCACCAAAGCTCCCGTCAGCAGCGTGACCAGGATCGCCGGGAACACGCCCCACTCCAGCTTGACCATGTCGATGGCGCAGACCGCGCCGGCGAAGCCCAGCACCGACCCGACCGACAGATCGATGTGGCCGGCGACGATGACCAGCACCATCCCGATGGCGAGCACGGCAGTGGTCACCGTCTGCACGAAGAGGTTGGAGAGGTTGCGCGGTGTCAGGAACACCCGGTCGGTGAGGAAGGCGAAGATCGCCCAGATGACGACCACCGCGATCATCATCGTGTACTGCTTGGTGTTGCGCTTGATCGAATCGACCACGAGGTCGAAGAGGCCGACCTCCACGGGTCCCGCAATCTTCACCTCGGCCATCGGAAGCTCCTCTCCGGCCGCGCTACGCCGCGCCGGTTGCGAAGTGCATCACCCGTTCCTCTGAAGCCTCGGTCCGCGAGAAAGCGCCGGCGAGCCGCCCCTCGTGCATCACCAGGATCCGGTCGCTCATGCCCAGCACTTCGGGCAGCTCCGACGAGACCATCACCACGCAGACGCCCTGCTCCACCAGGTCGTTGACGATGTTGTAGATCTCGACCTTGGCGCCCACGTCGATGCCGCGGGTGGGCTCGTCGAGGAAGAGCACCTTGGGCTGGGTCAGCAGCCACTTGGCCAGCACCACCTTCTGCTGGTTCCCGCCGGAGAGATTTCCCACCTTCTGCTCCAGCGAAGGCGTCTTGGTCCGCAGCTCCCGGACGTAGCGGTCGGAGCGCTTGATCTCTTCGTTCTTGTTGATCACACCCAGCCGGGCGATGTGCTCGAGACTCGCCAGCGTGGAGTTCTCCTTCACGTCCATGCCCAGCACCAGGCCGTAGCGCTTGCGGTCCTCGGAGACCAGCGCCAGCCCCGCCTGGATGGCCTCGCGGGCGTCGTGGAAGACCTGCCGCTGTCCGCCGAGCCGCAGCTCCCCCGCCTGCCGCTCTCCCCAAACGCCGAAGATGCTGGTGATCAGCTCGGTGCGGCCGGCGCCCATCAGCCCGGCGATGCCGAGGATCTCTCCCTTGCGGACCTCGAAGGAGACATCGCGGACCGCCAGATCGCGGGTGACCGGGTTCCTGACGGTCCAGCCCTTCACTTCCAGCACCGTCTCGCCGGGCACGCGCGGCCGCCGCGGGAACATGTGCGTGAGGTCGCGGCCGACCATGGTCCGCACCATCCGCTCCTCCGGCATCTCCGCCTTGTCGTCGGTGAGGATGGTCTTGCCGTCGCGCAGCACGGTGATGCGGTCGGCGAGGCGGGTGATCTCCCGCAGCCGGTGCGAGATGTAGATGCAGGTCACTCCTTTCTCCTTGAGGGCGCCGAGGATGCGGAGCAGGTTGTCCGCCTCGCTTTCGGTCAGGGCGGCGGTGGGCTCGTCGAGGATGAGCAGCCGCGCGTTCTTGGAGAGAGCCTTGGCGATCTCCACCAGCTGCTGCGACCCCACGCCCAGGTCGACCACCCGGGCGGCGGGATTGAGCCGCAGCCCCACCTGCTTGAGGGCGCGCGCCGTCTCGTGGAAGGTCCGGTTCCAGTCGATGATGCCGCGGGCCTTCCGCAGTTCGGCGCCGAGGAAGAGGTTCTCGGCGATGGTCATCTGCTTCACCAGCGCGAGCTCCTGGAAGATGATGGCGATGCCGGCGTGCTCGCTGTCGCGCAAGCCCGCGAACGTCTGCACCTGCCCGTCGAGCACGATCTCGCCGCTGTAGCTTCCGTGTGGATAGACGCCGCTGAGGATCTTCATCAGCGTGGACTTGCCCGCGCCGTTCTCGCCGATCAGCGCGTGCACTTCGCCCTTGCGCACGTTGAAGGTGACGTCCTCGAGCGCCTTCACGCCCGGAAACGTCTTGGTCACCTTCCGCATCTCCAGGATGAAGTCGCTCATGCAGCTCCCCGTCGATCGCGCGGTTACTTCCGATACACGGCTTTTTTCGTCAGATACCCACTTGTAACCAGGACCTCTTCCAGGTTTTCCCTGGTGACCACGACGGGCGTGAGCAGGACCGACGGTACATCCCGCCTGCCGTTGTTGACGACGCGGCCATGGGTTTCGATGGCTTTCCCGGTGGCCAGGTCGAGCGCCATCTCCACCGCCTTGCGCCCCAGCTCGCGGGTGTCCTTGAAGATGGTCATGCTCTGCGTGCCCTGGACGATGCGGATGGCGGCGGAGAGCTCGGCATCCTGGCCGGTGATCGGCACCTTGCCTGCGAGGCCCTGCGCGGCCAGAGCCTGGATGCAGCCGCCCGCCGTCCCGTCGTTGGGGGCGAGCACCGCGTCTATGCGGTTCTGGCTGGCGGTGAGCGCCTGCTCGCAGAGCTTCTGCGCCTCGGAGGGCTGCCAGTCCTTGACCGGCTGATCCATGACGACGGTGATCTCGCCGCGGTCGGCGTGCGGCCGGATGAATTTCATCGCTCCCTCGTGGAAGAGCTTGGCGTTGTTGTCGGTCGGCGAGCCCGCCAGGACCAGGTACCTTCCCTTGGGCACCTTCTTGGTGATGAAAGCGCCCTGCAGCTCCCCCACCTTCACGTTGTCGAAGGAGAGGTAGTAGTAGTTGGCGCGCGCCTGGGTGACCAGCCGGTCGTAGCTGATCACCGGGACGTGGGCCCGGGCGGCCATCTCCACGATGACCGAGGCGCTGGACCCGTCGTGCGGCGCGAGGATGAGGGCTCGCACGCCCTGGGAGATGAGGTTCTCGCACTGCGACAGCTGGCGGCCCGCGTCGTTGTCGGTCACCTGCACGCGCAGATCGATGCCCAGCTTGCTGGCCTCGTCCTCCATCCGTTTGCGGTCCTTCACCCAGCGCTCTTCCCGCTGCGTCGGCAGGGACAGGCCGATCTTGACGCCCGCTGCCCCGGCTGGCGGCGCGAGAGGGGCGAGCAGGAGAACCGCGGCGATCGCTCGTTTCATCGCATTGCCTCCGATTGCTACCACCAGACCTCGACCTGCGCGCCAAAGGAGAAACCGGTCGTGTCGCAGGCGAAAGGAGCCGACGGTACGCCGGCGGTCGAACAGCTGCCGGCAAGGCCCGCGATCTGCGCGGCGTCGTTCCAGCCCGCCCAGGTGGCGAAGACCCGCAACTCCGGCCGCGACCAGAAGCTCCCGCCCGCCACCAGGGTTGGCGCGAGCGTGGCCTTGAAGAGACTGCGCGCGTCGCCGCCCCCTTTGGGAGTGAGCGAGGCGTAGCCGAGATCCGCCTGGATCTTGAAAAACTGGTTGAAGTGGTAGGCGGGGCGCAACTCGACGCTGAAGCTGGTGCTGCTGTCACCGGCGAGCGCGGGAGTTGCAGCCGGCTTCTCGGCCACGCGGTCCTTGCTCTGGAAGACGAAGACCAGCGCGCCCGAGACGCGCTCGATGGGCTGGAACTGGAACATCTCGACGATGCGAAACTGCCTGGAGTCGCTGGTCGCGTCGGGGTTGACGTTGGCGTTGTTGTCGTTGCCGCCCATTCCGGCGAGCGATCCCATCGCGTATTGGAAGGCGAGCCGGTTGGAGCCGCCGAACAGCTTCGACTGCACGTGCTCCACCGTGAACCACGGGCTCACCTTCATGCGGCCGGGCCCCTGCGAGCTGGCCTGATCGCTCACCAACCCGAGGTCGACGCCGACTTCCAACGCGCCATCCGGATTGACCTTGATCTCGTACATCCGGACGTCGGCCCGGAACGTCACGCGCAGCGGGTTGTCGTCGGGCGTCCGGAAGAGGGCGACGGCGAGCTTGCCCGGACCCAGGCCGATGTCTTCGAAGCCCCCGCCGAGGCCCGACGGGTTCCAGTAGAAGAAGTCGAGCGGGTGGACGTCGTGACGCCGGTAGTAGCGCGCCCCCAACCAGACCGAGGCGCCGCCGAGGAACGGCACCTTCGACGCCTGGACGTAGAGGTTGGGCAGGCGGACCTTGTTCTCGTAGTTGGCGCCGATGTCGCTGAGGTCGCCGGGCCGGAAGAACGCGATCATGCCGTCGAACCTGAACTCCGCGCCGCTCACCGTCGAGGCCGTGTCGCGGAACTCCAACTCGCCGTAGGTGTCGCACTCGTTGCCGAGGCGGAACTTGTAGTCCATGCCCGGCACGCCGTAGCAGACCTGGCTGCCCCCCTGGGTGTTGCCGCCGAAGGAGTTGCGCAGGTAGCCGTGCAACTCCACCGCCCAGGCGCCCTCGGCCAGCAGCATCCCTGCCATCATGGGAGCACACACGGAGCGGCTCATCGCCATGTGACCCCCCTTCGGTGGTCGAACCACGACGCTGCCGCCGCGCGCAATACTCCTTTGGGCCAAGCTCCCGATTGTGGCGGCCCGCGGCGATGGGTATCTCCTCCAGCAAAGGAGTCGCCCATGATCGTCGTCACCGCGGCCACTGGCCACCTCGGCCGCCTGGTCATCGAACAACTGCTCGCGAAAGTGCCTGCAACGCAGGTGGCCGCCGCCGTTCGCAACCCGGAGAAGGCCAAGGACCTCGCCGCGCGCGGGATCCAGGTTCGCAAGGCCGACTACGACCAGCCGGCCACCCTCGAGGCCGCCTTCCGCGGCGCGACCAAGCTCTTGCTCATCTCGGCAAGCGAGGTCGGCAAGCGCGTACGGCAGCATGAGAACGCGGTCGCGGCGGCAAAGAAGGCGGGCGTTCCGCTGCTCGCCTACACCAGCATCCTGCACGCCGACCGATCGCGCATCTCCCTCGCCGAAGAGCACCTTGCGACGGAAAAGGCGATCCGCGCCTCCGGCGTGCCGTTCATCTTCCTCCGGGACAGCTGGTACATCGAAAACTACACGGAGAACCTCGGCCCCGCCCTCGAGCACGGCGCGATCCTGGGCGCGGCGAAGGAGGGGCGCGTCGCCGCGGCGACACGAGCCGACTATGCGGCGGCGGCCGTGGCCGTGCTCACCGCGCGGACTGAGCCGGGGAAGGTCTACGAGCTCGCGGGTGATCAGCCCTTTACCATGGCGGAGCTTGCCGCCGAGGTGTCGCGCCAGTCGGGCAAGCAGGTGGCGTATCGCGACCTGCCCCCGGATGAGTACGAGAAGACGCTGCTGGGCTTCGGGCTCCCCCCACCGGTCGCGCACATGCTGAGGAGCGCCGACGAGGGCATCGCGCGAGGGGACCTGGACGACCGCGGCGGCGAGCTGCGCCGCCTCATCGGCCGGCCGACCACGCCGCTTGCACAAGCGGTGGCGGCGGCGTTGAAGAAATAGCGACTCACTTCATCTGCGCGAGCAGCTCCTCGAGCAAACGATCCGCCTCGTCGATGCGGATGACGCCGATGCGTGGCTGCTCCAGGTCCAGGATGACGAAGATACAGACAGAGATCACCACCGCGAACATCGACCTGCGGAACGAACTGCTCTGCTGATCCTCCGCGCTCTCGTAGCCCACCACCAGCGCGGAAACCAGCGCCAGGCCAAAGAGGAGCGCCAGGATCGGCACCGGCACATGCGTTCGCGAGGCGTGCAGACGTGACGTCGTGATGTCGAACATGTCGTTGAGCGACTGCACGACGAGCCGGAGCACGGCTACGTCTCCGGTCGAGCGGGCGGAGGGAACGGCCCGGCCCCAGATCTCGCCCTGGAGCGCCTGGGTTCGATCGTACTCGGCCAGCGCTGTCTTCACGTCGGACATGTCTTGATAAGTGGCGATGCGGGACCGGACGTACTCGCGAAAGAGCTGACGGATCTGCAGTTGCGCGTCGGCGGGAAGGAGATCGATGCGCAGCCAGGCCGTCCCGATGGCGTTCGCCTCCTCGGCGATCTGGTCCCGGCGGTGATCGAACCGGCCCATGGCGCCCGAGAAGGTGAAGGCGATGAGGAGCCCGAAGAGCGCGAAGATCGCGCCGTCGATCGCGGGTGCCGAGACGTCCCTGCTCTCCGCCGCGCCGGCGCGCCGTCGTATGCCCAGCCGGCGGCCTGCCTCGATGCAGCCGAGCATGCCGGCGAGCATGCCCAGGGTGGGGAGAAGCGCGTTGGTCACGTAGGCCATTACCGTCTCCGCCGCGGCTTCCATTTGCCCAGCGACTTCGCCTCTCCGCCTCCCGCCCCCTGCTGCTGCTGACGCGACGTCTGTCCGCCCGACTGTCGCCGCGGCGCCTGTCCCCGGTGCGGGCGATGCTGCGGCGCCTCCGCCTTCCGCCTCACCTCCGCCTTGAACACCTCGCTCTGCCGCGGCACCTCCGCACGGTCCACGCTCTTCCGCGTCAGCTTCTCGATCCCCCGCAAGAGATCGTGCTCCTCGGGGGCCGCGAAGCTCGACGCGCGCCCGCTCGCCGCCATCCGCGCCGTCCGCCCGATGCGATGCACGTAATCCTCCGGCACGTGCGGCAGGTCGAAGTTGACCACGTGCCCGATGTCCGCGACGTCGATTCCACGCGCCGCGATGTCGGTCGCCACCAGCACGCGCACCTCGCCCGACTTGAACGCGTCCAGCGCCGAGCGACGCTGCCCCTGCGAGCGATCGGAGTGGATCACCGCCACCTCATGCCCGGCGCGCCCCAGCGCCTTCGCGATCCGGTCCGCGCGACGCCTGGTGCGGGCGAATACGAGCGTCGACAAGTCGTCCTGCTCGAGCAACGCCATCAGCAGCGCGGTCTTTTCCGTCTCGCCGATCAGGAACACTTGTTGAATCGCCCGCTCCGCCGTCGCTCCGCTCCGGACCACCTCGACGCGCACCGGGTCGTGCAGGTGCGTCCGCGCGAAGTCCGCCACCTCGCCCGCCATGGTGGCGGAGAAGAGCAACGACTGCCGCTGCCGCGGCAGGTGCTGCATCACGCGACGAAGCTGCGGCAAGAATCCCATGTCGAGCATGCGGTCGGCCTCGTCGAGCACCAACGTGCGCACGTGATCGAGGCGAGCCGTCCCTTGCTGCAGATGGTCGTTCAGCCGCCCCGGCGTTGCGACGATGATTTCCGTCCCCGCCTTGAACGCCTGGATCTGCGGGTGCATCCCCACGCCGCCGATCACCAGCGCCGCGCGGAGGTGGAACCCGTGCCGCACCTTGTCGATCTGCTCGACGATCTGCGCCGCGAGCTCGCGCGTCGGGGCGAGGACGAGCGCCTGCGTCCCTCCGCGCGCGGCGATCCGCTCCACCAACGGCAGCACGAAAGCGAGCGTCTTCCCGGTGCCCGTCGCTGCCAGCCCGATCACGTCCTTCCCGGCGAGCGCCGGCGGGATGGCTTGCGCCTGGATGGGCGTCGGCGCCTCGTACCCGGCCTTCTCCAGCGCGGAGAGCGACTTCTGCGTCAGACCCAACTCCTGAAAGCTCATCGAAGACGTATAGCAAGTTCGTGCGTCCGCCCGTGGAACTCGTCCCGCGGTAGACTCCGGCTTCGCCTTTTGGAAAGAGCGCATGACCTTCCCCACCGACGACCTCAGGATCCGAGCGATCAAGGAGCTGGCCCCGCCGGCGCACTTGATCCGCGAATTCCCTTGCAGCGAGAAAGCCGCCACCGTGGTCCACGACGCGCGGCAGGCAATCCATCGCATCCTCCACGGCATGGACGACCGGCTGATCGTCGTCGTGGGCCCGTGCTCCATCCACGACGTCCGCGCGGCGCGTGACTACGCCGGGCGGCTGGCCGAGCAGCGCAGGCGCCTCGCCGCGGACCTCGAGATGGTGATGCGAGTCTATTTCGAGAAGCCGCGGACCACCGTCGGCTGGAAGGGGCTCATCAACGACCCGAACCTCGACGGCAGCTTCGAGATCAATCGCGGGCTGCGGCTCGCGCGGGAGCTCCTGCTGGACGTGGCGGAAATGGGTTTGCCGGCGGGATGCGAGTACCTCGACATGATCACGCCGCAGTACGTCGCGGATTTGGTGTCGTGGGGCGCGATCGGGGCTCGCACCACCGAGAGCCAGGTGCACCGCCAGCTCGCCTCCGGTCTCTCCTGCCCGGTGGGGTTCAAGAACGGCGTCGACGGCAGCATCCGGATCGCCATCGAAGCGGTCAAGGCGGCCCGGCAGTCCCACCATTTCCTCTCGGTGACCAAGGGCGGCCACTCCGCCATCGTCGCGACCAGCGGAAACGAGGACTGCCACATCATCCTGCGCGGCGGCCTCACGCCCAACTACGACGCCGCGAGCGTCGCTTCCACCTGCCAGGAGATCGCCGCGGCGGGCCTCTCCCAACACCTGATGATCGACGCCAGCCACGCGAACAGCGGCAAGAAGCCGCAGCGACAAGTCCCCGTCTGCGAAGACATCGCCGGCCAGATCGGCGGAGGCGAGGACCGCATCGTAGGCGTGATGGTCGAGAGCCACCTGGTCGCGGGGCGACAGGACCTCGTGCCCGGCAAGGAGCTCGTCTATGGCCAGAGCGTCACCGACGGCTGCGTGGGTTGGGAGGACACCGTTCGCATCCTCGACCTCCTGGCTACCGCGGTCCGCGAGCGCCGCAAGAGCGCCTGATTTCAAATACCCTTCCCGCGAATTCCGGCGAGCGGCGATCTAATCGCTGCTCAGCGAAACGATCGGGTCGACGCTGCTCGCCCGCCGGGCCGGCATGTAGCTGGCAAGGATCCCGACGGCGATCATCACACTCGACATCAGCACGAACACCAACGGATCCACCGCCTTGACCTCGTAGAGCAGCGCGCCGAGGAAGCGGGTGGAGACGAAGGCGATCGCGACGCCGATCACCACACCGATGAGGACGACTCTCGTCCCCTCCGACACCACCTGCCGCCGCACGAGGGCTTTGGCGCGCGCCCATGGGAAGTGTCAAACCGACCTGCGCCGCACGCGACTGAGCGGTCGCATGCGGTTCCACAGCAGCGCTCTGGGCACATGCATCTGCAGTGCGCGCATGCAATCATCGAGCTTCTCTGGATGGCCGGCGAAGCGATCGACCGCGGCCTTCAAGTCTTTATCGATGCTATCGCCGTAGGCGCCTCGAGCCTTTTCCTTCGCGCCAAGCAGAAGCTTGCTCGGCGGCGCCATCATCGCAAGGTCGATGATGTCCCGGCTGTGCACGGCGTCGTCTCTCCATCGGTCGGAGTTCGCGAGCAGTTTCGTCGCCGCCATGTCGATCGGATTGAGAGCAGCGATGCCGCAGATCCGATCTTCGGGACCGGGTACGTCGAGGGAAATGCGGACTTCGAAGACGATTTCGAACTTGATCTCGGCGTCCAGGACGCGGACGCGTGTGCGCAACCCGTATTGATCGGCCCGGAGCTCACGCGTCTCCTCCAGCTTGCACCCCGTCCGAGCAAGAGCATTCAGCCCGCGCGAGCCTGTTACAAGCTGCCGCAGGTCCCGGTAGCCTTGCTGCGACGACACGAGGAAGTCGATGTCGAGGGATTCGCGGTACTCGCCGTATCGCAATACGATCGCGGTTGCACCCCCGAACAGACAGCCCTTGGAAGCCAAAAGGGCGGCATCGAGCGACTCGAGAACGGTGGCTACGTACCGATGATGCTCGCGCTCAAACAAGGAGCCGTCCCCCGCCGAGAGCGTCGACGAGCAGATGTACGAGCTCGCGTTCGCGCGCGTCCATCGCCGCGCGATCCACATGGCGCCAGTTGCGCTCGTACAGCGCCAATGCCTCCTTGGGAGCGATCGTGTCGACGCGCCTGCGCTGCCAGGCGATGCGTCGGAGCTCCGGATAGTCGGCGAGGCGGATCTTCGTCGGCAACTTCGCGGCAGCTTCCGACGCGACCCCGCGCACGGCCTCGCGGAGCTCCACGTCGAGTCCGAGTGCCGCGACGACGGACATATAGGCACCCACTGTGACCGAAGGTTCGCCCCGTTCGATCCGATGGAGCGTCACGCGCGACATGCCCGCCGCCTCTGCCGCCGCGACGGCCGTCACGCCGAGGCCTTCTCGACGTGCGCGGATCCTCCTCCCGAGCGCGACGAGTCGCGCCTCTGTGTAGCGGTCGGTTGGCGGCGCGCGGGCGGGCATATATGTTTCCCATACTATACACGTCGCCTAGGAATGTACAGAATGAGGCACATATTGACGGCCTCCCGAACGGCCTCGGCTCGTCAGCGCGGCGAGGGGCTCCTCGATGGCGACCGAGACGGCTTCCTCGCCGCATTTCGCGATGGTGCCACGTCCTTCACGATGGCGGCGGCCAGCTGCGACTTCTGCTGCTCAGTCCGCCCCGGCAAAAGCTTCACGACGACGTGAGGCATGCACGACCCCTTGTCTCTGAATACGGAACGACCACCTTCATCTCTTGAACAGGTCCTTCGCCTTCGTCGCCGCCGACATCGCGCTCGGCCAGCCTGCGTAGAACGCGACGTGGGTGATCAGCTCGACCAGCTCCTGCTCCGTCACCCCGTTCTCGATGGCCCGCGGGAAGTGGAAGCTCATCTGCTCGGTCTTCCCCATCGCGACCAGCGCGGCGCAGGTGATCAGGCTGCGATCGCGCTTCGAGAGCTGCGCGCGCTCCCACACGTCGCCGAACAGGACCTTCTCGGTGATCTCGACGAGTTTCGGGGCATAGTCAGCAAGCGGATTCTTCATGGCCGCTTCTCCTCGCTGGGCACCAGCAGCGTCTTGATCGCGCGCCGCTCGTCCATGGCGCGGTAGCCTTCCGCGACCTGGTCGATGGGCAAGGTGAGGTCGAAGACCTTGCCGGGGTTGATCTTCCGGCTCCAGATCAATTCGATGAGCTGCGGCAGATAGCGGCGCACCGGCGCGGGACCGCCGTGCAGGTGGACGTGGGTGAAGAAAAGCTCCGCGCCATCGAGCTTCACTCCGTGCGGCACGCCGACGTAGCTGACGTAGCCGCCCGGCCGCGCGCAGCGGATCGCCTGCATCATCGCTTCCTGCGTGCCGACGCACTCCAGCACCGAGTCGGCGCCGATCCCGTTGGTCATCTCCTTGATGCGCTTCACGCCCTCGTCCCCTCGCTCGGTCACGATGTCGGTCGCGCCGAACTCGCGCGCGAGCTTCTGCCGCGCCGAGTGGCGGCTCATCGCGATGATCCGCGCAGCGCCCATCTGCTTCGCGGAGAGCACACCGAGCAGTCCGACCGCACCGTCGCCCACCACGACGACCATCTTGCCTGGCTTCACGTTCGCGGCATCGGCGGCGAACCAGCCGGTGCCCAGCACATCCGACGCCGCCAGGAGGCTCGGGATCAAGTCCGGGGATGGCGTTTCCGGCGTGGCCACCAGCGTGCCATCCGCGAGCGGGACGCGCAGACGACCCGCCTGCGCGCCGACCACGACCTCGCGGTGTTGGCACGAGGTCTGGTAGCCAGCCTGGCAGTTCGGGCAGGTGTTGTCGGAGGCGAAGAACGATCCGACGACGAACTGGCCGCGCTTGACCTTGGTGACCGCGCTGCCGACTTCTTCCACGACACCGCAGTATTCGTGGCCGAACGGCGTCGGCGCGGCGATGGGCTGAAGCCCGCGGTAGGGCCACAGATCGGACCCACAAACGCAAGTCGCGGCCATGCGGATGACGGCGTCCGTCGGCTTGATGATCTTCGGTTCGTCGAGCTGCTCGACCCGTACGTCGTGCGGCCCGTAGAGAACGGCTCCTCGCATGTCTAGCTCCTTCCTGCTTTGACCAGCTGGACCTTCATGGCGCGGATAGGATGCGTGGCCCGTTCCGCAGCTTCAGCCGCGCGGCCGCGAGTTGGGCGTGATCCGCTCTGCGGTCAGGCAGGCGGTGCGGCAGCTGGCAGGCGTTTGCTCGATGCGGCGGGACCGGCGCTCGGGCAGGCGCTGGCTGCGCTCCAGGAAGTCTCGGCGCAGCCGGGGCGAGACGGTCGGCCGCGTGCGGTACGTGGGGGCGTCGTCACGAACGACGGCCCGCTGGCGTGTCCTCGAATCCTACGCAGCGCACGCTGCCTGTTACTTCATCTATTTCCAAAGCGGCGCGCAGCGGTCGGCGCCGCTGCGGCTCTTCATCGAGTCTGCGAAGAAGCTATCCGTGCGTGCGATGAAGTAAGCGCATCCTGGCCGAGCGTTTTTCTGTCAACGACAAGACGATGTGATCTCTGTCAACAATCGTGTCTAGCCCCTTGGAAATCCAGTGAATAAATCGGCACGCAAGGCCCGGATACCGGGCGAGGGGGAGCAAGGATAATGAGAAAGTCATCGTACGCGGCCATCGCCGCGGCGATCGCCTTTTCAAGCTCGGCGAGAGCGCACGAGTTTGTTTGCGAGAAGACGGTCAACGGCGATGTTGTCCACGAAATCAAGATTTATCCAGAGAAACTCAATTTCAAAGTCAGCGTGATCAATACGCACCCGACGGACGCCTCCACGGTCCTGTCGGTGCGCGATGATCTCATGACGTCGCTGGGCGTGACGTTCGTGCCCGCACCGCCGTTCACCGTGGCGGTGGGCAAGTCCGCGGACTTCAGCGCCGAGGTCACGGTCCATGACGAGGCGGAGTGCTTGAAGCTTGCCCAGGCGCAGGCTTGCGGGGTGACCTTCGAGGATCTCTTCGAGGTGACCTGGGACGGGGGCTCGGCGCAATGCGCCGCGCGGCTGATCTGCGGGCACATGTCGCCGCCGCCACCGCCTCCGCCGCCGGCCTCGTGCAAGTACGACGCCGATTGCGGCCCCGGCCGTGAGTGCAAGAGCGGCAAGTGCGAGGACCGCGACGACGACCACATGTGCAAGTACGACGCCGATTGCGGCGCCGGCCGTGAGTGCAAGAACGGCAAGTGCGAGGACCGTGACGACGACCACATGTGCAAGTACGACGCGGATTGTGGCTCGCACCGCCAGTGCAAGAGCGGCAAGTGCGAGGATCGCGACGACCACATGTGCAAGTACGACGCGGATTGCGGCTCGCACGGCCAGTGCAAGAACGGCAAGTGCGAGGACCGCGACGACGAGCACATGTGCAAGTACGACGCGGATTGCGGCCACGACGGCAAGTGCAAGAGCGGCAAGTGCGAGGACCACGGTGACGGGGACCACGGCGGCGGCGGCGATGACGGCCACGGCGGGAAGGGGGGACACTGATGAACCGGTTGATGATGAGGCTTTTGGTGGGCGCCTGCCTGTGCGGGGCCGCCTGCGGCAACGGAACGATGCCTCAGACGAGCAATCTGCCTGCCACGCCCGAAAGCGGCGGTAGCGACCCCGGCACGAGCAACGGGGGCACGGGCGCCGGTCCCGGGACCGGCGGCGATACCGGCACGACCACAACTCCCGCGCCCGCGGCTGCGACGTTCAACCTCCGGCTGCTCGGCGACGATGCGGGCTTGCTGAAGTCGGTGCGCCTGCGGGTGAAGAGCGTCGAAGTCCGCGCGGGGGCGACGGTGCTCGCGAGCGCGGGAACGATGTCCGAGATGGAGCTGGCGACGGGCAACAACGCGTTCCTCCTCTCGACGTTCCAGGTGCCAGCGGGGATGGACGAGGTCGAATTCACCGTCGCCCTGGACTCCGCTTCGGTCGAGTCGGCGAGCGGGAACTTCGACGTCGACGCCGGCTGTGAAGTGCTGAAGCTCCGCGGCAAGGTGAGTCTCCTCGCCCAGCGCAACCACGCGGTCGTGCAGCTCGATCTGGCGCGGTCGTTCGTGAAGGTCGGGACGGAGATGGCGTTCGTCCCGCAATTGAAGCTCATCTTCTGAAGCGG
>C688J18823_10000640_pt1 | contig 20484 bp, 22 predicted proteins | sample HopSoiMetagenom1_FD_18823 | JGI IMG/M metagenome (IMG submission 18823) | reverse complement strand
CTCCTGATATATAGTCTTATTCATCAGTCTTCACTTTACATTTGCCTCCACTCTTACTGTGATCACGCCAGTGCGTAAAGCATCCGAATAACTTGTGTTCAGTACAGCCACATATCAAACATCGTTTTATATTGTTATTCGACATCATACAACAGCTTCTATAAATGCGACCGGTGATTAAAATAGCAGATATAGCTAATTTTTGAGCAAAGAAAACAACGTAATTTAATCAAAAGGTTCTCATTATCTGTAAATTGATTCCGTATTATACGGGCCATATATCATCTGATATTACTAAATTAATCTCATTGATAAGTATATATAGTTTCATTCTATATTCGGTTTAATAGACCTTCGTAATATTATTGAATTTAATACAGGAAGATTCACCACTCTTTCAGCCGGATTATATTGCTACTTGTACTGTTCTCTAAAGCCATGTGTTAGCTATACCTAATACACCCATACAGATTAACCGAAGTGCATAATATTAAAAATTACCGATTGCTGGGTGACCGTCTTATAATAAAAGACTCGTGCTGCATATCAATCTAACTATGCTCTATCCACAGCGTGTGCCATATAAGATCCAAAATGCTCTGGTTAGCATTAATATTATATTAGACTAAACTTGGAATCAGCCAACCGTATTAACTCCTAATTTGATTCGTTAAGAGTCAAAGAGGTTAACATATAGCCGAAATAGTGTCTACGTGTCAGCAAAGTCTTTATTTCCTATTATCTTTCTTAAAAATTCGAAATTTTGATAATCTTTTTTGTATATCAAAATATTGAGATAGTAAGGTCGGCGATTTAGATGCTATTATTTCCGAAAACCTCCATCCAAACTTTATCATATACGGCGTAATAAATGTAGTAATTACTGTCATCGCTCCTACCATTGGAAGAATAAATGAGCTTGTAACACCAATATCTGTTCCTCCCTTGGCAACGACTAGGGCCAACTCACCTCCAGAGGATGACAACCCAAAGCCAGTCCTCAATGCAGTCAACGTACTGAATCCTTGTGCCCTTGCCGAAATAAAGACAGTGAGGAATTTTGCTACCAAGGATATCAACACCAATACAATAACAGGAATTATGAATATAGGCAGAAGTCGAATATCCATTAGCGCACCAACCGAAACGAAAAATAAAGCAGCAAACATATCTCGAATCGGTGTAGCAAGAACTTTCGTAACAGAATGTACCTTGGATTCTGCTATCAACACGCCTGCAAAGAACGCTCCAGTTGCAACAGATATTCCAATCTCGTATGCTACAAAAGATAAACCAAATGCTACTCCTAGAACTGCTACTATAAGTAAGTCGGGTTGATTTGTGCTTCCTATATAATTAACAAGCCTTGGTACTACTCTTGATCCAATGTATAATACACCTCCAATGAATGCCAATACCGATAGTATAGAAATTACTAATTCTCCTATAGATACCTGACCTGCCTCTGTAGAGGTTATAGATTGCAGAATTGCCAGAATAGATATTATTATAATGTCCTCAATAACTGCTACTCCTAATATCAGAGTGGATGCTTGCTCTTTTACCATATCCATTTCTTCTAAAATTCTCATAACTATAACAGTGCTCGTAACCGAAATTGCTAAGGCCAGGAAGAGGCTATTCGAAAGTGAATAATGCAATACTTGTGTTCCAACGACAAGGCCAATAGCGAATGTCCCTAACGCTTCAGATAGCGCAATTACAAAAGCCTTCTTACCAATCTTTCTGAGTTTGTCTATGGGAAATTCCATTCCCACCACAAATAATAGAAGAATAATACCAATTTCAGCGAACAAGTTCAAAACATCTATATTTATAATTAGGCTAAACGGCGGGGTATAGGGACCAATAATCATTCCGGCTAGAATATATCCTATTACCATAGGCTGTCTAAGTTTGTACGATAATAGAGCCATGACTGAGGATACAATCATAATGACAGCGAAGTCCTGAACTATTTGGCCAATTTCAATGGCGACCATACAGAAGTTCTTTGCATAATAACCATTTATCGGTTATAAATTCTGATTCAGCTAACTTTTCATTTTTTACACTATTAAATGAGGAATGGTTAGCAAATATTTATATCGATACAACCGCTAGTATATTGACCTCTAAGGGACAATAATTTCATTAAGTCCTTAAAAAAGTATCTACTTTAACCACTCTCATTATTACGCCTTCTCCTAACTAGTCTTCTATAAAGTTGCTACTTCTATTAGGCGATGATATCTCGTCAGTGGAGTACACAAATGTCTAGCTAAGATAAACATATCCTAGGATTTGATATGTTGACGAAACTATTAGAAGATTACTATGTTGATCCATGTTGACTAAACGTCTTGTTTTCAAGAAATTAATTAAACTAGAATTATGGGTAGTCCAATTGAATCCACGTTACATTTCTAAAATAAGTCTATTGATACCAAACATGAGAAAATTTTTTTAGAAGATAGGCATATTATCCAGCTTTTCCCAAGCCAAGGAAACCAAGACTTGAGTTCTTCCTTTCTTGTGCATAGCATCTTTCATAGTACTTGCACGAAAGGCAAAGCTCGCACGGCTCTACTATCGGAACTCTATCTTCTTTGAGTAACGTACTTAAAATCCTAGCTCTTCTGACTATTTCTTGAAGCATTCTATTATTTCTTGTAAGAGAAAATTCGACAGTATCACCGTTGATATCTGTATAGATTAGAATTCCATCTGTTTTATCAAAAGCAAACAGACATGCGTTCAGATATAGTAAATCCCTTGGATGTGGTGTAGCGGGTAGCTTGCTTATGAGCTCGAATTTCACTACGTATTCTCCATCCACAACCATATCGGCTGAGGCCAATATTGATAAGGCATCGACTTTGTATTCAGAGTTAATATTACTAAAAAGTCTTCTAATACTATCCTTAATCAAAACAGATATTGTAGAGTTAGAATCTGGAGGCAGAGGATTTTTTCGTTCGTAGTACGCCAAGCGTGTACAACGTGAAGCCTCGCTAGCATGTATTTTATCTGGATTCAATTTGTCAGGGTTTCTGATCTGGTTATCGTAGGCACTTTCAAATTCCTTGTATATCATTTTTTTTACATCTCTACTGCCTAACATCTCCTGCAAGGTAGGATTAGCCACTATATATACTTGGAAATTTAGATATTCTTAACAGTAGCATCAACTTGACGATAGCCAAAACAACTGAATATTATGCAGATGACCCCACGCGTCGTAAAAGATCGCGATCCACTTAGCAAGTAATAGTGTGATATGATTCATATGACAATTTTACCAACTTTAGACGGAACTCAAATCTTATCCTCTATCCTAGATCATAGCAATATTATATTATGCAATCAATTATATCGTTCGAATTTTATCTGTTCTGGACTAATGAATACTGAAAGAACTAGATGATACAATGTCATAATTTAGGGTAAAGGATATTTACACTAAATTTATTACGCAAGAGCTTTGTTAACAATGGAGCAATCTATTATCTTATGACCGTCGATAAATACAGACCTGAATTTTTCTTAGTAATCGAAGAATAAGAGGTTAGAATTCCATCAGACGATTCTAAATAATAATTCTAAGATAATTATGTTCCTTAAGGTTGATAAACCAAAAAAAGATTTTCATATCAGAATCGGTTATAATAATATGGTTGAGTTTAAATCTGATCAAATTATAGAGAGTCCGGAAGAGAGGAAAGAGCGCTTTTTGCTCGAGTTCGAGAAGCCGTTTAAATGTGAGAAATGCAACGAGAGATTCAAGAAAAAGAAATATCTGCGAGAACACAAATCTGATATCCATTCTTACTAATTGATAACTTGTTCTTATTCAGGCTATTAAATAAATAATTCGCAGCAATAAATTTAAAGGGGTTAAACAAATTTTATTATTTAGATACGCCGAAGTATGAAAATATATACCAAGTCCGGTGACAAGGGCGAAACCGGCTTAATCGGTGGAAAAAGAGTTTTAAAGAGTAACCCGAGAATAATTGCTTATGGCTTTATAGATGAATTAAATTCAGGCATAGGACTCACTATTTCTCTACTGAGGCACAATTCAAATAACATTTTTTCCGATATTATAAATATTTTAACTAAAATTCAAAATGATCTTTTTATTCTCGGAGCGGATCTAGCAGAGCCGTCTTATGATATTCGGGAATCAAGTACAGAAATAGGCAACAAAACGTCGCTTACAGAAGCGACTATGACATATTTCTTAGAGTCAACTATTGATCAGTATGAGGCAGATTTACCTCAAATTACTTTCTTTTTGCTACCTGGGGGAAGCCTAGCAAGTTCCTCACTTCATTTGAACAGGACAGTTGCCCGTAGGTCTGAAACTGCCGTAGTCAGCCTCTCACAAAAAGAAAGTGTGAATCCTTCAATTCTTACTTATCTAAATAGACTGTCCGACCTCTTATTTGTTTTCGCCCGAGTAGTAAACCGACGCTCCGGACTGTCGGATATTAAATGGGAAGGGATTAAATAGTCGAGCACTCTGTACTAATGATTAATACAGCCACATATTGATATGCTTGCAATGCTGTGTTGGCATAACATTTCTGATTTTCACGATAGAGTCGCTTTATCATCCTGAACACTGATATATCTGAACTTAATATCCAATGCCTATTCCGCAATCAAACTCAGGCAACCACGTGATGAAACTAACATATTCCGACCTGCATCAGCTTTTTCTCTATGGTCTAAAACTCAAGTCTATCAAGAGGGCTGGGTGGGTTAGCAAGGTGGGAATTAGTGATCCCGAATCGGTAGCAGATCATTCATATTCTGTGTGCCTCGTAAGCATGATATTATCTGATCTGCTAGATTTAGAAACAGAAAAGATTCTCAAGATGGCAATTCTACACGATTTGACTGAATCGATAATCGGAGACTATCTTCCAAATGAGATAGGCAGGAAACGAAAACGTGAATTAGAAAGGAACGCCATGGAATTGATTTTGCAATCAATTCCGAGATCGATTCGCTTAAAATACAAAAAGATTTGGCAGGAATATGTACAAAATAGAAGCCAGGCTGCGAATTTTGTACACATGATAGATAAGTTAGAGTTGGCGCTGCAAGCCAAACAATACGAGCGGAGCTATCCTAAAGCTTTACTTTCTCAATTCTTAAATACCTCTAGGAAGTCTTTCAATTCAAATAACATTTTTCCTATTATGCTGAATATCCTAAATACTTTAAAATCACCATCCTAGGTAGAATATATATGCAATATTTCACTGCACTGAAAATGGGTGAAAAACGCGTCAGAGCAGCCCAAGAAATCTTGAACACATTCGCCGGACATGCCTTACCTGCGTTAGCCTTGAAGGATAATCGGGATAACATATGGGAGCCTGTAGGCGACGAGAACTTAATTGCTGTCAAAAAGGAAACAAATGGATACCTAATAGCGATTTGTGACAAAAACGGAATTGCGAAATCGATCTCTCAGTGGTTTACAGAGCCAGATATGAATAGAATTATTTCCAGGATCAAAACTGAGAAAAAATTAGAAGAATACTTTGGCAAACTCTCCCTACCGGTTTAGTGAAGAGTCAATTGACATCGGCAAAATAATAATATTAGTCATTATAATAACGGTATCCTAATTCTATTTGTTCTTCCTGGCAGAAATTCGAAATTAGGATTTATTGATTTTCGTAATAATAAAATCTGAATGTGTGTGCTATTCGATTATCGATCGGGATCGTGAGGTCGAAATTTATATTTCGGCACTATTTCAAGAACATTAACGAAATATTAATACATGCTATCTGTTACACTATTTTCTAGATGACGATGAACTGTCCTCTATGTGGCTCACTTATGGTGTGGTTAAATGGATCTATTAGTCATGATCGTCCAGTTAAGCAATACCAGTGCAGAGTCTGCAATATATTCGTATACAAACAACTTGATGATTCATATCAAATAGAGGAAATCAAATACCAGAAATAAATACCTCAAAAGAGGCAAGCCTTTGCACTACAGACGATACAATCAGTTGATTCAAGTCGAATTAAGATATAATATATTCTTAAAAGCAGTAAAACTAAAAGCCCTAGCTTAAGGTTAGACTAGACAGGAATGTTCTAGAAAATTGTTGTGTAATCTGCTATTGACAAGACTTGATCTGACATTTCGCCAATTTCAAGAGTAGAGTAGACATCATCATCTAGGCCAATTAGCCGGATTGTAAAAAATCAGGATTTATCTGCAGATGACAAAAGACCTATTATAATGGTTTGATCCAAAAGTTCTGTTCTCTATAATTCAGATACAAAATATGGCTGAAATAAAAAGAAGATAAGGTTGGGTTAATCGCTTATATCTAGACAATTAATAATCGGCTTTGTTGAAACATCATCAATATTACAAGATTAGTCCGTATATGTATATGTATATATTGTAGGTTATGCATCTGAATGATAATTCCCTGTCTTGTGTTCTAGTTAATCTGGACAAAAGATGCTCTACAAATATTCGTTTTATGATTGACATTATAGTTTCGTCCTTGTTTCGCTGATTATACAGCACCTTGGAATAACCATGTTTCATCTGCTTTCTATACATAGCATGTGTTCTCCATATTGGTACATATTCGTATCGAGCGGGGATTATAATGAATGCATGCAAGTGCTCTCTTGCTAAAAGGTGATTATCTTCACTATCGTAACCCTTATCTGCTGTAACTACAGATAATGGAAGGATATTTGATGTCCTAGTTATGATTGGCCTGAAATCTATATTATCATGTCTTGTAGGAGCCATCTTGTTATTTGTACGTATGATTTGTTGTAGTACGTCAGCTCCAATAGATAATTTCGCATATCTTTTCTCTTCTTAATCCTGTTTGATCAGTATGGTACTGTAATGCATAAGTAATCTTAAATCCAGTCGATTCTATTCCTACAAATGTATGCTCGGTACCGCTAATCACAATGAATTATGAAATTATCCTTTCGAGCAATGAATTATTGATTCTGTCTGTACACTTTTGCAATGTTGTGAAAGGAGGAATACGTGATAATCCTAAAAATAATCTAAGGTAATCGGCTTCAACAAGCCATTCTGTAAACATCCTATAACTCTTACCCTCTTATCGCTGGTAATATCAGATGCTGCCACATTGTGAAGACATGGTTGCTCTTTCTGTGAGAAACAAAGGTATCTTTGACTTTCTCAAAACACGATACATAATATTTGCTAACCTAACATACCTTGATTCTTTCAACATCCATACTGGGTTATGTTCCTACAAAGCTCTGACGCTATTCAAAACATAGTTTCTAGAGTCTTATCCATTACTTCATATACAATGAAAGCTCGATGTAAATGGGGCCCGAGACAAATAGCCTAATTGTGTTTGATTAAATCAGTATCAATCTGATCTGCTCAAGTAATATGTAAATTGGTTAACGCGCTATGATTTCAAAGCTGCGATTGTATGCTGTAATTTGAAAGCATGGGCCTTGGATATTATGAAACCGTGACTGCTCCAATGACAATCACCGACAAATAATAATTATGTCCTCCCAAGAGTCCTAACAAGAGAGATATAAGACCGATAAATGCGGCTTATGATAACACGATCAAACTACGATTGTTTAACCAGTAAAAAGTGAGATGCATAATATTGCACGTGATTTTGAACACTAGACCAACGATATCTCCATATTTCATCTTTCTTACTTTGTCTTTTTTCTATTTCTAATGCTATTGATTGCTGGATTTTTGCTCATCGTCCATCTATTTCGGAGGAAATCTGCCATCATATCAATATATTCGGATATTTCTTTCCTTTTCTTCTTTCCTGGCAGTATTCTATGACTGCTACCGTTTAATCTGTCGTTGGCTGGTTTGCCAGCGATGCTGTCAATTGCAAGATAAAAAAGAATGCGCCGCCTGATGGTCTAGGACTAGATTTCGATTCAAAAAGTTATTGGGCTGTACTACCATGAATCGGCCAAAATCCGGCGAGCTGTGAGGACATTAATTTCATTGGAGAAATCATCATTCTGAATCACTGCTTGCCACTGTAAGAAACATACAGGCGAGTAAACAGGAGATTTAACTAATTTGACATTAATCGAACTAGTTATCAGCCTCTAGTCTTTTTACCATTTTTTCATCCAGTTTAATAGATAAATGATAGATTCAACTAACTCTTGTCCTTTATTTGTTAATCTATATTCCACCCTTGGCGGGATCTCGTTATATGCTTGTCTTTCTAGAATTCCACTCTCATCAAGTTCCTTTAGTCTTTTCGCTAATGTTTTACTACTGAAACCCTTCATTGTATTCCGGAATTTCAAATATCTAACAGGTGTTGTAGTGCAGCACAAAGGAATTAGAATTTCAAGAGTTCCTCTTTTTGTAATAATCTTGCGTAGTTTAGCAGTCTCTTTCATGAGTGTATCGGCATCATACCCGTGAAAATTACAGTTTTCAAGATCTTCAATAACTGGTAATTGCGTTCTTACTCTTACCAGTCTTGTTTTTGCTCTCTCTTTTTTGTTTCCTTTAGTTTCCATAATTACAGTTACTTTACCTATCTTCTCTTGACAATTTAAATAGTTTATCTAGTAAACACAAGTGTGAAAGAGGAATTAATTAAACTGAAAGTAATGGAAAGATTGCATCGGCAGGAAATTCAGATGGCTGTTGTAATGCATCTGCTGAATGTTGTGATGGTGGTACTAATAGTGATAGTTCAATGATCATATCACCTATGCAAATTGCAGAAAATATTGGTTATGATGCTAACGATCTAAATTCTATTCCCGAAACTTCTATTCTTGGTGTAGGCTGTGGTGCGCCAGTAAAATTTGCAAATATTCAGGAAGGAGAAGTAGTTGTTGATATAGGCTCTGGTGGAGGGATTGATGTATCTTTGTCAGCAAATAAAGTCAAACAGTCTGGGAAAGCGATTGGTATTGATATGACAGATGAGATGTTAGAAAAGGCTGCAGATCACGCAAAACAGAATGGATATACAAATGTAGAATTCAAGAAAGGAGACATAGAAAAAGGCATTCCAATTAACGATAACGCTGCAGATGTAGTCATCAGCAATTGTGTTATTAATCTAACGATAGATAAGGTAGCTGCATTCAAGGAAATTTACAGGATCCTTAGAAGTAATGGTGGGAGAATGGTGATATCAGATCTTGTTACAAGTAAGGAAGTCGGCCCAGAATCGACAGACTCGGATAAATGGTGTAGTTGCATAGATGGTGCATTAACAAAAGAACACTATCTTGATAGTATTAGAGAGGCCAGATTTTCTAATGTACAAGTATTAGAAGAGAAATTGTATATGGATGGCGAGAATGCAGAAGACAGAAGAATAACTAGTCTGGTGATAAAGGCGATAAAGGAGTAGCAATTACAAGAGAATTCGAAAGTATGAAATTTTTATTTGGCGTTAATAAATTAAAGACAGTTTGGCATTTAGACTGGTAAAGTTTTACCACTTGAAAGTATTTAATTAAATGAGCGCGTGCAAACATACATTCTCATCTGATCAGGTGCGCAAATTTTTCATTTACAGTTCCACTTGTCAAAATTGCTTAAATTATGGCTTGGCTATATTTTAGTATAATGGAAAGCCAGGGCAGCAGTTGCGATTCTCGTATTCACGCCTACAAGAATGGCAAAACAATGGAACAGTGTAGACAGGAAGCCAGAAAAACTACAGAGTTACTATCAGAAGAAATTTCGAAGAATGGGGAGGTATCATGGAAAAAAGTTTTGGAAGTAACAAACTATGATGAACTAGTCTATAAATTAACATTAAAGTATCTTAGGCAAAAAGGGTACGATATTGGCAATAATACTATTCCCCGTGTAAAACACAGCAACATTTGTATGTAAAACGATTTTATCCTCCTCTTTACTACTTTAGAGTCAGCAAAAGCTGCAAAGAAATCCCCTTTTCTATCTTAATATAGATGTTAAAACGTAGACTATGAATGGAATCCAACTAAAATGATATTCACTTTTGGAATTTCAAATTAGATTATCGCTTACAGTTTTCCGTTAATCAACCGTCTAATCCGGTAGGGTGGTTTACACTAAGGTTCCCTAAAGGGGAGAATTAGTGCCTATGGTAAGAGATAGTACTTAAAACCTAGCTTGCCTTCCTTATTTTTATGGTGACAGCGAAGCAAGTCTTAATCCTAGGAGGGGGGTTCGGAGGATTAACGTCGGCCACTTTAATACGAAAGAGTCTTTCACAAGAAGAATGTCAAATTACCGTCATAGACAAAAACCAGTATTTTATGATGGGTTTTGTGAATTTATGGATACTAAGTGGAAGCAGAAGATTGGAGAATTCTCAGGTTGCTTTAAACAAGCTGGAATCTAAAGGGATTAAATTTTTGAATGATGAAATAATAAGTATAGATCTTTCTAAAAATAGCATAACTACTAAAACCAATCCTAATAAACTGAAATATGATTACTTGATAATAGCATTAGGTGCGGAACTTGCGCCAAAACTAACCAGCGGCTTTGAGTATAGTGATGAGAGTTGTTTTAATGTATATGATGCCAAACAAGTTACGCGTCTACGAGAAAAATTACTTTCTATAAAGAATGGCCGCATAGCAATCTGTATAGCAGATATTCCATACAAATGCCCACCAGCACCTTATGAAGTATCATTATTGATCAACGATATTTTAGTTAAGAACGGGACAAGAGATTCCATAGAGTTAGACATGTATGTACCAACACCAATTGCATTACCTGTAGCTGGGCCAGTCATTAGTCAAGAGGTTGTTAACTTGCTTAGTGATAATCACATCAATTTCCATCCACTACATAAATTAAAAGAAGTATTTGACAAAAAAACATTAGAATTTGAAAACGGCAGTAAAATAAGCTATGACGTGTTAGTAGTAATTCCTCCTCATCAAGTTCCTCAAGTTATCAAGAATTCTGATCTGTTGGAAAGAGATCAACGTTGGATCAACGTCGACAGATTTACACTTAGAACAAAATACAAAAACATCTTTGCAACAGGCGATGTCACAGAGATTAGACTTGATAAAACTACAACCATCCCCAAAGCTGGAATATTTGCAGAGGGTCAAGCAAGAGCAGTAAGTCAGCAAATCATTAGCGAAATCAAAAGTGGCGATGGTGATAAAGCATCAAAGTTCGATGGAAAAGGGTACTGCTTTATGGAAGTAGGAGATAAAAAAGCGGGATACATCGATGCAGATTTCTATAGTAAAACAGGTCCTACTACTAGGCTTGAGCCACCATCAGAGGAGTTTTATCAAAAGAAAATTGATTTTGAAAGAAGCAGATTAAATGAATGGTTGATGTAATAATACAACTTATTTCCTGCTTAACCTCTCGCTTCACCTGTCCTTGCTGACTAGATTTTGCAAATTCAGTCGATCCAGTCTTAAGGTTTATCAATTCGTGATATGTAGTGGGATCTTGATCTCGCTTAGCCTCTTAGTCATAGTTAAGCAAGAATGGATATTCTACAGTACCGTACGATCCAAATAAGAATAAAGCGAATTCAGGACGCAGCATTTTTGATAATACCTATGACCGGATATCCCACCAATCGCAATATAACGCTATTTCCGAGATAATTATGCCTAGTGTGCTAAACAGTCAAATGTTGTACGATGTGTACCACATGCATCTTACTTACGTCACATGCATTTTATGATATAGCTATACCCCATCCGATTGTAAGATTTCAAACGTGAATAGGAGAGTGAGTTATATTGCATAAGACCTTAACAGATTATACAAGTACATATTTTCTGCCAAGGCAATTACACACAAGCCATACCATATTATGATAAAGCTTTAGCAATAGATCCAAAGGAGCTAATAAAGCCGGTGCTCTTTTTCATCAAGTCACTCTTTACGACTTTAGTAATTATACACAAGCCATACAGTAACATGATAAAGCCACGCAAGCTATACAATATTATGATAAAGCATTAGCTATAGATCCAAATTATAAGGAAGCATTAAATGGTAAGAGTAATGCACTAAATGGTATAGGCAGTACTTTTTACAACCAAGGTAAATACACACAAGATATACAGTACTATAATAAGGCATTAGCTATAGATCCAAAGGATAGTAGTGCATCATATGGAAAACAAAATGCAATTTCAAAAATAGAAGAATCTGCATCTACGTCGGGATATAATCGTGGATGCATTGATGCACAAATTCCTTCATAAGGGTCTGAGTAAGTAATGTAACACGATCAATCTCTTCGTTCTGATGCGTTAACTCATCTATAGAGATCAATATTTTCCGGAGTATATCAACTGCGATTCTATGTTCTCCCGACGCATTCTCCAGGACAGATAGAAAATGGGTATAACCACCGACTAGTTTAGACTCCTTGTTGTATGTATCATCCAGTATTCGAAATCTGTTAGTCCTCTCTTCATCCTTTACAGTTAGTAATTCGATAATTCTAATCGCATACTCTTTAGGCAGATTCAGTTTATGAGACAACCCGGCGAATCCTAGAATAATGCTATCTCTATGACCCTTTCCACAAAACGGTAGGAGATAGCTGGCAATAGTCTGAAGAGTAAACTCTGCATATTCTGAATCTTGATTACTGCCTTTACCTTGAATGTTTTTCTCTTTATGATCAGATCTGTTTTGACCGTTCGAGTTACTATTCACAGGTCGAAGGCAATCTTCAAGAATTTTTAATAACTGATCATACATTTTATCTATTATCTTAATCTTATTCTGACCTATCGAGTGGTATCTAACATTAGAATCATCCCTATGTCTGCTTGGTGGCAAAGTGATTAGACCAAGAGAGTTGTCCGTTTTTATTTCAAATTCAGTCCCGTGTTTACAATGTCTGGTTCCAATTGGTTTGTTTTGTTCATAAGATAGCCAAAAAATATGCCTCCCATATTTCTTCTTCGTCTTGGAAACAAACGTATTTTTACATATCTCATCGATAAAATAAACATCCTGTCCATCAGGGCCAGTAAGTCGACACAGAGCGGTAAACACTTGCTCACTGTCTATATCAAGGGCATTAAGATATAATATCCGATCATTTGGATCCCTAAGACGTATCTTGCCTAGAAGTGTTGCTACATTCTTGAATCTTATTTTCTCTTTTTCGATTCTTTGATGATTCCAAAACTCAGGGGGATTGGAGATATAGTTTATTGGATGCTCTTCTCCATCTTCGGACTCCAGTTTTGATTTCTGTCTCTCATCTTCAGTCAATAGATCATGGGTATTGGGAGTCTTTCCATCATCTCCTAATGGAATCAGAATGAAGCTTATTTCATGAAGTCTTTTGATTTCTGTAATAGGAATAGGACTACTGTAGACAGGATCATTCATCCTTACTTGATCACCCCAGAAAAAATAATGCAATCAGTTCGGAAGTATGATCAATACTAGATTGCACGCCATCTAAGCTAGGCCTGAATCTGTGATCCTTTCCGCATTGAAGGCAATGCTTATGCTGTATATAATATTCAAAGTATCGTTCATCCTGTTCACTTACGTTTTGATATAATGAATCATGATCTAGACTATTTTTGTCTAAAGATTTAATTCGTAGTTTATTGATATACTTATTGTCAATCATCGATGGTTGTTACCTCCTGAGGTTGATAGAAGACCAGAGTTAGAATTTTCCTGGAACGGCCTTTCTAACTCTTTTTTATGACATCGGCAGTTGCATTCAACTAGGATTCCAAGTCCATGCCATGCGCCACCGCATTGAAAATGAATAAAATCCCTGCAAGGGCGGCTAGTAAAGTCAATAATGTATTGTGGTCCCAACTAATGTTCTAACCCTCTCGTTTCCTCGTATTCAGTAACTCGGACTGTTCAAAACGGTTTAATTCCTACTAATATATTAAACTAATGTAATATATGCCTCTATAGTATCATAGTTATCTCTGACCTAGTAGTTTACAGATAATTTTTTCAAATTATCTGTCCCCCACTTCTTAGTAAGGCTGCAAGTAGCAGCACTACAACTGACATTATTACGGTAATTCGACCTAAGACAATTATTCTGGACCGTATAGATTGAACATATAAACTATAAACATTTTCAGTCTTAATTTTCTTTTCAACCTCATCACTTAGAAGCCTGATATGTATGAAGTAAGTAATGAGTACTCCGATTACTACTATGATCTTGATTAACAGAATGATACCATAATCGGTTCTAATTAGCGCACCAGGGTCAATTAAGTAGGCACGTGAATTGTATAATCCAGTTAGGATCAAAACTAGAAATGAAGGCAGCGCAACCATGTTGAATCTCCTTCCGACTCTAATCATGATTGAAAGGCGCTCTTCCATACTCTTTGTAATTGAACCAAGCATTGGTGCAAGGATTAAACCAAGGAAAATGGAGCCACCGACCCATATTGAGGCGCAAATCAAATGCAACCAAATAACAAAGACATCTATGAGTGGCATTTAAAGAATATTTGGTATACAATGATAATATTATCTATACTGTCAGAAGAAAGCTTTTAATTCACTTTTATTCACTAGCTATGTGGACATATGCTATTCAGTAAACGTAGGATTATACTTATTGGCGTAGTAGCTGCCGTAGTAGCGACGATAGTTTTTCTCCCGTTAATTCTAACCATTACCTTGCCAACAAATGTAAATAATATTGCGGTAAGATTGGAAAAAGTCGAGGTTGTAAAAAATGCTACTGCAGTTAATCCACGAATAGTTCAGTTGAATCTAATTTTTGGTGTACATAATCCTACTGATAAATCACTGACTACTTCAAAGATTGAATATCAATTGTTCGCAAACGGTCAACCATTAGGTGATGGACTTTTATCGTATGAGGACGTTCCGGTTAATGGAAGGCCGCAGCTCCTTTCCAATACAGACGCTCAATTACAGTCGCAATTTACCATTACGCCTTCGAATTCCACTGCTGAAATAGTAAAGCAAATTGCAAATCAGTCTACAGGTAAAAAGATAACGTGGAAAGTAGTGGGAGAAGCTGATATAGATTCTGGATTCAGCTCAGCAACAAAATCATTTACTAATCAAATTTAACAAGATATTGACTATGGCTTTGCTGTGGCGGGATTTACACTTCATTTTAATCCCTGAGATAATCCTGCCTATTATGTTTATGCTTCCAAGCATAGAATTAGGACTGGCAGAATAAGTAAGAATATTATGTATGCAAATAGTAGTTAATATGCCTATGATATTGCGTCTATATCTCACAAAACCAGCACACAAAAAGATCATACTGCAGCAGCATTAAATGTACGACTACATGCAAGTTCTAAAAAAATATTATTGTGTCGAGAGATCTAGATTTCTGAATTTTGAGTATTAATTGCACGACCAAAACTTGCCAAAACCCACTCCTCTATCCAAGTACATCTTGCCGGACTGTACTGACTTGTATCATCGTCTGAAGAACACAAATGTTGATATGAACAACTAAAACAAGGAGCGCCCTCTACGCAGGTTACTTCTATGGGTTTTTTAACAGAATCTACAGAAGCTGTGGATTTCCTTAAAACCAGCTTGTATGTCCATCTACCTTTATAAAGAATTTTTTCACGAGAAATAAGCGATTGCTTTTCTAAATTACCAACTAGTCTAGAACCATCTCTGCTATCCAGTGAAAAAACCTTACATAGCTCTGTCTGAAAAATGCCACTTTCGCCACTTTTTGAAATGGCATCATATGCCTGGTCAAGCAGATCGCTTTTAGATTTAACTGAAACTTTTATAGGTTTAATTATGTTTGATGACAAAAGATGTCTCTTATTACAATTTATTCATATAAAAGTCTTCACGTCATAACGGAATTGCTACTTGATCTAGTTGAATATTTTAGTATTCAGATTCAACATGACGATTAGCAGCTCTTGGGTTTTTCTATATGCATTATATACTGGAATTTCATTCATTAATATGTGTCCTTTATGCAAAATTATCTACGTTATGTGTCCTTCTAGCTCTGTTCAATTAACGCGTATATTTGTGTAGAAGGAGAAGAACAATAATAATTTGTTTGCCGCCAGACTACGGTCAAGTTTGTTAACGTCTGTAAAAAGATATGAATATAAGTCTACAATACAAAACATCATTCGTGATTCTGATTAAATCTAGTGTATCAAGACTGACGATATCACAATTGGGTGAGATAGCGGATAAAATGGAGAATAAATCTGCATATGATGTTTTGAAATGGGCAATTGATACATACGGCACGAGCATAGGACTTGCATCAAGTTTTGGTGCTGAGGACGTTGTCCTCATAGATCTAATGAGCAAGATCGATAGTAAGAAAGCCAAAATTTTCACACTTGATACTGGACGACTTAATCAAGAAACATACGATATAATTGATACAATTCGTAAGAGGTATGATATCACTGTTGAAATATATTTTCCAGAGCGAAACGACGTGGAGCAAATGGTAAGGACAAAGGGACTAAACTTAATGTATGATAGTATTGATAATAGAAAGCTCTGCTGTAATGTCAGAAAGGTTAGGCCACTTGCTAGAGCACTAAGCAACCTTGATGCATGGATAACAGGTCTACGAAGAGACCAGACAAGTACAAGGCAATCTATTAAAAAGATAGAAATAGATGACCTGCACCAAAATATTGTTAAAGTTAATCCCTTGGCCGATTGGAATACTGATATGATTTGGGATTACATAAAAAAGAATAATGTACCATATAATAAATTACATGACCTAGGGTATCCTAGTATTGGTTGTGAACCGTGTACACGTGCGGTAAAACCTGAAGAAGACCAGAGATCTGGTAGATGGTGGTGGGAAAACTCAGTACATAAGGAATGCGGTTTACATTGGAAAACCCAAAAAAGGTAACAGTGAAGACATGGGTCATAGTAATACCATATTGCCTCATGGAGGCAGACTCGTAAATAGGTTTTTCGAAACTAGCAAGAGCTTTGACGGAATGACATTTCTAGATGTCAGTAATGATTTAAGAAATGATATTGAAAATATAGCTGATGGTATTTTTAGTCCATTAGAGGGTTTCGTCGGAAATGAGGATTTTCGAAATATTGTTTTGCATGGAAGACTGAGCAATGATTTAGCGTGGACCATCCCAATTATTTTAGATATCGACAAACAGACTTCCATCAAGATGAAAGATGCTGGAGAAGTTTTATTGAAAAACCACAATGAGTACTTTGGCGTACTGCACGTAGACGAGATATACCCACTGGAAAAGCTTTTAGTTTCAAAAGCGCTTTACAAGACTGATGACTTAAGGCATCCAGGTGTCCAGAAAATTTCGGAAATGAATGAATATCTTATTGGAGGAAAAGTTGATGTGATTTCAAGGATATCTCAGTCCCCCTTAAGAAAGTTTAGAATGACTCCTTTGGAAACGAGATCCGAAATTCAGAAGCGAAGATGGGAGACAGTCGTGGGATTTCAAACCAGAAACGTGCCTCATATTGCTCATGAAATGGTGCAAAAAGCAGCGTTAAATATATACGATGGTTTATTTTTGAATCCTTTAATTGGTAGGAAGAAACAAGGTGATTTCAAGGACGAGTTGATTTTGAACGCCTATGATTCTTTAATTCAAAACTATTATCCGAGGTACAGCACTATTTTTGCAACCCTCCATACCGAGATGAGGTATGCCGGACCTAAAGAAGCAATCCATCATGCAATCATGAGAAAAAATTTTGGATGTTCTCACTTTATTGTTGGAAGAGATCATGCTGGTGTTGGTCAATATTATCAACCATTTGCTGCTCACGAGATCTTCAGGGATTATCCTGATCTAGAAATCGAGCCAATATTTTTTCCGGAATTTTATTACTGTAAGAGATGCCTAGGATATTCAAATGCTAAGAATTGTCCACATGGAATAGAGTTTAGAGAAGTTTTAAGCGGTACTAAGATGAGAAAATTAATTAATTCTGGTGAAAAACCTGCAGAATATTTAATGAGACCTGAAATCTCAGACATAATATTGTCGCATGCCGACCCCTTCATCAATACGGCTTAAATTTAAAGCAACAAATTTAGAAAATGTCCGAATTAGTTTTTTAGCGGATCATTTAACCTTATCTAAACCCTATATCTATGTGAATTCTCCGTGATCTTTATGATTGAATTCACATCAATACTAGAATCAATCTGTTCAACTATTAACTTAAGGTAAGAATTATGATGATGCATTGATGTTGATGCCGACATTGGAAACTCAGTCTGAACAATTGCGAAACTATACGGTGGCTCGATTATATAATTTGAAACTAACACAAGATCAGAACCTTTTTGTGGCAATGAATAGTCTATAGGTCTGCTTACGCTAGGGCTTTGCATATCGCTGATTTTATTAGAGAGGAAGTCTGCGCCACCAGGATGATTATATGCAGTCAAGAGAGCCCATGTGGACACTGCAGCTATAAGCAGAAATGCTCCAATAATCGACCTTCGCACTGACGGTAAAATACTGGTGCATTTCTTTTCAGATACTACCTTCTCTATGCCGTCAATTGTGTTATTTGAATTATAATGCAAGTCCAAACGCATATTTTGATATGAGGCATCTAAATCTGGATTTACTATACGTAAAGTGTCCCTTTTCATTTTTAGATTTAATGAGATATATTTATTACCTGTAGGAGAATGATAAATCGAGACATATCCAAGCGAATGCAAATAGAAAACTGAGGAGGTTACTTCATTCTTGAAATGACTCGGAAACCCATCAACCAAACTGGTTATTTCAATTGGATTCTTCTGACGCTTTATTAATATGCGAAGGATAGCTGTTTTGTATGAATCCATCATCGCAAATAATAGTAGTTAGATATTTATTTGTTGATAAATGGACATATGTGTCGGCTTATTACCTTAATAAAGTGCATTACATTTAAATTCATTTTCATAGAAAGAGACAAATATGGCAAAGTTGTAGCTAATCTGTGATAGTTGAGGGTTATAGTGATCAATCGGATTGTGGTATTTTGACAAGACTATTCTCCTCGCGAGCTGTTGCTCAGATACTAGACTTCTTTCTTGACCACAAGGAATTTGACTATTCTGCAAATGAAATCTCGCAAAAAACTGGTTTATCATTTAGGACTATCTTTAGGGAAATACCCGATCTTGAAAGAACCCAGTTAATTTACAGTAGTCGAAGGATTGGAAAAACCAGTATGTATAAGCTCAATACTGACCTTAACGCTGTTTTACTATTAGAAAAATTTGTTTTAGAATTATCACAATTGCGAGCATTTATTGAAAAACGAGTAGATTCACACAATTTAATTAACCCGAAAAATACTCAGAATACAAATACTCTGCTGTAGACTAGAATTACTATTGCGATATCCCACATGGGATTATTGGCTGTGTTATTTTTCAATGAGATCAATCCACGGCATGTGAGTCCGAATCTTATACTAGCAAATAAATCCTGATCTAATCAATCATAGACTATGAACGCAATTTTTATGATTCAAGGTACTGAGAATTAATTCATATAGTGAGACTTAAGATTGCTTGAGCCATGTCGCCCTTTGAATCAATTAACGCTTGAATTGCCTTTTCTTTTGTTACATTTGCCTGTTGCATCACAAGGACCACATCCTCATCTTTGAAAAATGGAATCTCTCTTTGCCGTTCTTGAATATCTGTCGCAACTACTTGAAAGATAGTATTATCTTTCCCTTTCATCTCTATAATCTGAGGTTTTATGAGATAGAGCTCCCTAGTTTCAGTCTTAATAACGACCTCTTCAACATTGCCCATATCCTTCATCTCCAATCCCATCTTATCCAGCATTCTTCTCATCTCACGATTGCCTCCGCGCATCATATCAATCATGAGTAGTTAATCCACTCGGCTTTTTATTCCTTCTCTAACCTTGACCGCAACTCCTTTTCGATATGTCTTCATTACTCTAGCTCCAAGGAGGGCTCGTCCTACAGCTAGCACATTATCACTAGTGTCTATGATCGCTACGTCTGATCCTATTTCAACATTTGATCCGCACCATTTCACATGTTTAGAAAATAATGATCGACCTTCACAGACAAACGGTAACGACTCTGAATTAGGTATCACACAGTTCTCTTTAAAACCCTTATTTTTCATCAAATTTCTAGCACCGAATATTGTTATGGCAAGTCCGCCGTCGGTTCTTAGAGTGGCAAATAAACTCCCTCCAATACTGAAATTCTTAATACGACCAGTTCTTCTAGAATATTCGAACTCCAATTCTCCCATTGGATGGATATCTATTTTAAATAATGCTCTTAAATGATGGTAGATTTTTTCATTCGAATTCAATAGTACAAATCACACTATTCCAAAGAATTCAAATATAAGATAAATCTTATGAGCTTGGCCTGCGTTCTGACTATCAATAAATTGAGAAAAATTCGGATAGATTT
>C688J18823_10000639_pt1 | contig 20491 bp, 15 predicted proteins | sample HopSoiMetagenom1_FD_18823 | JGI IMG/M metagenome (IMG submission 18823) | reverse complement strand
CCCCGCCATGCCCGATACTGAGTACGCATGCAGACTCGGTGGCAGCCGGCGACCTCATCAGGAATTGCATCCGCGCGCCGGGACGGTAAACGGAGGGACAACGGATATATCCATCCGAAGTTGTCCCGCGCCGGTACAATCGTCTAACATGAAGATGAGACGGGCCTGATCATCCAGGCGCCGCACCCTTTTTTTGCATCCTCCGGTGTAGTCGCTCCCATGAAGTCTTTTCGATTCGCCATCATCCTCGTATCGGCCGCTGCGTGCGCGCCACCACCACCGGCGCGCGTCGTCGCGGCGCCACCGGTCCCGATCAAATACATCGAGCCCGAGGTAGGCCTCAATAACTCGGGGCTGGATCCCGCGCTCGCTGGCAAACTGGACAAGCTGGTAAAAACGGCAATTGAAGAAGCAGTCGCGCCAGGCGTCGCAATCGCCGTTGGCCGTAACGGGCACATTGCCTACATGAAGGGCTACGGCTACATCGACTGGAATCAGCCCGGATCACCTGCGGTCGACACAAATACCCTGTACGATCTGGCATCGCTGACCAAGGTCATCGCGACCACGACCCTGGCGATGATTCTCGAAGAGGCCGGTCAGCTCGACATCAACCGCACCGTCGTGTCGTATCTGCCCGAGTTCAACTCGCCCGAGAAGGCACAGATAACGGTGAAGCAGCTGCTGACACACAGCGGCGGGCTCGAGGCCGGCGCGAACATCTATGCTACCGCGCGCGGTCGTGACCAGTACCTCTATCAGATCAACGCGCGTCCACTGGAGTACACGCCCGGCACCAACATGATCTACAGCGACTGGGATATGATCCTGCTGCAGATGGTGATGGAACGGATCAGTGGTAAGACCTTGGACGTGCTGGCCGGCGAAAGGATCTTCAGACCGCTCGGAATGGTCGATACCCAGTTCCAACCGCCAATCTCGCTGAGGTCGCGCATTGCTCCAACGCAGGTCGACGAGGCCCGCGGCGGACTCCTCTGGGGCACCGTCCACGACGAGAACGCGTGGGCGCTCGGCGGGGTCGCCGGTCATGCCGGACTGTTCTCGACTGCCAAGGACCTGGCGCTGTTTTCGATGATGATTCTCAACGGGGGCGAAGGCGTCAACGGAGTTCGCATCGTAAAACCAGCCACCATTGCCCGCTGGACCGCGCGCCAGGGCAAAGAATCGACTCGCGCGCTTGGGTGGGATTCGCCAGAGGGTGGGTCGAGCGCCGGACAGTTCTTCTCGCCATGGAGCTTCGGACACACCGGCTTCACCGGCACTTCGATTTGGATCGATCCGGAGAAGGACCTGTTCGTGGTGGTTCTCACCAACCGGGTGAATCCGACCCGCAACAATACCCGCCACGTTCAGCTGCGACGCGATGTTGCTGATATGGTGCAGCAGGCGGTGCTCGGGGCGCGGATCGTCAACTGGGAAGCCCGTTAGCCCGGCGCGTACGGCCGGAATAGCACGAAATTTCTAACGCCAGTATGTAAAGCTGAAAAGAGACAGCTGACTAAGCTTTTCAGCCCCCTGCTTCGGTATTCGATGGGCCGGATCGTGCTCTGATGCATCCCTGGTTCGCCTGCCCTGCGCCGCGAACCATCGGCCCTATATTTTAGAACCATGGCACCCTCCCGAGAACGCCTCCCCGTAGTAATCGTCGAGTACGACGAGATCGCCAAAACGATCGCCCGTCGCATTGCTGAAATAATCAAGGAGCGTCGTCGGGAAGGCGGGCATGCAGTCCTCGGCCTCGCCACCGGCAGCACGCCGATCGGGATTTACCGCGAGCTGATCAGGATGCACCGCGAGGACGGTTTCGACTTCTCGGACGTCGTGACCTTCAATCTCGACGAGTACTACCCGATGAAACCGGAGAGCATCCACAGCTATCACCGGTTCATGCGGGAGAACCTCTTCAACCACATCAACGTCAAGCCCGAGAACATCCACATTCCCAAGGGCGATGTCCCCCGCGACGACGTCGAAGAGGAGTGCGAGAAGTACGAAGCCGCGATCAAGAAAGCCGGCGGAATCGATCTGCAGATCCTGGGCATCGGCAAAACCGGCCACATCGGCTTCAATGAGCCGGGCTCCGGCTCTGATTCACGAACCAGGCGAATCGCGCTGGACACGGTGACCCGCCGCGACGCTGCGGCCGACTTCTTCGGTGAAGACAACGTGCCGACGGAAGCGCTTACTATGGGCGTGGCGTCAATCATGGACGCCCGCGAGATCGCGTTGATAGCTACAGGCGAGCACAAAGCCGCCATTATCAAGCGCGCCGTCGAGGGCGAACCGGATCCAGACGTCGCGGCGACGTATCTCCAGCAGCATCCGAACGCGGTGTTCTACGTCGACTTCGCAGCGGCCGCGGACCTCACCAGAATTCGGACGCCATGGGTCGTCGGCGAAGTGAAGTGGAACCGCGAGCGCGAAATCGATGCAGTGATCTGGCTGGGTGAGACTACAGGAAAGTCGGTTCTCAAGCTCGACGAGAACGATTATCGGGAGCACCACCTGAGCGCGCTGCTGGCGCGCCACGGAAAAGCCGGCCCCCTCAATGGCGAAGTGTTCAACGCACTCATCGCCAAGATTCGAGGTCGCAGCAAACTCCCTACCGGGAAGAAAGTTGTTGTCTTCTCTCCCCACCCGGACGATGATGTGATTTCGATGGGCGGGATGCTCAACAAGCTGCATCAGAACAAGAACGACATCATCGTCGCCTATCAGACTTCCGGTAACATTGCGGTCTTCGACCATGAGGTGCGGCGCTACGCCGACTTCCTCCGCCGCTTCGGCAACGACTTCGACATCAACGACTCGACCCAGGGCTCCCTCATCGAAGAAGTCGAGGAGTTCCTCGACTCGAAGAAAGTCGGCGACATCGACGCCTTCCCGGTGCAGGTGATGAAGCGCGCCATTCGCGAGGCGGAAGCGGTCTCCGGCATCGAGACGTTCGGCATGAGACGCGAGCAGGCTCGCTTTCTAAATCTGCCGTTCTATCAGACTGGAAAAGTTCGCAAGGATCCCATCGGCCCTGAGGACGTTCGCATCGTGCACGATCTCCTCGAGGAGCAAAAGCCCGAGCTGGTCTTCGTTGCCGGCGACCTGTCGGATCCCCACGGCACCCACCGCATGTGCCTCGAGGCCGTGCAGCAGGCGCTGGCTACATATTCGGGCCAGCCACCCGAGATGTGGTATTACCGCGGCGCGTGGCAGGAATGGGAGATCGCCGAGGCAGACGTTCTCGTCCCTCTGTCGGAAGACGAGCTCCGCGCCAAAAAGATGGCGATCTTCAAGCACCAGAGTCAGAAGGACCGCGCCCCATTTCCCGGCCAGGACGATCGCGAATTCTGGCAGCGTGTCGAGGAGCGCAATCGCAACACCGCGCAGCGCGTCGACAGGCTCGGCCTTCCCGAGTACTTCGCGATGGAAGCCTACGTTGTGCGGAGGGCGGGGGCGCCGATCGAGCCTGAGATGGTATCCACCAGCTCATTGGCTGAGCGTGAGACTACACGATCGCGCGGAAAGCCGGCCCGAGCGGCCCGCTAACTCTCTCTCGAAGGATCACCATGCGCTTCGGATCGAAGCTGTGCGTCGTCTGCGTTTTCTTCAGCGCGCAAACACTTTCCGCCCAATCCCAGCCGGGCCTCTCCTTCGACGTCTATACTCGGAACGGCCAGGGTGACACTGCGACCAACGTGGTCCACATGCTGGCGACGGCTAACGCGGTACGAATGGAGTTCGAAAAGCGTCCCACCAGCGGACAATTTCGGGCTCTGCCCCTGGGAGATCACGGCGTGCTCATCCTCCGCGGTGGAGGGGCAGAGTTTATCGTGCTCGATCCGGCAAAAAAAGAGTACGTGTCCATCAAGCCGCTCGAGATGATGGAAGGTGCCCGAAAGATGATGGAATCGATGGGCGGATCGATGACGTTCGATAGCGCCGCCTCGACCTTTCAGGTGGACAGCCTCGGCCCTGGGCCGACGATCGACGGCCACAATACTCTCAGGTATCGCCTCGTTGGCCACACGAAAATACACGTGGTCATGATGGGTCGTGACCAGACAGTTGAGAGCCAGGTAGTATCTGAAACGCAGAACGCGGTCGATCTCGCTGAGTACGCGACCCTGATGGGAGCGTCTGGCGGGGCGCGCGAGCTGGTACGGTCGATGTCGACCACCATCGGATTGCCGAAAAACTTTGTCGACCAAGCCAGCGCGGCCGCTCGCAAGGCAAGGGGGTTCCCCCTCCACTCTGAGCGGCAGACAACAGCCATTACTCCCAACGGCACCCTAACCCGCAGCGACACGTCTGACGTCAAGAACGTTCGCCGTGCATCGATTCCGGACTCGACTTTCGCTGTTCCCGCGGACTACAAACAGACATCCTTTCCAGGATTAGAATCGCCGCGGCTTTCGCCGTGAACAGGCTAGACCTTCAGGATGATCTTCCGTCGATACAGAACGAGAAGGATTCCGTACCAGAGTAGGACGAAGCTGATTGCGAATGCCAGCGACGCGACGCGTTCCGGCAGCCAGGGCAGAAAGACCGACTGATAAATCGCGTCCTGAATAGCGACGGACTTGCCCTGATAGTCGACGTGCCAGAGCGTGTAGATCAACCGCGCCAGCACTCCCGACCCGACGAACGCGACGATCGGGTTCACGCCGTAAACCACAAACGGCTTCGTCCACCCCTTCACCTGGTTGTAGTCGACGATCCACATCACCGTTGCCAGCGTGACGGAGGCCATTCCCGCGGTGAAGACAACGTAAGAGCTGGTCCAGAGATTCTTGTTGATCGGGAACGACCAGTTCCACATCAAGCCAACAACCATTCCGATTGCGCCGCCGGCAAAGAGTCCGCTGATTCGATCCAGCAGCTGCTTGTCCTTGCGCGCGATCCAGGTGCCGGCGAGTACGCCGAGCATCGCCGTTGCTATTGCAGGGAGAGTCGAGAATGGACCTTCAGGGTCGAAGGTGACGCTGCCCGTCCAGGTGTGATTCGTTGTCAGAATCAACCGGTCCAGATACGCGGCGAGATTTCTGTCGTGGGTGTTGAGGAGCTGCGCGCCGATCGCATTCTCACCTGGGACTGGCAGCACCGTCATGGCGAACCAGTAGCCGAACAAGAGCGTGGCGATGATCGCGATTTGCTGCTTGAGTGTCGTCTTGAGGGTTAGCAGGCCGGCGCAGATGTACACGATCGCGATTCTGGGAAGCACACCCAGCAGTCGCACATGCTCGATTCTATAAAGGATACGATCCCACGCCGTCGCGTTGGGAAGCGACTGTATCGAGCCCCACTGGAAGAACGGGAACATCGCCATCCCGAAGCCAAGCAGATAGATGATGATTCCCCGGCGCAGAATCTGTTTGATGAGCGCCGAATCGTCATCTCCGCGCGCGCGGCGCGCGGACATCGACAGGTGCGTCGTGATTCCGACGATGAAAAGGAAGAATGGAAAGATCAAATCGGTCGGAGTCCACCCGTTCCATTCCGCGTGCTCAAGCGGCGGGAAGATCGCGCTCCACGTTCCGGGATTATTCACCAGCAGCATGCCGGCGATGGTGATCCCGCGAAAGACGTCGAGCGACACCAAGCGCTCCCGTAGCGGAACGGCAGGTGCGACCGTCGAGGTGGTGGCGTTATAGATCGGGGATACCGTGCGTGGCTGCGCGGTGGTGGTCATCATCGCCTCAGGTGTGTCGGTTTGCGCTACCCATAATACGAGCCGAACTCGACGCCGTTACCTGTGGACCAACTTGCCCGCCCACCTGGGCCTCAAGAAAAGGGAGCAGCCGGCTTCCCCGGTCCCGCGTCCCGCAGTTAATACGTTGGACGCACCGGAGGCGACCAGTCTGAGAGTCGCGCGTCACCTGACAAAGTCAGCTGACGGAGTCGGCCCGTTTGTTCGTCCAGGATCCAGATGCTCCGCGGATCCCCGATCGCCCCGAGCCTGCGCGTGATCGACATGTGCCGGCCGTCCGGCGCCCACGACGGATCCTCGTTCTCACCCTCGTTGGTGAGCTGTCTCATGAAGCGATCCTTGATGCGAATCGTCCAGACCTGGAAGTCGCCGTTCTGCTGCTGGAACGCGATCTCGTCGCCCTTCGGCGACCACTCCGGCCCCGTCCGGTAGCTGCGCTTTCCGGGCACGATGGGAGTGAGCAGCTTCAGGCCCGTACCGTCGACGTTCATGATGTAGAGCTGCGGCGTCAAAGGAACCGGCGACATGAATACGATCTGCTTTCCGTCGGGACTGAAACTTGGCGACGTGGTTTCCGCGCCAAGGCGCCCGACGTATGGCACTGAGATAGTGTCCTGGCCGCTGGCGTCAGCGAGGACCAGCTCCGCGGGAGCGTCCCCGCCGCTCGCCCAGACGATGTTCTTGCCATCACGGGTGTAGACCGGCGTGATGTTCAGTCCACGATTCGAGGCGGCGAGCAGTCGTGGGCGCATCGTTCGTAGATCAATCTGGGCGATCCGCGTCCCGCGATCGTCTGCATCGGCGTATACGATGGACTTGCCGGTCGGACTCCACGCAGGTGAAAGCGCTGCACTCGCTGTCGGCAAAGTGCGCTCGTTGGCCCCATCGCTATCGATGATCTTGAGCTTGGTACCGTCGATGAAGGCGATTCTCGTCGCCGAGATTCCGCGGGTGCCCGTGATCCAGCGCTCGATCTCATCCGCCACGACGTGTATGCCGAGCCTCCGCTCTCGAGCCGCGGAGTCTCTGGCGACGGAATCCCTCGCCGCGAACCTTGTCAGCACCGAATCCATCCGCACGGTGTCCTGAGCGGCGTTCGCCTGCAGTGTCGCCTCCCGGCGATCCAGCTCGCGTGAGAGAGAATCTCTAGCCGCGGCAGCGCGTCGCGCATTGGCACGGTCGCGTGTGGTCTTGAGCGGGACAGTCTTCGCCGCTTGCGCCGTAAGGCTGTCACGCGTCGTCGCGATCGCCGCCAAGGCATCGCCGGTTGCCCCTGCTCTGCGGGCGAGGACTCCGGCCAGAGAATCGCGTACGGCTTCGAGTCTTCTCGCGGGAAGCTTCGGCAACCGGAAATAGTCTTCCTGCCGCAAACGCCCGCGAGGCAGGTCGTAAACCTCGACATGCAAACCGGCTGTCGTTGGACGCGCGCGCACCACGAAGTTGGCGCGCGTCTGGGCGAGGGGCGCAAAGTTGATGCTTCGATTGCCGGGTTTCCAGACGTCGGCGAGGGTGACACTGTCGAGGATCAGCGGCTGGATTCGATCGCCGTAGTCGAAGTCGCGCTGAATGATCGTACGCGTGGAATCGCCGGCGGACGTGTCAACCTGGAGCACGACTACGGCAGGCGGAATGGCCACAGGGGTCTGCGGCTTCGGCCGGGTCGTGGTGCGGGGAGCTGTTTTTTGTGCGTTCACCGGCGGGGCCAGCGTGGCAAACGCCAGCGCTCCGACGAGGAAAAATCGATTCATGAGCGGTTCAATCTACGTGATCCGTTGATGATACACCGCCTTTTCTTTCTCGATCTGCAGACCGGGCAACGCAAAGCCGCGGAGGGGATTCCTCCGCGGCTTTACTCGATCGGGTTGCTCGTTAGTGGGAGAGATGAAACTGAAACGGCATCTGCACGAGCTGCTGAACCTTCTTACCCCCGATCTGCGCCGCCGAGAACTTCATACGGGGGAGCGCATTTTTCACGGCGGCGGTGAACAGCGGATTGCTAGAGTTAAGGATCTTGAGGGTGCCCATCTCGGCGCGGCCGCTCTCGTTGACGACGAACTGCGCCATAACCTGGCCCTCGACGCCCTGGTCCTTCAGCATCGACGGATATTCCGGTGCGTCGCCGCCGATTTTCTCGACCGCCTTCTCGACCTGGAATTCCATGTACGGGCCAGTGTGTTCCTCTTCCTTCTTGACGCCCGCTTCCTTGCCGGTGTCGCCTTCCTTGCCCGTGCCACCCTCTACGCCATTGGCCTTTCCACCAGCGACACCCTTGCCGCTGAAGTCGGCTTCATTGGTGACCGCCTTTGAAAGGTCAACCGCAGGCAGGTTGGTCGGAATGCTGACAGGCGGCGGCACGACCTGGAAACCCTTCGGCGGGGCCGGGGTCTCGACCTTCGGAAGCTCAGGCGCCTTCACTTTTGGCAGCTCTGGAGCCTTCGGCTTGGGCTTCGGCGCTTCTACCTTCTTGGGAGGCGGAGGTGGCTCCTTCTTTGGCGGAGGAGGCGGCTCTGCCTTCTTAACGGCGACGAAGCGGACGTTCTCAGCTTTCACGCGCTCGCGCTTCGCGGTACCTGCGCGTGCGGTGGCGAAAACGGCCAGAAAGATCACTGCGACGTGCAATATGACGCTAGAGATGGTCCCGCTTACAGACCGCCCTTTTTTGACTGGTTTCTTGGATTCTAGTAGCTGCATCATTGGAAGGCTCCCCGGTTGAAAAACGCACATTTACATATAGCAACCGCCTTGCCAACGTGGCCAAAATTCAGGGGCAAAAAAAGACCAGTTTTGGCATGAAAAAACAATAGCTTAGCTATTCAATTAACTCCGTGGGGGATAAGGACTTGCGTTGAGGACATCCGGGGGAAAAACGGGGAGTTGGAGGGCAAGAAAAAAGGGCTCCGGATCGCGCCCCGGAACCCCTCTTTTTTGACGATTTTTCGCTCCTTCCCAGCCAGAAAAATTTCGGGCTAGCTACTACTTTTCAGCACCCGTCAGTTACCCGTGGTTTTCTTGGTGGTAGTTGCCTTTTTCGGAGCCGTTTTGGTCGCGGCTGAGCTCGACGGAGCTGCCTTTCCGCCCGACTTCCTGGCGATCACTCCACAGATGGTTTCGAAAGCGTTCTTGCCCGCGGATCCCGGTTTTGGCCTGTCCCAAACCATGTGAGCCACGTCTCTCGAGTCGACCTCTCCTTCGTCGCGGACGAGGACGTTGTTTGCAGCGTACACCGTGCTGCGCACCCGCTTGATCCGGACCGGCGAGCAGCGGACATAGGCTCTCTCGACGAGCCGCGTATAAGGCTTTTTGAACTCGGTGACGCGTGGCCGCGCATAGTCCCAGCTCGTGATCGTCGTCCACGTTCCCGGCGACTGCAGCATAAGGTTCGCCGTGTCAAAGACAACTGTCACGTCTGCGTCCTTATAGACCTGGCGCCACGGCGCGGATTGAGCGCCCGCGATGAGCGGCGCAGAGACCATCAACGCCGCGGCGAAAGAAATTCGACTTGCAAAACGAATCATGAAATTCTCCTGGAATTCTTAGCGATTTTTTTTCTGCGCCTTCGGCTCGTGCCGGTACATCGGCAGCGAGGTCTCGTGCAGGTTGATTGATTATATACACCAGATGTGCGGCGTCGCCACTAATCAACCACCAGCCTTTATGATCGGAGTCTTGGCGGGGCGCCATGTTCCGAAAGGGTTGCGGCGGCAACCGCGGCATCCGCTTCGGCAGAGATCTCCCGCATCTCACTCGCGCTCATGGTGCGTACAATCGTGAGCAACGCCGCCAGCAACGGCACCGCGACGAGGAGCCCGATGAAACCAAAGAGAACCGACATCAGCGCCTGAATTCCCAGCGTCAGCGCGGGAGGAAGGTTAATACCCGCTTTCATCAGCACCGGTACGAGCACGTGATTCTCGACGAACTGGATCACGAAATAGCCGACCCCGACGACGAGTGCCTTGTGTGGCGAATCTATGAACGCCATCGCCATTGCCGGTACTGCCGCGAAGATCGATCCGATGATGGGAATGAATTTCAGGATCCCGGCAAGAATGCCCAGCGGCAGCGCTGCCCTGACGTGGATGGCGAAGAGAAAGAGGGTCGTCACTGCACCAATCACGACCATGGCAATCAGCTGGGTAACGAGCCAGCGCCGCAAAGTGGTCGCCAGGCGGGTGAGCGTAATTGCCGCGCGCTCTCGCTCTCGTCGGGGAACCATCTCCAGTACGCCGCCGTGATAGAGGGCAGGGTCGACGGCGATATAAGCAGCGATGAACACAACCAAGAGGAATGCGCCCGATATAGCAAAGGTCGAAGTGAGGACACGAAGAAAGGAATGCTGCGCGCCGCGAAACTGCCGTGTTATCTCGCGGCGCAGATTGCCGCCCACTTCGACCTCGCGGGTTTTCGTCGTCGTTCTGACAACGGTTGCTGAAGTCGCCGGCGCCGGAGCCACGGCGCGAGTAGAGGCAGCGACCACCCCAGTCTCTGTTGAAGATTGAGCGGCCGGCGTGCTGCCAAGCGAGTCGGGTCGGTCTGCCGCGGCAATCCGCACGCTGTCTGTGGCACTCTCTTCGTTGAACAGAATTCCGAGTACTCCGCCCGCGCGGTGGCCAAGCCAGGCGTCGATCTTGTCCATGGCCTCTGGGAGACGCTGCTCCAGCTCGCGCGACTGCATCCGGAGCACGGGCGACAGCCACAGCCAGCCACCCGTCATCAGACCAAAAAAAGCTATAAGAATTACCGCCACCCCGATGGGTCGCGGAACTCTTCGATTCTCCAGCCAATCAGCGCCCTGAGCGAGCGGAAGTCCGAATAGAACTCCCAGAAAAAACAAAAAGATCACCGGGTGCGCGACCCACAGGAGGCGCACCAGGATGTAAAAGCCGAAAATCAGTGAAAGAATGCGTACGATGTCGCGAGTCTTGAGACTCATCGGATTGCGTCGCTCCATGCGATGATGCTAAGCCAGACTTGTGCCCGTTGCGAGCGTGCGGTGCGCTCCATAGCTTCAAAAGTCATGTAGCAGAACGCTGCGCAGCCGACCGGACCGCCTCTCCAAAGAGACGCGGTCTTTTTTTTCGCCACGCCCGACTGACGTGTAAGAGGATCAGATGCCGGCAACACCCGATGGACCGATTGCGATTTACTACGAGCACCCCGACTGGTTCAAACCACTGTTCGCGGAGCTTGACCGTCGCGGACTGCAGTACGAGCGCATCGATGCGGCGTCCCATTCCTACGATCCTTCCGAGAGCACGTCCCCGTATTCGCTGGTTTTCAACCGCGCCAGCCCCTCCGCATATCTCCGCGGGCATGGTCAGGTAACGTTTCATACACAGAGCTGGTTGCGACATCTCGAGCGCGTCGGTGTGCCGGTTGTGAACGGCGCGGCGTGCTATGGGATGGAAACTTCCAAAGCGCTTCAGCTCGATATCCTCCAGGAGTTGGGCTTACCCTATCCGCGCGCGCGGGTGATCAATAACGCGGAGCTCGCCGGTGATGCGGCGCGTGGCCTGCGGTTCCCCGTCATCGTCAAAGCCAACATCGGTGGCAGCGGCGCCGGCATTACCCGCTTCGATACGCCCGCGAATCTTCAGGAAGCTGCGCTCACCGGCCGAATCGACCTCGGCGTAGATCGAGTGGCGCTGGTGCAGGAGCTGGCGCCTCTGCGTGATGGACACATCACCCGCGTCGAAGTCCTCGATGGAAAATTTCTATACGCAATCAACGTTTACCCGGCCGAAGATTCGTTCAATCTCTGCCCCGCCGACATCTGCCAGACAACGGACGGCAAAGAGCTCTCGCGAACCGCGTGCGCCGTTGACGCGCAGAAGAATGGAATGCGCGTCGAGCAGTTCAAGCCGCCGCGGGAGATTATCGGTGAGGTCGAGCGGATTGCCGAGCGTGTGAGCCTCGACGTNGGCGGAATCGAGTACCTCGTCGATGACAGGGATGGCCGTCACTACTTCTACGACATCAACGCGCTGTCGAATTTCGTCGCTGACGGCCGCAATGTCGTCGGATTTGATCCTTTCGAGCGGTTGGTCGACTACCTGGTGGAGCGGCGGGATGCGGGAAGGGGGATGCGGGACGCCCCTGCGACAACCAAACCAATGGAGATGACGGGGACGCCCTCCGCTTCCCGCATCCCGCATCCCGCGTCCCGCTGATGCGATACGGCTATTGGCTCCCCGTCTTCGGCGGCTGGCTGCGGAACGTTCCAGACGAGGGAATGTCCCCGACCTGGGAGTACGTGAAGCGCCTGGCACAGCGAAGCGAGCAGATCGGATTCGACATTACACTGATCGCCGAGCTGTTCATGAACGACATAAAGGGCATCGACGCGGACTCACTCGAGGCATGGTCAACCGCGGCGGCGCTGGCTGCTGTCACCGAACGCCTCGAGCTGATGGTCGCGGTGCGCCCGACGTTTCACGAGCCGGCGATCTTCGCCAAGCAGGCGGCGAATATCGATCGCATCTCGGGTGGCCGCCTTGCGCTCAACGTCGTTTCCTCGTGGTGGAAAGACGAGGCGCGGCGTTACGGCATCAATTTCGAGGAGCACGACGATCGCTACGCCCGCACCGACGAGTGGCTGCAGGTGGTCAACGGAGTCTGGAGAGATTCGCGATTCAGCTACTCTGGCCGCCACTACAAAGTCGAGGAAACGATCCTCGAGCCGAAGCCGTCTCGCCGTCCGCGACCGACCATCTACGCCGGTGGTGAGAGTCCCGCGGCGAAAGAGCTGATCTCGCGCACCTGCGACGCTTACGTCATGCATGGCGATCCGCCGGCAAACGTCGCTCCGAAAATTGCCGACATGACCGCACGACGCGAGAAGCTGGGATTGGGCCCCATGCAGTACGGCGTTGCGGCCTACGCGATCGTGCGGGACACAGAAGAAGAGGCGGCGAGCGAGCTGGCCCGGATCACCAACGTGAATCCCGGATCGCCTGGGTATCAGAACTATCAGGACTGGATCTCACACACTGCGCTCGAGCAACAGGTGAGTCTGGAGGATTACTCCGTGTCTAACCGTGGGTTGCGGGCGGGACTGGTCGGCACCGCCGAGCAGGTCGCCGATCGCATTCGAGCGCTCGAAGCGGTTGGGGTGGACCTGCTGTTGCTGCAATTCAGTCCGCAGCTGGAGGAGATGGAGCGGTTCGCGGAGACGGTGATGCCGCTGCTACAAACTGTTTCGGCCTAACTCCGGCCCCAGCCGGAAGCAGAAGTCCTCAGGCGATCAGCTTCTGCTGCCGATTCTTGATCGCCCGGTAGCACTCACAAGATGCCGCCTCCAACCCGGAGCGATCCACTACCGAGATCGTTCCGCGGGTGTGAGCTATCAGACCCGCCTTCTCCAGGATTCCCATCGCTACCGTCACGCCCGGCCGGCGCACGCCCAGCATCTCGGCGAGAAATTCCTGGGTCAGATCGAAGCGGTTGCGACCCACCCGATCCTGTGACATCAGCAGCCAGCGCGCGCACCGCTGCTCGATGACGTGAAGACGGTTGCACGCAGCGGATTGGGCGACGGTCTCGAACACGAACTGGCTATATCGATGCAGCAGGTCGTCGAAAGTCTCACATTCTGCCGTGAGTTGGTTGAAAGCTTCCGCCGTCATGCGATGCGCGGTGCCCGTGATCTGCCCGATCGCCTTCAGGCGGGACGACCCGGCGCCGTGGAACACCGCCATGCCCGCGAAGCCGTCGCTGCCGACGGTCATTGCCTCCACCGAATCGCCATCCTCCATCTCGGTGACCAGCGAGATCACACAATCTTCGGGGAAAAAGACATGTGTGACCGGTGCCTCCCGCTCCCACACGACTGCCTTCGATTGAATCGTCACTGTCTCACACCTGGAAAGAACTGCTTCCAGCTCTGATGCAGGAAGAAGATTCAAAATCTTGTTTCTGATGCTCGTTTGAACTGCGGCGTCAGTCGGTTCCGACCCGTTCTGGGGCAGTTGAGCGCTTGTTTGGATCGATGCAGTTGCCATACGAACCCGGAATCTGCCCCAACTGGGACGGCAATAGATGAATGCGCGGGCTGACCAGCCCCGCGCTCCTTTTGCGTTACAATAGGCAAATAGCGAACCGGGCGCGGTTTGCGATGTCCCGTCGCATGATACGACACGCTTTTTTGTGATAGAACGCCGTTGGCCAGGTGCTCTTACGGCTAGTCCGGATTACGGTATGGTCCTCGGGCGCCGGTGTTATCTTCGAGGGGACGAAACAGTCATTTACACGCCTGCCATCTATAGAGCAGCAGGACAGAAGTAGCCGCACCGGAAGACATGACGATACCTGCTGACGCGCAGCCAAACGAGCGAAAATTCCGCTTCAAGGACGAGTGGCTGGTCTCCCTGGTCGGGACCATGCCCGGCGTCACGCCGGAGCTGATAAAGCGGTGGCGCTTCCAGCAGAAACCGTACATTGCGCAGGCCCTAATCGATGGCGACGTCCTCTCCTTCAAGGAGATCGCCGAGGTCGTCAAGGACGCTTTCCGCATCGACTATGTCGATCTAAGTCCAGGCGCCATCGACAAGAACGCGATGCAGATCCTGCCGGAAAAGCTTTGTCGGGAGCACAGTGTTCTCCCGGTCAAGGTCGACAGCCGGATGGTCCACCTGGCGATGGCGAACCCGCTCGACCAGGAGGCCATTCAGCGCGTTAGCTGGGCCACGAGCCGCGAGGTCACCCCGCTTTTCTGCCCGCCCGGTCAGCTCGACAAACTCGTTCAGGAGACCCTCCGTCCCGACGCGATGATCTACGGTCTCATCGAGAAGCTCGATCAGGCAGCTGGTGTGGAGGAAGTGAAGGAGCAGGAGGAAGACGCCGCGCAAATGGCTCGCGTCCACGCGCCGGTCATCAAGCTTGTCGATGCAATCATCGCCAACGCCATCAAGCTTCGCGCTTCCGACATCCACATCGAGCACGACGAGGCTTCGACGCTCGTAAGATTCCGCATCGATGGTCTGCTCAAGAACATCATGGTGCTGCCGCGTTTCATTGGCGTCGGGCCGGTAGTCTCGCGCATCAAGATCATGTCAGACCTCGATGTCGCCGAGCGTTTCCGCCCGCAGGACGGCCGCGCCAAAGTGCGCGTCGGCGGAGAAGAAGTGGCGCTCCGCGTTTCGGTTCTCCCGACGCGTGTTGGCGAGAAGGTCGTCATGCGACTTCTCAACGAGAAGTCGGTCCAGGTTTCGATGGGTACGCTCGGCTTCATGCCGGAGGTGCTGGAGAGATTCAAGGCACTGCTGATGCGCGAGCAGGGCATCCTGCTCGTCACCGGCCCTACCGGGTCCGGAAAAACGACGACGCTCTACGCCGCGCTCAACACCCGCCGCGGGGAGGCCGTCAACATTGTCACCGTCGAGGATCCGGTCGAGTACCGGCTGAGCGGCGTCAACCAGGTGCAGGTGAACGAGAAGCAGGGACTGACATTCGCCGGAGTGTTGCGCTCGGTGCTCCGCCAGGACCCTGACGTGCTGCTCGTCGGTGAAATTCGCGACATGGAGACGGCGACTATCGCCTTCCAGGCCGCGATGACCGGTCACCTGGTGCTGTCGACGCTGCACACCAACGACGCCATCGGCGCGATTCCTCGACTGTCGAACATTGGCGTGGAGCCGTTCCGCGTCGCCGCCGGCCTCATCGGCGTCACCGCGCAACGTCTGGTGCGTAAGGTTTGCCCGCATTGCCGCTTCGAGGCTCCCGTCGAAGAGCTTCATCCGATGATTCGCTCCGCGCAGCAGCGCGTGTTCGGAAAGGCCAGGCACGTCAAAGCCACCGGCTGCGCCGAATGCGGCTTCACGGGTTACAGCGGTCGCCTTCCGATCATCGAGTTCCTGGAGATCACTCCGGAGCTGCGCGCGATGATCACAACAGGCAAGACCGCCGACGAGATCCGCGCCCATGCTCTCCGCACCCACGCGATTCACACCTTCGACAACGACGCACTGTGGCACATCGCGGAAGGCGATACCACGGCCGAGGAAGTGATTCCGTACACCGAATTCGAGCGGCGCCGGACCCCGCGCAGCAACACGCCTCGCGTGAACTCCGAGTTCGTCGCCGAGCTCGACGAGAACGGCGTCGCCAAGCCATCGAGAGTTCTACTGGCCGTCGGCGACAAAACGGATCGGGTGAAGTTCAACGAAATTCTGGTCGAGTCGCGCTTCGCGGTACAGATCGCCAACGACGGCGCTGCGGCGCTGGGGATTCTGGCGCAGGATCCGCCTGACGCATTGGTGGTGGGTCTGAAGCTGCCGATTCTGGATGGGCGGCAGGTCGTACACGCCGCGCGCACCGTGGTCGGTCTGGTCGATATGCCAATCATCGTGATCGCACCCGAGGGAACTGAGACCCAAACGACCGATCTGTTGTCCCAGGGGGTCGACGACGTCCTTTACGAGCCGCTCGATCCGGGGCGGTTCCGCGCGCGGGTGACGGCGGTAATGAGGAGTCGCGGCCTCTGGTCCGAGACGGAAGAAGTAATGCGCCCGCTCATTCCGCAGGACGAGGCGGAACGGCTGGTGGAATTCCGACTCAGCGCCGCGGTGGACGCGAAGCCAGAGGAGCGCTTCGATAAGATTACGCGCATGGCCGCCAAGGTTTTCGCCGCTCCGTTCGCGGGCATCTCCTTCGTCGAAGGCGAGCGGCAGTGGTTCAAGTCCAAGCAGGGCCTGGCCGTTCCGGACAGCTCACGCGTTCTCTCGTTCTGCGGTCACGCCATTACGGGCAGCGAGATTTTCGTCGTCGAGGACATGGCACTCGACCCTCGATTCGCCGAGAACCCACTGGTGGTCGACGAGCCGCACATCCGCTTCTACGCCGCGCAGCCGGTGCGTGGACCCGGGGGTCACAACGTTGGGACTCTCTGCATCATGGATAAAGCGCCGCGCGAGTTCAGCGAGGAAGACGGCGAGACTCTGCGCGACCTCGGCGAAATGGTCGAGAAAGAGCTCCGATCCAAGGAAAAGGCGCGGGTAGCTCCGCCCGACTGAGGCGCTGGATCTTGCGGGCGTAAGTAGCCCCGGATATCGTTAGCCGTGCTAACGATATCCGGGGCTTTTGTATGGCGAACGACGTCTCACTCTCTCGCATTAAACAGATCGCCCTGCCAGTCGATTCCGTGGACGAGGCTAAAGCCTTCTACGGCGACACGCTCGGTATGCGACATCTCTTCGACGCGCCTCCGGCTCTTTCGTTCTTCGACTGCGGTGGCGTCAGACTCATGCTGGCGGGACCGGAAGCTCAGGGCCCCGACGGTCCGAAACAACATCCGGTGGTGTTTTACGACGTCAGCGACATCAAAGCAACGCACGCGAAAATCAAAGCCTCGGGCGCAAAGAGCCTGGAGGAGCCCCACGTGATCGCGCGGATGAACGGCCAGGAGATTTGGCTCGCGTCGGTAGCAGATGGCCAGGGGAATGTGGTCAGTCTAATGAGCGAAGTCGCTACGGCGTGAGGGGGCGCTCCCCGGCGCGCCGCCCACGAACGGAAAACTCTAAAGCTTTGGCCGATGCGCTCCATTCCGCTGCGATCCATCTGCTGAGAACGTTGCGCAAGGAGGACGACGCCAGCGGACTCTCGGCGCCCCGCCTGTCGGCGCTATCGGTAGTGGTGTTCGGCGGTCCCGTCACACTGGGTGCGCTCGCCCGCGCCGAGCAGGTACGGCCGCCGACGATGACAAGGATCGTGACCGGGCTGGAGAAAGCCGGGCTCGTCAAACGCGTTGCCGATGCCCACGATCGCCGGCTGACCAGGATCGAATCGACAACGAAGGGGCAGCGGGTGCTCGCGGCCGGCCGAGCGCGTCGGGTGAGGCGGCTCACGGACTCAGTGGAGTCGCTGGACGACAAAGGCCTCGCCGAGCTGGGACGCGGCATTCAGCGCTTCCAGGAGGTAATTAGGGCGATGTCCTCGAGTCGCTTGTAAATCCTGTGTCTATGCGGACATTTGTGGCGTCCGCGGTGTCTAAGTTTCACCGGCCACCACCAACCTTTTTCTCCCATTCATGACAACCTCCGTACAGAGATTAACTCGCGTTATTGCAGGCCTGTTCATCGCTGGATCCGCCGGCGCCCAACAGGCAGTCACGACCCCATCGGAAGGCGGGGTCGCGCCGAGCTGGGATGTGCTGATGCGGGGTCGCACTCACGTGCCCACTCCGACCACCTCAGCGATTACTGCCGCCGATCTCAAGACCAGGCTCTACATATTCGCGGACGATTCGATGCAGGGGCGCTTGCTGGCGACCGCAGGCAACGCGAAGGGTGTGGAGTACATTGCCGCCGAGCTGAAGCGGATGGGTCTCGAGCCAGCCGGAGATAACGGCACCTTTTTCCAGTCGGTGAACGTCGTCGACCGGAAGTACGACGTGGCGTCGCGCCTGACTGTCGGTTCGACCTCATTCGCTCCATGGACCGACTTCGCCGCACGCGATCAGGGTTCGGCTGCCCGCAGTCTCGACGGAGTGCAGGCAGTATTCGGCGGAACATGGGGTGACTCGTCGTCACTCCTCGATCCGGCGGCCGCGGCCGGTAAGCTCGTCGTGCTGCGAGTCAATCCGAACGGGGTCACCCAGAACTCCGGCGGGGGCATCAACAGGGCGACCGCCACCCGTCGCTTTGCGAACGCGGCGGGAATTGCCGTGGCCAGCCTCGAGGCCATGCCACCGCAGATGATTCAGATCTTCCAGCAGCCGAATCAGCTGCTGAAGGACGAGACTGATCCTGAGCTGCCGAGTTTCCTGTACGTCAACAAGCGCGTTGCCGATGCGCTCATGAACGGAAATGTCGACAGCGTAAAGGCCGGGGCGCTCGGTGCGACCGTGACTTCTACGCCGAAGTTTGCAGAAACTGCTCCTGAATTTCCCGCGCGAAACGTGGTCGCGGTAATTCGTGGCAGCGATCCCAAGCTTCGCAACGAGTACGTCGCAATAGGCGCGCACAACGATCACATCGGCTGGAGCACTCGTCCGGTCGCGCACGACTCGATCTATATCGTCAACCACCTTTTTCGCACCGGTGGCGCTGACGATCGCCCTCCGCAGCTCGATGCCGCGCAGCAGTTGCGCGTCAACTCGCTGATTGCCGACATCCGCCGCAGAACCAACGGAGCCTCCGCGCGCCCCGACTCGATTTACAACGGCGCAGATGACGACGGCTCGGGCAGTGTGAGCGCGCTCGAGATCGCGCAGTATTTCGCCGCACAGAAAGTGAAGCCAAAGCGCTCGCTGCTGTTCGTCTGGCACGTCGGCGAGGAGGCCGGCCTCTACGGATCCGAATGGTACACCGACCATCCCACCGTCCCGCGGGACTCGATTGTCGCGCAGCTGAACATGGACATGGTGGGACGTGGCGCCGCGGCCGACAACACAGGCATCACCAAGGAAGGCCAGCGCTATCATGGAAATCCAAACTACGTTCAGCTCGTTGGCTCGCGCCGGCTGTCTACCGAGCTGGGCGATCTGGCGGAATCAGTCAACAAGGGCGAGACACATCCTTTGAGCTTCGATTACTCAATGGACGCGAACGGTCATCCGCAGAACATCTACTGCCGCAGCGACCATTATGAGTACGCCCGCTACGGCATCCCGATCATTTTCTTCACCACCGGTGGGCACGCGGACTATCATCAGGTGACCGACGAGCCGCAGTACATCGATTACGATCGCATGGCGCGGGTAGCCGAGTACGTCGCCGATCTCGCTACGAAGGTGGCGAACCTCGATCACCGTCCGGTTGTTGACAAGACGAAGCCGGATCCGCACGGGCAGTGCGTCCAATAGTCTGGCATCTCGAGGCTGAAAGGTCCTAACTGCAACTGAACGGGTGCGAGCAGCAAGCAACTAATGCAGCGAGGCGGCAGTTCACGACGTCGGGACATCTCGTGACGGCATTCAGGGTAAAGGCAGTGGTTTGCAGTTGATTTAGTTCGACGTTTCCCGATGGTACAAAACAGACGCCGGCCCAAAAGGCCGGCGTTCTTTTTGGCCCGACTTTCGCCTTATCAGCGTTTGTCTGTAAAAAAAACTGTTTCCCGTCACTGAGTTATTCGCTTATGGCCGCCCTAACCACTGCCCCCATACGCTCACATCATCGTGCAGCCAGACTGGCTCTGCTGTTGGTCGTATCCTTTTTGGCCGGTTGCAAGGTCAACGAGACTGCCCGCGCCAGCAAGCCGGAAAATCCGCAGACCTGGGCTCCGGAGAAGCTCACTTCAGTGGCCGGAGTGCCAGCGACCCAGATCGAAGCTTCGATGAAAACCAAGCTGGCCGGAGCCAAGCCGGGCAAGATTGACGACGACCAGTGGGGACACACCCAGCGGCTCTATAAACTTTATGGCGACAACGCGCTGTGGCTCTCGTCGGATGGCCTTCATAAGACGAGAACGAAGGCGCTGACCGACGCGATCCTCCTCGCCAACACAGATGGTATGCGGATGGATGATTATCCCATCGGTCCGCTCGCTCAGGCAATCGCCACACTCAAGCAGACGAAGACTCCGACGGCCGACCAGCTGGCTACTGCCGATGTTCTTCTTACGGCATCCTACGTCGCGCTCGGCGAAGACTTGATGACGGGTCAGATCGATCCCCGCACGATGCAGCAGGCGTGGCACGTAGACCCGGAAGAGGAAAACATCGACAGCGCGCTAGTGCGCAACCTTCGCTACGAGCATCTCGACCAGGCATTGGGGACTCTGCGCCCGACTGACGACGACTACGCGGGTTTGAGCAAGGAGCTCCAGAACTGGCGG
>C688J18823_10000637_pt1 | contig 20498 bp, 19 predicted proteins | sample HopSoiMetagenom1_FD_18823 | JGI IMG/M metagenome (IMG submission 18823) | reverse complement strand
TCGAAGCTGAACAAACGCGAACTGGCCTCGATCCGTAATCAGAAGATCGGATTCGTTTTTCAGGGATTCAATTTGCTGAGCCGTACCACCGCTCTGGAAAACGCCGAGTTGCCCACGATGTACGCGAACATAGGAAAAGAAGAGCGCTCCAGCCGGGCGGAGAAAGCATTAGAGATGGTGGGATTGGGCGATCGCATCCATCACTTCCCTTCACAACTCTCGGGAGGTCAGCAGCAGCGCGTGGCGATCGCGCGTGCGCTGGTGAACCGTCCCGCGATCCTGCTGGCGGATGAGCCGACCGGNAATCTTGATAGCCGCACCTCGGTCGAGGTGATGGAGATTTTCCAGCGGTTGAACGAGGAACAGGGTTTGACCATCGTCCTGGTGACACACGAGCAGGATATTTCGCAGTACGCGAAGAGGAACATCGTTTTTCGTGACGGCAAGATCGGCAAGGATCATCTGGTGACGACCCGTCTGAAGGCGGAAGAGGTTCTCCGCACCATGCCTAGGATGGAAGACTGATTTCGCAAGACTTGATCGAAAACAACAGGAGTGTTGATGCGCAGATCTTTCAGGGCTGTTGCGATCTTGTTCACGCTGTTGCCACTGGTGCCGTGCCTCGCACAGGACTCGAGTACGCCAAAGCAGCTCAACCTGCCAGACTATTCGAAGCCACATTCCCATATTCCCAATCTATTCTTTCCTTACGTGCCCCACTCGGTGCCCCAGCCGAACTTTAACAACACCGACCGCATGGGACATGTGATCCGCGATGGCAAACTGGAACTATCTCTGAATGACGCGATCGCGCTCGCGCTCGAGAACAATCTGGATCTTGTGATCGCGCGCTATAACCTCTCCATCGCGGATACTGACGTTCTTCGGACGAAATCTGGAGCTGCGGCCCGCGGAGTCTCGACCGGAGTAGTGCAGAACACGCCAGGGGGGACCGGCAGCGGCTCCGGAACAAGCGGCGCTTCCAGCGGAGGCGGGGCGGGGGGCACGAGCGTCGGCTCGGGCGGGGCGGCAACAGGAGTGTCAGGCCAGGTTAGTTCGACGACCGGTGTTGGCTCGCCAATCGAATCTTACGATCCCGTTTTCAGCTCGAATATCGGGATCACCGATTCGCATAACCCACTTTCAAATCCAGTCAACACCGGCACGAATGCGCTGTTCTCGCACAGCGGGTTCGTTGACATGAGTTACGGGCAGGCTTGGGCCACCGGCACCAGCATGAACTTCGGGATCCAGAACCAGAAAAATTACACGAGCAGTATCCGGTCGATCCTGAACCCGAACTACACCTCAGGATGGACGGTGACGCTGCGGCAACACCTTCTCACCGGATTCGGGCTGGGGCCGAACCTGCGCTTCATCCGCATCGCGCGCAACAACCGTGAGATCGCCGATGTTGCTTTCCGGCAGCAAGTCATCTCAACGGTCTCGCAGATCCAGAACATCTACTGGGACCTGGTCAGCGCGTCGGAAGCCGTCAAGGTGCAGGCGCGCTCGGTCGCGCTCGCGGAGAAGACAGTCAGCGACAACCAGGCGCAAGTGGACGTAGGAACGATGGCGCCGATCGAGATCGTTCGCGCGAAAAGCGAACTGGCTGCGCGCAAACAAGACTTGATCATTGCGCAGTCCACTCTGCAGCTTCAGCAACTGCTGATGAAGAACGCCATAGCACGTAACGTGACCAACGATCTGCTCGACCACGCCGAAGTCGTTCCCACGGACATCATGCAGGTTCCGCTAGAAGAGCCGGTGGTGCCGATACAGGACCTGGTCGCCGACGCACTCGCGCACCGTCCGGAACTGGCGCAGGCGCGCATCGATCTGACCAACCGGCAGATCACGAAATCTTCTGCACGCAATGCGCTGCTTCCCACAGTAGATCTATTCGGCTCGTACAGCGGAGCGGGTCTCGCGGGACAGCGCAACGCACTTTGCCAGACCGGGCAGCAATGCGGTGGTGGCGGCGGGTTGGGGAGCGGTGGCGGAACCGGCGAGCCTCCATTCCTTGGAGGCTATGGCGACGCCTTTGATGCCGCGTTCGGGAAGGACTTCCCCTCCTATGCTGTTGGGCTGAACGTTACGATCCCGATACGAAATCGCGCCGCGCAGGCTGACCAGACACGGTCGGAACTCGAGTTTCGACAAGCGCAAGCGCGATTGCAGCAACTGGAGAACCAAGTGCGCATCGAGGTCCGCAACGCGCAGTTCAGCGCCCAGCAAGATCGTGCTCGCGTGGAAGCCGCGCAAGCAGGGCGCGACCTTGCGCAGCAGACGCTCGAAGCCGAGCAGCAGAAATATCAGGTGGGCGCCTCGACGAATTTTCTCGTCTTGCAGGCGCAGCGAGACATGGTGCAGGCAGAATCGAACCTGGTTACCGCGATGACAGTCTACGAGAAGTCGCACGTCGAGCTGGACCGCGTGGTGGGGCTTACGCTTACCCGTAACGGCATCGTGATGGACGATGCCGAGCGCGGGCAAGTCTCGCATGAGCCAGCCGTTCCAGGTGTACAGTCACGTCAGGAGAAACCGTAGTGGATCTCCTCACCATAATCCGTATCGCCGTCCGCGCGCTGGCGCGCAACAAGATGCGCTCAGGGCTGACCATGCTCGGCATCATCATTGGAGTGGCCGCGGTGATCGCGATGGTGGGCGTGGGTCAAGGCGCGCAGCAAGCACAGCAGGCGCAGATCGCCGCGATGGGATCGAACATGCTGTTCGTCTCGAGCGGCACCGTAAATAGAGGTGGATTGCGCCTCGGCTCGGGCGCCACCAAAACTTTGGTGTATGACGACCTCACCGCGATCGAACGCGAAGCTCCGGCCATTGCTGCGGCGGCACCCGGCACGCAGACAACGGGACAAGTCGTGTATGGGAATGACAATTGGTTCACGCGCATCATCGGTACGGAGCCGCAATATTTTCAGATCCGCGATTGGCCTTTCCAATCGGGAATCCCGTTCTCGCAGGATGATGTGCAAAGCGCAGCGAACGTCGCCGTGATCGGAGAGACGGTCCACAAGGATCTGTTCGGCGCGGCCGACCCGATCGGACAGGTGATCCGCATCAAGAACCTGCCCTTCCGCGTAGTCGGACTGCTTGCAGTCAAGGGACAATCGGCTGCGATGGGAGACGATCAGGACGATCAACTCTTCATCCCTTACACCACACACCAGAAGAAACTCACGGGCGATACATGGCTGCGCTTCCTGATGGTTTCTGCTGTCTCAAAGGACGCGAGCTACACCGCGCAGCAGCAGATCGAGGCGTTGTTGCGCGACCGTCATCACATACGTCCGGGGCAGGATGACGACTTCTCCGTCCGAAACCTTGCTGATATGGCCGACTTTGCCGAGGCACAAGGCCGGCTCATGACGCTGCTGCTCGGATCGGTGGCGAGCATTGCGCTTGTGGTCGGCGGCATCGGCATCATGAACATCATGCTGGTTTCGGTTACGGAACGCACGCGCGAGATCGGGATTCGCATGGCGATCGGAGCGACGGAAGAAGATGTGCAGCGACAATTCCTGATCGAAGCGGTGGTGCTGAGCATGTTTGGGGGGTTGATCGGGATCTTGCTAGGCATAACCGTCTCGCGCCTGATCACGGCGTTTGCGGGATGGGCGGTTATCATTTCTCCGCTGGCGATCCTCGCTGCGGCGGTGTTCTCCATGTTCGTCGGCGTATTCTTCGGGTTCTATCCGGCGCGCAAAGCAGCACGGCTCGACCCCATCGAAGCTCTGCGCTATGAATAAGAGCTACGAGTAGACGAGCGGCGAAACTTTTGCCCTGCGCACGAGTCTCATGTACAGGGTGAAATCCGCCTGGCCTCTGACTGCGTACTTATAGTGGTGAATCATGCTGACTAAAAAGCCTTCTGAGATTGATCTTCCTTATTCTGAAGTAACCCCGAAAGCTGCGTACTTCGATCGTCGTAAGTTCATGACTGGCTTAGGGTTAGCAGGAGCTGCGGCGCTTGTGGGGCGTGAAGCTTTTCAGATGGCGCAGCCCGACGAGGTGGCGCACGCGAACACAAAGCTGAGTTTCGGGAAGAGCGCGTACAGCGACAAGCAGACTCCGACATCCCTTAAAGACATCACCACGTACAACAATTTTTACGAGTTTGGCACGGATAAGGACGAGCCGGCCGAGTACGCCGGAACTTTGAAGACGCGTCCGTGGACGGTGGCGATCGAAGGCGAGGTCAAGAAGCCGCAAACGATCGATATCGATTCGCTGGTGAAGCTGGCGCCACTCGAGGAGCGCATCTATCGGCATCGCTGCGTCGAAGGATGGTCGATGGTGATCCCGTGGATCGGATTTCCGCTCAGCAATCTGATCAATCGTGCGCAACCCACGTCGAAGGCGAAGTTCGTCCAGTTCGTTACGTTGTTCGATCGGCAGCAGATGCCGCATGCGGGAAACGTGCTCGACTGGCCGTACTCGGAAGGCCTTCGCATCGACGAAGCGATGCATCCTTTGACCATCTTAGTGTTCGGACTTTATGGCGAAGTCTTGCCGAATCAGAATGGCGCGCCGGTGCGGATACATGTCCCGTGGAAGTATGGGTTCAAGAGCGCGAAATCCATCGTCAAGATCCGCTTTGTCGAGCAGCAACCGCCGACGACCTGGAGCGGAATGGCCCCGAATGAATACGGGTTCTACTCGAACGTGAATCCTGAGGTTGATCATCCGCGCTGGAGCCAGGCGACCGAGCGTGTGATCGGCGGCGGATTGTTCGCTGCGAGAAAACCCACACAGATGTTTAACGGTTATGGCAAGCTCGTCGCCGGCATGTATAACGGGATGGACCTGCGGAAAAATTATTGATGTCGCGCTCCCGGCTGATCTCTATCATCAAGGCCTTCGTTTTTATCGCGGCGCTGGGCCCGCTTGGATATCTTTTCGCTAAAGCTCTGCAGAACGACTTGGGTGCGAACCCGGTCGAGTTCGTGACGCACGCGACCGGCGACACCGCCTTGATCTTTTTATTGTGCTCGCTCGCGATCACGCCGCTGCGGAAGCTCGCAAATCTTCCTGACCTCATCCGCTTTCGCCGAATGCTGGGACTATATGCGTTTTTCTATGCGTCGCTTCACCTGCTCACCTTCGTGGGGCTCGACCACCATTTCCATTGGGCTGAAGTGCTGCCTGACGTTTACAAGCGGCCGTTCGTGACAGCCGGTTTCACAGCGTGGTTGCTGATGGTCCCGCTGGCGCTAACTTCTACAACCTGGTCGATCCGCAAAATGGGAGGGAAGAATTGGCAGACGCTGCACCGGCTGGTGTACTTCAGCGCTATAGCCGGAGTGGTGCATTACTGGTGGCTGGTGAAAAAGGATATTACGGATCCGCTGATCTATGCGGTGATCCTGGCGGTACTGCTGGGGTATCGCCTGGCGGTCAAATTTTCCGGGGGGAGGCGGGCCGCCGCGCCATCTCTGGCAACCGGGAGCTGAGGGAATTGCAGTTTGGTGAGCGCGGATGGATTCGAACCATCGACCCACGCCTTAAAAGGGCGTTGCTCTACCAACTGAGCTACGCGCCCACACGGAGTTCATTCTAACATTCTCTTTTTCTGTTCTCAGCTCTTGCAGCTCTTGAGCGGCCTTCCGGCCGTGAGCAGAAAAATCGCGCCCTTTGCACCGACAATCCACGCCCCGTGGCCCTTCGGAATCACTGCCAGAGCGTTCAATTGGGCATGATCAAGACCACAAAGAGGAATCGCCGGTAGAAAAAGCTCCCACTTCTTATCGTTGAACCCTTGGGCCCACGCATATTGTTCTGTACCGACCGCCAATACTCGACGCTCTGAACGAACAAAAGCTACAGCGGAAAAATATTTTTGAGGAGCTATTTTGGCGAGCCGCCAGGTGCTGCCGCCGTCAGAAGTGAGTGCGAGCGACGCCACATTTTTATTAGGCTCCTTGTAGTCGCCGCCAGCGATCACACCGTGCTTCGCGTCGCGAAAAGCAACAGAGAAGATTCCGGCAGACGCTGGACCATGGAAAAGCGGGGTCTCCGTGACCGTCCAGCTCTCGCCTGCATCAACGGAGCGAAACACCCGCGCAGCGCTGCCGCCGGTCACGAACCAGACGTTCTTGTTTCCCTCGACGGCGATACACGTCCCACTCGCCGCGAAGGCGCCTTCACCATCGACTGCGGTCGGAAGTTTTTCCGGCAGAACCGGCTTCCACTCTTTGCCGCCGTTGTTGGTCGTGATCACCTGGAACTTGCCTTCGACTGGATCGCCAACTGCTATCCCGTGCTCGCCATCCCAGAATGCCACGCAATCGAAAAAGCCTTTCGGATCTTTGTTGGCAAATTGCAGGATCCAATTTTTTCCTGCATCTGCAGTTTTATAAATACGTGATTGCTCACCCGGACCTGCAGCGAGTAGATAGGCTTCGTCAGCACTGAATGCCTCGACGTCGCGAAAGTCGAGCATTTCTGCGCCGGAAACGTGGCCGACCTCCCAAGTAGCACCGCCGTCGGTAGTCCGCAAGTAAGTTCCGTGTGTCCCGCTTGCCCAAGCGACACGGGCGCTGATTGCGCTCACACCCCGAAGATTCTCATCTGTGTTGCTCTTCTGTTCGACAGTGTCGGCTCCGGCGAATGTGGCCCAGAGCAACAGGAATACAAGGCAGGCTCTCATGGCAACGATTGTCGCTGTGAGCGAGCAAAAAGAAAAGCAGCCGGCTTTTCGGCTGCTTTTCAAACCACTGCGATTCGCTTAGAAGCGGATCTGCGGTCCCACAGCTACGCGCAGATTGTTGTGCGCGCCGTCGTTGAAATACATCTCGTCGCCAACGTCCAAGCGCAGGCCGATCGGTCCTGCAAACGCTTCCACGCCAACGCCAGGATAAAAGACTCCCATAGTGTCGCCGCTGGTGACGCTGCTGACGGAACCAACGAAGCCGGAGGCTACGCCCTTGTTGGAAGTGTTGAAGTTGATGAATCCACCCTGCAACGTTCCGAAAACTCGCCAGGCGCCCGTGCCGGAGGTGATCTTCGGGCCGAACAGACCCGTCAAGCTGCGGAGGCCGGTGCGGTTAAAGCTGGTGAATCCGCCGGTGGTGGTAGCGCTCGTGGTGTTGCGCTCGAAGTTGTAGGCCATTTGCGCTTCCAGCTGGAAGTGACGGCGGAGGTTGAAATCGACATTAGCGCCGATTCCCAGCGTATTCAGATCGTTCGCTGCAGCCAAGCGCAGATAGTTCGCCTGCACACCGAATTCCCCGTGATGATAAGGGCTGCCCTCATCGTTCCTCTGAGGAATGGTGCTGGAGCTGGCGGTGTCCTGCGTAGTGGTCGAGCTAGACGGCGTGGTGCTCGGGGTGGTGGTAGTCGTCGTGGTCGTCTGCTGCGTTTGGTCGCCGGTCGTGGTCGTTTGGCTACCAGTTGTGGACGTACCAGTTGTAGACGTACCAGTTGTAGACGTCTGGCCCGAAGGAGCCGTTGTCGTGGTCGTGCTCTGGCTGGTGTCTTGCGCCAACAAAGCGACCGAGCAGCCCAGTGTCAGAACAAGTAAAAATGCGAGCTTTTTCATTTTGCTGAGTCTCCCGTGTTCAAAACCCAGGCACCTCCGGGCAGGCTCAGCCTTGCCAGGTGGGAACAGCCTGAGATTAGTTACTTCGATGTAACTAGCAGGGAGGGGGTGGCCAGAACTGTGGCTCCTCTAAGGTGCTGAATTTTGAGGGAAGGAACCTCGCGTTGCCGGGCTATCCGTCGGTAACGCCATTGAGCATGGGGAAGAATTGCGGGAAAGAGATGGTGACCGCCTCTTCGCCATGGATGCGAGTCTCAGAGGTTGCCTTCAAAGCAGCGACGGCAAAGGCCATGGCGATTCGGTGGTCGCCGCTGGGATCGATCTCAGCTCCGTGAAGCTGTTGGCCGCCGGGTAAGCGCAGCCCATCTTCAAATTCCTCGACGGTCGCCCCCATAGCGCGCAGATTTCTAGCAACGGTTGCGATGCGGTCCGATTCCTTTACGCGCAGCTCGCGTGCGTCGCGTATCTCGATGCCGTCTTCCGTATAAGGCGCAATCGCGGCAAGCACCGGGAGCTCATCTATTAAGGACGCCGACTGCGCCCCGCTGATCTTTGTTCCACGCAACCGGTGATGTTCGATCTTTACCGTCCCGACCAGTTCACCGTGCTGGTCACCGAGATTGATCACGGAGATCTTGGCGCCCAACGCGGAGAGCACGTCTAGAAGAGCAGCGCGCGTGGGATTCAGCAAGACGCCTTCGATCACTAGGTTCGACCCCGGGAACAGCGCAGCGGCACACAAGAAAAAAGCGGCGGAGGAGATATCTCCGGGGACGGCCGCTTCGATGGCTTCGAGCTTTTGCCCTCCCGTGATCGTGATGCGGTTCTTAGACCGCTGCACTTCAGCGCCGAAGGCGCGCAACGCGAGTTCGCTGTGGTCGCGGGTCCGGAGGGGCTCCTCTACGCTTGTTGTGCCTCGAGCCAGCAAACCCGCAAACAATATGGTGGATTTCACCTGCGCGCTCGCAACCGGTATGGAGTAGTCGATTCCATGCAGCGCGCGACCTTGGATACGCAACGGCGGCAGCCCTCGTTCAGCAGCTTGAACGCGAGCGCCCATCAACGTAAGTGGCTCGATGACGCGCGCCATTGGGCGTCGCGACAAAGAGGCGTCGCCGATCAGCTCGCTCGCGAAATCCTGCGCTGCGAGTATCCCGGCGATCATTCGCATGGTCGAGCCGGAGTTGCCGCAATCGAGCGGTGCCGAAGGCGCTTGTAAATGCGGCCAGCAACCTTCGATTTCTATTGAATCATCACTGCGACGCACCTTGGCACCGAGCTGGCCAACGCAGCGCAGCGTACTCGCGCAATCGTCGCCGCTGGAGAAGTTGTGAAACTTCGAAGTCCCACTGGCAATCGCGGCGAGCATCGCGTAGCGGTGAGAGATGGATTTATCTCCGGGCAAGCGAATTGCGCCAAGAACATTTTTTGCCGGCGCCATGATGATCATTCTGACCGCCCGCAACGCATTGCCGAAGATCTAAACATCCAGAGTTGCCTCACACCGGAGGATTTATTCGGGTTAAGTAAAAATACTTAAGACAACTAAAACTTCCGACAACCACTCCCATTGTCAGCACGAATAACCGTTCGTGCCGAGTTTGATAAGGGTTTCAGAGCCTGCCCTCGGTCCCAGAGTCATCTCACATCATCCTACTTTGGGTGCCGACATGGGCCGTGGCGTCGTTAAGTTTTCGCTGTATCTTTCACTCGCAATCCTGTTCAGTATCGCAAGCCAGGCGCAATCCGGCCAGCACGACCCTTCCAACTGGCACCAGAGCGGTTCCATCAGTGGCACCCTGCACACGCAGCAGGGGTCTCCAGTCGCAAACGCCAGGATCGAGCTTCTCAACGGCAACAGCGGCCAACTTGAAGATTCGACGTATACCAATCCTAATGGTTCTTTTTCGCTCATGAGGATCCCGGACGGGACCTACGAACTCGTCGCTGTGTCCGGCTTGGACGAAGCGCGCGAGCGAGTTCAGCTGCGCGGCGATCTCGCGATGTTGAATCTTGTGGTGCGCGGAACCGCAGTGGCCGCAACTCGTGCCGGCAATCGAGCAACGGTTTCTGTTGCACAGATGAAAGTTCCGGAGAAAGCAAGGAATCTGCTCGCCAAAGCGCAGTCTGCACTTGATAAGCGCAAGCTGCAAGAAGCAGACCGCTATGTGGCGGAAGCATTGCAGGTCTATCCCGACTTCGCGGAAGCGCTCACCATGCGTGGGTTGATGGAACTCGATGCGAAGCGATTGGACGATGCCGCAGCGTCCCTTGAAAAATCCATTCAGGCGGATTCGAACTACGGGATGGGGTACGTGGTGCTGGGCGCCGTGTACAACATGCAATCGAGATTCGATGATGCTATCCGCGTTTTAAGCCGCGGCCTCACGTTGATGCCGCAATCCTGGCAGGGCATGTTCGAACTGGGCAAAGCAGAGCTTGCGAAAGGCAATTACGAAGCCGCCTTGCGCCGATTGAACAAAGCCGGCGATCTGGCTCCGCAGGAATATCCGCCGCTCCATTTGGCGAAGGCGCACGCTCTGTTGGGAATGAAGAATTTCAGCGAAGCCAGCAGCGAACTCGAGGCCTACTTAGAACAGGACCCCAAGAGTCCAAACGCCGCTGCGGTACGCGAGTCGCTGGACCAGGTGCGCGCTTTCGTAGCGACTGCGAAGTAGGCGATCACCAGCGAGCTCGGTCCAGGAACGGCCTTATTACCTTTAGGAATTCTTCCGGGCGCTCAAATGGGGTGTAGTGCCCTGTTTGCGACATGGACCAAATCGCACTGCCCGCGATCTTGTTGTGCATCAGCTCAGCATCTTCTGCTGCGATCAGAACGTCTTCTTCCCCGCGAACGATCAATGTAGGCACGTTGATAGTGGCGAGAGTCGCGACTGAATCTGGCCGCAACGCCATCCCGCGTTGCACCGCGGCCAATCCTTCCCGGCTCATCGCTTCCATCATGCCGCGAGCGCGAGCCACGATGTCCGGGCGATTTATGTGCGTGCTCGCGCCCAAGAGTTTGGGGATCATTGCATCAAGAAAGGTCGCGGTGCCGTTCTTCTCGACTTCGGCGGCAGCTTTCAACCGGTTGGCGCGAGCTTCATCGGAATCGGCTTGAGCGCGCGTATTCGATAACACCAGCACCGCGACTTGCTGCCGGAAGCGTCGCCAGAATTCGAAGAGAAGATACCCTCCGATAGAAACACCGATGAAAGCAACGCGTTCCACATCGCACTCCCGCAATATGTCGTGAACATCTTCGGCGTGGTTTGCCATGGAGGCGCCATCGCCCACCCGAGATTCGCCATGTCCGCGGAGATCCGGACGAATCAGGCGATAGCGCGATTCGAGTGCGCGAACAAGTGGCTCCCAGAAGTGGCGATTGGTAGGAAACGGATGCAGCAAGACCAATGGAGGCCCGTTTCCGTGGACCTCGTAAGTGATCTTCGCACCGGCGCGCTGTATGGATTCGACCGCCACGCGTCGAGTATAGCCGCGTGTTCTACGAGTGCGGCACCTGCTGCGCGTTGATGGGCGCCTGAACCAATTCGGGTTCGCTCGGCATCACGATCCACGCGATCACATAGGCGAGGAAGCCGGTGCCGCCGAAGATGGCAACGATCAGCCAGACGATGCGGATGATGGTTACGTCGAGATCGAAATATTCAGCAAATCCCAGGCAGACGCCCGCGACGGTACGGCCGTCGCGAGGGCGCATGAGCCGTTGGCGCGCTTTAGGCGCGCAGGCCACACGCTTACCACAGTAGGCGCAGAGGTTGGCATCGTCTTGAATGACTTTGCCGCAGTAGTTGCAGTACATAGGAGCCTCCTGCAAACCGATACGAGGATGGATGCGCGAAAGTTCCCTACGGTTCTTTGTAAGGATCGCGAAGGTGATGTCGGGCTCGCTCAGCTTCCGTCGAATCGGCGCTGGCAGTGATCACCGCCTCGTACTTCTTTGTCGCAAGTTCGCGCTTCATGACCAGGTCGTACATTTCCCCAGCTGCAAGATTGGCCCGTCGGAGCAATCCTGCGTCAGCCCGGGCGAAAGTTGCGACCGAATCGTAAGCTGACGCTGCCTCGGCGAACTGCCTCTGACCTCGGAGTGCTTCTCCCAATCCCCAGTAAGCGAATTCCAGGTGAGGATCGTGGTACATGCCTGCTTTTGCAGAATCCAGGACCTTGCGATAGGCCAAGATGGATTCGGGCCCCTTGCCAGAGTCCTTCAAAATGTTGGCGACTTCGAGCCCGAACAGGAAATTCCGCGGGTGGGCAGCAGTCAAGCTGCGAACTTGTTCGAGAGCTTCGCTATAGCGCTGCTCGCGTCGCAAGAACAGCGCAAGAATCACCTTCGCATCGACACTGGTTTCACCCTCGGAAGCGCCGGCTTCTTTCAGTAGCTTGATGCCTGTCTGTTTGTTGCCGCCTAATCCGGCGATGTGTGCCAGCATCCTGACTGCCCAAGGGAGACTTCCGGCGACATATTCGTGGGTGCCCACGACGGTCTTCGCATCGCTGAACGCCGGATCGAGCTTCAAAACTTTTTCGTGATCTTCACGCGAACCTCTGGCATTTCCCAAGGCGGAGAGCCACGCCTTCTGCACGAGTCCGGTATAGGTGGACTGCATGCTGCGGGTAACACCACGGGCGTACAGAGCTTCCACATCGTTCCGGTTTTCTTTCAGGCGTGCTTCTGCGAGCTTCAGCGCGCGAGTTTCAAGGTCTTGTATGCGCTGTTTGGTTTTCGGATCAAGGACGTATTCGCGTTTCTGCTCAAGAAAGGAATTATTGGAGTAGAGGCTGGTGTCCAAGGCTCCGATTCGATTCAGTTCGCCGAACATGACGGCGGCAAGAAGGTGATTCACAGCCGCGGGATCATCGGGATGAGCATCCAGAACTTTCTCGAAGGCAACCGCGGCGTGCTCGTAGTCGGCGTCGTAGTAGCGCTCGAAACCAGTTTTCGTAAGAGCGTCATTCTTGATGCTCACCACAGGCAGCGAGCGATGCTCAGGCGCCTGCGCCCAACAAAATGACGTCAGCGAGATCAGAAGAAGTGGTGAAAGGAGAGGACCCAATCTGAGTGACAGATTTTGGTAAGGTCTCATGGCAATGGGTCACCAGCAGTTTACCCGATGTCCGCCCTCTGCCCCGTGAGGATAAATATCATTTCGCTGTAAGAGAGGTGAAGGAATGTTATCCGTGAAAAAAGATGTTTGGGATGAGGTAGAAGCATCACAAGCGCTCGGGATCTCTCTTCCGCGCCTGTACAACCTGCTCGATGAACACGTGTTCACGGTGGCTCATCCCCGGCCGGCGGGCTGCACTTTCCGCTCCTCTGATCTGGTGCTGCTCGAGTTCTGGCTTCGCTCTGAGCCGAACCCCAAGGTAGTCCGAATGCCCCGCAGGTGACGTAAAAACTTCCCCGGCGCCCCAAATTTTCCTCAACTCTGAAGCATTAAGTCCTTTGTATTCTGCATCCTGAATATCCATGGGATTGGCTCGCGAGTTGCACTAACGAGGGCGGAGACCCCGATGCAAGAGACCCTACGTGAGATGGAAACCCGGCAGGAATTCTGGCGCCCCGCGCAGGAGCAGCTTCATGCCAACCCCGTCGCGCCCACCCAGATGTGCGCCCAATGCGGCGCGGATTACGTTTTAGGCTCGCGCTTCTGCCACGTATGCGGTGCCGGACGAAACGAGAGCACCCGCGAGCGAGGTAGCAGTGTTCAAGAGAAGCTGGCTTTTCTGACGCGCATTCCTGATGCGCTGAAGCTGTCGATCGCTTCTACTGTGCTGTTCGCGATGGGAGCGTTCTGCGCGATCGCAGCCATCGCCGTCGGGTTCATCTATTCCGCAACGACGCTGGTTGATTGGCAGGCGGTGCAGATCTGGCGCATGGAGTGGATGCTCGGCTCGATCATCACTATGCTCGCGGCGATATTGCTGAAGAATTCTGGGCGCGCCCATCGTACAAGCTAAATCTTTTTACCGCGGAGTGCGGCGGCGGATTTGATGCCGCCCTTCAGCCGCGTGTCCCAGCGGCCGGCGAAAAGAAAGTCTACAAACCCACGCATCTGTTCAGAGAATGCCTGGCTGTATCCATACCACCAGATTTTGCTCATGCGCGGCAGCAGATCCGAATCCACATACTTCACGCGCACCATCTCTTCCAATCCAAGCAGGCCGTGCGTGCGTCCAATGCCGCTGGATTTCATGCCGCCATGCGGCGCTTCGCAGATAGCGAATCCGCTGACGCAATCGTTCACCATCACCGTGCCCGCCTGAATACGCCGGGCTAGAGTTTCGCCGCGCGCGCGATCGCGCGTCCAGATACTGGCGGCGAGTCCGAACTCGGAGTCGTTAGCGAGCTGAACCGCTTCATCTTCAGAATCGAAGCCCATGATCGGCAGTACCGGCCCGAAAGTCTCCTCGCGCATCAATGCCATAGTGTGGTCGGCATCGCTTACGACCGTGGGTGCATAGAAGTTTGGTCCTAGCTCGCTCAACCGCAGGCCCCCGACCAGCACCTTCGCTCCACGCTCCACTGCATCTTGCACATGCTTTTCGACGACGGCGAGCTGGCGTTCGTGGATCATGGGACCGACTTCGATGTCTGTGCGGGAGCCATCGCCGACGCGCAGCTTGCGCGTTTTTTCCGCACACGCAGCCGTGAATTGCGGTAGCAGACTGCGATGCACATAGCACCGCTCCACCGACAAACAAGTTTGTCCGGCATTCACGAACGCTCCCCAAACAGCAGCGCTGGACGCGACTTCGACGTCAGCATCTTCCAGCACGATCATGGGATCTTTTCCGCCAAGCTCGAGGACAGCAGGAATCAGCTTGGCAGCGGCCGCTTGTGCGACTTGCCTTCCGGTGCGCACGCTCCCGGTGAAGACAACTTTATCTATCGGCTTCTCGCAGGAAAGCAGCGCTGCTCCGGAAGTGCCATCGCCAATGACGATCTCCACCACTGCTTCCGGCACCCCCGCCTGGCGCAATAACGTTTGCAATCGCAGAGCGCACAGCGGCGTAAGCTCGGAAGGTTTGAGGACGACTGCGTTGCCCATCGCAAGCGCGGCTATCACCTCCGTCGTGGGGATGGAGAAGGGATAGTTCCACGGAGAGATGATGCCGATAACGCCGTGCGGCTCGCGCAGCAGGTATCCCTTCTTCGTCTTCATGATGGGATTCGTGTGGCCGATCTTCTCCGGCTGCAGGAAAGAAGCGGCGTGTGCGGCGCAGAACTGTGCGGAGTCGAGCGCGGGTATCATCTCTGTGAGCAGCGCTTCGACCTGCGGCTTGCCTGCTTCGCTGGTGATTAGCGCTGCCACTTCGTCGCGCTGGCGATTGAGTATCTCAACGAATTTGCGCAGGACCCGAGCGCGCGATTTTGGGCCGACGGCGTTCCATTCCGGTTGTGCTGCGCGAGCGCGAAGGATTGCCGCTTGCACATCGGCAGCAGAAGCCATGGGAAGCTCAGCCAACAGCGCTCCCGTCGCTGGGTTTGCCACCCGAATGCTCGCGGAGTGAATGCCGCTGGCCGTTGCCATCTTCAATATTCCACGCTGACTAGATAAAGACCTTCCGGATCGGCCGTCGGGCCGGCGGCGGAGCGGTCTTTGAGGTCGAGGATACGCTTCAGGTCCTTGGCGTTGATAGTCCCCTTTCCGAGTAAGAGGAACGTGCCGACAAGATTGCGGACCATGTGGTGCAGGAATCCGCTACCGCGAACCTCGTAAACCAGCTCGTCGCCGTCGCGGTGCCAGCGGGAAGAAAAAATCGTCCGGACTTTAGTGCGGCTGTCATCTTCGAGCCCCTTTTCCGGATCGACTGCGGCGAAGGAGGTGAAGTCGTGCTCTCCCTCAACCAGGCTTGCAGTTGCGAAGATGGCAGCTTCGTCGAGGGGATAGGGATAGTGAGTCACGAAGCGGGCTGCAAACGGCGGGCAGATGTCGGTACGCAGCAGGCGATAGCGATAGGTCTTCGCCTTTGCGCAATCGCGCGGATGAAAGTCTGGCGGGACTTCTTCCGCCGAAAGCACGCGGATGTCGGGGGGCAGCACATCGTTCAACGCGGGCACGAGGTTCGGTGCGGGAATCGGCTTGTCGGTGCGGAAGGTCACAACCTGGCCCAGAGCATGCACGCCTGCATCGGTGCGGCCTGAGGCCTCCGGCAGCTGCGTGGGGCCACCCAGCACACGCCACAGCACACGGTGCAACGTGGACTGGATGGTGGGACGATTCGGCTGCATCTGCCAACCGTGGTAGTCCGTCCCGTCGTATGCGAGAACGAGCTTGATGTTGCGGGCCATTGAAAGTCTCTCAATTTGACCACAAAATAAATTTGCATCCGTACTTGACCTGCGGTCATTTATGACCTATAGTCATTTTTGACTTATGGTCAAAACAGAAACTACTCCCGAGAATCAGGCAGACAGCAGGCGCGAGCGGCGTAAGGAAGAAACACGCAGCCAGATCTTCCAAGCGGCGATGCGACTGTTCGAGCGCAAGGGCGTATTCAACACTACGGTCGAAGAAATCGCCGCATCGGCCGACGTGGCCAAAGGCACGTTTTTCAACTACTTCCCTTCCAAGGAAGCCATTCTGACCAAGCTCGCTGACCGCCAGGTTGGAGTTGTGAAGAAAGCAGCCGAGCAGGCGAAGGATGCGCCCACGATGCGACCAATCCTGATCAGCATGGCGCACGACCTTGCGGCCGGTCCGGCGCGCAGCCAGATGATGCTGCGCAGTCTGCTATCGGTGGTGCTCAACACCAACCTGCTACGGGAGGTTTTTCAGAAGAATTTGGAACTGGGACGCCAAAGCATGGCGACGATCATGGAGCGCGGGCAGAAACTCGGCGAGATCCGTACAGATCTGGCGCCGCTCGAACTGGCACGCATTTTCCAGCACGCGATGTTCGGGACGCTGGCTATCTGGGCGGTTGGCGGTCCAACCGACCTTTCACCCTGGATCGATAAGACGTTTGACGTTGTGTGGTGCGGCATTGCTGCGCCGGGCGGCCCCTCGTTAGGCAAGGAGAAGAGCTTGTGAAAGAAGAGCAAGGAGAGAGTCTTATGAAGAAGAAAGTCTTCATACCTATCTTGATAGCAGTGGTACTGGTGAGCATCGGCGCACGCACGTGGTGGCACCGCGGCAGCGATGCGCTTTCCGCATCGGGCACGCTGGAGGCACGCAACATCAGCGTGGGCTCCAAAGTCGGCGGACGCGTGAGCAAAGTTCTGGTCGCCGAAGGCGATCGCGTTCAGCCGGGGCAAGTCCTCGTGACCTTTGAAGACTCAGAGTTGAACGCTCGCTTGCTGCAAGCGCAAGGCCGCTACGAGCAGGCGAAAGCCAACTACGCAAAGCTGGTACACGGATCGCGTCCGGAAGATATCGCCGAGGCGAAAGCGACGGGAAAAGCGAGCGAGAGCGAGATCTTCGCAGCGCGCGCAACGGTGAACCGCGCGGAGTCCGACTTATGGAACGCTCAGCAGAATTGGGAGCGCAACAAGAAGCTGGTCGCGGAAGGGGTGGTCTCGCAGCAAGCCGCCGACGACGCGCAGATGAGATACAAGTCCGCGGCTGCCGACTTAAAGAACGCGCAAGATGCGGCTGCTTCTGCGGAGTCGCGCTCTTCGGCAGCAAAGGCAGCGGAAGCACGCACGGTGCGCGGCAATCGCGCCGAAGATATCGCTTCCGCGAAAGCTGACCTAATGACCGCCGAAGGCGCCCTCAAGGAACAGCAAACACTTTGGGATGAGCGCGAGATCAAATCCCCTGCGAATGCGACGGTCGAGGTACTCGACATTCGTCCGGGAGATCTTCTCCCGGCGAATGCAGCCACAGTAAGGCTGCTGGAGGCTGACCAGTTCTTCCTGGTGGTCTATGTTCCGCAAGATCAGATCGGGCGGATTCAAGTCGGGCAGCAGGCGGAAGTATATGTGGACACTTTTCCGAAGCAGCCCTTCCACGCGAAGGTCGAGCAGATACGGCAACAGGCTGAATTTCTGCCACGCAATGTTCAGACCAAAGAAGAACGTGAACACCAGGTCGTCGGAGTGAAGCTGCGCGTGGACAACCGCGAAAACAAGTTGCGCGCGGGCATCAGCGCTGACGTGAAATTCGTGGAGGCAAAATGAGCGACGCTATCGTTGCCCAGGACCTCGTCCGCAAGTTCGGCGACCTTACCGTGGTGGACAAGGTCAGCTTCCAGGTGAAGCACGGCGAAGTGTTCGGGTTCCTCGGCCCGAACGGCTCGGGAAAGACCACCGTTATCAAGATGCTCACCGGAATACTTCCACTTACCGGAGGCAAGGGCGTTGTGGATGGGATCGATGTCAGCGAGAACCCCGACGAGGTGAAGCGCCGGATCGGTTACATGAGCCAGAAATTTTCGCTGTACGACGATCTCACGGTCCTCGAGAACCTGCGCTTCTACGCGCAGGTGTACGGACTGCGGGGTGCGGAGATCAACCGCAAGATCGAAGAGACGATGGCCCGGAATGCAATCGAGCCGTACAAAGATCGTCTAGCCGGGAAACTTTCCGGCGGCTGGAAGCAGCGCCTCGCGCTTGGCTGCGCCATGCTGCATAACCCGAAGATCCTCTATCTGGACGAGCCGACCGCGGGCATCGATCCCGTCGCCCGCCGCAAACTGTGGGACCTGTTGTTCGACCTCTCCGGCCAGGGCATCACCTTCTTCGTCACAACGCACTACATGGACGAGGCCGAGCGCTGCTCACATCTTGCCTACATCTACTACGGCAAACTAATCGCGGATGGCACGCCAGACACGCTGCGCGAAATTCCGGAAGTGAGGCCGCCGGGAACACACCGCTTCGAGATTTCGACCAAAGACGTGACCACGGCTTTGCGCAAAGCACGCAAACTGCCCTTCATGCGCTCGGCGACGATCTTCGGCCGCTCCATCCACGCGTTGATAGACGACAAGATCACCGAGCAAGAGCTGACGCGCGAGCTCGACAACATCGGCGTGCACCCGGACGAGATCCGCCCGCTGGCGCCCGACCTCGAAGACGTATTCGTCGAGCTTACTTACCGACATCAAGCCGAAAGAGAGGCCGCAAGTGGACAGTCCGTTTAGAGGGTTCCGCGCGATTTTTTATAAAGAATCTTTGCACCTCCGCCGCGACTCTATGGCAATCATGTTCGCGCTGCTCATCCCCCTGGTGGAGATGGTGATCCTGGGCGCGGCTATCGATACCAATGTCCGGCAGGTAAAGACGGTGGTGTACGACCAGAGCGGCATCATGGAGCAGACGGGCGAGTCGCATGGCAGCCAGCAAAGCCGCGCGCTGCTCGACCGTTTTCGGAACTCTGACACCTTCAAGGTCTACAAATACGTCCATTCCGATAAGGAACTGACCGAAGAAATGGTGGCGGGCCGGGCAAAGGTCGCGCTGAAGATCCCTTACGACTTCGACCGGCAGTTGCTGCGTGGCGATTCCGCGCAAGTGATGGTGCTGCTGGATGGATCGGATTCGTCAGTAGCCGGGCAAACTATGAACGTGGCCAGCGCGATAGGACTGGATGAATCGCTGAGTCGAATGCTGCCGCCGGGCGAAAAGCCGGCGATCGAGATACGGCCCAAGGTGATGTTCAATCCGGATTCACGCTCGCCCAACTTCTTCCTGCCGGGACTGATGGCGGTGCTGCTGTTGTTTGTGACCACGATGCTGACGGCGTTCTCCATCGTACGGGAGAAGGAACGAGGAACCCTGGAGCAATTGTTCGTGACGCCGGTCCGTCCGCTGGGGCTGATGATGGGCAAGATCATGCCGTACTTCGGTCTCGCGATCGTGGAACTGCTGATGATCCTGGCGTTCATGCATTATGCATTCCGCGTTCCGATCCATGGCAGCATCCTGCTGCTGGTGGGGCTCTCGATGTGCTACATGTTCACCCATTTGTCGCTCGGCATGCTGATCTCATCGAAGGCGAATTCGCAGAACGATGCCATGCAGCGATCGATGGGCATCATGTTGCCGAGCATCTTTCTTTCCGGCTACATCTTCCCGCGCGACACCATGCCGTTGATTTTTTACGCGATGAGTTATTTCGTTCCGGCGACGTACATGATGGATATCGCCCGTGGCATCATCCTGCGCGGAGCGGGGTTGGCGGAGCTTTGGTTCAATGCCGCGATGCTGCTGATCATGGGATTGGCGGTTCTGCTGCTGGCGGCCAGGAATTTCAAGAAGATGATCGTGTGATCCGTTCCAAATGGCGCCTGGGGCTTGGTTTTGTGGGGTGATTTATACTTGCCGTTTTCCTGTTGAACTTTGCCGCACCAGTTTGCGTATCAGGCTGCAAGACAATAGCTTAGTTGACCTTTTTGGGCCCAAACAGTCTTAAGGATTTTAGCCATTATCCGTTGGAGAAAATGCATGCGCTTGTTCCGTTATCTGTTGACTGCTTCCCTGCTGGCTAGCACTGTTGCTTTCACGCAGGATGCACCGAGCACGAACCAACAAAACACCACAGCGAATCCGCCCAGCACCGCGAACGCGCAAAGCACTCCTAGCGCGCCGAGCGCCAAGAGTTCCGTCGAATTGAAGCCGGCGCCGCAGCAGCCGGGTACGCCGCCGCCAAAAAGGACGGACTATTCGAAGCCGGTCTCGCATTTCCCCTGGATCATCACCCCGTACATGCCGCGCCACGTTCCCGAAGCAGTGACCGTGAACACGCCGCGCATTGACCAGGTGATGCAGAACGGGAAGATCATGCTTTCGATGGATGACGCCATCGCCCTCGCGCTCGAGAACAACCTTGACTTGGCGATCGCTCGATACAACCTGGACATCGCCGGAACTGACATCCTGCTGGCGAAAGCAGGCAGCGCAACTCGCGGTGTTGCCAGCGGCTTGGTGCAAGGCACGCCGGGCGGCGGCGTCGGCGGGCTCGGCTCT
>C688J18823_10000636_pt1 | contig 20505 bp, 15 predicted proteins | sample HopSoiMetagenom1_FD_18823 | JGI IMG/M metagenome (IMG submission 18823) | reverse complement strand
TTCCCCGAGATCCCGGAAGAACCGGCGCCGCGCGTCACGACGACGGCGCAGCGCTCGGGTCAGTTCAAAGTCTCGGGCGGACTGATCGAAATCGAAACGCCCGACGCGATCTTTCGCAACGTCGTGCTGTACGAGCGCAACCCGCTGGTGCGCGTCGCGGCGAAGCGCGCGTTCACGAAGAAGAACGTGAAGATCTTCCAGTTCGGATCGCTCGAAGATGCGCGCAACGCGATGGGCGAGCTGATTCGCTCGAACAGTTTCTTCGTCACGTTCCTCGAGCTCGACGACGCATCGCAGCGATTGATGGGGCAGCTCAAGCGCAAGAATCCGCGGTTGCCGGTCGTGTTGATCGACGCCGAGGCCGATCTGCGGCGGCGTCATGACCTGCTGCGCGCGGGCGCCGATCTCTATCTGACCAAACCGACACCGGCGCGTCTGCAGCCGGGACTGGCGGAAGAGGAGCTCTCGATGTTCGCCGACGAGCTCGTGCTTTTCGCCGAGCGCTCGTTCCAGCAGTGGGAGCAGATGACCGGCGGCTACGGCGCGGAAGCGGCGCGGCGTTTTTACGAGATGGCGGGGAAAGACAGTCTCGATCGCAGCTTCAAGGTGCTGAAGCAGCTGATCAACGAGCTCTCCGATCCGAACGACATCAACGAAGTCACGCAAACGATTCTGCGTTTGTCCGCCGAGTATCTGGAGCGCGGCGTCCTCTTCCGCGCGGGCTATTTCGAGTTCGTCGGACTGGGCGGCTTCGGCGTCACCGGCGGCGGCGAGGACATGGACACACGCGTCAAGCGGATGCGCATTCCGCGCGATGAGCCGTCTGTATTGATCGAAGTCACGAGCACCGGCGAAGCGCATCGCGGCAAGATGAAACGCACGCTCGCCAATGTGCAATTGATCGAGAAGCTCGGCGGTCTGCTGCCGACGGAAGTCGTTGCACTTCCGATCATGCACGATGGGCGGGCCATTGGTATCCTGTACGGCGACAACGCCGAGCATCGGGCACCGATCGACAGCATGACCGGACTGGAGATCTTCCTCTCGCAAGCAGGCTACGCCTTCAACAATGCCGTCTTCGCCTCGGAAAAGGCCGAGGGGAAGCGATGAAGATTCTCGTCGTCGAAGACTCGTCGTCGATGCGCGCGTATCTGACGACGATCATCGAAGGTGGCACCGAGAGCTACGACCTGGAGATCGTCGAAGCGGCGAGCGGCTTCGAGGCGCTGAAGACGCTGCCGCATCACAAATTCGACGCGATCCTCACCGACATCAACATGCCCGACATCAACGGCCTGGAGCTCGTGTCGTTCCTCAAGAATCATCCCGTGTATCGCACGATCCCGATCATGGTGATCTCCACCGAGTCGAGCGATGAAGACCGCAAACGCGCCGCCGCCCTCGGCGCCGAGGAGTACCTCGTCAAGCCGTTCCAGGCAGGCGAGTTGATCGAGAAGCTGCGCCGCTTGCTGAAGGTGGTGTAGGACAAGCTCTCAGCTTGTCCCCCCGGCAAGTCCCCCGCAAGCCCCCGGCAAGCTGAGAGCTTGCCCTACACCATTCACTCATCCAATCGACAAATGAGTCCCCACCCTCCGAAGTACTCCGCCACCGCCAGCACGAGCTCGTTCTTCCCTTTCTTCAATGGCAGATACACCGCGTCGTTCTCGACATCCATGATTCCGAGAAACGACGGATCGCGGTATCGAAACGCGCTGCGTCCCGTGTAGATCGGTCGCCCGTTGAGGAACACCGTCACTTCATCGCTGTAGCCGAATGACATGCGCTGTACGCGATCGCGATCCGACTCGATCGTCGTGCGCGCGAAGACCAGACCTCGCTCGGGACGCGCGCCGGTACGTTGCGACGACATGCCCTTGTCCGGCCCGCGGCGATAACGATCGATGACCACCATCCCCGGCGTCTCCACGCCGACCGTCTGCCAATGCAGCGCAGAGACATCCGGCAATTTCTCCGGATCGCGCTCCGCTGCCGTGAATGCCTCCGACAACTCCCATTTCGTCAGCGTCCCCGGCGCGAATGTCATCGGCGGCAGCGGCCGTGCTGGCTCCGCCACCGCGGCGCGATAGCGGAAATTCGAAAAATATCCGCCATTCGCGATTCCCCACAATCCGAGCGAACCCTTGCTGTAGCCGCGGCGCAGATCGTTATTGACGAGCACCGGTTTCTCCATGTCGCCGAGGTAGACCTTCAGCGTGATTCCCGACACCTCGATCCGCGCGTGCATCCACTCGTCGTGCGGAATGTCGGTCGCGGCGGTGTAGCCGGGACCGCTGTACAACTGCCAGGCCGCGGAGCCGTTGAACGACGGCGTGTACTGCACGGCATCGGGCTGGCCGCTCTTGAACGGGCGGAAGTAGACGATCTCGAAATCGTCGTCGTTCTGCGCGCGGAAGATGATGCCGACGAACGACTGCTTGCTCGTCGTCGCGATGTCGACGTCGATCACGCCGTCCTGAAACGACGCATCGCCGAGCGACGCGGCGCCCGATCGGAGAAAGAGGCTGTTGCGTCCGAGGTGCGGCTCGATGCGGGCGTTCGGATCGGCGAGCTTCCAGCGCGATGAGGCGAAATCGACGCCTTCGCTGAACGCGGCGCGCATCGATGCGAAGTCGAGCGTGACGGTGTCGAAGCGCTTGAGCAGATCGCCGCCGATGTTTCCGTAGAAGATGCCCCCCTTGTCGGTCAGCGCTTTCGTAAGCACGCGGGCTTCGGGCAGCCGTGCTTCGGCGCCGGAGAACGTCACGTTGAAATCGGGCAGCACGTATGCCGGGACTTCTTCCGTGCCGCCGACGCCGGTGAATTTCTCCGGACGCAGCGGGAACTTGCCGGCAATCTCCTTCTCGTATGCATGCAGGAACGGCTGATAGAGCATCGTCCGTTCCGCGCCGGTGTCGAGAAGAAAGGGCATCGACCGGTTTCGATACTCGCCGTCGAAGACGATGTCCTTGCCGTACAAAAACATGTTCGGCGCGCCCTTGCTCGCATCCGCAGGAGCGGCCGTCACGCTGCCGTCGCCGTGGAACGACACGTTGCCGAGTGCCGCGATGACGGGGAAGCCGATCACACCCTGGATCACCGTGCCGTCGGGGAACGTCATCAGCTGATCGTCGAGGATGATGAACGTCGCGTTCTCCACCGTGACATTGCCGAGCTTCATGAGCGGGAGATATCCGAGGCGCGGCTTTACTTTCAGGCTGGTGACGGTGCCGACGGAAATCGATTGTTCGAGGATCTTCACGCCGAGCTTTTCGGCGACGGAGCGGATCAGCAGCGACATGTTTGCGCCGGTGTCGAGTCCGAGCGCGACGCGCTGGCCGTTCGCTTCGACCGGCACGAGCCATCCCGGACCTTCGTGCGGCGCGTTCAACCGTCCCGCTGTTGCACTGACGTGTTGCGGCGGCACATCGCGCAGCGCGGAGTACAGCGAGGCTTGGTTTTCGAAGTCCGCCAGTTCATCGGCCGTCAACCTGCTGCGGAATCGCTCCAGCAACGCGCGGTAGTCGTCCGCCGCCTTCGCGTAGTCGAACATCATCGCGGCGTCGTCCGCACGCAAGGCGTACGCGTCGATGAGGTGCTCGTCGTCGTCGCCCGCTTTGGCGATGAATTCGTCGAGAAATTGCATCGACGCCTGCGGTTGATTGAGCGCCCTCGCAGCGACTGCGCGATAAAACGGCTCCGTTGCATCGCGCAATTCGAGATAGCGCTTTTCTTCGTAGAGTTTGTCGAGCCTGCCCTTTTCGACGATCTCCGAGACGTTCCCGAACGGATCGCGGATCGCCACACGTTTTGCCGATTGCGACACGATCGCGACGCCGCTCCGCTTCAGCTCCGCGATGGTGCGCTCGAGATCGGGCGTCTCGAACACCATCGTAATAAATGGCGGATCCTCGCTACGAGTGGCCGTCACGCCGGGACGGACGTGCAGCATGAACGCGAAGCTTCCGTCTGGATGTCCGAGGGGGAGATCGAGCGGGAGGTAGTTCTCGCTGCGGACGACGAAGCCGAGCTTGCGCGAGTAGAACTCGCGCGCGGCGGCCATGTCCGGCACGAGCACGCCGAAGTTGTAGATGCGCGGCTCGACGAACGGCTCGTTGTGCACGACGGTCTCGTGCATCATCGAGATCCTCATTCCCGATGGTGTGACGATCGAGATCGCGTTGCCGACCGCTTCCTTGCGCGGACTCGTTTCGGCGAACGGCACGTTCAACGTCTTCATCCGCTCGATCGCCTGATCGAGGTTGTTGACCTGCAGCGTGAGGCCGGCCTGCGTCTGCGATCCCGGCTGCTGCAACCGCGCGACTTTGTGCAGGATCAGCTGCACGTCGTCATTCGTTTTCAGCGCGACGTCGTGCGGATAGCCGCTCCGGTCCGCGATCGCGAAGCCGAGCTTGTCGGCGTAGAACGCGATCGCCGCGTCGATGTCGATGACGTTGATCTTCAGCGCCGAGGTGCGGAGGTACGGGGTGCGGCGGACATACTTGAAGTCGTACACGACGGACCAGTTTTTGCCGTCGTCCGAGCGCTCGGAGAGCTGGCGCACCGTGTTCGAATCGATGTTGAAGAGCGTCAGCCGCGTGAGCGATTCACCATCGAAGCGCATCGCGCCGTCGCGATAGGTGCCGGAGAAACGATGCGGATTGCCGTCCGCGCCGATCCAGTACTGGAACCACTTGCCGGCGTTCGGGTCGTAGAAATTGATGCTCTTGCCGCCACCGCCGCCGACGGCGTTGGTCCAGTTCTCGAGAATGCCGCAGCCGTTCGAGATCCGCTGAATGACGCTCGTTCCGGCTTTGCGGCCCTGCCCGTACGCGTCCCATTCGCCCACCCAGAAGTCGAACTGCCGCGCCTCGGCGTTGTACATGCACGGGCTGCGCAGCTTGTCGACCGACTGCACGAGCTCGCGATAGCGCGGGTCGTCGTGCAGCGAGGCGAGGTCCGGATCGTTGAGGTCTAGGAAGTAGAACGCCTTGTTCGCCGGCGCCACCGCCTGCCGCAGCCACTCCAGCGCCTTGTCCTTCTCGTTCATCTGCGCGTAAACGCACGCGAGGTTGAACATCGCGACCGCGTTTCCCGGCTCGCGCTTCAGGATGGCTTCGTACTCGGCTACCGTGTGCGGCGGCTGCTGTGCCGGTCCGGCGAACATCAACATCAGGGCGACCATGAACGCGCTCATCGGATTGCATCCTCCGGGCGGCGTCGCTATAAACATCGGAGGACACCGCGCAGGAACGGTTTAGCGCGCCGAGGACTGACAAGTGTTCAACGCCAGCTCAAAAAAATCTCAAATCGACGAAAACGAGCATTACCGCTTCGGTCCGTTCACTCTCGAGACCTCGGAGCGCGTGCTGCGCGACGGCGACGCGCCGCTCGCCATCACCCCGAAAGCATTCGACATCCTTCTGCTGCTCGTCAGGAATCACGGACATCTGGTCAGCAAACAGCGCCTGCTGGAGACGATCTGGCCGAATACGTTCGTCGAGGAGAGCACGCTGACGCAGAACATCTTCACGCTGCGGAAGACGCTCGGACGGGAGTACATCGAGACGGTTCCGAAACATGGCTATCGTTTTTGCGGAGAGCCGCCCGAGGCCGTCGAAGTGCGTCACGCGAATCGTTCCTGGTTGTGGATCGCGGCGGCGGTTGTTGTCGTCGCGCTGCTGTCGCTGCTGCTCCTTCGCGGCCACAAACTCGCTGACACTGCGTTCCGCTCGATCGCGGTCGAGCGTCTGACCAACGGCGCCAACATCTCCGCGCTCGCGTTGTCGCCCGACGGCAAATACATCGCGTACGCATCGACGCGCGGCGACATGCAGAGTCTCCTCGTGCGTCAGATCGCGACGGCGACCGCGGTGGAGATCGTGCCGCCCGCGCCGCTCGGTTTCCGCGGCATCACGTTCAGCCGTCACGGCGAGTGGATCTATTACGTGACGGTCCCGCAAAACAGGTACGCCGGCACGCTCTATCGCATCCCGCTCCTCGGCGGCACGCCGCAGCGCGTGCTGCAGGAGAGCGTCGGCAGCCGCGTCGAGCTGTCGCCCGACGGCAGCCAGATCGCGTACGTGCATTGGATCGATGGACTGCGCACGGCCCTGAAGATCGTGAACGCGGACGGCAGCGGCGAGCGGCAGCTCGCAACGCTCGAATACGACGACGGATTCGCCGTCGACGGCCCCGCGTGGTCTCCGGATGGAAAGACGATCCTCGCCGCGACGCGCAGCTACAACGGCAGCCGCCCGTTCGCGCGCGTCGTGGCCATCGACCTCGCCGGCGGCGGTCAACGCACATTCCTCGGCGGCCGCTGGAACTGGATCGGGCAGATGTCGTGGCTCGCCGACGGCAGCGGCGTCGTGCTCACCGCGTGGAACAGCAACTCCGAGGTGATGTCGGATCAGGTCTGGTTGATGAGTTATCCCTCGGGCGAGACGCGGCGCATCAGCAACGACATCAATGGATACCTCGGAGTCGGCGTGAGTCCGAAGCTGATCGCTGCGTCGACATCGATTCCGGCGCGGAACTTCTGGGTCGGCGATCGGAAGATCACGAACGGATCGGGCGAGTTGTACAGCGAACGTCTCGGCGCGGCGTGGATGCCGGATGGGCGTGTGGTGTTCGCATCGCGGCAGGGTGGCAGTCCGCACATCTGGATCATGGATGCGGATGGAAACGGGCAGCGGCAGTTGACGTCCGGCGAGAGTTTCGACTTGCAGCCGGCCGTCTCGCCCGACGGCGCGTCGATCGCGTTCGTGTCGAACAATCACCTGTGGCGAATGAACGCGGACGGCAGTAATGCGCGCCGTCTGGCTGCGATCGACGGAGTCTCGTCGCCTGCGTTCTCTCCCGATGGACGATCGATCATCTGCGCGGCGAAGTCGCTTTTGTGGCGCATTCCTGCGGACGGAGGCACGCCCGTGCAGCTGACACGCGATGCGGCGCTGCTGCCCGCGGTGTCGCCGGATGGAAAGTGGATCGCCTGTTTAATGCCGAACGATGCGCCCGGTCCCGCGAGGCTGACGCTGCTCGCGGCGGATGACGGCCGCGTGATCAAGCAATTCGCGACGCTTGTTCCGCCCGGCTCGCCGGCATTGAGATGGTCGCCGGACGGCCGCGCGATCACGTACGTCGTCACGCGCGACGGTGTATCGAACATCCGGAGCCAGGCGGTGGATGGGGGCGCACCGGCGCCGCTGACGGATTGGAAGGCCGACGTCATCTACCGCTTCGACTGGTCGCGCGACGGCCGGCTCCTGTGCGAGCGCGGGACCACTGTGGCCGATGTGATCCTGGTGTACGACAAGCTCTAAGCTTGTCGAGGGGGTGCCGGGGGGGCAAGCTGAGAGCTTGCCCTACACCACCGGCAGTGCGCGACGCGGCACACCGGCGACGACTGCACGAGCGATGTCGTGGTGCTTCCGTAAAACGAGAAACGCATCGGGGCGGCGGCGGTGGCGAAGCTGACGTGCGCGCTCGGCGATAGCATGGAGTGATGAAGCGCGCAGTTGCCATTGCCTTGCTGCTGTTTGCCGGTTGTTCGTCCATGACACTCGTGCGCGTGCCGACCACGCTCGAGTTGATGCGCGCGCTCGATCTGCACGTTTGGTACGTGCCGTTCGACGCCGGCTGGGCGGTGCGGATCGAAGACGCGCAGCCGCTCGGAACGAAGGACGCGGGCCTGCTCCACGCGGGGAGCGAATCGCTGATTGCGATGCATCCGGTTGACGGCGCGCGCTTCGCGCTCACAATCGACGGACGCCGCCAAACGATCGAGCTCTGCGAGAGCTGCCGCGTCGAGTTCTTCGATCCGCCGCGATGCAATGCGGATTGTTCGGCGTATGTGCTGGGGCAGTTTAGAGACAAGCAGATCGTGCTGCGGCATCGCTGACAGCGCAGGGTAGAATTGCCTCAGGTCCGATGACGAAAGAGGACGATCGCGCCCGCGAGGAGTTCACCAGCGAAGCCGAGGAACTGCTCGACACGCTGTCGCGCGATCTCGTCGAGTTCGAGACGCAGGGGAAGAACGTTCGCCCCGAGGTCGTCAACAAGATCTTTCGCGAGGTGCACTCGCTCAAAGGTCTGGCCGGCATGCTCGGCTTCGCGGAGATCGCCGATCTCTCGCACAACCTCGAGGACATGCTCGACAAGCTGCGGATGGGGAAGATCCCGATTCAGAAGGACCTGATCGACCTGCTCTACGACTCGGTCGACGGTCTCAACCGCCTCGTCATCGCCATCAACGACCCGTCGCTCTCCGGCCTCGTCGACATCACCAACCTCGCCAGCCGCATCCATCGCACCGTCACCAATCAGCCGGAGAAAAAGGTCGAAGACCCGTTCGCCGAATTGACGCTCGACGAGCAGACGAAGAAGTCGCTGACCGAATACGAGGAGCACCGGCTGATGGAGAACGTCCGCGCCGGCAAGTACATCCTCTCCATCGAGCAGACGTTCGACTTCTCCGATTTCGACGAAAAACTGCGCGCGCTGACCGGCACCCTCAACGAGGGGGGGGAGGTCATCTCCACCCTTCCGGCGCTCGATACGAGCGGCGGAGCCGGAATTGCGTTCCGCCTGCTGTACGGATCGACGCTCAACGTCGAGGCGGTCGCGGCGCTTGCACCCGAGGCGAGCGTTTCGTCGTTGCGAAAAACGTCGGCGCCGCAGACGGTCGTCGAGACCGCACCGGTGCCGGTCGAGATCGTGCCCGAAGAAGACCTCTCGCTGCGGTCGATGTCGCAGACCGTGCGCGTCGACATCTCCAAGCTCGATCACGTCATGAACATCGTCGGCGAGCTGATCATCGAGAAGACGCAGCTCGAGTCGCTCACCCGCCAGCTCACCGCACAGCAGAACCGGATGGCGGCGCACGAGCTGGGGAAGATCGCGCGCAATCTCGATCGGAAGTTGAGCGACTTGCAGAAGTCAGTCATCGAGACGCGGATGGTGCCGGTGGGGCAGATCTACTCGAAGCTCTCGCGCACGGTGCGCAAGACCGCGCGCGAGCTGCGGAAAGAGATCGAGCTCGTGATGCGCGGCGAGGACACGGAGCTCGACAAGATGATGGTCGAGGAGCTGACCGATCCGCTGATGCACATCATCCGCAACGCGATCGATCACGGCATCGAGCCGGCGGCGGAGCGTGTCGCGGCGGGCAAGGCGCCCGAGGGGAAAGTCATCCTCAATGCGTACCAGCAGGGGAACTCGGTCGTGCTCGATGTCAAAGACGACGGGCGCGGCATCGATCCGGAGCACATCCGCCGGATCGCGATCAATCGCGGACTGATCACCGACAAAGATCCGTTCGACGCGGCGCGCGCGCTCGAATTGATCTTCTCGCCCGGATTCTCGACGGCGGCGCAGGTGAGCGAGATCTCCGGACGCGGCGTCGGACTCGACGTGGTGAAGAAAAACATCCAGGACCTGAAGGGCACGATCGATGTCATCTCGTCGCCGGGGCAGGGATCGACGTTCCGCATCTCGCTGCCGATCACGCTGGCGATCATCCAGGCGCTGATCGTGCGCGCCGGCGACGAGCAGTTCGCCATTCCGCTCACGTCGGTCGAAGAATCGCTGCGCATCTACTCGCGCGACATCCGCACGGTGGAGCGCCGCGAAGTCTTCACGCTGCGCGATTTCACCCTGCCGCTGCTCCGTCTCGCCGACGCGTTCGGCCTCGCCGACGATCACGATCACGGGCCCGACACGAAGTGGTTCGTGGTCGTGACGCGATCGGGCGAGAAGACGGTCGGCCTGCTCGTCGATGCGCTCGTGCGGCAGCAGGAAGTAGTGATCAAGTCGATCGGCGAGCGGTTGAAGACCATCCCCGGTATCGCAGGTGCGACGGATATCGGCGAGAGCGACATCGTTTTGGTGATCGATGTGGGAACGCTGATCGATCATTTTGGGGGGCGGGCGCGGGAGAACAGGGCGATGGCGAGGGTTTGAGGAACGACTTCGAATGCAGAATGCAGAATTCAGAATGAAGAATGAAGAATTGAGGTGGCGCTTCGCGCACGTCTCAATTCTGCATTCTGAATTCTGCATTCATCCGGTGACCTATGTTGAAGATCACTTGGCCTCACCGGGCGGGCGCGGGAGAACAGGGCGATGGCGAGGGTCTGAGGAACGACTTCGAATGCAGAATTCAGAATTCAGAATGAAGAATGAAGAATTGAGGTGGCGCTTCGCGCACGTCTCAATTCTGCATTCTGAATTCTGCATTCTGAATTCTGCATTCATCCGGTGACCCTATGTTCGAAGATCACTTCGGCCTCACCACAAAACCCTTCGGCAAGACTCCCGACCCATCCTTCCTCTACGAATCCCCCCAGCACAAGGAAGCTCTCGCCCGCCTCGAATACGCCGTCGAAGAAAAAGAGCTCGCCCTCCTGGTCGGCGACATCGGCTCGGGCAAGACCACGCTCTCCCGCGCGCTGATCGATCGCATCGGCGACTCGCGTCCGGTCGTGCTGCTGATCAATCCGCGGCTCACGCCGACGCAGCTCCTCCGCGCCATTGCACAAAGTTTGGGCATCGCACCGCCCCGCTTCCGCAACGACCTGCTCGATGCGCTGCATACGAAGCTGTTCGAGCTGTACGAACAAAAGCGCGAGCCGGTGTTGATGATCGATGAAGCGCAACTGATTCCGTCGAAGGCGACGTTCGACGAGATCCGCCTGCTGACGAATTTCCAGCTCGACGATCAGAATCTGTTGTCGGTCGTGCTCATCGGTCAGCCCGAGCTCGACACGCGGCTCGCCCGCGATGCGTACGCGCCGCTGCGCCAGCGCATCGGGCTGCGTTACTCTCTCGGACCGTTGTCACTCGAAGAGACGATCCGCTACATCGAGCACCGCATTCGCGTCGCGGGCGGCGAGCGCAATCCGTTCAGCGACGAAGCGATGGAAGAAATTCACACGGTGAGCGGCGGCATCCCGCGCCTGATCAACACGCTGGCCACCACCGCGCTGCTCGACGCGTTCGGCGAAGACGCCGCGACGATCGATCCCTCGCGCATCGCCTCCGCCGCACGCGAGCATCGCATGGAGAGCCATGGTTGATCTGGTGAAGATTCGCAAGAAGGCGAAGAAGGCGGCGGCTGCGGAAGCTCCCGTGGAGGAACAGGCGCCTCGCCCGTCCGCGCCGACAGCTCCGACAGGGCCGACAGCTCCGACAGGCGAGGCGCCTGTCGCTCCACGGGAAGCGCCGGCAACTCCCGCCGAATCGAAGCTCGAACGATTCAAGGAAACCGCCGGCCAACACCGCGCGCTCGTCGCCCAGAGCGCGAGCGAGGCAGCGGCGAGTGAGCAGATCGAGCTCCTCACCTTCGTCATCGCGCACGAAAACTACGCGGTGAACATCGAGAGCATCGTCGAGATCGTCACCCCCCGTCCGGTCACGCGCATCCCGAACGCCGACCCCTCGATCGTCGGTATCATCTCGCTCCGCGGCACGATCGTCACGCTGCTCGACATCCGCCGCAAGCTCCGCCATCCGCCCGCCGCTGCGGCCGGGCCCGACACGCGCACCGTCGTGCTCGAGCATCGCGGGGAGACGGTCGGCTTCGAAGTCGATCGCGTGTTGCGCGTGGTGAAAACCGGCGCCGATGCGATCGAGCCGCACCCCGTCGTGCACTCCAGCGAGCTCGATGACGCCGTCCGCGGCGTCTTCCGGCAGGCGAATGCGTTGACGATCCTCCTCGATTTAGACAAGCTCTGTAGCTTCTCCCGCGACTATGGAACTCACCTGTAAGAACTGTGGCTCGAAATTTCGCGCGGCGCTGACCCTGCCGCTGACCGCGCCCGTGCGCGTGGCCTGTCCTTCATGCCGCACGCAGATGGTGCTCAAGCCGCATCCCGCTGGAGGACAGGCGCCCTCGCCTGTCCCGACCAGCAATGGACAGCCGCAGGCTCCTGGCCCGAAACGCCGCACCTGCGTCATCGCCGATGAGCCGCGCCCCTTCCGCACCTTCCTCGGCGAGCACCTCCGCCGCCTCGGCTTCGACGTCGAGTTCTTCGAGACCGGCGAGCCGACGCTCGAATTCGTCCGCCGCACGCGCGCCGATCTCGTCGTCGTCAACGTCTACCTCAAAGGAAAGCTCGGCGTCGAAGTGTCGGAAGACATCAAGGCCGATCCGTCGCTTGCCGACACGCGGGTGATCCTCATCGGTGCGCTCTTCCGCGCCAATCGCTTCCGCGCCAATCCGACCAGCCTTTACGGCGCCGACGAATACATTGAAGAGCAGATCCCGGAGCGCGAGCTGCGCCAGATCATCCGCAAGCTCTTCCCCGATGTCACCGGCACGGGCGAGTTCCAGATGAGCGAGCCGCGCGAGCACGACGAAGCGCGCCGCCTCGCCCGCCTCATCCTCTCCGACATCGTCATCTACAACGCAGACAAAGTAGAGCGCGGACTGCGCGACAACAACTTCTTCGATGTGCTCAAAGACGAGATCGAGGAAGGCCGGTCGTACTTCGATTCGCGCGTGCCGTTCCGCGTCCGCCGCGACACGGAGATCTTCAACGAAACGCTCCAGCAGTTCGTGCAGATGAAGCGCGAGGACCTGGAGCGGATCAGGACGGGAACGAAATGAGGAGCGGGTACGAGGGTACGAGGGCACGAGGGTGCGGGGTGAAAAACCCCGAGCCCACGCGCCCCCGAGCCCACGCGCCCCAATTTCTATGAGCGCAGACCCCCAACTCATCGAACAAGCGCGATCGAGCGATCCCGACGCGCGCCAGAAGGCCGCGTACCTGGTCTCCCACTCCACCGACGACCGCGACCTCCCGCTCATGTTCGAGCTCCTCGGCGACAAGGACTGGCGCGTGCGCAAGACGATCGTCGACGGATTCGTGCGCGATGCGCGCACCGCCGTCATTCACGGCCTGCTCGATTCGCTCGCCGATTCGGAGAACGCCGGCAAGCGCAACTCCGCGACCGAAGCGCTGATCCGCATCGGCGATCCGGCGATCGCTCCGATCGTGCGGCGGCTCGCCGTCGAGCCCGACATCGATGTCCGCTTGTCGCTCGTCAACCTCCTCGGCGATCTGCGCAGCCCCGACGGTTTCCGCATGCTGATGGGGATGCTCGAGCCGGAGAAGGACATCAATGTCGCGTCGTCCGTCGTGTCGTCGCTCGGCAAATATCGCGACGCGACGGCGCTGCCGCTCCTGATGCGCGTGCTCGCCGCGCGCGAGGACCTCTGGCTCAAGTTCCACATCATCGAAGCACTCGGCGAGATCGGCGATCGCGCGGCGCTGCCGTCGATCCTGCCGCTGTACGCGGAGAAGTCGCTGCGCAAGCCGGTGCTCGAAGCGGTCGGGAAAATCGCGGACGTCGGAACGGTCAGCTTCCTGCTGCGCATCATCGCGGACGAAGAGAAGCTCAACCTCACCGCGTTGCGCGCGCTCGTGCGGATCGCCGAAGCCTCGAAGCCGCGCATCGTCGAGCAGGCGGAGCGGACGCTGATCCAGAAGAAGTTCCGCGAGTCGTTCCCGAAAGAAAAAATCGCGCCGCTCATCGATCACCTGCACACCACGCCGAAGCGCGACGTCAAAAACTTCATCCTCAAATTCCTTGGATGGTCTGGCGATCAGAACGCGCTGCCGGTGCTGCTCTCGTTTCTCGAACAGCCCGACACGGCGGAAGTCGCGGCGCAGGCATTGATCGATTTCGGCTCCGGCGCGATGCCGGCGATTCTCGACACGCTGCGCAATGCGGAAGAGGACGAGATCGTCGCGCTGCTGCTGCGGGTCATCAACGTCGTCGGCGTTCCGGAGGCGATCCCGCACATCCTCCCGTTCCTCGATCACGAAAATCCGATGATCCGCCGCCTGGCGATCGAGACCCTCGGCGAGATCGCCGATCCGGGCTCGATCGATTACCTCCTGGCGAAGCTCGACGACTTCGACGTCGCCTCGCAACAGGCGGCGGTGAATTCGATCTCCGCGCTGGTCACCGCATTTCCGGAGATCAAGATCGATGTGCTGATGAAGATCCGGCGGCTGCTGCAGTCGCCGTCGATCCCCATGAAGCTCAACTCGCTCTCGGTGTTCGTGAACATCCAGGGCGAGGGCTATCACGACGAGCTGCTGCTCGCGTCGAAAGACAGCGACCCGGTCATCCGGCAGAAGGCGATCTCGCTGATGGGCAAGTTCGGCGAGGAGCGTTTCGCCGATCAATTGGTGCTTTCACTTGCGGACGAGTCGACGGCGGTGCGTCTGGCCGCGATCAACGCGATCGTCCGGCTGCGTCCCGAAAAAGGAATCGAGCCGCTGATCAGCTCACTCGAAGACAGCGACATCTGGATCCGCACCGCGGCCGCGCAGGCGCTCGGCGAATACCGCCATCCGGAGGCGCTCGGTCCGCTGATGCGGCACCTCGAGCACGATCTGCCGCCGGTGCGCATCGCAACCATCGAAGCATTGGGCAAGTCGGAGAACGCGAACGTTCGCGATGTGCTCTTCAACGGGCTGAATGAAGCCGACCTCGAGATCCGCCGCGCGGCGATTCTCGCGCTGGCGCGCATCCCCGGAGCGGACGTGTTCGATTGCCTGATCGAGGCGCTGACCGACGACGACTGGCGCATTCGGGCGGCCGCCGCGACGGCGCTCGGCAATCGCGGCGATCGTTACGCGCTGCAGTCGCTGCATCGCGCGCTCGAGGATCCGGACACGTACGTGCAGCAGTCGGCGGTGCTCGCACTCGACAAGATCCCGGACCGCGAATCGTTCCCGCAGCTCTTCAAGGCGCTGGAGAACACCGCGATCCTCGACGACGTCTCGGAAGTCTTCGTCAAACACAAACAGCTTTATCGCGACCTGCTGGAAGAGGCGTGGCGGACGGCGGATAGCAGGAGGGAAGTCGTGATCGCCGCGATTCTGCAGGCGATGAGAGAGAAGCCATAACGAAATCGGGTCCAATGACCACGTTCAATCTGTCGTTGAATCATCATCTCGAGCTGCCGGACGACGTGTTCCGGCTGCTGCGGGATCAGATCTACAAACGGACAGGGATGTGGTTTGCCGATACGTCGAAGTACCTGCTGCAGAAACGCCTCTCGCCCCGCGCGCGCGAGCTGAACTTCGACTCGTTTCAGAAGTACTTCTACTTCCTGCAGTACGACCCGCGCGCGGAGTCGGAGTTCGATCAGATCTACGACCTGGTCACGACGAACGAGACGTACTTTTTCCGCGAGCCCGCGCAGCTCACGGCGTTCATCGAGGAGATCGTCCCCGACATCCTGGCGAGGAAACCGATCAAGAAAGTGCGGGTCTGGTCGGCCGGATGTTCATCGGGCGAGGAGCCGTATTCGCTCGCGATCCTCTTGCAGGAGGCGGGTTGGTACCAACGTGCGGCGTTCGAGATTTTCGCCAGCGACATCAATCAGCAGGTGCTGTCGAAAGCGCGCCGCGGTCAGTACCGCGAGTCGGCGTTCCGATCGACCGAGGCGACGCTGCGGGACAAGTACTTCACGCGTGAGGCGGACGGGTCGTGGAAGATTCACGATGAAGTGCGCAACCGCATTTCGTTCGGCCGGGTCAATCTCTACGACGAAGCGCGCGTCTCACTCCTCGGGCATCTCGACGTCATCTTCTGCCGCAACGTGATCATCTATTTCGATGACTCGTCGAAGAAGGTCGTGGTGGGGAACTTCTACAACCGGCTGATCGACGGCGGGTATTTGCTCCTCGGCCACTCCGAGTCTCTGATCTCCCTCTCCACGCAATTCAAATTGCGGCACCTGAAGAATGACATGGTGTATCAGCGGTAGTCGCGAGGGGCGGTGCCTGCCCGCGCAGCAGCTGACGCGCTGCGCGCGCAGCTGAACGCGGGCACCTGAAGAATGACATGGTGTATCAGCAGTAGTCGCGAGGGGCGGTGCCTGCCCGCGCAGCAGCTGACGCGCTGCGCGCGTAGCTGAACGCGGGCAACACACGAACAGCGCGCGGCGCGAGATGCGCGGTTTTGCGAACGCGGTTGGCGGGCCTGCGGCCGCCAACACGCGTTGCCTTCGCCGCGCTTTCCGCTTTCCGCAATTGGGCGTTGACGCCATCTTTCCGCACAACTAGACTGCGCGGCCTTCAACCCCTACGGCAATCCAGATGTTCAGACGTATTTACTACGCCGCACTTGCCGGCGTGTGTGCAGCGCTCGCTCTGCGGGCTGCCGCAGCGCCGCGACTGACGCTCAGTGAGCGCCGGCTCGACCTCGGTGTCGTTGCGCCGTGGGCGACGGCAACGGCGAACGTCACGATCCGAAATGACGGCGATGAGACTCTGCACATCACGCACATCGAGACGAGCTGCGGTTGCACGACCTTCGATCTCGATCGCAAGGAGCTGCCGCGCGGCGAGTCGGCCCGGCTGGTGGTCTCGTTCCTCCCCGTCGATGTTTCGGGAGTGGTGCGCAATCAACTGCGCATCACCAGCGACGGCGGCACTGTGGAATTGCAGATCGAAGCGAAGATCGATGACGCGTTCGGCTTCGGCAACGGCATCATCGATCTCGGCGAATCGACGACAACCTCACGGGTCCTGCCGGTTTCGCCGAGTGGGGTTCGTTCCTCGGAGCATGTCTGTGCTGCGCTCTCCGCTGATCGCCTCTCGCTTGAAGTGTGGAGCGAAACCGACGGCGAAGAGCGGATCGTCATCGAAGGCGACGCACCGCTCGCGCCGGTACCGCTCATCGTCCGCTGGCGTCGCGGCGATGCGCTCATCGCGCAGCCGGAGCGCGTCATTCTTTTTGGCGATGCTGCGGCGCCGCTGACGGCCGAGGTCGCGCTTCGACGCAGATCCGGCCGCGAGCTGCGGATCGAATCGATCGGCGGCGTGGACGATCGTCTGCACGCCGATTACAGCGATCGCAAATTGCGGCTCCGCTACACGGCCGGCGCGGGCGAGCGCTCGCAGCGCACCATCACGATTTCCGCAGGGGACGTCCGGCTGGAGATCCCGATCGTGGTGATGGCGGAATGATGCAGAAATCGATGTGGGGCGCCGGTGTATCCGGCCCGATATAACCCAGGTGCTCTCTCCCCGGATCAAACGCAAAGGAGAAGTCTCTAGAATGCTTTCATTCGTTCGTCGCAGTAAGGTTTTGGCCGTCGTCTTCGCCCTGGCAGCGCTGCTGACCGGCGTCGACACGGCGGTTGCCTCATGCCCGTCCCGGTCGGTGTGGATCGAGAATTACACGGATGGCACGGTTCGCCTGCACATCTGGTATTTGCAGGACGAGTACACGTCAAACGGCGGCACCGTTTGCGTCTACGGTTAGTGAATTAGCAGTGCACCGGCGTCCCACAATTTCAGCTGGAGGACTTGCTTGAAACGCACACTCTTCTTGTTCGCACTGCTATGCATCGTGCCGGCGGCGTTCGCCGGCGACGGAACATCCATCGTCTTCGCCTCGCGCGCCGCGGGGTTGCCGCCCGGCACTCACGTGCGCCTCGAGCTGACCGCCGCGTATCAGCTGGTGCAGATGCCGGAGATCGACAAGAACGCCAAAGGCGGCATGCGCACGCTGGAGATTCCGGCCGAGAACCTGCGCTATCACCTCGAAGCGGACAAGCCGCTGGTGTGGGAGTTCACGGTCGGACCGGATGGCAAAGCGCCGCAGCCGGAGTTCCGCCTCAATTTTTCACGCCGCTTGCTCGCGCCGCCCGCCGGGATGCTGGCCGAGGTTCTGTTTCCGACGAGATACACCGTGACGCTTCCCGGGGCGAAGCCGGTGACGAAGCAATCGCAGTTCGGCATGCAGATCGAGCGTGATTCAGGGCCAACCATCGCTCGATGCGTGCGCGTCAAAGGCGGACCGGACGGCGGGTTCGGAGTCGGCGTGCTTCCGGCGTGCGATGCGAATCCGGCAGCCAACGGACACGTGATCCGCCAATAGTCATGACCACGCTCGATCAAGCCGCTGCGGCCGTCGCTTCGCCGAATCATCCGGCGGCGAATGTGGTGTCGCTCAAGTGGCTCCTGCGCAAGGAGCTCTGGGATCACCTGCACGGGAAGCGGCTTTACCTCGGCGGCACGATGTGCATCGTGCTGTCGCTGCTCGCCGCATTCGTGCGCGTGCACGACTATCGGCAGGCCTGGCTCGAGCGAAATGCGTTCGTGCAGCGATGGGCGCCGTCGGTCGAAGAACAGCTCGAGCGCGATGAGACCATCCAGGTCGAAAACACGCGCAGTGTTTCTCCGCTGACGGTGCTGTCGGTCGGCCTCGAGCCGGTCGTGCCGTTCCGCTTCACATCGACGAAAGAAGGACTGCGGTTCGGCGAAACGCGCGGCGCGCAGAATTCGATCGATGCGCTGTTCGGCTACCTCGACCTCACCTTCGTCGTCTCCACTCTCCTCTCGCTGCTCGCCGTCGCGGTGACGTTCGACTCCATCTGCGGCGAGCGCGCGCAGGGGACATTGGTGTTGCTCCTCTCGTATCCGATCCGGCGCTCCACCGTGCTGCTCGCGAAATTGGCCGGCAGCATGATCGTGCTCGCAGGCTGCTTCATCCCGGCATATCTGCTCGCGCTGTTGTATGTCGCGATCAGCGGCGTGCCGCTGATGAGCATCGGACACTGGATCGCGTACGGACTGCTCGCCCTGCTCTACGTGCTGACCTTCGCGACGGCCGGACTGGCGATCAGCGCGCGCGTGCGCCGTCCCGCCGACGCCGCAGTGGCCTGTCTCTTTGCGTGGGCATTCCTCGTCTGCATCGTGCCGCGCGCAGTCGGCCTGGTCGTGAACCAGATCAAGCCGGTCGCACGGAATGTCGAGATCACGCTCGCGGAAGACGAGCTCGTGTCGCAACTGAAAACCGACTACGCAAAAAAAGAGCAGCTCGCGTTCGATGCGTATGTCGCGGCCGGCGGCGACGCACGCGCGATGGAAGACCTGATGCGCAGCCGCCGCGAAGCTCTCGGGCAGTTGCGCGCGAGGCGGACGGAAGTCCTCCGCCGCTTCTGGGAAAAGCAGTCGCACGAAGAGGAATCGCGCGAGGAGCTGACGCGCGCGTTGTCGCTCCTGTCGCCGGCCGCCGTACTTCATCAGGCGGCAGCGGAGCTGTCGTGGACCGGCTTTCGTCAGCGATCGTTGTTCTACGAAGAGGCGCGGATGTACGACGAGAAAATCGGCCGCCGTCTTGCCGAGAGCCGCGAGGTGTACTACTCCGGAAATGCGCGCGGCGTGACCAACGCGCTGGTCACCCATGACAACATCAAGCCGTTCCTGATCCCGTTCAGCGGGACGTGGTCGTCGCCGCAAGAGACGCTGCTCGCGGTCGTCCCGCCGTCACTGACCATCGTCGCCTTCGCCTGTTTCTTCTTCATCGCCGGCGCCGTGGCATTCACCCGCATGGATGTGCGCGCATGAACGGGATCGTCTGCCGGCGGCTCTCCAAGGCATTCGCCGATGGACGGGGAGTATTCGACCTCGATCTCTCCATCGGCCACTCCACCTCGTTCGCGCTCGTCGGCGCAAACGGCGCGGGCAAAACGACGCTGCTCAATCTCTGTCTCGGGTTTCTGCAGCCGGACCAGGGCGATATCTGGATCGATGGGATCCACGTGAACCGTGATCCGGTTGCGGCGAAGGGAAGGCTGGCCTATGTGCCGGAGGTCGCGCGCCTCTATCCACATCTGACCGCACTGCAAAACATGGCGCTGTTCGACGGTCTGATGGGCCACGAGCATCCGGCGGAGAGTTATCGCGGTGCGTTGTCGCACCTCGCGTTCCCGCTCGCCGCCGCCGGAGAGCGCGTCGCGACGTACAGCAAAGGGATGCGGCAGAAGCTCGCCATCGCGATCGGTCTGGTGAAGGGAGCGAATGTCTTTCTGCTCGACGAGCCGACGTCGGGACTCGATCCCCGCAGCGCGATCGAATTCGCCGGCCTGATCCGCACGTTGCGCGGCGACGGCAAGACGATTCTCTTTTCGTCGCACGATTTGCAGAGCGTTTATGAATGTGCGGACCGGGTCGGCGTGCTCCATCGCGGACGCATGGCCATCGAAGAGCCGGCGACGGACTTTCGCGCGCGCAACGTCAGTCAACTCTATCGGGAGCTCGAGTGCGCGCATTGAGTTGGTTGCTCGCCCTGCTGATCGCGGCGGCCCCGCTGGTCGCGCAGAGCAACGGTTCATCCGAAGCGGAGCGCCGGCTCGAACTGCGCCGCGCGAAGATCAACGAACGCCAGGCTGCCGCGGCACTGGAACAACAGCGCCGCCTCTTTGCGCAGGGTCTGAGCTCGAAGGCGGAGCTCGATCGCGCGGAGGCGGAGAGCGAGCGCACGCATCTCGACACCGAACGCTCCCAGGTGGAGCTGGCGAACGAGCTGCCGTCGTTTCAGGTGCTGTCGGCCGTCAAGTCGGTCAGTGCCGCCGGAGACATCACCGTCACGTTGCAGTTGCGTGAGCTCGAGCGCGGCTACGAAGAAGGTCTGCAGCGCGGATATCTCGTCAGCCTGCAGGCGGGCCAAACAGTCGTCAGCGAGCCGTACCAG
>C688J18823_10000635_pt1 | contig 20509 bp, 18 predicted proteins | sample HopSoiMetagenom1_FD_18823 | JGI IMG/M metagenome (IMG submission 18823) | reverse complement strand
CTCGCGCTCGCGGTGTTCAGCACGTCCTCCGGGATGGCGGCGCTGCTGCAGGGGATCGAGGTCGCCGCCGAGGCGCCGCCCCGGCCGTTCGTCCGCCGGCGTCTCCTCGCCCTCGCGCTGGTGCTCGCGACCTTCGTGCTCGCCGGGATCGGTATCGCGCTCGGGATCGGCGCGGACAACGTCATCGGTGTCGATTGGCTCGTGACGACGATCCACAGGATCATCGTCGTGATCGTGGTCGTCGCCGTGTTGGCTGCGATCTCGGCGTCTCGACCCACCGGGCAGGGCCTGCGGCGCCTCTGGACGGTCGGCTCGACGTTCGCGGCTGTGGCCACCGTCGTCGCGTCCCTTGCGATGGCGCTGTTCGCGACGCGGTTCCGTGGATCGTTCGCCCACACGTACGGGCTATTCGTGAACATCGTCGTGCTGCTGTTCTGGTTCTTCGCCGTGTCGCTCGCGATCCTCGTGGGCGCCGAGATCGACGCGGTGCGTGACCGGCGTTTGCAGGGCGGCATCTCGGGTATGGATGCCTTGCACGGGAAGGAGGATGCGATGACTCCAGATACGGATACCGGCACCTACCGGTGCGACCTCTGCGGTGAGACGTTCGGATCTGAGGAGCGTCTCCGCGAGCATTGGGACGCCGAGCACGCGACCACGCCGTCCATCGCGGCGACGCCGCGGCACTGACCGCTCAGTCGTCTTCGCGCTGGGCGGTCTGATCGGACGACACGTGACGCAGCGGGCGTTGCTCGCTCGTGAGCTCCGGCACATCGCGCACCGGGTGTTCGGCCTGACCCGGTTCCTGGCCGGGGTCGGGTGACTCGAGTCCGGCGAGGAGTCCCCAGAAAGCGCCGAGCCCACCGATCCCGATCACGCCGCCCAGCGCGCACGCCGCGATCGCGCCGGGCCGCTGGAAGAAGATCACGCCGAGGACGAGTCCGACGACGAGGCCGACCACCGCGCCGACGACGGCCCCGATCACGAGACTGCGCTGCATGCGGGACCATGTGCGGTCTTCGTCCATGTCACGGCCCTATCCACGGCCACGAGGGGCGAAACCCGGCGCCGGACGGCGTTAGGACGCGCTGGAGGACGCGGCCTCGTCGTCGGCACTGCCGATGACGGGCCACAGCCGGCGTACCAGCGCGCGAAGCCAGCCGACGCGCGTGACCGTCTTGTCGGCCTTGAGGGCCGCGTCGTCGAGCGCCCTGGCCACGACCGGGTCTCGGTTCTCCTGCGCCGCAGCCTCGATGGCCTCGACGGTCTCGTCGGCGGCGGCGCTGGCCGCGTCGGCGACGGTGTGCTCGGGCTGGGAGTTCAAGACCACGAGCGGATGGTACCCGCCCGAGGCAACTCCGACGCCTCCTCCGAGCCTCTGGCGGCTCGGCGACGAAGCGGTCGCGAAGCGCATCGATGTGTACGGTTGTCGTCCCAAGTTCGGGTGACGGGAGGCCCGGCGTACCCATGACGCGCAGTGAGTCCGCGTTCGTCCCGCCGCGTGCCAGCCGCTTGTGGCTCGGCATCGCGATCGCGGTCATCGGACCGATCGTCGTCACGCCGCTCGTGCGGACCGGTTCGCTGTCCCTGATCCCGGGCGTCCCGTACGTCCTCGTGATCGTGGTGGCGGCGCTGGTGGGGCGGCTGCTCGCCGGCGGCATCGCGATCGTCTTGTCGGCGGTGCTCCTTGACCGGTTCGTGATGTCGCCGTCGACCGCGACGGGCGTTCGCACCGAGCAGGACGCGTGGGCGATCGTCATCTTCGCGGCCGTCGCGCTCATCGTCGCCGAGCTCCCGGCCCGCCTCGAACGCACGGTCCGCCGCGAGGAGGCCGAACGGGACCGCCTGCGGTTCCTGGCCGAGGCCGGCGACGCGTTGTCGGGACCGTTGGCGGTCGAGGACACCNTGCGGGCCCTCAGCGAGGTGCTCGTGCCNTCCCTCGCNGACTGGTTCGCGGTGGACCTGCTCGACGGGGGCCGGATCCGAACGATCCTCGTTGCGCANCCCGATCCGGAGAAGGTCACGCTCGCGCACGAGCTGCANCGCCGGTTCCCNACGGACCCNGACGCCCCGACGGGGTCGCCGCACGTCATCCGCACGGGCGNGTCCGAGCTCACCGAGACNATCTCGGACGAGATGCTGCGNGCNCTGATCGACGATCCGGAGTTGCTCGAGACGATGCGCGNCCTCGGGCTGCGCTGCGCGATGGTCGTGCCGCTGACCGCGCGCGGNCGGACGTTCGGCGCNCTCACCCTGATCGGCGCCGAGACGCACGCCCGCTACGGAGCCGCCGACCTCCAGCTCGCGGAGGAGATCGCCAGCCGCGCAGCGCTCGCGATCGACACCGCCCGCGCGTTCGCCGACGAGGGCGAGGCGCGGGCCGCCGCGATGGAGCTCGCCCACCGCAACGAGGTGTTGAAGGACGTCACCGCGGCGTTCGGACGGGCGGCCTCGGTCCCGGAGGTCCTGAANGCGATGCTGGAGTTGGGCGTGCGCACCGCCGGCGCCGCGGCGGCAACCGTCGGGATCGTCGACGATCGCGGCCTCGTCGACGTCGTGGGTTTGAGCGGGTACGAGCCCGACGACCGCCCGTACTGGAACTCCTTCCACCTGACGGATGCGCTCCCCATGGCGGACGCGATCCGTGACCGCCGGCCGATCGTGCTGTCGACGACGGCCGAGCGCGACCGACGGTATCCGCTTCTGCGGGGTCGAGGCGAGCAGCGCGACCACGCGCTGGTGTGCCTTCCGTTGCTGCTCGGGGACGCCGCGATCGGCGGGTTCTCGGCCTCGTATCCGCCGGATACGGACTTCGGTCCGGACGATCTGTCATTCCTTCGCGCGATCGGCGAGCAGTGCGCACAGGCGATCGACCGCGCGCGAGCCCGCGAGCGCGCGACCCGCGTCCGGCTGCGCTTCGACGCGCTCGCGACGGCCTCGCGGACGCTCGCGCTCACGCTCGACTACGGCGAGACGGCACGCGCGTCCGTGCGGCTCGCCNTCCAGCACCTCGGCGCGCACGCGACGCTGTTCGTCCAGGAGCGCGGCGGGCTCGAGCCGGTCGCGCACGCAGACGCTCCCTCGACCGACGGCGAGTCCGCGAACGAGAGCGAGCACGCCGAGGCCGCCCTCGCGCGCGCCGCCGCGGACGCGACCCAGCAGGCCACACCGGTGAGGGTCCCGGGCGGCGGCGTCGCGCTCCCGCTCACGATCGCGGGGACAACCTCGGGTGCGCTCGCGGTCGGCGCCCCGTGGATCGACCCCGACGACGAAGACGACATCGGCTTCGCGCAAGAGGTAACGCGGCGGGTCGCCCGAGCGATGGAGAACGCCCGGCTGTACCGCGATCGCGACCGCGCCGCCGTGACGCTGCAAGCGAGCCTGCTGCCGCCCGAGCTCCCGAGCGTCCCTGGGATCGACGTCGCATCGCTGTTCCTGCCGGCCATCGCCGGGTACGCCGTGGGCGGCGACTTCTACGACGTGTTCGAGCTCGACGACGGCCGCTGGGTCGCGCTGGTGGGGGACGTCTGTGGCAAGGGGCTGGAGGCGGCCGTCCTCACCGGGCTGGCGCGCCACACGCTTCGAGCGGTCGCGAACGTCGACCGGCCGAGCGACGCGCTCGGCCAGCTCAACCGCGCGCTCCTGCGCGAGCGCATCGACGGCAGGTTCTGCACGGTCGCGCTCGCGATCTTCGACCCGCCCGAGGACGATGTCGCGCGCGCGACGATCTCCGTCGGGGGGCATCCGCTGCCGCAACACGTCCGTCGCTCCGGCGAGGCGGAGGGGGTCGGCCGCCACGGCACCCTGCTGGGCGTCGCCGAGAAGGTCGACCTCCACGACGACGTCGTGTCGCTGCGCCAGGGCGAGTCGCTCGTGCTGTTCACCGACGGCATCGTCGGCAAGGGCGACGCGGCGGAGGGCTCGATCGCCTTACGCAGCGCCCTCCGGGCGGGACCGCCGTCGTCCGCGTCAGAGCTCCGAGACCGGATCGAGCGCTACGTCCGCGACGAGGTCGGCGGCGATCAGCTTGACGACGTCGCGGTGCTGGTCCTGATGGCGCGCTAACGCGCGCTCACGACTCGCATTTGAGCAGGCGCACGGTCGTGCCCGCGTGGGCTGCGGTCCCGCGGTGCACCGAGAAGTCGTCGACCATCGCGGCCATCAGGTACATCCCTCGATGCGATCCCGGATCGCCATCGTTGACCGGCAGACTCATCCGATAGACGCCGTCGTCCTCGACGGTGATCTCGACACACGAGCCGTTCACGGCGACCGTGACGCGGACCTCGTCGGACCCGCTGTGCCGGATCGAGTTCGCGCATGCCTCCGTAACCGCGAGCACCAGGTCGTGGACCGAGGGCTGCTCCAGGTACGGCCCCGACTCGGTGGCGACGAATCGCCGGACGTCGGCCAGCAGCGACGTGCTCTCCGCGGGATAGGTCTGCACCGCGTCGCTGGGTTCATGCATCGCCGGCGCCCTCGACCACGATCCCGAGGTCGGGCAGGCCGGCGACCTCGAACACGCGCGCGATGTGCGGTGACGCGCCGCGCAGGTGGAGCACGCCGCGGTCTCGGATGGCGCGCTCGAGCCGCACGAACAGCCGGATGCCACTGCTGTCGATGAACGTGAGGTCCGACACGTCGAGCGTGACATCCCCGGGCGCCTCGAACAGCGGCGACAATGCGACGTCGGCCTTCTCGTACACCAGAAGGTCGAGCTCTCCGCTCAAGCGAGCCCCGTCGAGATCGTCGGATAGCTCGACCCGGAAGGCGTCGTCGACCACGCGTGCACCTTACGGGCCCCACCCGCGTAAGGACAAACGAGGCGTGTGCCCGGGTCGCGGCGGGTACGGCTCACCTATGGAGGCATGGGTCGGGACGAGCGGGTGGACCTACGGGCACTGGCGCGACCGCGTCTATCCGCACGGGCTGCCGCAACGCGAATGGTTGCCTTGGTACACGACCCGGTTCCCGACCGTGGAGCTCAACGCCTCGTTCTACCGGTTGCCGACCGATGCCATGGTGCAGCGGTGGCGGGCGGTCACGCCGACCGGCTTCCGCTTCGNGGTCAAGNTGAGCCGCTACGTNACCCACATCCGCCGGCTCCGCGACGTCGACGACGAGCTCGAACGGTTCCTGCAGATCGTGCGCGGGCTCGGCGACCGATTCGGGCCGCTCCTCGTCCAGCTGCCGCCGACCTTCCCCCGCGACGACGAGGCGCTGGACGGTTTCCTCCGTGCGGTGCCGCCGGATGTCCGCGTGGCGCTCGAGTTCCGTCATCCGTCCTGGATGCGTCCGGAGGTCGCCGACCGGGCGCGCGCCGCGGGCGCCGCGTGGGTGCTCGCTGACCGGCCGCACGCACGCGTGGCGCCCACCGTGACGGCCGACTGGTCCTACGTGCGCTTCCATCAGGGGGCGGAGCGGTCGCCCTGGTATGCGCGGGCCAAGCTCGCCCGCTGGGCCGAGCGGCTCGCGGCGTTGGACGTCGAGACGGTGTACGCGTACTTCAACAACGACCCCGAGGGCGCCGCGTTCGCGAACGCCGAGACCTTCGCGAGGCTCCTCGGCGATCGCGGCGTCCGGGTGCTCGATCCCGGCGATGTTTCCACCCCACAGCCGGTGGGCACGACCTCACCGGCATGACGGCACGCGACGCGACCCGCTGCCCCGTCTGCGGGGTGGGGACCTTGGCCGACATCGCCTACGACGCCGGCGAGCACGTCGGGCCGGAGCCCGAACAGCAGCCCGAGAGCCAGCAGATCGACATCTACACGTGCGGCCATCGCGTGCGCGGGGCACCGCTCGAGGCCGCCGACGACCGGCTCGACGTCGAGCGCCGGCGTTCCGAGGACACGGCGACGCCGCCGCCGGATGCGGTCTGATGGCCGGCGCGGCGCAGGCGGCGCTCGCCGAGCTACGGCGTGCGGCGGCGGGTTGCACGGACTGTGAGCTGTACCGCGAGGGCACGCAGACCGTGTTCGGAGAAGGGCCCGCCGCCGCCCGCATCCTGTTGGTCGGCGAGCAGCCCGGCGATCGGGAGGATCGCGAGGGCCACCCGTTCGTCGGTCCGGCCGGACGGATCCTCGACCGGGCGCTCGAACGCGCCTCGATCGAGCGCGACGCGATCTACGTCACGAACGCTGTCAAGCACTTCCACAACGAGCCGCGCGGGAAGAAACGGATCCATCGCAAGCCCAACCTGTCGCACGTCCGGGCATGCGAGCACTGGCTCGAGTCCGAGATCTCGGTCGTTCGTCCGGAGGTCGTGGTGGCGCTCGGCGCGACGGCCGTCCAGGCGCTGCTGCCGCGCGACGTGCGCGTGACGGCCGACCGCGGGCGGATCCTTCCGAGCGAGCTGGGCCCTCCGGTGCTCGTGACGGTGCATCCGTCGTCGATCCTGCGCGCCGGCGATGAGGACCGGGCGCGAGCGATGCGTGCGTTCGTCCGCGACCTCTCGGTGCTTACGCGGCCCGTCGGTGTGGCGTTGGACGCTCACCCTCCGGCGTGAGCTCGAACCAGACCCGCGTCGGGTGATCCGCGTGGCCCCATCGCGAGGCCGTGCGGTCCACGATGCGGAGTCCCATCGAGCCGGCGTCGCGCGGCCGGTCTTCTCCCAATCCGCGTCCATGGTCGACGACGACACCGGTGACGCCGCCGTCGGAGGACGCGATGCCGACGGACACCACGTTCGGTGCCGACAGACCGCTGTGGGTCACGCTGTTCGCCACGAGCTCCGACACCACGAGGTCGACGGCGTCCGCCAGATCGGCCGGCACCACGCCGGACGCGTGCAGCCATCGACGCGCGGCGCGCGGCGCGTGGATCGACAGCGGGAACGTCGTCTTCACCTCGTGTACGTCGTTCATCATCGGAGCCCTCACCTTGCCCGGTGGTTCCCATCCGACGTGCAGGGAAACCCGTGCGAACCGTTCGAGCAGCGGCGCGTAGAACCATCCGCAGGGGGTACCACCCCGAACAGGGTGACGATGATGAAGCGAATCTTCCTCGAACGGCCGAAGACGCGTCGCGAGCGACCGCCCGATCCGCTCCCGATCGATCCGCGCGATCCTGATGTCGTGCGGGCCAAGGAACGGATGTACGTGGCGGGCGCGAGCGCACGGCAACCCCGCCGCCAGAGCTGAGCAGCCCTCGGCTCTACGGCGCGCCGAGCAGCGCGCGTTCGTCCGCGAGCGCGATGACGAGCTGTCCGCGCGCGTTCGGATGCAGCGGCGCGGGATCGCCCGGACCTTGCACGTACGACTGATCCGTGCAGAGCTCATGCCCGGTGAAATCCGGTTGCACCGTCTGATAGCCGAACGTTTGCGCGCCGTTCGCGAGCACGTCGTTGAGCGCCTGGAGGTCCTGGAGCAGGCTGTCGACCTTCTCGGCCGTGAGCCCGACCGAGGCCAGGCAGTCCACCGACGGATCGAACGGCGCGTAGTACTGGTTGATCACGACGGTCGGGTTCCCGGGCAACGCGCCGAGCTGCGACAGCAACCCGAGGTAATCGCGTGTGAAGGTTGCGAGCCGGCGCTGGAAGTAGGCCGTGACGGCGCGGTTGTCGCAGGTGTCCGCCGCCGCGCAGAGCCGGATCAGCGTGTTCCACGACAGATCGTTGGCGCCGACGGACACGATCACCGCCTGCGCGTTCGGCGCACGCTTCGCGACGCCGAGCTGTGGCGGCAATGTCCGACCGCCTTCGGACTGCGAGCCGATGATGCCGTCCGGGATCGTCGCCCCGCTGCACGCGAGGTTGTCGACGTTCCATTCGTTGACGCGCGCGAGCACCTGCGCGAACGCGATGGAGCTCCGCTCGCACGCGGTATCGCTGTTGGTCGGATCGCCGAGGGGCGGGCCGCCGAGACCCGCCGCCGTCGAGTCGCCGAGGACGATCGCCTGCACGCCGGCGAGTGGCGGTCCCGCCTGGACCGCGACGGGCGCGAGCTGCGTCTGCCCGACCAGCGAGTCGAGGCTTCGCACGTCGCGAAGGATCCCGGGCGCCGTGAACGCGGTCACCCCGATCAACGCGAGGTTCACCGCCTCGACGAACACGAGACCGCCGGCGATCACCATCACCGTCTTCTTCCCGTGGTACCGGCGCCAGCCGGCGACGGCGCCCAGCAGGACGATCGCCGCGAGCCCCACGAATGCGGTCTCGGTCGCGAAGTACCAGCGCCACCCGCTCGCGAGCGCAGACCCGAGGCTCTCGGCCACCGACGCGTGCGGGCCCGGAGAGAAGAGCCCGGCAACCTGTTCGTTGAGGCTGATGTCCGTCAGGGTCAGCTGCGGCCGCACGGGCCCGTAGAAGTCGACCTGGGTGGGGATCGTCTGTCCGAACAGAACGGCCTGGCCCGGTCCTTTCACGTGCCACGTCGGCGGCGCGGTCCCGACCGAGACGGTTTGCCCGAGCGCGTGGACCGCGCGCTCCGGCGCCACGCGGAGGCCGAACGCGATCGAGGCCGCGGTGACGACGAGCAACACACCCGCCCCGGCCAGCACCTTGAGGACCCGTCGCCCGCGACGTCGCGTGGGCGTGGGTCGCTCGGTTCGAACGGACGTTGTCTTGGTCGTGGACGTGGACATGGGTATCGGCATCGCGAACGGGGCTTGTAGCCACATTACCGGCGTCTGTGGAACAGGCCGCCGCTCACGTGTCGGATGTTCGGGGGTTCGTTCGTCTGAGGGGTGGTTCGCGGTCATGCGGGCCGGGACGGACGGAAGGAGGCTCCGATGTTCCATTCCTCGATCGCGATCGACGCCCCGCCGGAGGCGGTCTTCGACGAACTCGCCCACGTGGAGCGACACCCGGCGTGGGCCAACGCGAAGGCCGACATGACGATGGAGCAGGTCGCGGGCGACGGCCCGGGAGCCGATGCGAAGTACCGCTCGACCGGAATCTTCACGAAGTCGCGGGTGTCGGCCGACCTGTCCGTGACGGCGTACCGGCCGTCGACCGCGTTCGCGATCCGGCTGATCCAGCACCAGGAGGGCAAGAAGGACGCGTGGTACCAGCACGCCTACACGCTCACGCCACAGGGCGACGGGACCCTCCTCGGGAAGGAGACCGACGGCAGTATCAACCCGGTCGTCCGCGTCCTCGCCGGCGCCGCGATCAAGAAGGATGCGATGACCTCGCTCGTCAACCTGAAGCACCTGCTCGAGTCCCGCTGAGTACCCTGCGGGTCGTGACCGACCCGGGTATCGACGAGGCGGCCCTTCGAACGGAGCGGCTCGGGCGCCTGCAGGCCGCGATGCGCGCGTACGACCTGGAGGCGTGCCTGCTGTTCAGCGAACCGAACGTCCGCTACGCGACCGGCGCGATCACGATGCCGATCTGGTCGATGAGCACGTTCACGCGATGCGCGGTCGTGCCGGCCGAGGGCGCGCCGATCCTGTTCGAGCACCCGAACTCGATGCATCGTGTCGACGGCGTCGACGTCCGGCCGATGCACGCCTGGGAGTTCTACGACGATGCGGTGACGCACGCGGATCGGTTCGCGGCGGAGGCGGTTGCCGCGCTCCGCGAGCTCGGCGTCGGCGGGGGACCGGTCGCGGTCGACCGGCTCGGAACGCCGGGGTTCCTGGCGTTGCAACGCGCCGATCTGACGCTCGTGGACTCGTCGCCGGCGACGCAGGAAGCGCGCGAGGTGAAGACGCCGCAAGAGGTCGCGCTCTTCCGGCTGAACGGGCCGATGGTGGTCGGGGCGCTCGGCGAGTTCGAGGCCGCGCTGCGGCCGGGCGTGACGGAACGCGAGCTGTTCGCGGTGTACGCCGGCGGCGTGCTGAAGCGCGGCGCCGAGTACCTCGCGACCAACACCGTGTGCTCGGGGCCGAACACGAACCCGTGGCGCGCCGAGGCCACGGACCGCCCGATCGAGAACGGCGACCTCGTGTACATCGATACCGACACCGTCGGGACCGGCGGCTGCTTCTTCTGCGTGTCGCGGACCTTCGTGTGCGGCGACGTCGCGCCGACGGCGGCGCAGCGCGAGACGTACGACGCCGCGCTGCAATGGGTCCAGGCGATGACCGCGTTGATCCGTCCGGGTGCGAAGTGCGCGGAGCTCGCGGCAGCCGCCCCGATCGTTCCCGAGCGGTACCGCGCGCAGCGCTACGAAGTGATGGTCCACAGCGTCGGCCTCGAGGAGGAGAGTCCGAGCGTGTGCCATCCCCAGGACGTGCAGAGCAACCCCGGTCGCGTGATCCAACCGGGGATGGTGCTGGTCGTCGAGACCTACATGGGTGCCGTCGGCGGCGACCACGGCGTCAAGCTCGGCGACGTGGTGCTCGTCACCGACGCGGGCGCCGAGGTGCTCGCGCCGTACCCCTACGCGCGGAGCTTCGCGCCGGCCGGGTCGTAGGGGATCTCGGGCAGGACGCGCGCGGCGCGCGGGACGCCCACCACGAACACCCTGAGTTCGTCGCCGGCGTCGAGCACGTCGGCGTCGACGTACGCGAGCGCAAGGCTCACCCCGACGTGGTGGCCGTAGGCGCCCGACGTGACGAGCCCGATTAGGCGGTCGCCGGCCCAGACGCCGTCGTCCTGTGCGGCGTCGGCTTTATCGGCGTCCACCGAAAGCAGCACGAGCCGGCGTCGCGCCGTGCCGGCATCGGGGTCGCGCAGCGCCGCCCCGCGTCCCACGAAGTCCCCCTTGTCAAACGCGACGAACCGCTCGAGACCCGCCTCGAGCGGCGTGTTCTCCTGCCGGAACTCCGCGGACCAGATGCCGTAGCCCTTCTCCAGCCGGAGGGAGTCGACGGCGCGGTCGCCGATCGGACGGAGGCCGGCGCTCGCGCCGGCGTCCTGCAGCTCCACCCACAAGGTGCGGTGCCGATCGCGCGGCACCACGATCTCGTATCCGAGCTCGCCCGTGAGCGAGATCCGCCCCACGACCGCACGCGCGCTCCCCACCTCGATCTCACGCACCCCGAGGAACGGGAACGACTCGGTCGCGAGATCCTCGGGTGTCAGCTTCGCGACGATCTCTCGGGCCGTGGGTCCCGAGACCGAGAACCCCATGTGCTCAGCGGTGATGTTGCGGATCGAAACGTCGTCGCGTTCGGACGCATGCTGGTGGAACCAGCGCAGGTGCCATGGCTGCAGGTAGTAGGAGCCGGTGAGCCAGAACCGATCGTCGTCGATGCGCGCGACCGTGAGGTCGCCCATCAATCGCCCTGCAGCGTTCAGCATCGGCGTGAGCCGGATGCGGCCGACCGACGGGATGCGGCCGGCCACCAGGTGGTCGAGCCACGCCTCGGCGCCTGCGCCGGTGACCTCGTACCGCGCGTACTGGGCGATCTCGTATGCGCCCGCCGCCTCCCGCACCGCCGCGACCTCCTCGGCAACGATCGGCTCGGCGTTGGACCGGTCGAGCGTCTCGTTCTCCTCGAAGTCGGCGCTCGGCGCAAAGTACAACGGCACCTCGAGGCCGAAGTTCACGGTGAACCGTGCGTTCGCCGCGACGAAGTCGTCGTAGCACGGCGTCGTCTTCAGCGGGCGCCCGGCCGGGAGCTCCTCGTTGGGGAACGCCATCACGAACCGGCGCGCGTAGAACTGAGCCGTCGTGGCGCGCAGGTAGGCATCCTCGCTAGCGAAGTCGCCGAAGCGCGCGACGTCCATCCCGAACGCGTCGACGCCGGGGTCGCCGTCCACGATCCAGTTCGCGAGCGCCAGCCCGACGCCGGCGCCTTGGGAGAAGCCGGCCATGATCCCGCACGCCGCCCAGTAGCCGCGGATGCCGTCGACCGGACCGACGAGCGGGTTCCCGTCGGGCGTGAACGTGAACGCGCCGTTCACCCATCGCTTGATCCCGGTCTCCTGCAGCACGGGGAAGCGGCGGAACCCGATCGAGAGCTCCGGCATGATCCGGTCGAGCTCCTCGGGGAACAGCGTCCGGCCGAAGTCCCAGGGCGCGCCGTCCACCTCCCAGTGGCGCGGGTTCTGTTCGTAGACGCCGAGGAGCACGCCGTTGCCCTCGCGCTGCAGATAGGTGAAGCCTTCGAGGTCGGTGACTGCAGCCATCAGCCCGTCGATCGCCGCCACCTCGGGCACGTCGTCGGTCACCAAGTAGTGGTGTGGCATCGGAACGAGCGGGTGATCGACGCCGACCATCCGACCGATCCGCCGGGCCCACAGCCCGCCGGCGTTGATGACGTGTTCGCACTCAACCGGACCCTGTTCGGTGTCGAGGCGCCAGTGACCCGACGGCAGCCGTTCGAGACCCGACATCCGGTTGTGCTCGACGAGCTCGGCGCCACGATTCCGGGACGCGACGGCGTAGGCCCGTGTCGCGCCGTTCGGGTCGAGGTTGCCCTCGTCGGGGTCGAACAGCGCGCCGTAGATGCCGACCGGGTCGATGATCGGGACCATCTCTGCGGCCTGTTCGGCCGAAACGATGTAGGCGTCGTCGTGACCCTGCGCGCGGAGCCAGGCGAGCTCCTGCTGCAGCCACTCCCACCGCTCGGGGCTACCGGCGAGCTCGAGGCCGCCGGACATCTTGAGGCCGACGTCGACGCCGCTCTCGTCCTGGATCTTCGGGTACATCGAGATCGAGTAGAGCTGCAGCGCGGCGACGCGCGTGTCGGCGTTGATCGCGTGGAACCCGCCCGCGGCGTGCCACGTCGACCCGGCGGTGAGCTCCTCGCGTTCGAGCAGCAGCGTGTCGGTCTTGCCGCGCAGGGCGAGGTGATACAGAACGGAGCAGCCGACGATGCCGCCGCCGATCACGACGATCTCGTACCGATCCTTCACGCAGGAACCGCCTTCGAGCAGGGAGAACGGGCGCGACGGAGTGTAGGCCAGGGCGTCGCCGGCTCGAGTGACCTTGGGTCGCATCGAGCCGGACGATTCGCTCTGCCGCGCGGCGTCTGAAAGGATGCGCCGATATGGGATGCCTGCTGATCTTGATGACCGGCTTTGCCCCGAGGCTGGCTGCCGTGCTTTATTGGCTGTGGCGCCCTGGTCTTTGGGACCGCGCGTTCGACGGCTCGTGGATCTGGCCGGTGCTCGGCATCCTGATCCTGCCCGTGACGACGATCGTGTGGGTCCTTGTCGCGACCAACGGCGTCGTGGGGTTCGACTTCCTCTGGCTCGGGCTCGCCGTCTTNGTCGACATCGGCGCGAACGGGCGGAACGCCGCCAAGCGCGACTGGAGCTCGAGCTAAGGCTTCCTCCCGTTCGTCGGTGGAACGCCGATCGATCATGATTGAGCCATGGATCTGAACCGCCTCACGGTGCGGGCGCGGGGCGCGCTCGATGGCGCCCACCAGCAGGCCGTGGCGCGAAACCACCAGCAGATCGAGCCGGTCCATGTGCTGTTCGCGCTGCTCGGCGACCCCGAGGGCGTCGTCTATCCGGTCCTCCACGCCCTCGGCGTTCAGCCGAAGACGATCCGCGACCGCGCGGACGAGGAGCTCGACCGGATCCCGAAGGTCTACGCGCAAGGTGTCGAGCCGCGGTTCTCACCGGTCGCGACGCGGATGCTGACGGCCGCGGGCGCCGAGGCCGAGGCGCTCACGGACGAATACATCTCCACCGAGCACCTGCTGCTCGCGATGGCGGCGGGCATCGGCGACGCGGCCGCGCGCATCATCCAAGAGGCGGGCATCACCCGCGACGCCCTGTTGCAGTCGCTCGCACAGGTCCGCGGAAGCCAACGCGTCACCAACGAGAACCCCGAGGAGACCTTCCAGAGCCTCGAGAAGTACGGCCGCGACCTGACCGCAACCGCCCGCGAGGGCAAGCTCGACCCCGTGATCGGTCGCGACGAAGAGATCCGCCGCTCGATCCAGGTGCTGTCGAGGCGTACGAAGAACAACCCGGTCCTGATCGGCGAGCCGGGCGTCGGCAAGACCGCGATCGTCGAGGGCCTCGCGCAGCGGATCGTCGACGGCGACGTGCCGACGTCCCTGATGGACAAACGGCTGATCGCGCTCGACCTCGGCGCGATGCTCGCCGGCGCGAAGTACCGGGGTGAGTTCGAGGAACGCCTCAAGGCCGTGCTGAAGGAGATCGCCGACAGCGAGGGCGAGATCATCACGTTCATCGACGAGCTGCACACGATCGTCGGGGCCGGCGCGGCGGAGGGCGCGATGGATGCGGGCAACATGCTCAAGCCGATGCTGGCCCGCGGCGAGCTCCGCGCGATCGGCGCGACGACGCTCGACGAGTACCGCCAGCACATCGAGAAGGACCCGGCGCTCGAGCGGCGGTTCCAGCCGGTGCTCGTCGAGGAGCCGAGCGTCGAGGACACGATCGCGATCCTCCGCGGGCTGAAGGAGCGCTACGAGGTCCACCACGGCGTGCGGATCCAGGACCCCGCGCTCGTCGCCGCAGCCGTGCTTAGCGACCGCTACGTCACCGGCCGGTTCCTGCCCGACAAGGCGATCGACCTGATCGACGAGTCGGCCTCGCGCCTGCGGATCGAGATCGACTCGATGCCGGTCGAGATCGATGAGGTCGACCGCCGGATCCGCCAGCTCGAGATCGAGAAGGCCGCGTTGTCCAAGGAGACCGACGCCGCCTCGAAAGAACGGCTCGCGCGCCTGGAAGAGGAGCTCGCCAACCTCGGCGAAGAGCGCACCTCGATGACCGCGCACTGGCAGCAGGAGAAGGACCGTATCGACCGCATCCGCGACCTCAAGATGCGGATCGAGGAGGCGCGCGCCGACGCCGACCGCGCCGAACGTGACGCGGACCTGCAGCGCGCGGCCGAGCTCCGTTACGGCACCCTGATCGACCTGGACAAGGAGCTCGAGACGGAGAATGCGGCGCTGGCCGACCTCCAGCGCGACCGCAAGTTCCTCAACGAAGAGGTCACCGAGGAAGACGTCGCCGACGTCGTCGCGCGCTGGACCGGCATCCCGGTCAGCAGGCTGATGGAGGGCGAGATGCAGAAGCTGGTGCATCTCGAGGACGCGCTGCACGAGCGAGTGGTCGATCAGGTCGAGGCGGTCGAAGCGGTGGCGAACGCGATCCGGCGGTCGCGTGCGGGCCTCAGCGACCCGAACCGGCCGATCGGATCCTTCCTGTTCCTCGGGCCCACGGGCGTCGGCAAGACCGAGCTCGCGCGGGCGCTCGCCGACTACCTGTTCGACGACGAGCGCGCGGTCGTGCGCGTCGACATGAGCGAGTACCAGGAACGACACACGGTCTCGCGGTTGGTCGGCGCGCCGCCCGGCTACGTCGGCTACGAGGAGGGCGGCCAGCTCACCGAGGCCATCCGCCGGCGCCCGTACAGCGTCGTGCTGCTCGACGAGATGGAGAAGGCGCACGGCGACGTGTTCAACATCCTGCTCCAGCTGCTCGACGATGGCCGCCTCACCGATGGCCAGGGCCGCACGGTCGATTTCCGGAACACGATCGTGATCATGACGTCGAACCTGGGCTCGGCCGTGTTCGCCGATCCGTCGCTCGATCGCGAGAAGCAGAAGGACGCCGTGCTCGACGAGGTGCGCGCGTACTTCCGGCCGGAGTTCGTGAACCGGATCGACGAGATCGTCGTGTTCGAGCCGCTCGGCCGCGAGGAGATCGGCGAGATCGTCGAGATCCAGCTCGCGCTGTTGCGCAAACGGCTGGCGGAACGCGATCTGATGCTCGAACTCACCGACGCTGCGCGCGCGTACATCGCCGACAAGGGCTACGAGCCGCAGTTCGGCGCCCGGCCGCTGAAGCGGGTGCTGCAGCGGCAGATCCAGGATCCGCTCGCGCTCGAGCTGCTCGCCGGCCGGATCCACGACGGCTCGACGGTCACCGTCGACCTCGCCGACGGCAACCTTGTCTTCACGAGCTAGCGCCGAGGAACGCCCGCACCTTCGCGGTTGACGCGATGTCACCCTTGCGCTCGGCGATCGCGAGCGCCGTCTTGGCTGCGTCGGTCGCCTCGTCAGCCCGGCCCGCACCGCGGAGGGCGCTGGCGAGTGCGAAGGCGATCGTTCCTCGATACAGCACCCGTCCCTGGTCCACGTTTTCGAACGTCGACCGCAGGACCTCGGCTGCCTCGTCGTAGCGCTCTTGTGCGAGCAGCACTGCACCGGGCCAGAACTGGAACCATGGCTCGTCGACGGCCCCCATCCTTCGCAGGCGCTCCAGGGTCGCCGCCGCCTGATCCGCGTGCCCCTGCGCGACTTGCGCCTCGACGAGCAATCGGAGGTCCGCGATCATCCAATTCCCATCCGGGCCGATGCGCTCGAGGATGTCGATGCCTTCGTGGAGCATGGCTTCGGCGACGGCTGGATCGCCGCCAACGAGCTCCGCCGTACAAGGGCCGATCGTTGCGCTCGCTCCGAGCCACAACGAAAGCCCCAGCTCCCGGAACGTCGCGCGCGCGCGTTCATACACCGCTCGGCCTTCGTCGATCCGGCCGCTCATCGACAGGAGCTGGCCCTCGGCGTTGACGCCGATCGCCGCCGCCATGACGCGATCTCCTGCGGTGCGCGAATGGAACTCCGCCACTCGACGGATCCCCTCGTCCACCGACGGTGGTCCGGTCACGAGCAGGCCGCAGAGCATCTGGATGTTCTCGTTCATGCCCTTCGTGTCTCCGACGCGCAGGGCAAGCGAGAGTGCCCGCTCTGTGGATCCGTTCTCTTCGGCGTACGTCTCGGCCCACATCCCGAGGATGCTCCAGGCTCGCTGCTGCGCGATCTCGTCGCCGGCTTCCTCGGCCTCGGCGATGAGCTCCTTGGCGCGCTCGACCGATCGATCGGCGTCGTCGTTGCGTCCGGACCATGCTTGCGCCTCGAACAGGAAGAGCAGCGCGTCACCGACGACGCCGAGCGCGCCGCGTTCGGTGGCGCGATCGATGGCCTCGTTGAAGACGGTGACGGCTTCGTCGAACCGGCCGATCTCGATCAGGGCGTTCCCGAATNCGGGCAACATCGAGAGACGCTCGGGATCGTCGGCGCGGATCAGGTCAGCCGCCGTCCCGTACAGGGTCGCGGCCGCCGGCATATCACCGCGGGCGGACGCGCGCGCACCAGCCGCGGCGAGCCGGTGACCCGCGCGGGTGCGGAGCGTCGCGATGTGCGCGGGATCGCTTCCGATATCGGTATGGGCGCCGGCGGCCCGTGCCAGGTGGTCGCCGATGAGCTCGTCGTAGCCGGCTGAGCGCTCGCTCGTGATGGCGTCGAGCCGTTCCGCCACGGCCTCGTGAAGCTCCGCGCGCCGCGCCTTGGGCAGCATCTCGTAGGCCGCTTGCATGATCAGAACGTGGCGGAATCGGAAACCGTCGCCCTCGGGTGTTCGCTCCGGGCGAACCAGGTCCTTGCGCACGAGATCCTGCAGCGTCGCGGCGATGGTGAGCGGCTCGCCGTCGGCGAGGTCGGAGAGTGTGTCGACGTCGAACGTCCGGCCGATCACCGACGCGATCCCGAGGAGGGAGCGTGCGTCCGGTGGCAATCGGTCGAGGCGCGCATCCAGAAGCGCCTGCACGGTCGTGGGAAGCGACACCGTGGACAGGTCCGTCGCGATCGACCACGTGCCGCCATCCTGGTGGAGCAGACCTTCATCCATCAGCATCGCGAGGAGCTGCTCCACGAACAGCGGGTTGCCCTCGGCGGCCGCCGCGATGTGTTCCTTCGCGCCGGCGTCGAGGGTCGGATCACGGACGAGGTTCCCGATCAGCCGGTCGACGTCGACCCGGGAGAGTGGGCGCAAGGCGAGGACCGTGGCCTCCGGCCGCGCGCCCCACCCCGTCGCGCGTTCGAAGATGTCGGGACGCGTGGTGCACACCACACAGAGGGGAGCGTCGCGCGTCCAATCGATCAGACGCTCCACCAGTTCGAGCAGCGTGGGCTCTGCCCAGTGGACGTCCTCGATCAACAGGACGACGGCCCCGGTCGAGGCGAGTCCATCGAAGAAGCGACGCACCGACCAGAGCGCCTCGCCTTCCGTCAGCTGGGCGTTCCCGACGCCGAGGATGTCGGAGATGCCGGTGACGATGCGACCGCGATCGGGCGACTGTGGGACGAGCGGCAGCAGCGCGTGGCGCACATCGTCGGCGTCGTCCTCGTCGTGGATGCCGGCCTCCGCGCGGATCGCCTCTGCGATCGGCCAGTACGTGATGCCCTCGCCGTAGGACAGGCACCGGCCGATCAGGACTCGGGCGTCCACGGCGGTCCGGCGTACGAACTCGTCGGCGAGCCTCGTCTTGCCGATACCCGCCTCGCCGGACACCGTGACGAGCCGGCATGCATGCTCGTCGCGGACCTGTGCATAGGCGCGCGCGAGCTCGGCCAGCTCTTCGTCGCGACCGACGATCGGGGAATCCATCCGTCGGGCGACGCCGAGCGTGCCGCGAGCGACGCCGTCCACGCGGAAGGCGTCGGCGAGCGGCTCGGCTTCGACAGCATCTCGGACCGATGCGAATGTCACACGGTCGATGAAGACACCGGCCCCGCGTGCCGCCAGCCGCCGGGCGTCGCGCACGACGTTGCGAGCCATGTCCTCGGGTGCGTCGCCGGTCAAGATGGCACCCGTCGCGACGCCCACACCGATCGCCACGTCGATCGCTCCGGGAGTGCGCGTCGTCGTCCGCGACCTCGAGATCTCGTCGGCTGCGCGTACTGCCCGCAAGGGGTCGTCCTCGTGGACCTGCGGGTGCCCGAAAAGCCCGACGATCTCGGGGCCATCTGCCGCGAGCAGCGACGCGCCGTGGCTCTCGAGCACGGGGGGCAAACGGTCTGCGATCCGCGGAAGCAAGTGCTTCGTCGCTTCGGGATCGGCACCGGATCCATCCGCGTCGCGGACCGCGATGTCGGCCACGACGACGCTCACCATCTTGCGGGTCGGTTCTGCTGCGCCGGCGTCATCATCGCGCGGTGGTCGGTCGGCACGCGTCTGCACTCGTGCGGCCGGAACGTCGAGATCCGGATCGGCGGCGAGGATCCGGCTCGCAAGGTCCGCGAGTTCCGAACCGGGATCCAGCCCGAGCTCGTCGCTCAAGCGAGCNCGAGCCTCGTGGAACGTCTCGAGCGCTTCCGCCTGGCGACCGCTGCGATACAGCGCGAGCATCAGACCGGCGCGGAGCCGATCGCGGTCGGGATGCGCATCGACGAGGGGTCGGAGCTCCGCGACGAGGTCCACGTGTCGGCCGAGCGTAAGCTCCGCGTCGACCCGGTCCTCGATCGTGGCGAGGCGAAGCTCCTCGAGTCGCCCGATCTCTGCTTGGGCGAAGTCGTCGTATCGGAAGTCCGCGAGCGCGGGGCCACGCCAGACGTCGAGCGCCTCGCGAAGGAGTTCCGCCGCCCGAGCCGGGTCGTCGGCCGACAGAGCGCGGCCTCGCTCGCGCAGCGTCTCGAACCGGTGCACATCGAGGGCGCTCTCGGGCGCCTCGAGGGTGTATCCCGGGTTGCGGTGTGCGACGCCGATGCCGCCCACCGATCCGATCGCCTTGCGAAGCTCCGACACGTACACCTGGATGCTGTGCTCCGCCGTCTTCGGTACGTCCAGGCCCCACAGGGCGTCGATCAGATCATCGACCGAGACGACCTGGCCGCGGTGCAGGAGAAGAGCGCTGAGGAGCGCTCGGCGCTTCCGACCCCCGAGCGCGATCCGGCGGTCGCCGTCGACCACCTCGAGCGGTCCGAGGATCCTGAATTCCATGCGGCCTCCCGCGCAACCGTTCGGACGCTAGCACGGTATGGGCGGCCGACATCTCCCTGGCTGGCCATGTTGAGCGTTCCTTGAGCGACGACGAGGGCGCGTTGAGGACACACGCGCACCCTCTGCTCGTGAGGCGCACCGAGCGCCCCGGACGGAAGGGAGCGGACATGGACACCACCACCACGCAGCAGGTGCAGCGGCCCCACGCGACGTCGTCGCGGCGGACCGTGCTCGCAGCGATCCTGGGCGCCGTTCTGATCGGCGGGGCCGCGATCGGGGTTCGGGCCGCAACTGCAGAACCGCAGACCTCGATCCCTGCGGTCGTCAAGGTCTCGGTTCCGAACGGACGCACGCAGCCCGCGACGCTGATCCTCCACAAGTCGTTCCAGCAACCACGCGAGGGGGCACACACGAAGAACTGAACGATCCGCGGCAACGGCACGACGCGAACGAGGTGGGGGCGCGACCCCGCCTCGTTTGTGACGTTCATCACAATCGGTCGAACGATGCGAACTTCTCTCGGGCTCGACCCGTAGAACCGTCAAACGTTCAATCGGATCAAGGGGGGAGACACCAATGGCATCGTTCCCAGGACTGAACCATGTCGCGCTCACCGTGCGTGATCTATCGATCAGCGTTCCGTGGTACGAGGCGTTGTTCGACGCGCAGCCGGTGCTCGACGAAGACACCGAGCCCGGCTTCCACCACACCGTGTATCTGGTCGGCGATGGGCAGTTGTTCGGGCTGCACCAGCACACGACGCCCGCGCCCGAGGGCGACTTCAGCGAGTTCCGGATCGGGGTCGATCACGTCTCGTTCGGTGTCGCGGAGCGCGGCGACCTCGAGAAGTGGGCGAGCCGGTTGGATGAGCTCGGCATCGAGCACGGAGAGATCAAGGACGCGAGC
>C688J18823_10000632_pt1 | contig 20550 bp, 19 predicted proteins | sample HopSoiMetagenom1_FD_18823 | JGI IMG/M metagenome (IMG submission 18823) | reverse complement strand
GGTGACGAGCTGGGCCGTCATCGCTGTGTTCACCGACCAGCCAATCACACGGCGGGAGAAGAGATCGACGACGGCGGCCACATAGAGCCAGCCCTCCGCTGTCCACATAGGTGAAGTCAGTGATCCATTTGCGGTTGGGAGCGGGAGCTTCGAAGCTGCGATCGAGCACGCTGGGAACGACGGCCGCGACCTGCCGCTTACCCTGGTCCGGCGGCAGTCGACGCCGGCGCGGGCGCTCTTTAAGGGCTTGCAGCCGCATCAATCGTTCGATCCGGTGCAGGCCACACCTCACTACTTCGGCGAGCAGTCGTAGCAGACACGCCTAGAGGCGGTAATCGGAAAACGGCGGACACCAGTCCGCAAGCGCTCTGACCAACTTGCCTGGAGAAATGTAAGGTTTTACGATCAGGAAAGTGCCGGGCCGCACTGCTCGGCTAATCTTTTAATTCGTTGAAAAGTGTCTTAGAGCCGCTATCGCGTTCGCGAGATCTTCCTGGAAGAACGGCTTCGCGAGTTTGGGAATATCGCGGCCAAGTCCATCCGGCAGCTCTGCATAACCGGTCGCGATAAGAATGGCTAACCCCGGCCATTCGGCTTTTACTATCTTGGCAAGCTCGGAGCCGGTCATGCCGGGCATGGCCTGGTCGGTGACGAGCAGGTCGATGTCCTTATACTGCCGCAAAAGATTTAGGGCTTCCGCTCCACTGGATACACAATGGACTTTATGACCGAGATCTTCCAGCATCGCGCATGTGTTGAAGGCCACAAGAGGATCATCATCGACGCTGATGATCGTAAGAGCGCGGATCTTCGGCGCGTGTGCCGCAGCGGCGGTCGGAGTAGGAGCGGTGCCTTCTGACGAGGCAACCGGCAGGCAAAGCTCTGCGGTGGTGCCCTTGCCGGGCGAGCTTTTAAGTAACAGCTTGCCGCGGGACTGTTCCGCCATCCCGTGGACCATCGGCAGTCCCAGCCCCGTGCCCTTGCCGACGCCCTTCGTCGTGTAGAAGGGTTCGATGGCATGGAGCAGTGTCTTTTCATCCATGCCCGTGCCGGTATCTGTGACAGCAAGGCACAAATACCGGCCGGGGTTCAGAGCCTGATCGTTCTCAACCGTCCGCTCGTGCGCGGCGATGGTGATCGAGCCACCCCTGGGCATCGCGTCCCGTGCGTTCATCGCAAGATTGAGGAGCGCAAGCTCCAGCTGGTTGGCGTCGGCGTTAATCATCGGCAGATTGAGCGGAAATCGGGTCTCGATCTGCACGGACGAGCCGAGCGAGCTTTGCAGCAAATTCGTCATGTCGCGGACCAGTAAGGCGACGTCGACGGCTTTCAGGTTTAATTCCTGCCTGCGGGCGAAGGCAAGCATGCGCTGCGTAAGTGCCGCGCCGCGCTGCGCGCCCTGCAGGGCATTATCTAGAAGCATACTGAGCTGCGGGTCGGCCGGCAGGCGCCGTCGCTGCCCTGGATCGCCATGAGAAGATTGTTGAAGTCATGCGCGACGCCGCCGGTGAGGTGGCCGATCGCTTCCAGCTTCTGCGACTGGATAAGAGCTTCCCGCGTGCGCTCCAGCTGTTCTTCCGGCTTCTTGCGTTCGGTAATGTCGCGCGTGATCTTGGCAAAGCCGACAAGCCCGCCGTCGGTGTCGTGGATCGCGTCGATGACGACGCTTGCAAAAAATTGAGAGCCGTCCTTCCGGACTCGTAAGCCTTCCTTCTCGAACCGTCCTGCAACCCGGGCCGTTTCGAGTGCGATTTCCGGCAGTCCGGCCTCGCGGTCTTCGGTCGTGTAAAAGGTCGAAAAATGGTGGCCGATGATCTCTTCCGGTTTGTAGCCCTTGATCCGCTCCGCCCCCGAATTCCAGCTGGAGACATTGCCTTGCGGGGTGAGGAGGTAGATCGCGTAGTCGGTGACGCCTTGCACCAGCAGCTGAAACTGTTCCTGGCTCTTGCGCAGCTCGGCCTCGGCCGCCCGGCGCTCCGTCAGGTCGCGCGTGACCTTGGCATAGCCCAGCAGCCTGCCATTGCTGTCGCGGATGGGATCGATGATGACATATGCCCAGAAGCGGCTGCCGTCCTTACGGACGCGCCAGCCTTCCGCCTCGAACTTGCCCTCGCGCTCCGCTGTCTCAAGCGCCTTTTCGGCAAGCGAGTGGCCCGGTCCTCGTCGGTGTAGAATCGGGAGAAATGCTCTCCGATGATCTCGGATTCTTCGTAGCCTTTGAAGCGCCGTGCGCCGGGATTCCAGCTGCTCACTATGCCTTCGGTGTTCAGCATATAAATGGCATAGTCGGTCACCGCCTCCACGAGCATGCGGTAACGGCCCTCGGCCGAGTACGCGGCTTCAAATCTTTCCTGACGCTCCAAATCAATCCCGGCCTAATGAGTGAAAACGCGCGTTAACAATGCCATACGCGGGTATGGGTATAAAGTTCCCTTTCCATGCCATCGAAAAGCGGCCGGCGTCCGGCCGCCAATCCTGCACCGCAACTCTTGCGCGGTTACGCTCAGCAATCGGTACCGGCTTTGCCTTTGGTCCCCTGGGCTTCCTGCGAGGCTGTGGGCTGGCCCCGCATCTGCCGCTGCGCATCCTCGGACGACGTCGCCGTCTCCCCCGCAGCCTTGCTCATCGCGCCCGTCGGCGGATGCTGTTCGCTGCGGCCTGGGGCAATGCCCGTGGTGGCGGTCTGGGCGCTGGCGCCGGGAGCGGGGCCGGAGCCCGCGTCCTTATACGCGGTGTTGCACGGCCCGGCGTGTGCGGCGCCGGTGCTGATGAGGAGTATTGCCGCGCAGCTTATCAGCAAGAAATGCCTTGTCGTCATGGCCGGAGCTCCTGTTGGAATGGGAGGAAACTCCGGCGCCGGATCATCGGTTCCTATTGCTCACTTTGGCGGCTGCAGGCGGGGTGAGCTAATCCAGTCCATGAAACTCGCCGCGTAGGAACTGCCCTCCGCGCCGGGAATTGTGCCAGTTATATTACAAGGCACGGCAAGGAGCGGCTCATGTTAAGCGGGTTCATATTCGACGTGGAAGGAACGCTTGTCGACAGCGTCCCGCAAAACCTGCGTAGCCTTCAGGACGCCCTCGAACGGTTCGGGCATCGCGTGCCGTATCAGACGCTTCATCTTTATTCCGGCCTCGACGGCGACCAGACACTGCAGCTCGTAGTGCCTGATGCGGCGGAGCCGGAACGAAAAGAAATACTGGAGGTGCAGGGCACGATCTATGAGAAGTCGTATCTTGATAGCGTTCGGCCCTTCGACGGTGTTCGCGGCGTGTTTCGCGCGCTGACCGAACGCGGCGGCCGGATTGCGCTGGCGACGGATTGCAAGGGACTTGCCTTCAAACGTTATCTTGCGCTTCTGGACGTCAACGAGCTCATAACGGGGACTGCCTGCGGCGACGATGTTGAGCACGGCAAGCCAGATCCCCGTCTTGTGGGTCACGCTCTCGGCAAACTGAAAATTCCCGCGCCGGAAGCCGTCATGATTGGCGACACGCCCTACGATGCCGAGGCCGGGCTAGAGGCCGGAACAAAGGCTGCGGGCCTGCTTACCGGCGGTTTCAAGGAGGAGATTCTCTTGCAGGCCGGCTGCTTTGCCGCGGCTGACAGTCTGCAGCGACTTTTGCGCTGCCTCGAAAGCGGCGAGCGCGTGACGCAGAGACAGACCATCATGGACAACCTGATCGAATTCCCGTCCAAGCGGATGGCGAGCTAAAAACGCCATAGGGACGGGACTGCGTTCGCGGGTCGCTTAGTTCGTTGGTGTTTGCATGCTCGTCGGGCGCGAGCAGATACACCAGCGGAAGAGGAACAGACGAGCGTCGAACGCGATTACCTTCGCGGAGATGCTGATGAGTAGAATAAAAGGCGGCAGTGGAAAAGGCTCCTCTCTTGGCGCCTGGGATATCGCGGCGACGCTCGGACTCGTGGCAGTTGCCTTTATAGTAGAGCGCACGGCCCCCGCGGATAACGCAAAACCGGCCCTTCCGCCGAAGGAGGGCCGCCACGCCTCAACCGCCGGCCTCGCTAACGAAGTCGGGAACCGCGGGCGCGACGCGGCGTCACCTTCAGATATCCCGGCGAAGGGATGGAAAGACATTCTTTGGCGCGTATACGGCAATGTAAGCGACCACCGCATTCTCGCCCTGGCCGCAGGCATGACCTACTACAGCATCCTTGCGATTTTTCCCGCGCTCGCGGCTCTTGTCGCCATCTATGGGCTGTTTACCGACCCCGCCAGCATCGCAAAGCATCTTGACGAAGTATCGGGCTTCGTACCCGGCGGCGCGGCAGAAGTTGCGCGGGAGCAGCTGACGCGCGTGGCATCGAAGGGAGGCAGCACGCTCGGCTTCACCTTCGCGATAGGTCTCATTATTTCGCTATGGAGCGCCAACGCTGCAATGAAGGCGCTCTTCGACACGCTCAACATTGTGTACGGGGAGCAGGAAAAGCGCGGCTTACTCAAACTTAACGCGATGTCACTGGGATTCACCCTCGCGGGGATCGCATTTATCCTATCCGCGCTGGCCGCGGTCGTCGTCATTCCCATCATCCTGGAATATCTCGGACTCTCGAATGCCGCCGATCTCCTGATTCGGATCGCGCGCTGGCCGGCAATGTTTCTTGCGCTCGCGANACNTTGCTGCGGCCTGCGTAAGACCCCTTCTATCATTAAACGGCTTCCGCTCCCGCGGAAGGCGAAGCGGCCCGTGCCGGTAAGCCAAGGGTTCGCCCTTGAAGCATGCGCGCCCCGGCGCAGATGGCATCTGAAGAGACCCTGCTTCGGGGCGGTTTCAGTGAAGAAGGGAAATAACGGGCCCGGTCCGAAAGTGCAGAGGCTGTTCGAGCTCTATGTAAGCCCAGCCGCTATCATGGAAACGATCGTCTTCTTCACCTGCGCCTATTCGCCCGCAGACACGGTGTCGACGGCGGTGGGCTCAAGGAGGAGGGGGATGATATCGAGGTGGTAGAGAACACGTTGGAGGAAGCTGCAGCGATGATCGCAAACGGCGAAATCGTCGACGCAAAGACTGTGATTCTCACTCAATATTTGAGCACTCGCGAGCAGGGGGCGCGGAGCCGCTAAACCCGGGCAACCACCCTGGCGACACCGTGTCCGGCTGGCCTTCGTCCGCTAAAGGAATGGCTTTCCTCCGGTGACCGCGATGGTCAGCGGCGCCGACAGCGATGAGCGCGAGGATATTCCGGTCCCCATCGCAATCCGAATGACAGTTAGGTTGATGCCGGCGGATCTTGGGAACATTCGGCGCCGCCGACGTTGACCCAAGACTTAAGCAAGCGACGGAATCCCTGAAATGCAGAAACTTGGCACATTCGAGCTTTCTAGGCGGAACATGTTGATGGGAACCGCCGCCACGGTGGCCCTCGGGATCAATTCGTCGACTTCCGTGGCGCAGACCAGTCCGCCTGTCGCACCGGCCATCGCCGACAGCCCTGCGAAGAGCCGGGTCTCGTTCACCGTCAACGGCTCGCCACGGGACCTGGAACTCGATACCCGCACCACGCTCCTCGATGCGCTGCGCGAGCACCTGCACCTGACGGGGTCGAAGAAGGGCTGCGACCACGGCCAATGCGGCGCTTGCACGGTGATCGTCGACGGACGGCGGATCAATTCCTGCCTGACACTGGCGATCATGCACGACGGCGACAGCGTCACGACGATCGAGGGCCTCGGCACACCCGACAACCTGCATCCGATGCAGGCGGCGTTCGTAAAGCACGACGGTTATCAGTGCGGGTACTGCACGCCTGGCCAGATCTGCTCCGCCGTGGCCGTCCTCGAAGAGATCAAGGCGGGTATCCCGAGCCACGTCACCGCGGATCTGAACGCGCCGGCGCAATTCACAAATACCGAACTGCGCGAACGCATGAGCGGCAACATCTGTCGCTGCGGGGCCTACTCCAACATCGCCGAGGCGATCACCGAGGTTGCCGGGAGGAAGTCATGAAGTCATTCACCTACGAACGCGCCAAATCCGCCGCCGAGGCCGCAGCGGGCGTTGCGCGAGTCTCAAACGCCAAGTTTATCGCGGGCGGTACCAACTTGCTCGATCTGATGAAGCTTGAAATCGAGAAGCCGGCCCACCTCGTCGACGTTAATCGTCTGGCGCTCGACAAGATCGAAGCCTCGTCGGATGGCGGACTGCGTATCGGAGCGCTGGTCCGAAACACCGATCTCGCCGCCGATCAGCGGGTAAAGCGGGAATACGGCGTGCTATCGCGGGCCTTGCTCGCCGGCGCCTCGGGCCAGTTGCGCAACAAGGCGACCACTGCCGGCAACCTTCTGCAGCGAACCCGCTGCCCATATTTCTACGACACCAACATGCCGTGCAACAAGCGCCAGCCGGGTAGCGGCTGTTCAGCGATCGGCGGCTTCAGCCGTCAGCACGCCATCGTGGGCGCAAGCGACGCATGCATCGCGACCCATCCGAGCGACATGGCGGTCGCCATGCGTACCCTCGATGCGAAAGTAGAGACCATACGTCCCGACGGATCGGCGCGTTCGATTCCGATCGCGGACTTGCACCGCTTGCCCGGCGACACGCCGCACATCGAGACGGCGCTTGTCCCCGGCGAGTTCATCACGGCGGTCTCGTTGCCGAAGCCTGTCGGCGGAACGCAGATCTACCGCAAGGTCCGGGATCGTGCGTCATACGCCTTCGCGCTGGTTTCGATCGCAGCCATCGTGCAGCGCGACGGGACAGGATCCGTCGCGCTCGGCGGCATCGCCCACAAGCCGTGGCGTGTGGAGGCTGCGGAGCGCGAACTGCCGCGCGGCGCCAGGGCGGTGACGTCCCAGCTTCTAGCAGGTGCCAAACCGACCGATCAGAACGCGTTCAAGGTCTCACTCGTGGAGCGCACGCTCGCCTCGGTGCTGGCGGAAGCGAAAGGCTAGATCCCATGAAGTTCGAAACACCCGCGACCACCAATCCGATCGACCAGTTGAAGATCGTCGGCAAGCCCGTGGATCGCATCGACGGTCGGCTGAAGACCACCGGCACCGCGCCCTATGCCTATGAACGGCACGACGCCGTGGCGAAACCCGCCTACGGTTACGTGGTCGGCTCGGCGATTGCGAAGGGCCGCATCGCTTCCTTCGATCTCGATCGGGCCAAAGCGGCGCCCGGCGTCCTCGCCATCGTCACCGCGGAAAATGCCGGCAAACTCGACAAGGGCAATCTCAACACTGCCAGACTGCTGGGAGGCCCCGAGATCCAGCATTATCACCAGGCCGTCGCCGTCGTCGTCGCGGAGAACTTCGAGCAGGCCCGCGACGCCGCCCAGCTCGTCCGTGTCGACTACGTACGAACCGACGGTGCATTCGACCTGTCGGCTCTGCTGGACGCAGCAAAGCCGCAGAAGATCACGGGCGGGCCGGGCGATAGCGCGGTCGGCGACTTCGCCGGCGCATTCTCGTCGGCGCCCGTCCGGCTCGACGCCACCTACACCACGCCCGACGAGGCGCACGCAATGATGGAGCCGCATGCCTCGATGGCTGCCTGGGAAGGCGACAAGCTCACGCTCTGGACGTCCAACCAGATGATCGCCTGGAATACGGCCGACATCGCCAAGACGCTCGGAATGCCGAAGGAAAACGTGCGCCTGATCTCGCCGTTCATCGGCGGAGGATTCGGAGGCAAGTTGTTTCCGCGTGCCGACGCATTGCTTGCGGCGCTCGGGGCCCGCGCTGCTGGCCGCCCCGTCAAGGTGGCCCTGCAGCGCCCCCTGATGTTCAACAATACCACCCACCGCCCGGCGACGATTCAAAGAATCCGGATCGGGACCACGAAGGAAGGCAAGATTACGGCGATCGGCCATGAAAGCTGGTCGGGCGATCTGCCGGGCGGCAAGGCCGACGGCGCGGTCGCCCCGACGCGCATGCTCTATGCGGGCGCCAATCGCATGACCGCGACGAAGCTCGCCGTGCTTGACCTGGCCGAGGGCAATGCAATGCGGGCACCCGGCGAGGCGACGGGCATGATGGCCTTCGAAATCGCAATGGACGAAATGGCGGAGAAGCTCGGCATCGACCCGATTGAGTTTCGGATCCTCAACGATACCCAGAGCGTGCCGGACCGATCCAGCCCAGCCTCGTCGCAGGACCCTCAGGCTCATACGAGCGCTCAGAGTGACAAGCAGCCGGATCTTCCGTTCTCGCAGCGGCAGCTTGTGGAGTGCTTCCGGCTCGGTGCCGAGCGCTTCGGCTGGGCCAAACGCAACGCTCAGCCCGGTCAGGCGCGTGACGGCCGCTGGCTGGTCGGAATCGGCACGGCGGCCGCTTTCCGCAACAATCAGTTGACGAAGTCTGCCGCGCGGGTCCGCCTTGAAAAAGACGGCTCCGTGACCGTCGAGACCGACATGACGGACATCGGCACCGGCACCTACACCATCATCGCACAGACCGCCGCGGAAATGATGGGCGTGCCGATCGAGCGGGTGGCGGTGCACCTGGGCGACTCGACGTTTCCGGTCTCCGCCGGCTCCGGAGGGCAGTGGGGCGCCAACAACTCGACCGCCGGTGTCTACTCCGCGTGCTTAAAACTGCGGGAGATGATCGCGCAGAAGCTCGGCTTCAATTCCGCAGAAGCTCAATTCGTCGACGGCGACGTTCGCGCCGGCAATCGAGGAGTGCCGCTATCGGATGCCGCCCGCGACGGCAGCTTGAGCGCGGAGGACGGCATCGAGTACGGCGACCTGCACAAGAAGTATCAGCAGTCGACGTTCGGCGCGCACTTCGTCGAAGTAGGCGTCGATGCTGCGACCGCCGAAGTCCGCGTGCGCCGTATGCTTGCGGTGTGCGCTGCCGGTCGGATATTGAATCCGAAGACGGCGCGCAGTCAGGTGATCGGAGCCATGACGATGGGCGTGGGTGCCGCCCTGATGGAGGACCTAATTGTCGACAAGCGGATTGGCTTCTACGTCAACCACGATCTGGCCGGCTATGAAGTGCCGGTCCACGCCGACATTCCGCACCAGGACATGATCTTCCTCGAAGAGACTGATCCGATGTCCTCGCCGATGAAGGCCAAGGGCGTCGCGGAGTTGGGCATCTGCGGAGTGGCGGCGGCCGTCGCCAACGCGATCTACAACGCCACGGGCGTACGCGTGCGTGATTATCCCATCACGCTCGACAAGCTGATCGACAAGTTGCCGGCCGTGGGATGAGCGGTGATTCACCGGCGTCCTGGACTTTCCCCTCCTGGGTCCGCGATCTCGCGGACAGATTTTGGCGGGCGCGGGCAGCGTCGTTGCCGCGACGGTGGGATTCCTTCGTTGCCAGTTGGAATGGCGGTAATCCTCATTCGCAGTAGGTCTTTCCGCCGAACGAGAAACATTTTGCACCGTTACTAGGTGCGACCGGCGGCGCACGAGGTGCCGCGGGCGCTGCCTGAATGGCGGACTTCGGCTTGGTCGAGGGCTCCGTCCGCTTCTCGCGCTTGCCGCCGAATTGAGGAAATAATTTGCGCCGCAGGTCTTTGGAACTCATCGATCCCCTGAACCTTCTGGCTCTCTTCGCAGAACAGCGGGCAGACGCGCTCTCTTTTGCCGCGAACAAAATCAAGCGGATCCAGGCTCGCGACTTTGATATCGAACTTTGTTTTTGCGTTCTTGTTGAAGAAGTCCAGAGCCTTTCTGGAAGCCTCATCCCATGCGCAGCCCACGCGCCTGAGGTGTGCTTGCAGCAGACGAGCAATGTCGGCTTGGTCCATCTGCGGCACGGGAGTGGCTACCGGAGGTAGTGTCTGGGGTTGCTCAGAAAGGAAACCTAAGTGCAACGCGGCATCTAATTGCCGAAAAAGCCGAAGCCGCCACTCTGTCGGTGTTCATCGCCACCAAATGCCACAATGGGCGCAGCCTGACGGTCGCCGTATTCTAACTGTCGTTCGCGTTTAGCTCTTTCTGCCTGCAACTTTGCTTTGCGTTCGGCATACCGCTTGCGACGCTGCCGCTGTTCCGCTTCGGCTTTCCTGGAATCTACCTTGTCGATCTGCTTTTCGACAGCCGGCTGGGTTTCTTTCCCCGGCTGTATCTGCGGGGGCGGTTGCGGCGGCGTGGCGTCGATCTGTTGCGGCTGCGGCTGCCGCGGCTGCGCTGCTTCTGCGGAGGCTGGCAGGATTACTCGGGCCGGCGATGGCGGTTCAGCAGAAACGCGGCTCTGATACCCAGTTGGTTCCTTTAGCGCCGATTTGGCCATCATGAGCCCGCCGCCAAAGCCTGCGCCAAGGATGATGAAAGTGCTTCCCACTCCTGCGAAGAAAATTCCCGCGTTCGATGCCATGGCAACGTCTCCAGTGATAGACTCGAACGCAGGAATCTCCAGATATGTTCCGGTCCGGGAAAAACTGGTAACAGGCTCTTCTTCCGCGCTACTTGACGAAGAGCGCACGAGGTCGGACTCATGGGGAATGTCGAGGGAGGCTAAGGGGCGCCGATAGAGATCGCTACGAAGCCGGAAGGCGATCGGGCGTAGAACCTTGAGGCAAGATGGGCCTGATGTCGGCAGGAGCTGCGCCGGCCCTCGGTTGGACCAGGGCCTCGTAATGGCGGAGATACTCCTGTGCCATCCGCCGTGCGGTAAATCTCTTCTCGAAATGCCGGCGCACGTGGAGGCGGTCGAGCTCGGAAAGCCCTCGGATCGCTTCAACAGCTTCCGGTTCACCCGACACCACAAAGCCGGTTATGCCGTCGTCGAGGACCTCCGGCACGGAGCCGGACTTGAAGGCAATCACGGGCGTGCCGCAGGCCATGGCCTCGATCATCACGAGACCGAACGGTTCTGGCCAATCGATGGGAAACAGTAAAGCAGCAGCCCCTGCCAGAAACTGCCGTTTCGCTTCATCAGCGACCTCGCCAATGAGCTGGACCTGATCCCCATCGATCTGTGGATCAAGCTTCTCCTTGAAATATTTTCTTTCGCCCCGCGGCACCTTTGCAGCGATACGAAGCGGCATTTTGGCAGCATGGGCAATCCGAATGGCGGCTTCTGGTCCTTTCTCCACCGTCAAGCGGCCCAGGAACGCGAGGTAGGAGCCGGGCTCGAAGGACGGGCGAAACAGGTCGCTCGGCAAGCCGTGGTAAATCGTGCCCAGCCAGTTAGCCTCCCTCAGGGGAGCTCGCTGATTATCCGATATAGAAACGAACGGCGCGTCGGGGAAACGGCGGACCACATCAGGGAAGCCCGGCAAATCCATGCGCCCATGGCAGGTGGTCAAAAAGGGCACACCAAGCCGGCTCAGGAGCGGCAGATGCAGCCAATCGATATGCATGTGGATGACATCAAACTCGCTCGCATGTCGGGCAACTGCCTCCAACAGCGCTGCCTGGGCCACCATCGGGTCCGTCCTTGGGCGGCCGAGGCGAAGGGCCTGAGGCCAAACGGCATGGAGTTTGGCGGTGGTCTTCGAATCCCCACTGGCGAAGAGCGTTACCTCATGCCCCATGCTTACCAGCTCATCGACCAGCCACGCCACGACCCGCTCGGTGCCGCCATAGAGCTTGGGAGGGACACTTTCAGCCAGAGGCGCTACTTGGGCAATTCGCATTGGCTTTCCACCATCACATCTCAAGGGCTCTCGAACCCACGGGTCAGACCATTGGCCGTTCATATTTGGCCAGCAGGTCGAGCCAATCCTCCAACAGCCGGCTCATCAGAAAGTTCTGCCGCACACTTTCTTTCGCCCGCGAGCCGATCTGCTTCCGTAGTCCGCGATCCCTCAGGAGCTGGACCATTCTTGCCGCCGCCTCATCAGGCGAACTCACAAGAAACCCGTTCCATTCATCCTTGATCTGATGCCGGATGCCTCCCACGTCGCCGCCGATGACGGCCGCGCCTTTCCACATCGCCTCGGTGACCGTGAGACCGAAGCCTTCGCGGGTCGATTTTTGCAGGACAACAGCGGCAGATCGCTGCAGCGCGTTCACCAAGGTCGGATCATCGACCGCAAGAACAATGATGTTTTCATCGGCAACGCTCTTGATCGTCTCGAGGATCTTGCCGCCCTCCGGATCGTCGGAGGCGTTGTTACCGACCAGGACGAGCCTGCAGTCGACCTGCTGTCTCGCCTTGCAGCGTGTTAAAATGCCAGTCCGTTTCGATGCCTGCTGCATTCATCATCATAGTTAGCGGCGTCAGCAGTTCGGTGACGCCACCGCCATAGAACGTCGAACTGATGTGGGACGCGCATTGTGCGCACCCGATCGGCCTTCGCCGCTATCCGCTCGATCGTGGCCGCAGCGACTAACGTCTCGTACTGTTCGAGCGTATGAAGTCTGAGGGTAGACCGTTGAACGGCGGAGCTCAGCATGGACATCGAAGGTCGCCCTGATTCTAGATAGCGGCAGCGCGGCCTCATTGGAGGGCCTACAACGCTCCGAAAATTGTCATCAGCGACCTGACGGGCGCTTTTTTCCGCTTTTTCCCATTTCCATTAAGTCCGAACGCGCTCGGAAGTTGCTCCACCCGTAGCGCCCCGGAGAGAATTGGACTGGATGAACGCCTGTTCAGCTGGGCGGGGACTCGTTCGCGCTGCCAGATGCGTCAGGAACCTTGCCGGCGGATCGAAAAGCTTTCGGCCGGGAACAAGTAGCAATGGTTACAGTTTCTTTGACTGTCGCATTCGATGAAAAAATTGATTTTGGTGGCTGCAGCCGTCGCTTTGCTGTCGACCGGCGCGATCGCGCAGACCACGGTTACCACGGGCGCTTCGCGTGCCACGTTCAGATCGAGCCGGAGGCTCGTACCAGAATAAAGTCCTATGTGACCGAACGCAAGGTTCGTCCAGTCACCGTTGAGGAGCGCATTGCAGTCGGCGCGACCGTACCGAGCGATGTCGAACAGGTGGCGGTTCCGTCCGATTGGGACTGTCGCTTACGAAGTATCGATATGTCTATTCCAGCGATCGCGTTCTCTTGGTGGATCCCGGCAGCCGCGCCGTGGTGCAGGAAATCGACTGACGCAATAGCGCAGCCTGCTTGAGCAGGCAGCCACTCGCGCTCCTGGGCTCGGCGCACGCGGTTGCGCCGAGCCTTTCGTGGTGTCTCTCATTTCGACTGGTGACTGCGTAACACTGGAACAGTCGTTGTTCTTGCCGAACGGAGCCCGCAGAGCTGCGTCGATGAGGCGGCAGTTCCGCATCACGATGCAAACATCAACTATCGCGTGACGGACGGAACGATCGCATCGCCACCCGGTTTGCCCGGATGGAATTTCGCATTCGAAGCGCCAATCTATCCGGCGCTTCATTATCTTCGATTGAAGAGCAAGCGAGCAACCTAGGAGGAGGAGTGGATGATGAACAGAATGAAGAACAGGTTTCTGATTACGACGGCGGCGCTGCTGGCCGGCGTGAGCCTTGCGTCCGCGCAAAATTCGGGCGGCGGCGTTGCAGGCGAAAAGGGAATGTCCACCGGTCAATCCGGAGGTGGCATGTCGCAAAGCGCCCCTTCTCGCAGTGAAAGCATAACGCAGGGCCGCGGTACGGAGTCCCGGGAAGGTGGCCGGGCCGAAGGTCCCGCTGCACGCGAGAGCGAGTCCGGCCGCGCGCAACGCGACGAACCCTCCATGCGCGACCGCGGTCGCGCCGAGGGCCCGCGCGACGGCGGCAAGGGTCAGACGATGGGTCAGGGGCGATCCGATCGCGACGACGCGCGGCACTCGCAGGAGTCCAGCAAAGAGCAGCGCGACACCAGCAAGGATCGGGCACAGCAGCCGGGTCAGAAGGATCAGACCGTAGGTCAAGGAAGGTCCGACCGGGACGATGCGCGGCGATCGGAGGATCGAACCCGCGACAAGGGTAAGGCCGATAGCCAGCAGGCACAGCAGCCATCACGCCAGAACCAGACCGGTTCGGGCATGCAGGGCCAGAACGCTCAGGAACGGAACCCGGGCAGCGGTCAGAATGTGACGCAGGGCCAGGCCAACGCGCCTGCTCAGAGCCAAACAGCGCCTGCCCAAGGCCAGGCCGCTGCGCCTGTGCAGGGCCAGACCACGGCCGCCAGCCAGACGCAGACCCGCACCAACCTGACCGCGCAGCAGCAGACAACGCTGCAGCAGTCGGTGCTTGGCGCGAGGAGTGCCCCGCGCGTCAACGCGAACTCCATCAACTTCCAAGTCCATGCCGGCGTGGCGGTGCCTTCGGGCATCTCGGTCGTATCGGCGTCGACCTATCCGGCGCTGATCGATACGTTCCCCGCCTACCGCGACCACAGCTTCTTCGTCGTGGACGATGAAGTCGTGTTCGTCGACCGGGACCGGCGCGTCGTCGATGTAGTCCCGGCCGGGCCGCGGACACGTTTCAGCGGCGGCGGCCATGGCGGCGGCGGCAGTGTCGCCGCGATCGATCTCCCGCCCGATGACATTCGCATCGTGCAACGCGTGTTGATCGAGCGCGGTCTTCTGCGCGGTGAGGCCGACGGTGTCCTGAGTCCGCAGACCCGCGAGGCCATTACCGTGTATCAACGGCAGCAGGGCATCCAGGTGACCGGCATCATCGACGCTTCCACGGTCTCGTCGCTTGGCGTGTCCGGCCGGCTGAGCCAGCAGGCGAACCAGAGCATCGGCCAGTCGCAGTCTTCGACCACGGGAGCCCAGACCTCAACGACAGGCCAGGGGCAGGCCGGCACTGGACAGGCCCAGACGGGCCAGCAGCAGCCGACCCAGCAGAACGCGGGCGGCCAGGCACCCAACCCGAACCAAGGCCAGGCGGCCAACTCACCCGTGCAGCAGAACCAACCGACGACGACGGGCCAGAGCACGGCTCCAAATCAGTCGAACACGACGGGACAGGCCGCCCCGCAGACGCAGAGCGGAAATCAACCGACCGCGAGCCCGAACACGTCGTCCGGTCAAAGGCAGGGGACCGGTTCGCCATCGAGCCAACCGGCAAAGAGCAGCACGCCCAGCAGATAGATCGATCGGGAGCCCCGCATTGGCGGGGCTCCCACCTCTCCAGCTCCGTGATGCGAGAACGACTTTTGGTCGATCCCAGTCGTCGAGTCGCGCCCGCGGCGCGCTTGTTTGTGTATTGGGCGAAGTCGCCGCATTTACAATATTCGGTCGCTTTTTGATTTCCGGAGGAACGGACTATCCCCGCCTCTGTTAACGCGCGACGATCGGGACAAATAGGTAACTAGTTCCCGAAGCACCAGAGGATGCGCTCTGAGGCAACCCCAACCCGGAGCGCCCTATGGCAATGAAGATCGATCAGGCTTCCGCGCGCAAGTACACACGACATCCCATAATCTTGCGTTCATCCGCGTTCGTAATTGCAACGGTGCTTTCGCTGACGATGATCACGGCGGTTATTCCGCCGATTATTGCCGACGAATCCGACCGCGCCGTCATCAACGCTCCCGTGACGCTGTTGACCTCCCCGATCGATGGCGAGATCGAGACGCTCTCGGCGCAGCTCGATCACGCCGTGGAGGAGGGGAACTCGTTGGCGCGGATATCCAATGCCAAGCTGGATCGCAGCACCCTCATCTCTCTCGAGGAGAAGGCCTCCGATGCGCGCGAGAAACTGCAAGCCACGCAAGCCAAGGGCAATTCGGATCGCGCCTATATCGCCGCGATCGATGCCGTGATTGCCGGTCAAACCGCGCAGCTCAAATCCCAATTCCGCTCGCAAATCGTCGAACTGCGGGCGATGGTTGCTGCATCGGAATCGGCCGGCGGCGCAAAGAAGGCGTTGGTCGAACGGCAGACCGGCTTGGTCCAGCGCAACACTGCAAGCATGGACATGCTCAAGCCCACCATTCAGGAGTACGGGGCAACGCAGCACAAGGCCGAGGCGGAACGGGCGAAGTTGAATCAGAAGATCGAGCAGCTCGGCGCTTTGGATAAAGACGTCTATGTCGGCGACGACCTCGTTCCCCTCGGTGCGCTGGTGCAAAAACGGCGTGACATCGATCTCGATGCCCAGCGCATGGCGATCGAGGAGATGGAACTGTCCGCCGTTCTTCAGGAGAAGCAGCGACTGATCGATACCGAGCGCAGGCGTCTGGATCGCCTCGCCGAGGCCGAGGTGCGAGTGCCTTCCGGTGGAAAAATAGTCAATGTGAGCGCCGCGCAAGGCCGCCACGTCAATGCGGGCGATTCGATCGCCTCGCTGGTCGCATGCGACCGACGCTTCGTGGTTGCCATCTTTTCGTATCGGCAAGCCCAGAGCATGGCCGTTGGTACCCCAGTCCGCATCGACGGCGCGCCGTTTGGATCGGGCGTGGTGACGGAAATATTGCCGAAGACGAGCGACAAGGGCGACGAGCGCTTCGCCGTACCGTTTCCGCAGACCGAGCGCCGCGAATTGTACGCCATCATTGCGCCGGCTGAGCCGAGCGCCGGAGCCGGCGCGCGGACCGCTGCCGAACGCCCACGTTCCAGTTGCACGGTAGGCCAATGGGTCACGGTCACCAAAAACAACGCCATCGTGCCTTCGATGTCGGTCACGTGGAGCAGGCTTGAGAAGCTGGTGGCGTCCTGGAGCGATCAAAAAGCCGCCGCTCAACCGGCCCAAATCGCCGGACAGCGACACGAATCAGTCCCGGCCACGCTGCCTGCGGCGTTTGGCTCCGGGCAGAAGCCGGAAGCGCCAGCCGATATGGATTCGCGAGCGGACCCGGTCGCCCCGCGATGAGATCGGCCTTTGTCACCATGCTGGCCGGCGCCATGATCGCCAGCTTTCCGGCAAATGCCGCTGTAATTTCTCAGCCTGGGTCGTCTTGCGCTGCCCTCGTCAATGCCTTCGCATCCCAACCGCATGACAGGAGCGTATTTCTTCGCAGCTATCAGCCGGCGGACGACGAGACGCAGCTGCCCGCCCCGCTGGCGTCCAGCGCCTTCACTTACGATAACGCGCTCGCCGTCATTGCCCTGGTCGCCTGCGGCCAGCCGAAATACGCGACGCTGATTGGTAACGCACTCAGCTTCGCCGTGCGCAACGATCGCAGCTTTGGCGACGGCAGGATCCGAAATGCCTACCGCGCCGGTGCGGTGGCGGAGCAAGCTCCGGCATTGCCGGGTTGGTGGGATGGCAAGCAGAACATCTGGGCTGAAGATGCGGCCCAGGACGGTACCTCCATCGGCAATGTCGCTTGGGCCGCGCTGGCGTTGCTCACGCTGCATCAGGCCAACGGCAATGCAGGGCTATTGGACGATGCACGGCGGCTGATCGACTGGGCGATCGAGAATACCGCCACGGGCGAAGGCTTTCACGGCGGCTTTCATGGTTACGATCCGCAGCAGGTGAAACTCGGCTGGATTTCGACCGAGCACAATGTCGACGTCTACGCGGCGGCGACGTGGCTGGCGCGCCTCACCGGCGAGCGCAAATACCGGGATGCCGCGGCGCAGGCAAATTGGTTTATCGAGCGTGCTTTCGACCAAGACCATTTCCTGCTCGGCACCAAACCGGACGGGAGTCTTGCCGATAGCGCCATGCTCGCACTCGACGTTCAGCTCTGGCCCTGGATGGCACTGGCCGATGCACCGGTTGCTTGGCGTTCGGCACTCCATTTCGCCGAGAGGCACCTGGCCGTAGACGGCGGCTTTGACTTCAACGGTGACCGCGACGGCATTTGGGTCGAAGGCACGGCTCAAGCCGCCCTAGCGTATCTGATTGCCGGCGATTCGGCGCGCAGTGCAAACCTGCTGAAGTCCCTTCGATCCGACCGCGCGCCCTCCGGCTTGCTGTATGCGGCTCGATCGCCGCGCCTATCGACAGGCTTATCAATCGACCCGACGAAGACCGAGGCCGATTTCTTCTACTTCCGACGCCCTCATCTGGGCGCGACCGCGTGGGAGGCCCTGGCGGCCGCGCGGTGGAATCCCTTCACGGGCAGAAAGATCGAGTGATGTTTGAAACGGCGAAGGACAACGCGTCGATCCTGTCAATCGACCTCGGCCTGCTGATCGGGTTGCTGGTGCTGCAGCGGATCCTCGATCCGCGATCGGCGCGTGACCGCATTCTGTTCGGCGCAACCACAGCAGTGCTGCTGATCATGTATGCGACGTGGCGCTGGCATGACACGCTTTCGCCTCTCGCAATGTCTGCATCGAGCCTTTGGCAGAATTTTTTCTTCGTATTCGAGGCATTGGCGATTCTCTATACACTGATGTCAGTCGTCATCCTTTGCCGCCATGCCGACCGCTCGGCGTTAGCGGATGAAGCACAACGGAAGTTGGCGCGAGAGTCCACCTTCCCCGCCGCAGACGTCTTCATCTGCACCTATGACGAACCCATCGACGTGCTGGAACGATCCATTCTGACGGCGCTGGCGCTGGACTACCCGAAGGCGACCATCTGGGTTCTGGATGATACGCGGCGGGACTGGCTCCGGGATTATTGTGCCTCGGTCGGTGCGCGCTACATCACCCGCTCCGACAACAAAGCCGCCAAGGCCGGCAATCTGAACAATGCGCTCGCGGTGACCGCCGCCGAGACCAACGCGCCGGTCATTCTGGTGCTGGACGCCGATTTCGCCCCGCGCCCCGATTTCCTGAAGCGTACCGTTGGCCTGCTTTCGAATCCCGGCGTGGCGGTGGTTCAGACTCCGCAATTCTATTACAACCCGGATCCGATCCAGCACAATCTGCTCGCCGGACAAAGCTGGGTCGACGATCAGCGGTTCTTCTTCGACGTCTTCCAACCGGCCAAGGATGCATGGGGTTGCGCATTCTGCGTCGGCACCTCGTTCGTCGTCAGCCGCGATAGCCTCGCGGAGATCGGCGGATTTCCCAGCGAGGCCATTTCGGAAGACATCAACCTGACCTACGCGTTGCTTCGGAAAGGCTTCCAGACCTGGTGGCTGAACGAAAAGCTCAGCACGGGGCTCTCTGCAGAAGGCCTTCCCGAATACGTCACGCAAAGGGCGCGCTGGTGCCTCGGGACCATTCAGGTCGCGCTGCTCAGGGATGGTCCGCTGCGTGGCCGCGGCTTTACGCTGACGCAACGATGGCATTATCTGCACGGCGTGCTGAACTGGCTTTGCAAGCCGTACCTCGTGCTGCTGCTGATCGCACCGCCGATCTACTGGTTCGGCGGCATTCCCGCCTTCGAGGCTGACTATCTATCGTTCCTGCGTTACGGGATGCCGGCGCTGCTCGCCCAGATGATCTACATGGCCTGGATATCGCGATCCCGCACGTTACCGCTTTTCATGGAAGCAACCCATGCCGTGACCGCCTTTGCGATCGTCGCGACCTTGCTCAGCGCCCTAATCAAGCCGTTCGGCCGGCCTTTCAAGATCACCGACAAGGGCGGCGACCGTTCGCAGCCCCGAACGCGCTGGAAGCTTGCTTCCGCGTTTGGACTGATTGCGTTCAGTTCCGCCGCCAGCATCGTGTGGGCGTTCGTGTCCCCCTATGGGGCGAGCGAAATTTCATCGATCGATTTCTTCAACCTGCTTTGGGCGGCAATCGCAATGCTGATTTCATTCGTCGCGTTCGTCGTATGCTTCGAACTGCCGCGGCACGAAATCGTCTTCCCGGCTAACGATCTCGCCACATTGGCCTGGGGCGATCGGATCATTGCCGGCTGCGTCATCGAGCTTTCGATGACGCATGCCCGGATATCCGCGGCCCAAGGCCTGCCGGAGCCACGCCATGGTCAACCTGTCCATCTCTACCTCGATGGCCTGGATTGGATCGAGGCGAAAACGTCAACATGTTCCGGGCAAATCATCGAACTGGAATTGCGTCCCACCCTGCTTCAGCGCCGGCAATTGGTCGTCAGGCTGTTCGGATCGACCTCCAGCAGCGTTGCCGAGATCGCCAGCTGGCGAGGCGCGGCGGCTGGAACGATCGCTCGTGCGTTTCGCGGCCGCTGATTGTCAGCTCGTGTAGGGCGGGCTCGCAGCTGGCTTACTAGGATGGCCAGTGTACTAAACAGCCTGTTCAGCGTCAGTTTAACGTTTTCAAGTGTAGCATGCCTCAGACGTGGTTCCGGCGGTGGCATCCGGTGCTCAAGAAAGCACGCCTGCAAAACGAAATATCACGCCCCCGCAAAATCCTGCGGCGTGAAGCTGAGGTCTAGCACCTTCCATTCGCCGTAAGGGTCGATGCTGGCAGCCGGGACGCCCAGCAGGGTGCCGCGCGCGATTGCCTTCTCGGTGATCCGGCCGTGGGCAGCAGGGCGGTGAACTATTCGGCGTTGGTCCATCGTGTCGGTAGTCGAGGCGGCATCGCGTTGGTTGGGTTTTGGTGAGGCCGTTTCTGGTGCGTAATTGGTGCGGCGATGCTCCTATTTTCCGCCTAGCCAGCGATTAGTCAGAGGTCAAAACGTCTCGGTAATCTTGCTCAGGCGAGGGGGTCGATCCGGGTCAAATCCGCAGGCGCGCGCCGTCTGCTCGATCATCCGATAGGCCGGAACGAGCATGGTCATCGGGTCGGTGGCGGGATCATTCTCGGCCAACCAGGGCAGCGAGCCATGCGGTCCGCCGCATAGATGCAGCGCGATCTTTTGCTCGCGCAATTCTTCTGCCAGGGCGTCCACCGTGGCCGCCGTTTCATCCCTGAGGCGCATCATGACAACCGGC
>C688J18823_10000631_pt1 | contig 20562 bp, 24 predicted proteins | sample HopSoiMetagenom1_FD_18823 | JGI IMG/M metagenome (IMG submission 18823) | reverse complement strand
TAGAAATGTAGATGATGGGCCGCATCAAACGTGAATTCCTTGCTTACTAGAACTCGTTTGGTATGATATTTTAATTGCTGTTTTTGGATGTCTTCATCCATTTTTTGCAATTTGTCAACAATGTGAAAACCGTACAAGTTTATCATTCCTTTCGTCTTGTCAAGTAACTTTCAAGACCTTTTTTTCTAAGCTTACATGCAGGGCATTCCCCACAACCATCAGCAATGATTCCGTTATAACAGGTTAACGTTTTTTCTCGTACGAAATCGAATGCACCTAAGTCATCTGCCATCTTCCAAGTTTCTGCTTTATTCAACCACATTAATGGTGTATGAATGACAAAAGAGAAATCCATGGAAAGATTCAAGGTAACGTTTAATGATTTGATGAATGCATCCCTGCAATCAGGATATCCACTAAAATCTGTTTCACATACACCAGTAATAATATGTTTGGCATCTATTTGTCTCGCTAAAATACCTGAAAAAGATAAAAACAACAAATTTCTTCCGGGAACAAAGGTTGATGGTAATTCCCCATTTACACCATCCTTTACTTCTATATCATTCCTTGTTAGAGCGTTAGGTGCTAATTGGTTTAATAGACTCATATCTAGAATATGATGATTAATGCCAAGTTCAGAAGTAATATTTTTTGCACAGTCAATTTCAGCTTTATGTCTTTGATTGTAATCAAATGTAACGGCTACCACTTCTTCAAATTGTTTTATGGCCCAAAATAAACAGGTTGTACTATCTTGTCCGCCACTAAAAACAACAACGGCCTTATCTTTTTTCATTTGCCATGCTCCTTTTTAAGAAATAGTAAATAGTAGAAAATCAGTAACCACTATTGATGTAAGCTTTATCGATTATCAATCTTTTCAGGATACAAGTCATGGTTCATTAAACGAAAGTCAGCCATTTTTTCGAATTTGGTACCAGGTTTTCCGTAATTGCAGTAAGGATCAATGGATATTCCACCCCTTGGCGTGAATTTCCCCCAAACTTCGATATATCTTGGATCCATTAACTCAATTAAATCGTTCATGATGATATTCATACAATCCTCATGAAAATCACCATGATTTCTGAAACTGAATAAATAAAGCTTTAATGATTTGCTTTCTACCATCTTTATATCAGGAATATAACTTATATAAATGGTTGCAAAGTCCGGTTGTCCTGTTATCGGACAGAGACTAGTAAATTCTGGACAATTGAATTTCACAAAATAATCGCGGTTTGGATGTTTGTTATCAAATGATTCTAAAATGTGTGGAGCATACTCAAATGAATACTTTGTTCCTTGATTTCCTAACAATGTTAGACAATCTAAATCCTTTTCTTTTCTTCCAGACATAAAAAATAAGCCTCCCTTATATGTTTAAATATCATATAAATAAGCCCATAGCATGAAAAAATTAACTTTGAAAAAATAAAACCATATCCGCAGTTGGATATGGTTGATATGTGATATCAAAGCCATAGTTTTTTATAGAGGGTATCTGCTATGAACCTCTTTCGATAAAATCATCGAATCATAATATGTAAATAACATGATAATAATAGTTAAACTAGGGGGAGTTGTCAACCAGTACTTTTAATTTGAAGTGATTTCGTTATGAATTCGTATCCTTCTTCATAAAACTTGTCATATAGAAATTAGTCAAGGTATAGTTAGAATATGTAATTATAATTAGGAGAATATAGAAAATAACCAGCTTAATGTTTACATATGTTTAAGAGAAGCAGATTTTAAAGGAGGAAAGGTTTATGGGCATTATTTCGGAAAATGAGATTGACTTGAAAGGGATAAAGTTACATGTTGTTCCTACAAACAAGTATAAAACAAATACAATCGTTTTTAAAATGAAGTCCCCCTTAAATAAAGAGGATATTACAAAACGGGCATTGCTTCCACATGTTTTACAAAGTAATTCAAAAAAATTCCCAACAACCGCTAAGCTAAGATCCTATTTAGATGAACTTTATGGGGCCACCATTTATGTGGATTTAGCAAAAAAGGGTGAGTACCATGTTATTAGTTTTACGATGGAGATTGCTAATGAAAAGTTTTTGTCAGATCAAACTCCTCTACTTCAAAAAGCATTTGAATTCTAGCTGAGGTATTAACAAATCCAAATACAGTTGAAGGTGCTTTTGATCAAAAAACAGTTGAAAATGAGAAACGTTCATTAAAACAACGAATTCATTCGGTCTATGACGATAAAATGAGGTATTCAAATGTTCGACTCATTCAGGAAATGTGTAAAGATGAAACATATGCTTTATATGTTCATGGAAACCTTGAGGAAGTCGATGCAATAACGGAACAAAATTTATATGATTATTATAAACGAGCCTTAGCAGAGGATGAATTAGATCTGTATGTTGTCGGGGATGTGGATAACGATGAAGTAACGAAATTTGTAAGTCATTTATTTCAATTAGAAGAACGGAAACCCTCAACAATCGATCGTAGAACGATCCACAAAAAAGAAGAAGTTCAAGAAATTAAAGAGGTTCAAGATGTTAAGCAAGGAAAATTAAATATCGGTTATCGAACCAATGTGTATTTTGGTGATGAGGATTATTATGCTTTACAAATATTCAATGGAATTTATGGAGGTTTCTCTCACTCCAAGCTTTTTATTAATGTGCGCGAAAAAGCTAGTCTGGCTTATTATGTCGCAAGTCGCCTTGAAAGTCATAAGGGATTGATGTTTGTGATGTCAGGAATTGATAATAAAAATTATGAGCAAGCTGTTTCTATTATAAAAGAACAAATGAAGGCTATGGTAGCAGGGGACTTTACTGAAGAAGAAATGAGTCAAACAAAAGCAGTAATCAAAAATCAATATTTAGAAACGATTGATACGGCAAGAGGTACGGTTGAGATTATGTATCATAATATTGTTGCTGGTAAAAAAATTTCATTTGAAGACTTGATTTCTAAGATCGATATCGTAACAAAAGACGAGATCATGAAAGTAGCAGATAAGATTGAACTCGATACCATCTATTTCTTAACTGAGGAGGAACAATAATACGATGGAAAAAATTGAATTTAATCAGATTCAAGAAGAAATTTATCATGAGAAGCTTGAAAATGGATTAGAAGTATTTATCCTTCCAAAAAAAGGTTTTAATAAAACGTATGCTACGTTTACAACTAAATATGGTTCGATCGATAATCACTTTATGCCCCTTGAAAAATCAGAGTTTTTAAAGGTGCCTGATGGCATTGCTCACTTTTTGGAACATAAGCTTTTTGAAAAAGAGGATGGAGATGTTTTTCAGCAATTCAGTAAACAAGGAGCATCGGCTAATGCGTTTACCTCCTTTACCAGGACAGCTTATTTATTTTCAAGTACATCAAATGTGGAACAAAATTTAGAAACATTAATGGACTTTGTCCAGGAACCCTATTTTAGTGAAAAAACGGTAGAAAAAGAAAAAGGAATTATTGGTCAAGAAATAACCATGTATGATGACAATCCTGATTGGCGTCTTTATTTTGGCTTAATCCAAAATATGTATCAAAATCATCCTGTCAGCATTGATATCGCTGGTACAGTTGAGTCTATCTCTCATATTACAAAAGACTTATTATATGAGTGCTATGGAACTTTCTATCATCCAAGCAACATGCTTTTGTTTGTTGTTGGTCCCGTTGATGCGACAAAAGTAATGGAGCAAATAAAAGAGAACCAGGCTAAAAAGAACTATAGCAAAGTACAAGAAATCAAACGTCAATTCGAAAATGAGCCACTTGAAGTCGCTAAGAAAAAGCAAGTGTTACCAATGAATGTTCAAACTTCAAAATGTTTGGTGGGGATCAAAGCTAAGCATGTAGAGCAATCCGGTGCAGAAATGCTAAAACATGAATTAACCATTAATATTATTTTTGACTTTTTGTTCGGTAAAAGTTCAGAAAATTATCAAGAGCTCTATTCAAAGGGATTAATTGATGATACATTTTCTTTTGATTATAGCCAGGAAAAAGGCTTTGGCTTTGCTATGGTCGGTGGGGATACAAATGAACCAGATACATTGGCGGATGTTTTGAAAAAAATGTTAGTATCGGCAAAACAAGGTGAGGTTTTCACTCTTGAAGGCTTAGAAAGGACAAAAAAGAAAAAAATTGGAACTTTTCTACGCGCAATTAACTCACCAGAGTATATCGCAAATCAATTTACAAGATATGCTTTTAATGAGATGAATCTATTTGATGTTGTACCAACATTGGAAAGTATTTCATTGGATGATGTTAAAGCAGTAATGGATGATTTTATTACTGAAGATCGATTTACTGTATGCCAAGTAGTTCCGAAAAAGTAATGAATTGTGTTCAGCTTGTTGATGTGAAACCAAATTTGGTTCCAAATCAACAAGCTTTTTTTAAGGAGAGTCACAAAAAAAGAAAAGTGGTACAATAATCTTATATCAAATGTAGCATGTAAAAGGAAGTGGAAATTTTGAAGAGATTTGCTTTAATTACGGGTGCGAGTGGTGGAATTGGTCAAGCGCTTGCTATTAAATTGGCAAGCGATGGCTACTCTCTTTATTTACATTATCATCAAAATGTAGAAGGGATTAAAGAATTACTTAAATCACTTTCACCCTTTGAGGGGGAATATATTCCCATTCAAGCAGACTTATCCTCTCCTAATGGATACAAAAAGATTGCCGAAAATATTTTTTCCATTGATACCATTATTCATAATAGTGGGATCAGTCATTACGGGTTGTTTGTTGACATAAACAAGGAAATTATTGAAAAGCTGACGATGGTTCATATTACATCTCCACTCTTGTTGACAAAAGAGCTTTTGCCAAAAATGATCAGGCAGCAACATGGAAATATTCTGTTGATGACGTCCATTTGGGGACTAACGGGTGCCGCATGTGAGGTTCTCTATTCAACGGTAAAGGGTGCACAGGTATCGTTCGTAAAATCTTTAAGCAAGGAATTGGCCCTTAATGGAATTCGTGTAAATGGAATAGCACCTGGTGCAGTGAACACAACTATGCTCGCAAATTTTTCTGAAGAAGAAATGGATATGATTAGGGGAGAAATTCCGATGGGTAGATTGGCAGAACCAATGGATATTGCAGAAAGTGTTTCTTTTCTAATTTCAAAAAAATCGAGCTACATTACTGGTCAGATTCTTAGTGTAAACGGTGGCTGGTATACATAAAAAAGTTGAATGAGCTCATTTGCATGTATAATTATATCTTTATTAAGTAAAATAACAGAGTACTACTTAATAGGAGGTTTAAAGATCATGTCTATATTAGAGAATTGGCAGCAATGGAAGGACTTTTTAGGTGACCGTTTAAATCAAGCGGAGGATCAAGGGGTAAGTGGAAATACGATTAATGAACTAGCCTACCAAGTGGGTGACTACTTAGCACAACAAGTGGACCCAAAGAATGAACAAGAACGTGTTTTATCAGATTTGTGGTCAGTTGCTAGTCCTGAAGAACAACATGCGATTGCGAATATCATGGTGAAACTCGTTCAAAATAACGGAACCAACAAATGAAATGCTGATAAATATTAAACGTATGATTTAAGGGGAACTATGAAAAAAGCATAGTTCCCCTTTTTTTAATGCTCAGTTCATCAATACTGTGTTAAACTAATTATTTCTTTCTATCTTTCATTTAACATGTACATTTCAAACTCGCTAGCCAGATATAGAAATAGATGCTTTTTTTATTGTTGAATTTATCAATGGATCATTTTTTCTTTCATCTTTAATTAAATTCATATATGATAGAAAGGGGATAAATTGATAGAGGTTATTTTTGTATTTCAACAAGTAACTGATTATTCACGTCTTTTTTCTAATTTTTTATAAAAAAGGGAGTCTATGCTTCAACTTGTAGTTGTAGGGGGGTTGTGGATGGAGAAAGAAGAGTGGTACTTAGAATATGAAATACAATCAAATAGGCCGGGGTTACTAGGGGATATTTCTTCACTATTAGGAATGATGTCCATTAACATTGTTACCATTAATGGTGTCGATGAAGGTCGTCGTGGGTTATTGATATTAGCAAAAGATACGAAACAAATTGAAAGATTAGAGTCTATTTTACTGACAATGGATACAATAAAACTAATCAAATTGCGAAAGCCAAAATTACGTGATCGTTTAGCGATTAGACATGGTCGATACATACAAAGAGATGCTGATGATAAAAAAACATTTCGATTTGTTCGAGATGAACTTGGAATATTAGTGGACTTTATGGCTGAAATATTTAAACAGGATGGGCATAAGTTAATTGGGATAAGAGGGATGCCTCGTGTGGGTAAAACAGAGTCAGTTGTCGCGTCAAGCGTTTGCGCAAATAAACGGTGGTTATTCGTTTCATCCACTTTATTAAAACAAACGATTCGAAATCAATTAATTGAAGATGAATACAACAAAGACAATCTATTCATTATTGATGGCATCGTATCAACTAGAAGGGCGAATGAAAGGCATTGGCAACTAATTCGTGAAATCATGCGAATGCCATCAGTAAAAGTTGTTGAGCATCCAGATATATTTATTCAAAACACGGAATATACAATCGATCATTTTGATTATATTATAGAACTTCGTCATAATCCGGATGAAGAAATAACGTATGATATTGTGGAAAAAAACCATTTATTTTCTCCTGCAGAATTTGAAGAATTTGACTTTTAAGTAGTTGGAAGGTGTTATTTTTGTCAGAATTAGGTAATCGATTAAAAGAAGCTCGATTATTAAAGGGGTTAAGTTTAGACGCTTTACAAGAGATAACCAAAATTCAAAAGCGCTATTTAATTGGAATTGAAGAGGGTAATTTTAGTTCCATGCCTGGTAAATTTTACGTACGTGCTTTTATTAAACAATATGCTGAAGCAGTTGGTCTTGAACCTGAAGTTTTGTTCGAAGAGTTTAACAGTGAAATTCCGAACATTGTAAGTGATGACATTCCTGGGCATCTTTCTCGTGTTCAAACAAGGAAATCCTTATCAGATAACAGTTCGAAGGTTTTAGATATATTACCAAAAGTGCTTATTTCGATTCTGGTTATTGGGGCCTTTGTATTTGTATGGTATTTATTAGCTCAAAAAAATGCAGGGAATTCAACGAATGAAACGGCTCCAAAGGATAAGCAAGAAGTAACTTACGAAGAATCGACTGATCTTTCTCCAAATAATAATGAGCAAGAAGAAGAGAAGCTACAAGATAATATTACGAATGAAAAAGAAGAAGTAATAGAAGAACCTGTCGCACCTGATCAAGAATTAGTGGTTTCTCAAGCCAATAAGGGTCAGTCTATTTATGAACTTAAAAATGCTGATAAGTTTTTGTTAAAGATCGTTTCCACTGGTGAGACATGGGTCAATATTAAAAATAGTAAAGGCGAATCTGTATTTCAAGGTATGTTAATTAAAGGTGGAACCGAAAGTCAGACGGTTGATTTGTCTCAAGAGACAGAAGTGATTGTAGTGGCCGGTAATTCTATAGCTACTGAGATCTATGTTAATGATCAAAAGTTAGAGTATGCTGTGTCACCCACTGACGAAGTTCGCCAAGATATTACCATTCGCTATGTAAAAACGAATCAATAGTCATCATGTAAGTTGATGACTATTTTTCTCGTATGATTTTAGAGCTATACCATTCTCAAAAAAAGGGAAGTTAAATTTGTTGGAGGGTAAACAATATGAATGTACCAAATAAAATAACGATTTCACGTATTTTTTTAATTCCTGTTTTTCTTTTTATTATGTTGGTTCGTTTTTCATGGGGTGAGATATCTTTGTTAGGAACCTCGATGCCAGTCACTCATTTTGTAGGTGCTTTGATTTTTATTCTTGCATCTACGACTGATTGGATAGATGGTTATTATGCACGCAAATACAATCAAGTAACCAATCTAGGGAAATTTCTTGATCCACTTGCCGACAAACTCCTTGTTTCAGCGGCATTAATTGTGCTCGTTGAATTACAATTTGCTCCATCTTGGATGGTCATTGTCATAGTAAGTAGGGAATTTGCAGTTACTGGGTTGCGTCTTGTATTAGCAGGCGAAGGGGAAGTTGTGGCTGCCAATATGCTTGGTAAAATCAAGACATGGACACAAATTGTAGCAATATCTTTATTATTATTACATAATATTATTTTTGAAATGATTTCGATCCCGTTTGATATGATAGCACTTTGGGTAGCGTTGTTCTTTACTGTTTGGTCAGGGTTGGACTATTTCGTTAAAAATAAGCAACCATTCCTTAACTCAAAGTAAAAAGAAAACCTATTTAACACAGCCATTTGAAAAGGGGAGCGCTTATGAATGCAGAAATAATCGCTGTTGGATCAGAATTATTATTAGGACAAATTGTGAATACGAATGCGCGCTTTCTATCAAGTCATCTGGCTGATATGGGAATAAACGTGTTTTACCATACCGTTGTTGGGGACAACTCAGCCAGACTTAAAAAAGCTATTGAAATAGCTGAAAATCGCTCCAATATGATTATATTTACAGGTGGTCTTGGTCCAACTAAAGATGATCTAACGAAAGAAACGATTGCTGCTCATTTGAATAAAAAACTAGTCATCAATGAACGTGCTTTAATTCAAATAGAAGAGTATTTCAGTCGAGTAGGTCGAAGCATGTCTGATAATAATCGTAAACAAGCATTGATAATCGATGGGGCAGAAGTATTACAAAATGATCACGGAATGGCTCCAGGCATGATTTTATCATATCAGCAACATCTGTATATGCTTTTCCCTGGACCACCAAAAGAAATGGAACCTATGTTTCTAACATATGCAACGCCCTTTATTATGAATAAACTTCAATTGCAAGATCGAATTCTTTCTAGGGTGCTTAGATTTTTTGGTATTGGTGAATCACAACTTGAGACAGAAATTGAAGACTTAATTGATGCCCAAACGAATCCTACGATTGCTCCCCTTGCAGGTGATGGTGAAGTCACATTGCGGATTACGGCAAAGCATCAATCGATTGAAAAGGCCACGCTATTGATAGAAGATACAGAGAAACAAATTCTTTCACGAGTAGGGGAGTATTTTTACGGCTATAATGATACCTCTCTTATGCAAGAGCTTACAAAGCTATTAGAAGAAAAGAAGCTGACTATTTCGGCAGCAGAAAGCCTAACAGGGGGGATGTTTCAGAAGGAGCTTACGGCTATTCCAGGAGCAGGATCTCTATTAATGGGTGGAGTGGTCTGTTATACCCCCGAAGTAAAGCAAAAGGTGTTACATGTTAAAAAAGAAACGATTGCTCAACATGGTGTGGTGAGTGCAGAATGTGCCAAAGAGCTTGCAGAAAATGTAGCCAATCTGATGGAATCAGATATTGGCATAAGCTTTACTGGTGTTGCAGGTCCTGACGAATTAGAAGGAAAACCAGTAGGTACGGTATATATTGGGATTAAGGTAAAAGGAAAATCAACAGTAGTAGAGAAATTGAATTTAGGAGGGACGAGAACAAATAATCGCATTCGTTCAGTGAAATACGGATGTTATTATTTGTTAAAAGAGATCGTAGAGAGCAATATGGAATGTTAAGTGAATACGGCGATCAAAATGTCTCCTTTATGTTTTTTAAAGGAGACATTTTACATTTTTTACATGAAACTTCCTCCCCTATCTAAAAGAAAAAAATGTTATAATGAGCTTTCAAAACATGAAGTTGAACAATGATAGATTTTTCAACTTTCATACAGGATAGGTAGTTGAAAATATAATTTTCTATAAAGAATTTGTCTATTTTGATAGAATAATTGATCGAAAAAATAACGAATAAACGTTCGATGTTTTTATGGACAAAAGAGATTAAAAACGATATAGTAGAAATAGAATTTGAGGAACTAATTATTGATAGTAGATTCTCTCAAAACGTGTATTTAGTAGTTGGATTAAAGGAGGAAATACTTAATGAGTGATCGTCAAGCAGCCCTTGAACAGGCTTTAAAACAAATAGAAAAACAATTTGGAAAAGGTTCAATTATGAAACTGGGGCAGAAATCTGACCTTGAAATTTCAACAGTACCAAGTGGCTCGTTAGCGTTAGATGCAGCATTAGGAGTGGGTGGCTATCCTAGAGGCCGTATTATTGAAATTTATGGACCTGAAAGTTCAGGTAAAACAACGGTTGCACTTCATGCTATTGCGGAAGTGCAAGCGAAAGGCGGACAAGCGGCTTTTATCGATGCTGAGCACGCACTTGATCCAAAATATGCTCAAAATCTTGGGGTTAATATTGATGAGTTGCTTCTTTCTCAACCTGACACAGGTGAACAAGCATTAGAAATTGCGGAAGCACTTGTAAGAAGTGGAGCCGTGGACATTGTTGTAGTGGACTCTGTAGCAGCGCTTGTTCCTAAAGCGGAAATTGAAGGGGAAATGGGTGATTCCCATATGGGGCTACAGGCTCGTTTAATGTCACAAGCACTCCGTAAGCTTTCTGGGGCGATTAATAAGTCCAAAACCATTGCGATCTTTATTAATCAAATTAGAGAAAAAATCGGGGTAATGTTTGGAAATCCTGAAACGACACCAGGGGGTCGTGCCTTAAAATTCTATTCAACTGTTCGTCTTGAAGTCCGTCGTGCTGAAACGTTGAAGCAAGGGACCGAGATGATTGGTAACAGAACGAAAATTAAAGTAGTAAAAAACAAAGTGGCACCTCCATTCCGTGTAGCTGAAGTGGATATTATGTATGGTGAGGGGATCTCTAAAGAGGGAGAAATCGTCGATATTGGTTCAGAAATGGATATCCTTCAAAAAAGTGGATCTTGGTATTCCTATAACGATGAGCGTGTAGGTCAAGGTAGGGAGAATGCAAAACAATTCCTTAGAGAAAATCCGGATATTCGCCAGAAAATTGAACTGCAAATCCGTGAAAGTTATGGTCTTGAAAGTGAAGTAATTGCTCCAGAAGTCAAAAAAGTCGAGCAAGATGAATTAGATTTAAAAGATTAATCTATAGGCAAAATCTGTTTAAACAGATTTTGCCTTTGTTATAATTTAGCAAATGCAGGTGTAGCAACTACTTGACAATGAAAATGCACAACTATACAATTAAATTGTATATTTTACATTTCTATGATTATTAAAAGTATTGTGCTGGATAATTATTTTAAAAAATGTACATGTCGAAACTTTAGAAACGTAACAGAAATAAGTTCATAGCAGAAGGAGGTGAAATGATGGACCTATTAGCAGCTATCATCTCCATTTTGCTTGGCCTATTCGTCGGTGCAGTTGTTGGCTATTTTGTTCGCAAATCCATTGCTGAAGCAAGGATTGCAGGGGCAAAAAATGCTGCAGAACAAATTATTGATGATGCAAAACGCGATGCGGAATCATTAAAGAAAGAATCCTTATTAGAAGCTAAGGATGATATTCATAAGCTTCGTAATGAAGCAGAACGTGAAATTCGAGATCGTAGAAGTGAACTGCAAAAACAAGAAAATCGTTTACTGCAAAAAGAGGAAAATCTTGATCGTAAAGATGATACGTTAAATAAACGTGAAGCTCTTTTAGAGAAAAGAGATGATTCTCTTAATAAAAAACAACAGCATATTGAAGAGATGGAAAGCAAAGTGGACGAGATTGTACGAACACAAAAAACAGAATTAGAACGTATCTCGGGCTTAACTCGTGAAGAGGCACGGAACATCATTTTAGAACGAGTTGAACATGAAGTAAAACATGATGTTGCCGTAATGATAAAAGAAAGCGAGAGCAGAGCGAAAGAGGAATCTGACAAGAAGGCAAAAGAAATCTTGTCACTGGCTATCCAACGATGCGCTGCCGATCATGTTGCTGAAACAACAGTTTCAGTAGTCAACCTTCCAAATGATGAAATGAAGGGCCGCATTATAGGAAGAGAAGGACGAAATATTCGTACATTAGAAACGCTTACAGGGATTGATCTTATTATTGATGATACCCCAGAAGCAGTTATTCTTTCTGGTTTTGATCCAATTCGTCGTGAAACTGCACGCTTAGCACTCGAAAAGCTTGTTCAAGATGGAAGGATCCATCCGGCACGTATTGAAGAAATGGTTGATAAATCTCGTCGTGAAGTGGATGAAAACATTCGTGAAGCAGGTGAGCAAACAACTTTTGAAGTTGGTGTCCATGGATTGCATCCGGATTTGATCAAAATAATCGGTCGCTTAAAATTCCGTACAAGTTATGGTCAGAATGTATTGAAACATTCCATAGAAGTAGCGCAATTAACAGGGCTATTAGCTGCAGAGCTTGGTGAAGATGAGGCACTTGCGCGTCGTTCAGGACTACTTCATGATATTGGAAAAGCAATTGACCATGAAGTGGAAGGAAGTCACGTTGAAATTGGGGTAGAACTTGCAACAAAATACAAGGAACACCCTGTTGTGATTAACAGTATCGCATCACATCATGGCGATACAGAGCCAACCTCAATTATTGCTGTATTAGTAGCAGCTGCAGATGCTTTATCCGCAGCACGACCTGGAGCGAGAAGAGAAACCCTTGAGAATTACATTAAGCGTCTTGAAAAGTTAGAAGAGATTTCTGAATCCTATGATGGAGTGGAAAAATCATTTGCTATTCAAGCAGGACGTGAAGTGCGTATTCTAGTGAAACCAGAACAAATAGATGATCTTGAAGCACATCGTCTAGCTCGAGATATTCGTAAAAAGATCGAAGAAGAGCTTGATTATCCAGGACATATAAAAGTTACGGTAATTCGTGAAACAAGAGCGGTTGAATATGCAAAATAAAGCGGTGTATTTACACCGCTTTATTTTATGAAAAGAATCGGATTATATTAAGTTAATTCGGAAACAATGTAACTATTATATTAAACAATATGAATCATTTATTGGGAAAGGTTTAACATGAATATATTATTTATTGGTGATGTAGTGGGTTCTATGGGAAGGGATATGATTAAAGAATATGTACCTAAATTAAAAGAAAAATTCCGTCCGCATGTGACCGTTATAAATGGAGAGAATGCGGCAGGCGGGAGAGGCATAACAGAAAAGATTTATCGTGGATTTCTTGAAGTGGGGGCTCAAGTAGTTACTTTAGGTAATCATACTTGGGATAACCGTGAAATTTATGAGTTTATTGACCATGCCAAATACCTTGTAAGGCCAGCCAATTTTCCAGAGAATAATCCTGGACAAGGAATTGCTTATTTGAAAATGAATAGTGATGAAGTGGCTGTTATTAGTCTTCAAGGTCGAACGTTTTTACCTCCTAGTGATTGCCCTTTTCGAAAGGCAGATGAGTTAATTGAGCAGGCACAGAAGCGAACTCCCATTATTTTTGTTGATTTTCATGCTGAAGCAACAAGTGAGAAACAAGCCATGGGATGGTATTTAGATGGAAGAGTATCTGCAGTTGTTGGAACTCATACACATGTCCAAACCGCGGATAATCGAATACTTCCAAAGGGAACGGCTTTTATGTCTGATGTCGGCATGACTGGGCCTTATGATGGAATTTTAGGAATGGAACGAGAGGTTGTTTTAAGACGATTTGTATCAGGTATGCCAGCTCGTTTTGAGGTTCCAAAAGATGGCCGTTCACAATTAAGTGCAGTCTATATTGAAATCGATAAAAAAAATGGTAAAGCTAAGAAAATTGAACGGATCATGATTAATGATGATCATCCATTTTATTCATAAAAAGGAAGAGTACTGTTTGTATGACACAGTACTCTTCCTTTTTAGTGATACTAAAAAAGTTGTTGATTTACCAACAATGATAAATGAATGTTACGATATAGTTCTTAATTGATGTGTATTTTCTTTTTGCCCAAGCTGGAATAAGTGAATTGTTTCCTGAATATAGTAACAATGGAATCATAGTACCTAAGTTGTTCGTTTAACGAACAAATGGGAGGGGCTAAACAAGGAGGACAAGGAATGGAAATATTAAAAGTTTCAGCAAAGTCTAATCCTAATTCTGTAGCTGGTGCGCTTGCAGGTGTTCTACGCGAAAGAGGTGGAGCAGAAATCCAAGCAATTGGTGCAGGTGCATTAAATCAAGCTGTAAAAGCAGTAGCCATTGCAAGAGGATTTGTAGCACCTAGCGGAGTTGATTTGATTTGTATTCCAGCATTCACCGATATTCTCATTGAAGGTGAGGAACGAACAGCGATAAAATTGATTATTGAACCGAGATAGAACAGCATGCATAAATAAAAAATCTGTTTGCCATAGGCAAGCAGGTTTTTTAATGAAAAAGTGTAGAATTTGTATAGTATAGTGAATAAATATCTAATAGTGTTTCAGTTTTTGATCAGGAATCAAAGGGAATAAATAATATTCCTGATTGTTTCAAAGAACTCATATAAAGGGTTGCTTTTTTTTGAACTTAGGTCTAGAATTGAAATCGTTTAGTACTAGTCAATATCCAATTATTTAGAAAATTTAAACGGATTCAAGACTTATCCTTAGAGAATAAAACAGACAAGTGCTATACTTAAATTGTTTAAATAGACAATATTTTTTACGTAACTAAAGGGGTGTGGGATTATGATCAATCAGCTTTCTTGGAAAGTTGGCGGGCAACAAGGGGAAGGTATTGAGAGTACAGGAGAAATATTCTCAATTGCTTTAAATCGATTAGGATATTATTTATATGGATATCGCCATTTTTCATCACGAATTAAAGGTGGGCATACGAATAATAAGATTAGAGTTAGTACAACTGAAGTTCGCTCCGTTTCAGATGATCTTGATATTTTAGTAGCTTTTGACCAAGAAACGATTGATGTAAACTATAAGGAATTGCATGAGAATGGTATTATTATTGCAGACTCTAAGATAAACCCCAAAAAGCCAGAGGGATTAAAGGCTTCGTTGTATGCGGTTCCATTTACAGAAATTGCCACAGATTTAGGAACATCTTTAATGAAAAATATGGTTGCAGTTGGAGCAACGTGTGCAGTGTTGAACTTAAATATTAACGTATTTGAAGTTGTAGTTCAAGAGATTTTTGGACGAAAAGGACAACAGATCGTTTCAAAAAATATGGAAGCAATTCAAGCTGGTTACGATTACTTGAAAGAATCAAATAACAGAAAATTCCAAATTGATGGAACTTGATAAAGCAGATGGACAAAAACGTTTGTTTATGATTGGTAACGATGCAATTGCATTAGGAGCTATTGCGGGTGGATGTCGTTTCATGGCTGCATATCCAATTACTCCAGCATCTGAGATCATGGAATATTTAATTAAAAAGCTTCCTGCACTGGGCGGAGCAGTTATCCAAACAGAAGATGAGATTGCTGCAGCGACAATGGCCATTGGAGCAAACTATGGTGGAGTTCGTGCGATTACCGCATCAGCTGGTCCAGGACTTTCACTTAAAATGGAAGCAATTGGATTGTCAGGTATGACTGAGACACCACTTGTTATAGTCGACACTCAGCGTGGCGGTCCTTCTACTGGATTGCCAACTAAACAGGAGCAATCAGATTTAATGTCAATGATCTACGGAACGCATGGAGAAATCCCAAAGATTGTCCTAGCACCAAGTACGGTTCAAGAAGCATTCTATGATACAGCAGAAGCATTTAATTTAGCTGAGGAGTATCAATGTCCGGTAATTATTTTATCTGATTTACAATTATCGTTAGGTAAGCAGACAGTAGAGCCTCTTGAGTTTGATAAGGTAGAAATTCGTCGAGGAAAGTTAATTACTAAAGACTTGCCAGAAATTGAAAATAAGGGTTATTTCAAACGTTATGAAATAACAGAGGATGGTGTGTCACCTCGAGTCATTCCAGGGGTGAAAAATGGTATTCATCATGTAACAGGTGTGGAGCATGATGAAACGGGTAAACCTTCTGAGAGTGCAGTCAACCGAAATTTACAAATGGACAAACGATTTAGAAAAGTTGAAAAGGTAAAGTTTGATACACCGGTTTATAAGAACTCCCCACATGAAGAAGCTGATTTGTTAATTATTGGATTTAACTCAACGCGTGGTGCAATTGAAGAGGCAATGGTTCGCCTTGAAAAAGATGGTATGAAAGTAAATCACGCGCATATCCGTTTGATTCATCCTTTTCCAACTGATGAACTATTACCACTCGTTCGCTCGGCTAAAAAAATTGCTGTTGTTGAAAATAACGCTACTGGACAATTGGCAAATATTATTAAAATGAACGTCGGTTACAATGAAAAAATAAAAAAAATATTGAAATACGACGGAAATCCATTTTTGCCGCATGAAGTTCATACAAAATGCAAGGAGTTGTTTTAAATGACAACATTTAAAGACTTTCGAAATAATGTGAAACCTAACTGGTGTCCAGGGTGTGGAGATTTTTCAGTTCAAGCTGCCATTCAGAGGGCCGCAGCAAATGTAGGGTTAGAACCAGAAAATCTTGCAGTCATTTCAGGTATTGGATGTTCAGGACGTATTTCAGGATATATAAATTCATACGGTCTCCACGGAATCCATGGTCGTTCCTTACCAATCGCACAAGGGGTGAAAATGGCGAATCGTGACTTAACAGTTATTGCTTCGGGTGGAGATGGAGATGGATTTGCAATTGGAATGGGACACACGATTCATTCAATTCGTCGTAATATTGATATTACTTATATCGTAATGGATAACCAAATCTATGGTTTAACAAAGGGACAAACATCCCCACGTTCAGCAGTTGGATTTAAAACAAAGTCAACACCAGAAGGGTCCATAGAGCAAGCTATTTCTCCTATGGAAATGGCATTAACGGCAGGTGCAACATTTGTTGCGCAGGGCTTTTCTACAGACTTAAAGGAATTAACTGCACTTATTGAAGCAGGTATGAAGCATAAGGGTTTTTCATTAATCAATGTTTTCAGTCCATGTGTCACTTATAATAAAGTGAATACCTATGATTGGTTTAAGGAAAATTTAACTAAGCTAAGTAGTATTGAAAACTATGATTCATCCAGTCGTGAAGAGGCTATGCAGACATTAATGAAGCATAAAAGTCTGGTTACGGGTCTAATCTATCAAAATACTAAGCAACCGTCTTATCAAGAATTATTAACAAGTTATTCCCAAACGCCACTTTCAAACGCCGATTTAAATATGGATGAAGCTTATTTCGACAAACTTGTATCTGAATTTGTATAATAAATGGGTTCGTTTACTAGTCAAGGAAGTAAAAAGGGTCTTAATAGAATTTTCATGAAAATAAGCAAGTGATTGTATTTTTAATCACTTGCTTATTTTGTTAATACGTTAAGGAATAGTAGGCATACCTGAGTATTATTACTCGTTCAGCTTACTTTTTCTAGAAGGACTTTTAAACTGTCTATTGTTTTCAATCTTTCGAGGCATTATACTATAATAATGTCCATAACTCTATTCATTATCTAATCTGTCCTGAGAGGATCAACACAACTTATGATCCTTTTCATTAAATGTTATAGAGTAAGAAAGGAGAACAAATAGAATGAATGAAGAACAACGCTTAGATAGTCAAAAAGTAGTAACAACTAATTCTTCGGACAAAAAATCCGCAAAGGATTATAGCAAATATTTTGAAACGGTTTATACAGCACCTTCCTTAAAAGAAGCAAAAAAACGTGGGAAAGATGATGTTCACTATCAAAGTTTTGATATCGATCCACAGTTTAAAGGAATGGGTGAAGGGCGTAAATTCTACATGCGGACCTATGGATGTCAAATGAACGAACACGATTCAGAAGTAATGGCTGGAATTTTTCTTTCATTAGGGTATGAACCAACGGATTCTGTTGAAGATGCAAATGTTATTTTATTAAACACATGTGCCATCCGTGAAAATGCTGAAAATAAAGTGTTTGGTGAGCTTGGACATCTTAAACATTTGAAACTGGAAAGACCTGATTTATTGATAGGCGTATGTGGTTGTATGTCACAGGAAGAGTCTGTCGTGAACAAAATCTTAAAAACGTACAATCAAGTTGATATGATTTTTGGTACTCATAATATCCATCGTTTACCTCATATTTTACAAGAAGCATATATGTCCAAAGAAATGGTCGTTGAAGTTTGGTCTAAAGAAGGCGATGTCATTGAGAACCTTCCGAAGGTTAGACGAGGCAATATTAAAGCATGGGTTAATATTATGTACGGATGTGATAAATTTTGTACGTATTGCATTGTCCCTTTTACAAGAGGAAAAGAACGAAGTCGTCGTCCTGAGGAGATTATTCAAGAAGTTCGTCAGCTCGCAGCACAAGGATATCAGGAAATTACTCTTCTTGGTCAAAATGTAAATGCTTATGGGAAGGATTTAACTGATATAACGTATGGTCTCGGAGATCTAATGGAAGAAATTCGTAAAATTGATATTCCAAGAATCCGCTTTACGACAAGTCACCCAAGAGACTTTGATGATCATTTGATTGAAGTACTTGCAAAAGGTGGAAACCTTGTTGAACATATCCATTTGCCTGTTCAATCAGGATCTACAGAAGTGTTAAAGATTATGGCGCGTAAATACTCTAGAGAAGAGTATTTGGAATTGGTTCGGAAAATTAAAGAGGCCATTCCAAATGTTTCCTTAACGACAGATATTATCGTGGGTTATCCGAATGAAACGGATGAACAATTTGAAGAAACATTATCGCTTTATCGTGAAGTCGGTTTTGAAGCAGCTTACACGTATATCTATTCTCCTCGTGAGGGAACACCGGCTGCAAAAATGCAGGATAATGTACCGATGAAAGTGAAAAAGGAACGCCTGCAGCGTCTAAATGCACTTGTGAATGAGTCTTCCGCAGAAGCAATGAAAAAGTATGCAGACAAAACGGTGGAAGTGCTTGTTGAAGGGGAGAGTAAGAATAATCCAGATGTTCTCGCTGGTTACACACGTAGTAGCAAGCTGGTTAATTTTATTGGTCCAAAAACATCTATTGGTAAAGTAGTAAAAGTTAAGATTACAGATACAAAAACATGGTCATTAAATGGTAATATGGAGGAAGAACTCGAAGCGATTGAGGTGGAATAAATGGGGAAAATTTCTAAGGATGAAATTGTGGCTAAGGCGCAAGATTTAGCGAAAATGATTGCTGAAACAGAAGAGGTAGACTTTTTTAAACGAGCTGAAGCACAAATACATGAAAATGAAAAAGTACGGACCAATATTTCAACAATTAAAGGTTTACAAAAGCAAGCAGTAAATCTCCAACATTACGGAAAAATTGAGGCATTAAAAAAGACAGAGGAAAGAATTTCGGAACTAGAACAACAACTTGACGAAATTCCGGTGGTGTATGAATTCAAACAATCACAAGCAGAGGTTAACGATCTGTTACAGCTTGTGGCTTCAACGATCTCAAATTCGGTTACAGACGAAATTTTAAAATCCACCGGTGGGAATTTATTAAGTGGAGAGACAGGCTCTGAAATTAAAAATAAACACTGTTCCCATTAATAACAACAATCATTGCGAAAAAAGTAGGTTTGGACAAAGTCCAGAACTACTTTTTTTTGTGAGTTCGTAAAGATAACGGGTGATCAGGCATTGGATAAGGTTAAAGTGATTTAGAGTATAATAGGGTATTTCCTTCCATTCGGAACCTTCCCATTTGTAGAGCATACTATGCAATATGCCTATATTTTTTCTGATATTCATTATAAAAATTATCGCACACTAGTCTTATATCACGCATAGGATGAATTGAATATGAATGAGGAGGTTTCGCTCGCAATGGGAGAATACAGAGAAATAATCACAAAAGCGGTCGTAGCGAAAGGACGTAAATTTACTCAGTCTAATCACACGATTTGCCCTGCACATCAGCCGACAAGCATTTTAGGCTGTTGGATCATTAACCATACGTACGAGGCAAAAAAGGTTGGTAAGAAGGTTGAAGTTAAAGGCTATTATGATATTAACACTTGGTACTCCTTTAATAGAAATACAAAGACTGAAGTAGTAACAGAGCGTGTCGAGTATTGTGATGTCATTAAATTAAAATACCGGGACCCGGATTGCCTAGACGATTTAGATGTGATTGCACGCGTAATGCAACAACCAAACTGTGTAGAATGTGTTATTTCCCCGAACGGAGATAAAATCAAAGTCCAAGTTGAAAGAGAGTTTGTTGTTGAAGTCATTGGTGAGACAAAGGTAATTGTAGCTGTTTATCCTGATCAATATGATAGTGAAGATGATCAGTGGGGATTAGATGTAGAAGATGAGGATTTTGAAGATTTAGATCCGGATTTCCTACATGACAAAAAGGACAAAGATCGGTAAACTAGGGAGGAATTACTTCCTAGTTTTTTTTGTACTCTTAGGAAAGCATAAAATTGCAGCACTGGAGAAGTTCGACGTAGCGGCAATTTTTAGGAAAACAGTATAAGTGCAACTACGTCTCTGTCATCGCCTTGCAGGCTCGCCAATCGACGAGTTTTCTTTATTTGCAGATAAAGGGTCTTCAAGTTTGAAAAACATCCCATCTAGAAATGAAAAGTCCATATGTTATAATAAAAAGATAATAAATAAGTTATGTAACTGGAGGATATGATGG
>C688J18823_10000630_pt1 | contig 20598 bp, 19 predicted proteins | sample HopSoiMetagenom1_FD_18823 | JGI IMG/M metagenome (IMG submission 18823) | reverse complement strand
AACTCCATGGGAGTTTCCTTCTTCTTTTCCGCCTGATCTGAAGGCGCAGCCTGCTTCTTTTCTTTGCTTTTAGGGACGAGTACGTCAGTTTTCACGATTGGTAACCCACCCGGCAGAATCAGCGGACCAGATGGAAGGTCCGGTCCCAACGAGCGTCCTCCGGAAGGTGGACGAGCGTGTATAGCAAACGTTCAAGTCTACCATCCGGCGCGATGGACTCCGGGCGTCGCACCGACCAGTAGATGAGAAACGGTCGCCCGATGATGTTCTCGCGCGGAACGAAGCCCCAATAGCGGCTATCGAGGCTTTTGTCGCGATTATCGCCCATCACAAAATACTTTCCAGGCGGAACCACTACCTCTCCCTGATGCACAACGCTGTGCATCTCCACCCACCAGCTGGAGTTCACTTCCGGACTGATGTAATTGCCGGAGGGAAAATTGTCGCGATAAGCCTCAAATTCCTGATTGTTATGGATAGCAAAGCGCGAATCGTCGACCACACTGCCGTTGACAAAGACCTTTCCCCGATACAAATGAACATGATCGCCAGGGATGCCGATCACGCGCTTCACAAAATGCTGCGAAGGATGCACCGGATAGCGAAAAACAACGATGTCGCCACGGCTGATTTCCGAGTACGGCATCAGCCATTTCCAGACGCCGCCCTGACCATAATGGACTTTGTCTACCAGCAGGTAGTCTCCGATAAGTAACGTCTTTTCCATTGATTCCGAGGGAATCTGAAAGGCTTGGGCGATAAAGGTAATAACGAATACGGCGAGAACTACGGTGGAGCAAAGCCACTGAATGCCCTTGACCCAGTCATCGGCGTCGCGTCTGCGGGCAGATTTTTTCTGCGGCCGAGCCGACGGAACTGACGTTTGCGGAACATTATCAACCGCTTCGCCCACCTGCGTCTCCGGGGCAAAAATCTCGACAGAGGCGGGCGCTTGGAGCGTGTCAGAAGCGTCGGAGACAGGGGAGCTGTGCGCGTCCATCGGTTCATTCATGCGGGTTCTGCCTGGACTGGATTGTGTAAGCGCAGATATTCCAGTGTTTTGCGAGCTGCTTGTTGCTCGGCTTTCTTCTTCGTGGAGTCCTCGCCTGAGGCCACATACAGCGGTTGTTCGGCCCCTTGTTCAAGGATACGCACTTGCATGGTGAACAGTTTCCGGTGCTCGGGACCGGCTTCGCTCACTACCGAGTACTCCGGCTGCGCAAGTCCTTTAGCTTGGACCCATTCCTGGAGCGCAGATTTGTAGTCGGTAAGGTGCTCGTCGGGGCTCTGGCTGGACTCTAATCGCTTCAATTCCGGCTCAACAACCAGCTTAACGATCGCCTTGCGCGCAGGTTCCATACCGCCGTCGAGGTAAATCGCGGCGATTAAAGCCTCTAATCCGTCAGCTAGAAGGGCAGGCTTGGAACGTCCACCGCTGCGTTCTTCCCCACGTCCGAGGAGCAAGAAGCGTCCTAATTGCAAATTGCGCGCCACTTTAACTAGATGCCGCGCACTCACTAAATGCGCTCGCATCTTGGAAAGTTGGCCTTCGTGGCAGGCTGGAAAGCGTTGAAACAGCAGCTCACTGGTGACTAAACCCAGCACTGCGTCGCCTAAAAACTCGAATTGTTCATTGTCTTTGGCGGTATTTGCGCCACTCTCGCTGCCGTTTGCGGTTTCCCGAGTCTCGATTTCGTGCGCTAAGGAGCTATGAGTTAGGGCTTGGTGAAGCAATTCCGGGTTTGAAAAGTGGTATTCCAGCGCTGATTCAAGCTGTTCGAGNTCNTCGGATTTCATCAGCGCAGTCGTAGAATTGCCGTTCTGTTACTTCGGGGGAGTCATTCCAGCAGGCTGTGCCGCAGCCGGATTTGCCGCCGCCGGACCGGCACTTTCATTNAACTTGTTTAGACGCTCAACCTCTTGCTTCGCCAACATCGCCACNGGGGAGTTCGCCGGNGCACTTTCGACCGCCTTATTNGCCGAACTTAAGGCTTCCGNATACTGCTTAAGATGGTCTTGCGCCAGCGCTAANCGCAANTAAGTGAGCGGTTCTACTGGTCCTGGAGTACTNAANGCGATGGCTTGGCGGAACTCTTGCGCCGCTGCAGCATCGTCTTTGCGNTCTAACGCCACCATCCCNATGGCNGAATGNGCCATCGACTGCAGCACCTTNTTGGCTCCTTCGATCTGNTCTGCGCTNGAATTTGAGGGCACCATCAGGTCTGTATTCGCNGTTTCCAAGGCTCTCTTTGCNTATTTTACGGCCTCATCGTAGCGTTCTTCGCGGTCCAAATCACCTTCGCGGGTACGTTCGGCAAGCACTGTGGACGCCATAACCAGCGCAACGGGGTCGTTAGGCTCGTAGGTAAGCACCTTGCGCGCCATCTCCAAAGTCTTCTCGGGGTCGTTGGCCTGCTGATAGCGGCGCATGATGGTGGAGTAAAGCAACCCGCGCAGATCGCTCTGCGGAAATTTTGTAACGAAGTCGTCGGCCGCTTTCTCCGCAGCGGCGTTCTCCTGATTACCGGCGGCGGCGTTGTAGGCGGCAAACTCGTCCTGCGTCTTTGCCGCGGGGGGCGTCTTATGCTGCGGAAGGGAGGACTGGGGCTGTCCCGTTCCGGGAAGAACTGCTCCTGGCCCTCCGGTCAAACTCGGCACTGGACGACTATTCGCGGGCGGATTCGATGTCGCCGGCTTTTGCGCGGGCTGAGCGGAGCCACCCTGGGAAGACTGAGCGGAGCCGGACTGCGCCTGAGGTGAACTCGTCTGAGGTGCTTGCGTCTGTGCGACCGACCAAGGAACGGGGGCAGAAAGCAGCGCGGTCATGAGTACTGCCCGGGAACTTATAAGAGAGAAGATTCGGTTCTTCATTGGTCCAATTTGTTCTTGTTGAGTTGCTTATTTGCTGCGTTGCGGCTGGTACGGCTTCTGCAGTCCGCGCTCGGCTGCGGACTTCGTGTCTGGAGCCGCATCGCCTACATTCAACGCGGCATTGTAGTGCTTCAGTGCCGACTCCCGGTTCTCCTGGATATCGAAGATCCGCGCCAGATAGATATGCGACCAAGCCAGCATACGCGCGTCTTTACCGAGTTGCAGGGTTTTCTGGAAATTATCAATCGCCTCCTGCATTCGTCCTTGCAGCGACGAAGCCCGCGCCAGAATAAAAGCCGCCCGCGCCTGATCTCCCGAGCCGCTGGTGAGCGCGTTCTCCGCGATTTCCTGAGCTCCCTTCGGATCGCCTGCAATCAGACTCTCCTCTGCCGCATCGAGCGAGTCGGCAACCGGACGAATCGTAGCCCGTACCAAATCGGGAGAGCCTTGCTTGGCAAATACGACTTCACGCGCGCGCCTCTGCTCGCGTCCCAGCGTCAGGTTGAGATTGGTCAGCATGGGGGCAAAGGAGTCCTGAAAGCCGATCTCACCTTTCTCAAAATCGGCAAACTCCTCGTAGAAGTAGCGCGTCAGCACAAATCCCTGCGCCATCGCCTGATCAACGTCGCGAGAGCGAGCCATCTCCACCCGCCGATCTCGATCTCTGCGATCTTCATTATTGTTCGCGCGAGCTACTGGCGCAGTGCGGATTTCCACCGCGCGGATCAGCGACTCGGTGACCAGCAGCGCAATGTCGGTCTTGAACTTTTCGTCGAGCGGCGCATTGGCAACGTTCTGCAGCAACGGCTTCAGCGTCTGCATGCGGTTGGCGCGCTTCAGTGCCAGCGGATCGAGAGTGTAGTGCAGGTAAGTGTGCCGGACCGGCTGCATCTTCAATGTGCCATGATCCGGCGCCACGACCATGAGATAGTTCACCCCATAGTTGCGCGCGTTGACCTCTCCCGGAGCGACCAGAGGCTCGATGTACAACGCGAAGCTGCGGCTCACGTATCCGCTGATCGGCAGACGCAGATAGCTGTCCGTCTCGAGAATCATGTTCGCTACTTGGTCATGGTAACGATCTACGTAGCTCTGATATTGCGGCTGATACTTCGTCCAAAGGGAATGCAAATTGGCCGCATCGTAGAACGCCTGCAACACCGGCAAGTAACCCAGGACGTTTTGCGCATCCGGCGGCAGGTCAGCCTCCCGAATCGTGCTCTTGAACTGCGGAGGCTCAGTGGTATACAGCGCCAGTGAGACATACTGCGCGATGTTGCGCGAAGCGTCGGCCGACTGATGGTCCTTGATGAACTCGCAGACCTGCTTGCGCTGGAACTGCGCATCCGATGATGCCGCCACGGTGCGGATCACATCCGCTCGCACCTGGTTGCGGATCGGCTCAGAGGAAGAAAGTTCCTGATCGTACCCGCAGGCATTCAACCCAACAAAGAAGGAGAACAGCGTCTCGCTGACGTCGAGGGTGATCTTGTTGCCCGCGGCTTCGGCCACAACTCCAGGACGAGCGGCAGCAGGTGTAGCTGGCGCAGATGGCGCCTCAGCCTGCTGCGCAAATGAAGCCGTACGGATAAAGGAGGTAAACAACACCAAAAAGAAAAGAAAACGGCCGAAACAAAGCAAGCCCAGAACAGCCTCCTACGAGTAGACGGGGATGGCTCAATTTTACTGGAAAGCATCGGAAAGCAGCTATTAGGAATCGGCTGAAGGAGCGATTAGCAGTGAGCGATAAGCTGCTGCAGAATCCTAGAGCTGGAATCCCTCGACAGAACATCGGGTTCATTCCGTTTCTACGGCACGGGCGCTGTGACGATCGCAGAGAACGGGCTCTCGCTGCCGCTGCCGTCTACTGCGGTAACGGCGTAGTAATAGTTCTGCCCGGAGGAGACCGTAATGTCGGTGTAGGTCAGTGCTCCAATACCGGCGGCGATCCGGGTGAAATTGCCGGGCGAGCTCTGGACGCATGCCGCAGCAGATACCGTGCAGCGGTAAACGCTATAAGTCACGTTCGGCGTGTCGCTCGCTGTCCACGTAAAAAGAACATTCGCCACTCCGGTTCCGGAAAGAGACTCTGTTTGAGTGTTCGCGCTGTTGGAGAAGGAGACGCTCCCAGCCTTAGCACCTGGCGAACCGGCGACAGGATTAAACGTGACTGTATAAGCCTGGCTCTGCCCGGCGGCAATCGTGAACGGGACGGCCGGCAAGCCCGACACGGAGAATGGGCCCTGCACGTTCGCCGCCGTAACCATCATGTTGGAGCCAATCGCCGAGAGGGTTCCAGTTTGGGAGGTGCTACTTGTGCCATCCGGTACCGAACCGAAGCTCAGGGCGTTGGGCGTGAGGCTGAGACCCGCGCCGGTGCCCGAAAGTACGATGGGGTGAAACGTATTCGATGCGTTGCTGGTAAATGACAAGGTGCCCGAGGTGTTGCCGCTGCTCACCGGGGCAAAGTTCAGGTAAAAGTTCGCGCTGTTGCCTGAGGTGATGGTGAAGGGAAAACTCAGGCCGCTCAGAATAAAGCCTGCGCCGGTGAGCGTGTCAGTAGTGATTGTGACGTCTCCATTGGTCGCAGTTAAAGTGCCGGTCTGAACCGGGCTGGAAGTTCCCACATTCACAACGCCAAAAGTAAAACTCACAGGGGTCACCGACAGCTGCCCTGCAACTGGCGGTGCTGTTGCGGTGACGGTAACCGTTGCGGCAGCTGACTTGGTCGGATCAGCCACACTGGTGGCAGTCACGGAGTAGGTGCCCGCCGTGTTGGGCGCGGTATACAGGCCACCTGTTGTGATGGTGCCACCCGTCGTTGACCAGGTCACGGCGGTGTCCGTCGTACCTGCGACAGTTGCCGTGAACTGCTGTGTCCCGCCGACCGTCAGCGACGCTGTGCCGGGCGAAATGGAAACTGTGGTCGATGCTGCCACATTGAAATTGCATACCTGCAGCGGACCTGTGGCGGCAGTCGCATCCTCATATGTCGTCCAGTAATTCAGACTGGGCACGCTGGCTTGCTCGGTGCGGAACGCGTAATTCGTCGCCAGCTGTGCCTGTGCCGCTCCAGGCGGAGTGACGTACACCGTGTACTTGTGTGTGGCTACATTCGCCACCATCTGCATATGGTATGTGGCACCCGCGGTGTACGGCTGCGTGTAATTGGCCGCGTACGCAGAGCCGTTGCGCACGTCGATGTTGCCGGAATTATTGAAACGGACAATGGCAGCCAAATCGGCATATGCCGCTGGCGTGTTCTGAGACAACGCAACGTTGGCGTCTGTCGCATTCGTTTGCGGTGTCACGTCGAAGCTGACGCTGAAGGAACCAGTCTCACTCGCTCCAAGTGGATACCCTGTCCATGTGGTGGTGTCAGTCGTACACGCTTGCGCGAGGGCTATAGGCGCAAGCGCTGTGGAGGAAGACCTCAGCACAAAATTCCTGGATGTGATCCCCTTTGGGGTCGCCGCTGTCTTGCTGGAACCGACTCCCGCCGGCGCGGCAAGACCTGTGGAACTGCCAGTCGCGATGACGGTTGCTGGACTGAGTGTGCCGGAAATAGACTTGCGCGAATATTGCGCTTCCACACGTGGAAGGCAAGCTGACAGGGCCATAAAAACACACACGACGGCCACTTCGGATTTGAAAGCTAGCACTCAAACCGCTCCTCATTTAGGTTCCTGACGCAAGGTCAAGTGGACGTAGTGGGATTTTTTCGAACTAGGATGGGAGGGTCTGCTGGTTGGTTTTATGCTTCTTGCAATTGTTCGCCGCTGGCGCGATTTGGCATCTTGATTCTTCTTTCCTGCTCAGAACAGCAGGCGCTTGATGACGTAAGTGGCGAGGGCTGCACTGCCATCCCGGCGCCCGCGCAGCGGTCAAGACCGGCAGCGCTGCCTTACCTGCCAGCCGCTCTGCCATGTCAGTGTGGCGCGCTTCGGTCATTGGTTCCACAATGGGAATCCGCGTCTTAGGGCAAATCTAGAATCCGAGATAGGGCTAGAATTTCGATAGAACCTCACCAGTCTTTAGAGACCAGCCACACTTCTCGATCAGTGAAGGTGCCCTTCGATTGCCCAGAGTCGTTCGGCGTTGACTCGGCAATGGGTTGCTTGCGAAGCACGAAATCCGGAACATGATGAGCCTGTCCGTAAACCAGTTCTCAAGGCCCTCGAACGGCTGCTCCAGCTTTGGCTGCCAGCCGGCGGCCCATTCCGTCTTCGCAGTTTTGCGCAAGACCCTGGTCCAACATTTCATGCTGGGCTATCCGGATGCCGGCCACTCCGGGCTCTTCGCCAGCAGCTCGCAGATTCTCGGAACCAGTACCATAGATCTCGCGTATTCGCTCCAAGCCCAGGGCAGTTCATCCAGAAGCATGCAGGAGAAACGTATGCGATCTCTCGTCAGACTCTGTGTCGTTCTCTTTCCCTTTGGATTCGCCAGCATGGCCGTTGCGGCTGAGGAACAGAATTCATTGATCATCGTTTTCAAAGATGGCCATCAACAGGTCTTCTCCATGGCCGACGTGGCACGCATCGAGTTCAAGCCTACGACCAGTGCGGACAGCGCGCCGTCTGCAGGGCGTGGGCACTTCCTCGGCAAATGGAAGGTTGGCAACGGCGCCGGCGGGTACTTCTACATAACGCTCGCTGCCAGCGGCGAGGCCACCAAGTCGATAGGAGCGGCGCATGGCACCTGGACGGTGGTCGGAAGTGAGGCGCGGATCAAATGGGATGACGGGTGGCACGATGCAATCCGTAGAGTAGGCAAGCACTACGAGAAGGTAGCCTTCTCGCCCGAGAAGTCGTTCACCGATTCACCCTCAAACGTAACAGATGCGGAGAACCTCGAACCACAAGCGAACTAAGCTGGTGCCGCCTTCGGCTGCCGGATCTTTGCTTTCACGTTTCGGTTGTCTCACTTTGTTCTTTACGCGGTTGCCAGCTAAGCGAAGCGGCCTTGCGTTTCCTTTTTTGGTGTTGTCTTTTTGTTTGGCGAGCAGCCATTGGGAAGGCTTCCCTGTACGCTACATCCCCTGAGGCCATGACGAAATCACCCGATGAGCCGATCGGCCCCGATCACCGCATCCGCATGCAACTGTGTAGTGACTCTGGACATCTCAGTTTCATGCGGCGAAGGCAGACCCAAGCCGCGCGTTGATTCAGCGAAGATAAAAGGCTCCGCTAACCGGCGGGGCTTTTATTTACTCTCCCTTACGCTGAGGGATACTTCTTGAAAAACGAAGGCAAAGACTCGGAAATGTTCTTGGCCGTTTCCATTGCGCTGATGGTGCTGTGGCTGTTCCTGTACTCGGCCTTTCACGTGTCTTCCTACGTCTCTGCCGTGGTCTTGAGTATTGCTTTGTCTCTGTTCTCGTTGGACTGGTGGATACATTCTCGAGTCCGGCCGCGGGATGATCGTCACAATCCCGCTTCTAAGTAAGTCGGTCAGAGTTTAGGCACGTTTGGCTTAGTTCTTGATTGTTCCAATTTGGTCCTGTTCGAATTTCGCGATGCGCGCGTGAGTAACCCATGAATCTCAGTAAACATTCCCAGCAGACCATCGACCGCATGAAAGCTAACTCCGAAGCAGCCAAGAAGCGTCTTGCAGCCCTGAATCGCGAGTACCTTCTGCGGCAAAAGGCACGCCAGCTGTCACGGCCCAAGGACAACGACAACGATAAAGCGAAGGCCGGCAACGAGAGCTTCGGCGAGGCCGTCGCAAGGATCGCGAGAGAAAACCACGTCAACATCTAGCCCGGTGATGATGGACAACGGCGCCGCCGAGCTATCTGCGCTGCACACCGCCAACGCAGCTGAGAACGATGTTCAACAGTGAGTTTTCAACCGTAAGCTCCATATGAGCAGACGTCTACAGATCATCCTGCTGGCCTTCGTTGCGCTCGCCGGCTTGAGAGTCTTCCTCATCTATCGCGTTCGCAACGCACCTGCTCCTGCTCCAAAGGCAGCGCAACCGAATCCCAATTTCAGTGCCGACGACTACGTGGTGCCCACGCAAGTCCACTCTTCTGATCTAAAGTCGGCGAAGGAAGACCTGGGCGGGAAGACAGTCTGGGTAAAGGCTGGAAACCAAGTTTCGTACTATCCGTACGCAGGTGGACGAGTCGACTTCAAACACGCTGCGGGCTTGCTGCCGCCGCTCGAGAAACTTGCGATTGCCAATGTTGTGCAAGCTTCTGCTCCGGATGCCAAAAGCGAAGAAGTCGCACCCGGGGTGCGTGTTCGAGCACAGCAAGTGATGGTCGTCTTCCATCCTGCCGGTGAAGACAAGACGTACGCTGCACCGATTGGTGGCAGCCGCGGCGGAGACTACACCTTCTACATCAACGAGACCTTCTTCTTTGAGGATCCTCATCAGCTCTACAAGCACTGGCCGCAGGACATATGGAACGCGATCGATCAGCACCAGGTGAAGCCGGGAATGAACGAACTCCAAGTAGCGCTGGCGATTGGTGCTGGAGTGCCGCAGGGTAGCGGCGACTTCGGGAATCGCACGCTCAGGTTCGATAACAACGGTCATCCCGTCAATGTGACCTTCGAGCGCAATCGCGTCACCGAGGTTCATAGCACCGGTTCGTAGACCGCACGCACTCCACGCCATCCAGCCTGGTTTCACCCTCCCCGCACGCGCTCCAAATTGGGCGCAAGGGCCCGTTGCGGCGCCGTTCATACACTTGGTACACGGTGCAAAAAGGTCGGGAACGTGGGCTATCTCTCTGATTTGCGGATGTTAAACTTTAACTAACTCCATGGCGGAATATCTGGTTCACACCGCCGACGAGCGCGGGCATGTTTCGGAACACCTCGAGCATGGCGTCTCCGTTTCCGAGGTCCGCGACCGTTTTGCGCAACAGGGTCTCCTTGTCACCTCCATCAAACCCCGCAGCATGTTGGGGACGGCGGGTCGTGCCCGGCAGAAGCGAATCAAGCTTGAACAATTTGTCATTTTTAACCAGCAGTTTTTGACGCTGATTCGCGCCGGTCTGCCGATCCTGCAGGGGCTGGATCTGCTCAGCCATCGGCAAAAAAACCGGTATCTCCGCTCGGTGCTCGAGAACGTGCGCCAGAGGGTGCGTACGGGAGAATTGCTTTCAGAGGCATTTCGCCACGCCGCTCCCGGAGCGGTCTCAAAGGTCTACACCACCACACTGTTAGCGGGCGAGAAGAGCGGAAATCTGGAGGAGGTACTCGGGCGATTCATTGCGTTCCAGCGCGTGGCGTTGGCCTTCCGCAAAAAATTGGTGGCCTCACTGATTTATCCGGCGTTGCTGATCACCATGGTCATGGTGATGTTTACGTTTCTTCTCAGCTACGTTGTTCCCCAGTTCCAGAGCCTGTATTCGCAGCTGGGAAATGGAAACCTGCCGGCAATCACATTGTTCGTTTTAGGCGTTGGCGAGGTCGCGAAGCACTGGCTGTGGCTGATCCTGACAGGTCTGGCGTTGGCAATCTTTCTGCTTTGGCGTTGGAGCAAAACGGGAGCCGGGTCCATGGCAATTGATCGGTTCCGCCTGGCCCTGCCAATTGCCGGCAACATATGGCTGAAATACCAGGTCGCGATCTTCTCACGCACCATGTCGACGCTGCTGAGTGGTGGACTTCCCCTGGTGCAGGCGCTGGAGACGGCAGGAAGTTCCCTCGAAAGCAAGCTGTTGGCAAATGCCATTCTGGATTCAGTTCAGAAAGTACGCGAGGGACGTCCGCTCTCGCGCAGTCTGGAAGAGACAGGCGTCTTTCCTGAACTCGCATTCGAAATGGTTGAAGTCGGTGAATCCACCGGGGCCTTGCCGGCGATGCTTACATCCGTCGCTGAGTTTCTGGAAGAAGATGTGCAAACCGCCCTGAGCGCAGCGTTATCGCTGATTGAGCCAGTCATCTTAATTGTGATGGGATTCGTGGTTGCCACGGTGCTCATTGCTCTCTACCTCCCGATCTTCTCGCTGGGAGCACAGGCTGGAGGAGCTTAGAGCGTATGGCAGATACAACCATCTTCGTTGGCAGCGCCACAGATGCAAATTCCGAAACGCGCGCGCGCGACTTGGCGAAACGCTACCGCCGCGAGTTTGTTGACCTGAAGAACTACCACATCCAGCACGAGCTCTTTCGTACTGTGCCCGTGGACCTGATGTTTCGCTACAACTTTGTTCCGCTGGAGGAACACGGCGACGAGCTGACCATAGCGATCTCCGATCCCAGCAAGCTGATGATGATCGATGAAATCGGCCTGCTACTGAACAAGCGGGTGCAGACCAAGGTGGCGACACTCGCGCAAATCGAGGAGATCCTCAAGAAGACTGAGCAGTCACAACGCGTGCTGGACGAAGCCACAGAGGGCTTCACCTTCGATGTAGTCCGTGAAGATGAGGCCGGCGACGAGACGATCTCAATCGAGCGTCTAACGTCAGAGACGGACATAAGTCCGATCATCCGGCTGGTAGACACCACCATCTTTACCGCGCTCGAGCGCCGTGCCAGCGACATCCACATCGAGACGCTTGACGATTCGGTGATCGTCAAATACCGCATCGACGGCGTGCTGCAGCATGCCATGCAGCCTATCGCCAAAGAACACCATTCGACGATCATCTCGCGCATCAAGGTGATGAGCGAGTTGGACATCGCGGAGCGCCGGGTCCCGCAGGACGGCCGTTTTCGTGTCAAGTACAAAGGCCGCTTGATCGACTTTCGCGTCTCCATCATGCCGACGGTTCACGGAGAAAATGCCGTGCTCCGCGTGCTCGATAAAGAATCGATGAGCGAGAAGTTTCGCAAGCTCACGCTGGACGTCGTGGGCTTTGATGAAGATGACCTGCGGCACTTCCGCCGATACATCAAGGAACCCTATGGCATGGTGCTGGTCACCGGTCCTACCGGTTCGGGAAAGACGACCACTCTTTACGCTGCCCTTAATGAGATCAAGAGCGAAGAAGACAAGATCATCACGATTGAAGACCCTGTCGAGTATCAGATCCGCGGGATTACTCAAATTCCAGTGAACGAGAAGAAGGGACTCACCTTTGCGCGCGGACTGCGCTCGATTCTTCGTCACGATCCTGACAAGATCCTGGTGGGCGAGATCCGCGACACCGAGACGGCACAGATCGCAATTCAGTCGGCGCTTACCGGACACCTAGTCTTCACTACGGTGCACGCCAATAACGTGGTGGACGTTATCGGACGCTTTCTCAATATGGGCGTAGAGGCATATAACTTCGTCTCGGCCCTCAACTGCATTCTGGCGCAGCGGCTGGTGCGTGTGATCTGTGACACGTGCAAGAAGCCGGTTCGCTATTCGCCCGAAGAACTCGAGGCCAGCGGCCTTGACCTTAAAGAGTGGGGAACGTTCAAATTCTACGAGGGCGAAGGATGCATCGAGTGTGCCGGCACGGGCTACAAGGGCCGTACCGCGATTCACGAACTTCTCGATCTCACCGACCGTATTCGCGAGTTGATTCTGGAAAAGAAACCGACCTCAGAAGTTCGCAAGGCGGCGCGAGATGACGGAATGAGGTTTTTGCGCGAAGCGGCACTGCTGAAGGTGCGATCAGGCACCACCACCTTGAAAGAGATCAACAAGGTGACGTTCATCGAGACCTCGAGGTAGCCCATGGCTAGGCTACGAGAGTCCAAACCGCACCTCGCATGTGAGATTGCGGTACAGAACCTGATCGCCGCCCGCGCCCGATCCGACGCTACCGCACTTGAGGTACACACGGTTCGCGAGCTGGCGCCAGACACGATTCGGCCATCGTTGACGGCGGGAAACGTGAGCAATGTCCCGGCACTTGGCCAAAGTATTGCAAGCGCTTTGTCCGCAGTAGGCGGGCGTAAGCGCGACGTGGTGGCAATTATTCCGGATGCCGCTGTACGAGTGTTGTTGATGGATTTCGATAAGCTTCCGGACAAAGCCGCGGAAGCCGAGCCTATCATCCGCTTCAGACTACGGAAATCAGTGCCGTTTGATGCGGAACAAGCTGCGCTGTCGTTCCAGATCTATCGTAAAGCCGAGTCTATAAGAGTGCTTGCAGTACTTACTCCACGTGAAGTTCTGGAAGAATATGAATCCGCATTTCGAAGTGCCGGATATCAGCCTGGGTATGTTTTGCCTTCCACACTTGCCGTACTCAATGCCGTGGAAGCGGAGCGGCCAACGCTGCTGGTGAAGGGCGACGGCAGCTTTATTTCGGTCGCAATCGCCAGCCATAATGAAGTTGTGTTCTACCGCATGCTGGACGTTATCCCCGGCAGAACTGGTACGGCAATCGCTGATGAGGTCTATCCATCCATCGTCTTTTTTGAGGACAACTACTCTGCGAAAATCGAGCGCATCCTGCTGTCGTATACGTCCGATATCGATGAGCTGGCACGGGTCCTTGAGGAGCAAACGAGCGTCAAAGCTACAGCGCTCGACGTCAGTAACCGTGCTGGTGACAGCTTGTCGGGTGACGGGCTACCGCCCTCGGCGCTGGCCGGAGTTGCGGGAGTGTTGACGCACTAATGCGAATCGGCATCAATCTCGCGACTCGTCCTTACCAGGACGAAGCTCGCTTTTACCGACTGTGGGGCACAGCGGTCGCGCTGATGGTTTTGCTCACCGGACTGTTGGTGTACTTGTCGATAAAGCACTATCGAGATTCGCGCGACGAATGGGCGAGCGCACGCAGAGCCGAGGCCAAACTCGCTGCCGTTAAACGGGAAGAAGCGCAGGCGCAACAAATCCTCGCGCAGCCCGGAAACCGTGGCACGCGCGATCGCTCCTATTTCCTGAACACCGCCATTTTGCGCAAATCCTTTTCATGGACTCGCCTGATGGAAGACATGGAAAAGATAATGCCTGCTGGGCTGCGCGTCGTCTCGATTGCACCGGTCATCGACCAGCACAATCGTTTCGTTCTGAAACTGCAGGTGCAAGGCGACAGGCGTGACACTGCCGTCCAACTACTTCGCAATATGGAAAGGTCGCCGCATTTTCGGTCCTCGCAATTGAATACAGAGGCCCATTCTCAAAGTAAAAACGGCGAGGGCGGAGTGAAGTCGGAGATTAAGACGGCGTATGTACCTGCAGAAGCGCTCGAGGGAGGCGAATAGTGGCGGATCTTTCTCGCGTACGCAACCGCATGCTCTCGATCGTAGTTGTCCTTGCGGTCGTGGATATTGCTGCGCTCATCTACCTGGCTCTTCCGCTACGGGCAGGTGCATCGCAACCTCTGCAGGTGCAGCGAGCAGCTGAAGAGGAGCTTCGCCAGCTTAGCCGGACGACTGTACCGTTGCGCGGCATCGAGCAAAAACTCGCGGCGGCAGACAAAGATGACAATGCCTTCATGAATAAACGATTGCCCAGCCGTTATTCTGACGTTGTCGAGGAGCTGGGGAAGTTGGCATACGCCAATCACATCAGCATCAGCGGAGTGTCGTATCAGACGACGCCCGGAGCGCTTCCCGACATTCTCAATCTTGAGATGCACGCTGGTTTGCGCGGCCAATATGTGAACGTGGTGAAATTCATGAACGCCCTCGAGCGTGACAAGCTGTTTTTCATAATCGACGGCGTCGGCCTTACCGGGGAAACAGGACACACCGCGGGCGAGGTTCGGCTCGATATGAAGCTGGATACTTATTTGCGAACGCAGAGCTGAGATGAAAGTTGGAACCGAAGACAAGAAGAAGCTGTACATCATGCTGGCACTCGCAGTTGTGGCAGTGCTGATGGTGTTGCGCTCCTTGCTGTCTTTTAACGCGCCGGCAAGCACGGTCGCTGCTTCAATCCCCAACGCGATACCGGCGCAACCGGACGCTGCTAACCAGCTGGCTCGGGCTCGCGGCAGAACTGCTCCGCCTCTGGATCCGACCCTCCGCACTGACTTGCTGAAGAACAGCGAAGAGGCTTACTACAAGGGCACGGGACGGAACATCTTCGAGGAGCAAGTAACGCAACCGCCCATCGAGCGGCCGAAGCAACCCGTGGTCACTCCGCCACCTGCTCAGCCCGTAGTCGTTACGCCTCCGCCGCCTCCCCCGATTCCGCTCAAGTTCTTTGGGTTCGCAAACAAGCCGGGCGAGCGTAAGAGTATCTTCCTCGCGAGCGGAGACGATATCTTCATCGGGCATGAGGGCGACATCGTGAACCGCCGCTACAGGATTCTTCGCATTCAGCAAACCCAAGTCGAAATTGAGGACGTGCTAAACAGCAACCGGCAAACGATTCCACTCACTCAGGGTTGAGTTTTTAATGCAGGCAAAGCGTTCCCATTCCCGGAAGCGATTGCAGAGCGGATATGTTCTGCTCGCGATTCTGTTTGCTTTGACCATCCTGATCGTGGGCCTGGCCGCGGCCGCGCCACGCGTGACCACCGCGTTGCGGCGAACTCAAGAGGACGAACTCATCCGCCGTGGACAGCAGTACGCGCTAGCGATCCGGCGCTTTTACAAGAAGTTTGGACGCTATCCTTCAAATCTCGATCAACTCGAGAACACCAACAACATTCGGTTCCTGCGAAGACGCTACTTCGATCCGCTCACGGGTAAGGACGATTGGGCCGCCATTCAGTTCGGTCAGGCTCGGCCGCCAGTTGGCTTTTTCGGCCAGAAAGTCGTCAATACAGGTGGACTGAGCCCCTCAGGGCCAGGGCTCGGGCCTTCGACCATCGGAACCGGCCTGGGAAGTTCGAGCAATTCACCGGCAGGCGCCACTACCGCGGGCTCCAGCTCATCCGGCAGTAGCTTCGGGTCGAGCGGCACTGGCTTGCGGTCGAGCGCGACGGGAGCCTCCGCCGGATCGCCCGCGGGTCAGGCTGGAAGCGCCGGCAATCCTTTGTCCGGAAACCAACTGAGCGGACGCACTTTCGGCGGTGGAGCAATTGTCGGAGTGTCTATTCCGTTGCAGAAGGAATCACTCAAGGAATTTCAGCAGAAGAATCACTATAACGAATGGCAGTTTGTCTATGATCCGACGATGGATCCCACATTGCGTGGCGGCGCGAGCGCAGGCTCTGCGACTGGCATTCCCGGAGCAACAGGAATTAATCCCGGCGGTATGAACCCTGGTGGTCTGAATTCTGGCGGCATTAATCACGGATTGCCGACTAATCCCACTACGCCGCCGACTTCCGAGCATCCTCCTCCAAATCCGAGATAAGCACCTGCAAATGAAAAGGCCTCGCTCTCGCGAGGCCGAAGTCTGCCAATCAGGAGGAGTTAGACGCTGAACGAGGAACCGCACCCACACGTGCTCTTCACGTTTGGGTTCTCAAACTTAAAGCCGGCGGCCTCGAGGGTCTCAACGTAGTCGACTACGCAGCCCTGGAGATACATCAGGGAGGTCGCGTCGACGAAGACCTTTAGCTCGTCAAATTTGAAGACCTTGTCCATCATCCCGGCAGCATTCTCGAAGTTCATCGAATAGCTGAAACCGGAGCAGCCGCCACCTACCACGCCGATGCGCAATCCAGCGGGCATAGGATCCTGTTGCGTCATGATCTCCTTCACCTTAGCCACAGCTGTAGGCGTCAATGAAACCGGTGGGGCCTTAGGGGTAATCTCGATATTCGGTTGGGTAGTGGTCGCCATGCTCTTCTCCTAGATGAAGCTCCAGTATATCAGCGGCTTAACCGCGAGTTGCGCTGTTTATTCGATGTTGTGATTCCGCAGTGGATGCAGGTTTCCCCTCGGCGGGCATGAGGGGGGAACTCGTTGTTTTTGCCGGCCAATTCCCTGCTATTGCGTGCTCCCGTTTTGCTCACCCTTCTATTCTTCAGCTGATGGTGTACTTCCCGGCTTCGATCGTCCTAGCCGCAATCTGCTGACGCAATCCAATGACGTTCACGGGATCATGCTTGACCAGCCGACGCAATATGGCGATCTGAATGCGCAGGTTGTCACCCTCAGCTGCAGCCGCGAGCACGCGTCGGGCAGCTACCTCAATGCGCGCCATAGCTTCCGACANGTAAACCTGTGTCATNGCAANGGGCAGCGCCGAAGTCCCNTCTCCCTGAGCTGCTAGAAGCTTCTGCGTGCGCAGAACCGCNGAATCCATGGCGAACACTTCGATGATAATGTCGGCCAGTGCCGCCATGACCTCCTGNTGCTCNNCNAAGTCAGTCATATACCGTTGCGACGCTACACCNGCGACAAAGAGAGCCGTCTTCTTGGCATTAGCCAGCAGCGCAANTTCTCCGGCAAGNGCCCCTTCGGCTTGCTCGATCGAGGACGGTCCCGAGAGCACCTCGTCCATCAGCTTCTTAATAGCGGGCATGAGCGCGAGTTGCCCGCTCATTGCGCGCTTCATGAGCCATCCAGTGATGATCATCCGATTGATCTCATTGGTGCCTTCAAATATGCGGTTTACGCGCGAGTCGCGATAAGCCCGCTCTGCCGGATATTCCTCCACAAATCCGTACCCACCATAGATCTGAACAACGTGATCGACGACACGGTCGAGCATCTCCGATCCCCAAACTTTCAGGATGGAACACTCCACCGCGTATTCCTCAATACCTTTGCGGATCTGCGTGGCTGCGTCTGGACTGTGCTTGTCGATATCGCGCAGCGCCTCATCGATCATGCCGACGGTGCGGTAGGCGAGGCATTCGCCCACGTAAATTCCAGTGGCAATATCCGCGAGCTTCTCGCGAATCAGACCGAACTCAACCAGAGTCTTGCCGAACGCTTTGCGCTGCTTGGCATACGATAAGGCGTTCTGCAGCGATGTGCGCGCGCCCCCAACACAGCCTGCGCCCAATTTGAACCTACCGATGTTGAGAATATTGAACGCGATAACGTGACCTTTGCCGATCTCACCCAATAGGTTTTCAACGGGCACCTTGCAGTCGTTAAGAATCAATGGGCACGTGGATGATCCGCGAATTCCCAGCTTCTTCTCTTCGGCTCCAACTGAAAATCCAGGGAATGTGCGCTCAACGATGAATGCGGAGAATTTCTCTCCACCAATCTTGGCAAACACAACATACAAGTCGGCGAACGATGCGTTGGTGATCCACATCTTCTCGCCGTTCAGCACGTAGTGCTTTCCATCGGGCGAGAGATCGGCGCGGGTACGGCAGTTGAGAGCATCAGATCCAGACGACGATTCAGAGAGGGCATAAGCGCCAACCCACTCTCCTGAAGCCAGCTTCGGCAGATACTTCTGCTTCTGCGCCGCAGTGCCGAAGTAGACAATGGGTAACGTCCCAATACCCACATGGGCGCCCCAGGTCACGCTGAAGCTCCCTGACTTTGCGATGTAGTCCGCAATGATTGCGGAGGACACTTTGTCCATCTCCATCCCGCCGTACTCCTCAGGAACATCAACGGAAGTGAGCCCAAGTTCGCTCGCCTTCTTGATCAGCTCGCGTGTGACGGCGAACTCCTTGTGCTCGATCTTGTCGATATTAGGAACGATCTCTTTGAGGGCAAACTCGTCGGTGGTCTGCGCAATTTGACGATGTTCGTCAGTGAAGTCCTCCGGTGTGAAGACCTCTTCCGGCCGGCGGTCTTCAATAAGGAAGCTGCCGCCTGCAATTTTCGTTTTGGGAACTGCTGCAGTTGCCATTCAAACCTCCAAATCCGGGGTTAACACGAAGGTCACGAAGTCAGAACAATTAAGGTCACGAAGTCAGAAACCTCTATCTCCAGTTATAGCCATCGACTATCCTGCGAATTCCATCCTTTAAGTGCTCTACGTGGAAGTTGATGATTAGCCCAAGCGATCTTCCTGTCAGTCGCAGGTAAGAGAGGAGTTGAGCTTTATGAACCGGGGCAATCTCTTCGATACATTTAATCTCCACAATGACTAGGTCTTCAACGAGCAGGTCGATCCGATACCCAACATCTAGCTTGAGGCCGTTATAGACCAAGGGAAACGGTACCTGAGAAGCGACTCTCAGTCCGATCGCTTGCAACTCGTGAAGGAGGCAGGCTTCGTAAGCACTCTCAAGCAGTCCCGGGCCAACTGCCGTATGAACCTTCATTGCAGCGCTAATAATCCGTCGGCTAACTTCCTCCGCAGTTAATGACCTCTGAGCCGCCGTTTCCATCTTTGGCTCCCCTTCGTGTACTTGGTGCGTACTTCGTGACCTTCGTGTTAACTCCGGGCGTTTACTGAATATTCTGGAAGATGCCTGCTGCGCCCATGCCGCCGCCGACGCACATGGTCACCAATCCGTACTTGCCCTTCCGCCGCTTCAATTCTCGAATGACACTGGCTGTAAGCTTCGCTCCGGTGCAGCCTAGTGGGTGGCCGAGCGCAATGGCTCCGCCGTTCGGGTTTACTTTCGCTGGATTCAGTTCACCTGCCTTGAGGACGGACAGCGACTGCGCGGCAAAGGCTTCGTTTAGCTCGATCACGTCGACCTGATCGAGACTGAGTCCAGCCATCTTCAACGCTTTCGGAATCGCGTACACCGGGCCGATCCCCATCTCCTCCGGCTTATATCCGGCAGTGGCGAAGGCTACGTAACGCGCCAACGGTTTAATCCCAAGCGCCTGAGCGCGTTCAGCAGACATCACCACGGCTGCAGCGGCGCCGTCAGACATCTGGGAGGAATTACCCGCTGTCACAGTTCCTCTGACGTGGAAAGCAGGCTTGAGTGCGGACAGCGCTTCCATCGAAGTGTCCGCGCGCGGACCGTCGTCGATCTTGAACTCGACTTCGATGCGCTTCGGCTTGCTGCCATTCGGAGTCGTGAAGCTCACGGATACAGGCACGAGCTCGTCATTAAACTTTCCGGCAGCGATCGCGGCCAGTGCTTTTTGATGGCTGTGTAGCGAGAATTCATCTGCCTGCTCGCGGGTGATCCCAAAGCGTTGCGCCAGCCGCTCGGCTGTTAGTCCCATAGACAGGTAGACATCGGGATAGTGCTCGATCAGCCACGGATTGGCGCTAACCTTGTTCCCTCCCATAGGAATCATGGTCATGGATTCCACGCCGCCCGCCAGGATGACGTCGGCCCCGCCCGACATAATGCGCTCTGCCGCCATCGCAATTGATTGGAGGCCCGAAGAACAGAAGCGATTGATGGTCATCGCGGATACCTCAACCGGCAGCCCGGCACGTAAGGAGGCAATGCGCGCCACATTCATTCCCTGCTCTGCTTCAGGCATGGCACAGCCGAGGATCACATCTTCGATTTCTTTCGCGTCAAGCTGCGGCACGCGTGCAAGCGCACCTTTGATGGCGGTGGCCGCGATCTCGTCTGGACGAGTGGCTCGCAAGCCGCCTTTGTAAGCTCGCCCGACTGGCGTGCGGACTGCGCTGGCTATCACTACTTCACGCATTCAAAACCCCCCGGTTAACACGAAGGAACGAAGGTCACACCAAGGACACGAAGAACCGCTTTTGAAGGGGATTCCCTTTCTCACTTTGTGACCTTCCATCAATCTTCGTGGCCTTCGTGTTAACCCCGTCTCAATTCCTCAAAGTTTTTCCAGTCTTCAATGTGTATTGAATCCGCTCCTGCGTCTTCTTCTCACCGCAAAGTGACTTGAAGGCCTCACGCTCAAGATCCAGCAGATACTGCTCACTCACAGGCGTGCCCGGCGTTACGTTTCCGCCGCAGAGCACCTCTGCGACTTTGTTTCCGATTTTTACCTCGTGGTCGCTGATGTACTCCCCCTGACGCATTAGATGAACTCCGAGCTTCAGGGTCGCGAGGATGCTCTCGCCTGGAGCAGGCACATCGGTCCTCGTCACCGGCGCGCTGTAGCC
>C688J18823_10000629_pt1 | contig 20599 bp, 20 predicted proteins | sample HopSoiMetagenom1_FD_18823 | JGI IMG/M metagenome (IMG submission 18823) | reverse complement strand
CTCCAGCGTGGAGTCTTCGCCACGGTAAACCAGACGCTCGATGCGGAGCTGGCTAAAGATATGGCACGACTGTTCGGAGCTGAAACTGATGTCATCAGCTTCGAAGAGCAGATGTCGAAGGACACGGAAGCAGGAGTGACCGCTTCCGATGGTCTCGAAGCGGGGGCTGTCGTTCGTCCGCCGGTAGTCACCATCATGGGCCACGTCGATCACGGCAAGACCTCGTTGCTCGACGCCATCCGTGAAACCAACGTGGCGGGAGGCGAAGCGGGAGGAATTACCCAGCACATCGGCGCTTATAAGGTGAGGATTACGAAAGAGGATTCCCCAGCCTTCGGGCGTGAGATCGTCTTCCTCGACACCCCTGGTCACGAAGCCTTCACCCGCATGCGCGCTCGTGGTGCCAAAGTCACGGACATCGTGGTGATCGTAGTCGCAGCCGACGACGGTGTGATGCCGCAGACGCTGGAAGCGATTGACCACGCAAATGCAGCGAAGGTTCCGTTGATCTTTGCTGTAAACAAGATCGACAAGCCCGGCGCTCTTCCCGATCGCGTTAAGAAACAGCTCGGCGACCGAGGCTATGTGCCGGAAGATTGGGGCGGCAAGTATGTATTCGTCGACGTTTCCGCCAAGCAGAAGACGAACCTGAATCTGCTGATGGAAATGATCTGCCTGGTTGCCGACCTGCAGGAACTCAAGGCTTCCCCCGATCGTCCTGCTGCGGGCGCGGTGCTTGAAGCCAAACTCGATCGCGGACGCGGCGCTGTCGCCACCGTTCTGATCGAAAATGGAACATTGCGTACGGGGGACACGTTCATCGTCGGCAACACTTTTGGCAAAGTTCGCGCCATGTTTGACGACCGCGGCAATGCCGTCGACGAGGCAAAACCGGCAACGCCAGTCGAGATTATCGGTCTTGAAGGTATTCCCGAAGCTGGAGACACCTTTACCGTAGTCGCGGATCGGGAAAAGGCCAAGAACATCGCTACGTATCGGGAGCAGAAGGCCCGCGAAGCGCAACTGGCGAAGTCGTCCCGCGTCACCCTCGAAGGCTTGGCGGAGCAGATCAAGACCGCCGGCATGAAGGATTTGCCGATCATCCTTAAGGGCGACGTGCAGGGCTCGGTCGAAGTGCTGGCCGATTCGCTGCAGAAGCTCTCGAATGAGCAGGTGAAAGTCCGAGTGCTCCGCTCCGGCGTAGGCGCCATTACGGAAAGCGATGTGCTGCTCGCATCGGCATCGAATGCCATCATTATCGGTTTCAACGTTCGCCCGGAGCGCAAGGCGCAAGAGCTGGCTGAGCAGGAGAACGTCGAAATCCGTCTGCACTCGATCATTTACGAGCTGCAAGACGAGATTCGCAAAGCCATGGTCGGCCTGCTCGAGCCCGTGTTCAAGGAGACTTATCTTGGACGCGCCGAAGTTCGCGATACCTTCCGCGTGCCGAAGGTCGGTACCATCGCGGGCTGCTACGTGCAGGATGGCTCGATTAAGCGCGACTCCGAAGTCCGCTTGTTGCGCGATAACGTAGTCGTGTTCAAAGGCCGGGTGGGATCTCTGCGTCGCTTTAAGGACGACGTAAGTGAAGTCCGCAACGGTATGGAATGCGGCATCGGCATCGCCGGCTACGGCGATATCAAGACCGGCGACGTGATCGAGGCCTTCAGCACGCAAAAAGTCGCTGGAGAATTAATCGCGGCCAAACCGATGAAGCCACAGTTGGTGAATCAGTAGGACGAAGTTTTAAGTTGGCAGTTTCGAGTTTCAAGTTTACTTCTCAACTTGAAACTCGAAATCTGACACTCGAAACTGATCTCATGCCTGTCGCTGTCCTCACGTTGGAACTTCGCATTGAAGGCGCGCATTCCCTGAAAGACAAGCGCCAAGTCCTACGCAGTCTCAAGGACAAGCTTCGCTCCAGCTTCAACATCTCCATCGCGGAACTCGAGCAAACCGATCTTTGGCAGCGCGCTACCGTAGGCGTCGTGAGCATCTCCAGTTCACGCGACTATCTCTCCGGCCTGATGCAGCAGGTGGAGCGCGCCGCAACTCGCATCGCCAACGACAACGGAGCGGAGATTACAGATAGCTTTGTAGAAATGGAGTGAGAATCTCCCTAGTGTCCTAATCTGAGCGACAGTGTTTGGGGCGCAGAGAACGGAAATTCAAATACGGACCCTACCGATTGTCCTTGCCACTTCGCCGTTTCTTCGCTATAGTGGATCGCTGCGAGAAATTCTCAGATTTACCGAGATCGACGTCTCGTGAGGAGCGACTAATGGGAGCTGAGGAACTCGCCCAATCACGGGCGTTGGATGCGATCAGATGGGATATCACACCTGATCGGATGAGATATCCCAAGGGATCACGATGAGATCGGACGAGATATCCCATCGAGACTCGATGAGATCAGCCCGCATAAGTCCTTTAGATCATGAGATCGACCCAAAAAACGCATCGCTAGATCAGCCCACTTCGAGCAGCCAGGTACAAATTTTCTTTCGCCTCTTCTGAGTCGATGCCGCTCGGCAAGGTTCCGCCGTTGTACTTGGCCATGCGATTCTTCCATTTCAGGAAATCGGTAATGGTCTGTGGTTCGATGCGCACCTCTACGCGACGCAAACTGGCAAGCAAGAGATTCATCTCATTTGCGAGTCCCTCTGGGCTGCGCAGGTTCTTCCTGGACCTGCCAACGACGGTCACTTGGCCGCCACGAATTTCCAGTAGTCCCCACCCCGGTGGCAACTCTGAGCATGAAACCACTTCGGCGGGCGCAAGATAGAAGCGCTCACATCCCAGCGCGCATTCGGGATGCGTGCGCCAGCATTTGCTGGCGTCTGCCAGGAAGTCGGCGCGGGAAATCTTGCATTCCACCACGACAGAGTGGTTGCGGGCTTTCCATCCGATAGCATCCGGAGTTTCTCCACTTGAGCAACTTTGCTCGGAAAGCACAATGCCGCAGCGATATTTTGATTTCAGCCAGTGCACAGCGTGGTCGACCAGTCGGGAATGAGTCATCGGGAATTGTGTAATTTCATGCTTTCGCGATTTCGTAATTTGCAGTGAGCAAACGCCAATGTGGAGTCTCTGCTAAACCCTCATGCTGCCGGGAGTGTTAACAAAGTTTCCTCCTAAAGGAGCAAGGCGGTTTTGTCCAAGTCCCATTCGCATTGCGATATCGCAGATCGCCCGGTCATGAAATCACGAAATTACCCATCTTCTGTTATCCTCATGAGTTTTACTTCGGGAGCTTTTCATGGTGGAGCCACGCGCCCCGAAACACCAGCGCGAGCGGCGGGTGGAGGCCTTGCGAGAGGAGATCGATCTCATTCTCGAAGGCGAGCTGGGCGATCCACGGATTGGTTTGGCTGCGGTCACCGAAGTGGTGCTCGCTCCTGGTGCCAAGATGGCCCGGGTTTTCGTCCGTGTAGATGGTGACGACGAAGAGGCTGAACAGACGCTCGCGGGTCTTAATGCCGCGAAAGGATTCATTCGCCATCAGCTTGCAGACCGTATCGGTCTTCGCCACGCACCCGAACTCGCGTTCGTAATCGACCGCTCTGAGCAGTACGTTTCGCGCATTGACGAACTGCTGGGGCGCACCAGGAAGAGAAGAAGGTCATAGCTCTCGGGGAGGCTCGTAACCGGCTCGCCATGATGGAGCATGTGCTCAGGGAAATCGAGCAGCGCAGTGCCTTCGTGCTCACGTCGCACGCCCGGCCCGACGGTGACGCGATTGGCTCGGTTCTCGCTCTTTACCAGATCCTCAAGCAGATGGGAAAGAGCACATTTGTGGTGATGAGCGACGCGGTTCCGCTGATTTATGCGCGGCTGCCATACGCAAATGTGGTCATGCACTGCCAGAAACTGCCGGAAAATACTCCCGAAGCTGTGATCATCCTGGAATGCGACGGTATTCAACGCACACGTCTCTATGGATTGGAAGGACGCTTTCTTATCAACATCGATCATCACCATAGCGCGCGCGCCTTCGCGGATGTCAATTGGATCGACAGCAAAGCGTGCGCGGTGGCGGAGATGGTCCATTGCCTGGCTCGCGCTACAGGCGTGAAGATCACTCCAGAAATAGCGACTTGCCTTTACACAGCTGTGCTCACCGATACCGGCTCATTTTGCTTTTCGGGCACCAACGACCGCACGTTCGACCTCGCACTGCAACTCGTGCGCAGCGGCGCTAATCCAGTGGACATCGCTCATACCGTGTACTTCTCCAACCCTACATCGAAGATGAGGCTGCTTGGCGCGGCGCTCTCGAATCTCCATCGTGAAGGCGGGTTGGCCTATATGCACATTTCCCTCAGCGAGATGGAACGCAGTGGCGGGCTGGAAGAAGACTGCGAAGGCTTGGTTAATTACGCGCTTGGTATTCAGGGTGTAGAAGTTGCACTGTTCTTCCGCGAACTCGAGGATGGACGTTACCGAGTAAGCCTTCGCAGCAAAGGGCAAGTGAACGTTGCCGCCGTGGCAGAGCAGTTTGGCGGCGGAGGCCACAGCTGTGCCAGTGGCTGTGCCGTTTCGGGACCATTGGCGACTTCTCTCGAATTGATCCTTACGCAGCTCCGCAGTGTTTCCCCTCAGGCCGGACTTGGCCCGGAGGCAACCGCCTGAATGACCACAGCAAGCGTGGCTATTCAGACACTGTCTACCTTGGAGGTCACCTGAGTATTCATCGGCCTGAGCACGCCTCTGAGCACATTCCGGATAGAGTCGTCGCAGATGAAGGCATGAAATGGAAACCGCGGACGCTCGCGATTGAAATTGCGACCGTGATCGGCCTCTCCTTCCTTCTGTTCTTCTACGGTCTTGGCAGCTTCGGCCTGGTAGGCGCCGATGAACCTCGCTATGCTCAAGTCGCGCGCGAGATGTTGCGCAACAATGACTTCGTAACTCCCACGCTTCACGGCTCTCCCTGGCTCGAAAAGCCCGCGCTGTACTACTGGCGGGCCGCAGCCGCGTTTCGCACTTTCGGTGTTCACGACTGGGCTGCCAGGCTGCCATCTGCAACTTTCGCCGCGGCACTGGTGATCATCATCTATTTCCACATGCGCCGCTTTCGTCCAGGAGCGCACTTCGGCGCGGCGCTCATTACGGCATCTTCTGCAGCGATTATCGGGTTCGCGCGCGGCGCCTCCACTGACATGCAGTTGGCGGCGCCCTTCGCGTTCGCCATGCTTGGCTGGTATGCCTGGTTTGAAACAGCAAAGAAGTTCTGGCTCTTCGATCTCTATTTTTTTCTGGCTGTGGGCACGCTGGCGAAAGGGCCCGTTGCTCCGGGTTTGGCGTTCCTGATCGTGCTGGTCTTCGCGGCGCTTCGCCGAGACTTGAGGCTCGTGTGGCGGACCGTGTGGTGGCCGGGAGTGTTGATCTACGCGGCGATTGTGCTGCCCTGGTACATCGCCGTGCAGAGAGCGAACAAAGATTTCTTCAAGATCTTCTTCCTCGAGCATAACCTGGAGCGCTTCGCGACTGATCTCTTCCAGCACAAACAGCCATTCTGGTACTACGTCCCCGTAGTTATTCTGTCGCTCATGCCTTGGACAGCCTATGCAGTTGCGGCGGTCGTCTCGGCTGCTAAGCAGACATGGCGCGACTGGCGCAGCTCTTCTCCTGGATTTGTGCGCGAGAGCGAGCAGGTGGGCGATTCATTTCCCGAATTCCTCGTGATTTGGGCGCTGTTCCCAGTTTTGTTTTTCAGCTTCTCGCAATCGAAGCTGCCGGGATACATTTTGCCGGCGATTCCTCCTTTTACTATTCTCACCGCCGACTACCTGCAGCGTCGGAAGCGCGCGGCGTCCCGACTCGGACTGCTGCTTACTCACTGTTTGCTTACCGCGGTGCTCACGACAGCGGTGTTGCTGGTCCCAAATTTGGTACTCAATCCCAAAGCTGTGCCTCCGGCCCCTGCGCTGACTTATGCCAGCGTCATGGGCGCATCGGTGTTCTGCTTTATCTTCTTTCTCGTGCGTCGGCGGGGCCAGCGCATGCTGCTCTGGACCACAATTGTCCCTGTGGCATTTGGCGTATTCTTTCTTCTTCATTACGGTGGGAGAATACTCGGCGAGGCGTACTCGAGTCGGCAGGTCGCGGGCTACGTTGACAAGATTGAACATGATAATCTCCAAAGTCGCATTCGGCCGGTAGCAGTGCTCGATACTCGCCGCGATGTGGAATATGGGTTGGGCTTCTACCTCGACCAACGCATTCAACGCTACGAACGGGGAGAGATTCCCATTTCGGAGCATATGCTGGTGGCGCGGACTGGCGAGCACGACCTCATTGAAAAACGCTTAGGGCGGGATCGAAAGTTCATCTCGTTCGGATCGCCGTTTCCGCACGAAAGCAATCCGCAACGGCTTGAGGTGCTCTGGGTTTCGTCAAGTGGGTCTCTGGCAAGGTAAGCTGAGTGGTTACGGCTGCACGTCGTGGTTCCTGCACTGGAAATCGCTTTCCGCGCGGGCCGGCTGCTCATAGACTCTGATTCCCGACTCTTGCTGCCCCGCTTCGCCCTGGGCTGGAAGATGTCTCGGAATCCTGGAGTGGGGCTGTGTCTCTGAGACAAGGCAAGACTGCGACTGCCGCAAGACGGGTCCACCAAGTTGTGGACTATCTGCCCGTGGAAATTATTGACCTGCGACATTTCGGTGCGGCTGAATTACGTCCTCTGCTCACGGAGGAGGCTCGGCTCTGGGCGGAACGTATGAGTTGGGATTATCAGAGCTCGGCCGAGATGATCCTGCGCTACCTCGATTCCAAGATTCTGCCCGGATATGCGGCGCTCGACGACGGCAAAGTGTTGGGCTATTCCTTCTTTGTTTACGAAGGCAGCAAAGGCGTGGTTGGAGACATGTTTACTTCGCTGCGAGCTGAGCCCGCTTTGCGTGAACGCCTGTTGAACCATGTCACTGAGACGCTGCAAAACTCCCCCGGCATTCATCGCATCGAAGCGCAGTTGCTTTTGCACGACAGCGGCTCTACGGCGCCGAGTTTTGTGCGTCGCGGATTTCGCCGGTTCCCGCGCTTATTTATGGCGCTTCCCTTGCGCCCAGTTCCCCAATTCCACGCTCCCGAACTTCGGGGAATTACGCTGCGTCCTTGGGCAGAACAAGATTTTCAGCCGGGCGCCAACCTCATCATGCAGGCGTATGCAGGACATGTGGACTCCGAAATCAACGATCAATATCGGAGCGTGGCTGGATCATTGCGGTTTCTCAACAACATTGTTCGTTTCCCCGGCTGTGGCACCTTCGACCCGGCATCGTCGCTCACGGCTGTGCACACAGCTTCTCGGGCGATCGTGGGAGTGCTGCTCTGTTCGCGTGTACGAGAGGATGTTGGGCACGTCACGCAAGTTTGTCTTCTGCCGGAGTTCCGCCACCAAGGGCTTGCCCGTCTCATGATCGCCACATGCCTGCGCAGCCTTCTCGATCGAAAATTTACAGAGCTCTCACTCACAGTGACGCAGGCTAACCACAACGCGGTGGCACTCTACGAGCGTCTTGGGTTCCACATTCGGCGGGTGTTCGATGCCTTCGTATGGGAAGGGTAAGAAGAGATTTGGTGATTGAGTAATTTCTTAATCGGGTAATTGAAACAACAAGTGCGAATCCTGATTACTCAATTACCAAATTACCCAATTACCAAATTACTCAATTGCATCGCCCCCGCCCACTCCTGCTCGGCCATCGCGGCGCATCGAAATATGCGCCTGAGAACACAGCTGCTGCATTCGACTTGGCCCTTCGGCACGGTTGCGATGGCTTCGAGTTGGATGTGCGCTATACGCGCGATTCACGTTGTGTGATTTGCCACAACGCATTTCATCGCCGCAGGCGCATCAGCGCGCGGTTATTTCCCGATCTGGATCTGCCGAGTGCCGAAGATGTGATCCGCACTTACACGAACAGGGCATTCCTTGATATAGAACTCAAAGTGCCTGGCGAAGCGGGGCCCATCCTGAAAGCGTTGCGAGACGCCAATCCGGACAAATTTGTGATTTCCTCGTTCCTTCCCACCGTGCTCCAGGTTGTACGCGACGCTGATCCCAGTATTCCACTTGGACTGATCTGTGAGAATTTGCGTCAATTCAGGAAGTGGGAGTCCTTGCCAGTTAGCATGGTGATCGTCGAGAAGAAGCTGGCGACACGCGCCTTAATTGACGAACTTCATGCAGCAGGGAAGCAGGTGTTGGTTTGGACGGTAAACAGAAAAGCGCAAATGCTGCGGTTCGCTGAACTCGGAGTGGATGGCCTGATTTCCGACGATACCCGCCTCTTAGCAGATACGTTGAGCAAACATTGATTCTGTAATCGAAGTCCCAGGTCCGCTGGGTGTCGTTGGGTGGAGAAAGCGCCGTCGTTCTTCCATAAAGCTGTCCAATTCTCCGCGCTGCTGCCGTTCATTCCAGCCCAAGGCTGAGCCGATCCGTGTGGCAGCCGTGGCGCTGCATTCGTCGCCCCAGCAGGCCCCGAGCGCCACCGGAACACGGCGCAGGAGTATGTCCGCTAGCGTGATCGCCGATTCCTGCTGCACCGCTTCCACTGCTTCGGCAACGATGTGCTCCGAGTGAGCGCAGAGCGGACGCTGCAACATTTCGTCCTGTGAGGCCAAGCGTGCAACGCACAGCGCACGACGTCCATGCCACTCAGCGAGTGCGGAGGCAGCGCCGGTAGAGATGCCGGCAATCTTTCCCATTTTGAGCGACCATTGCGCCACCGTGTTCTCGATCTCGCTGCTGTCGCCCCCGGCTGCCATCGTGACCTCGGGCTCGGGAGCTTTGACGCCCATTAACCGGGCGCAACTTCGTGCCAGCGCGGCTGCTGTAGTGAGTTTGCCACCGACTATGCTGATGAGTCCTGCGACTCCATTTTCAAGATGATCGTGAAGCATGTGGCGACGCGAGATGACTGACAGGGATTCATTAGGACTGTAGGGTAACGGCCGAACTCCCGCATACGAGTAACGAACGTCAGAGGTGGTAACGCCTGCGCGCGGGTAGAGCCTACGCACTGCACTGATCAGATACGCAATTTCCGCGGATGTCGGCTCGGCAACATCGGGAGCCTCCTCGTGAGGTATTTCAGTGGTTCCCACCAGGATTTGGTCCGCCCAGGGAATCATAAACACCGGGCGTCGATCGCTTGCTTCGGTATACAGGGCCTGTGTTGGTGACCCTTCAAACTTTGGCAGCACAATATGACTGCCGCGCACGCCCCCAATCAGCCTCTGCTCATCGAGGTCCGATTGTCGTAGAACCTCGTCGGCCCAAGGCCCGCTTGCATTCACTACCCAATCAGCGTTGATTTCGAATTCTTCACTTGTGAGCGAGTCACGAAGACGTAACCCACGTGCTTTGCCTTCATGCACTACAACTTCGAGCGCCGCAGTGTAGTTACGAAGCACTGCCCCGGCGTGAACCGCTTCTGTTACCCATTCAGCTACGAGTCGCTCCGGGTACTCGCATTGGGCGTCCTCGTATGAAAACACACTGAGGTTTAGTCCTTTGTCGAGATTCGATTCAAGCTGTGCCAAGTCACTTCGAGGTGCAGAACGACGTGATCCGGCCGCGCGCCGATACAGCCACAACCCCAGGCGAATCGCGAGCGCGCTGCGTTTGATTCCGTGTGTCGGAAGCGCAAGTACGAAATCCATCGGGCGCACGAGGTGGGGACGCTCCTTCAGCAGGCGTTCGCGTTCGCGCAACGACTCGCGCACCAATCCGATCTCACCATGTTCCATGTAGCGCAAACCACCGTGAATAATGCGGGTTGCGCGGCTCGTAGTCCCGCTGGCGAAGTCGTGTTTTTCGGCCAGCAGCACGCGGCGTCCAGCGAGAGCGCATTCCCGGGCGATGGCAACGCCGTTGATGCCGCCACCAATGATTGCAACATCGAAATGCGCGCCTTCAATCGCTTCCCGCGCTGGACGTGAGTAGCTCATCGGGGTATATAGATGCAGAGTAGATGGGACGGTTTGTCGAATCAACCGAAACCGCACAAGTATAGTGACCGTTTTTAGTTTCGTGCGAGCAGTACGAGAAGAATGAGGCGCTGCATTGGCAAAGAAAACTGAACTTAAACCTGGCGATGGTCCGTTTCGCTTTCGCGCGAAACTGGAAGGTGTAGCAGGAATGGACAGTGCGGCCCTGCATCCCGCGTTTGATGTCCCCACTGTGTTCGGCACAAAGGCGCGTGTTCCGGTACGCGGAACAATCAACGGCTATCCGTTCCGCAGTTCACTGTGCAACATGGGTAGCGGTCACGCGATGGTGATCAACAAAGAGCTGCGCACAGGCGCCAAGTGCAAGGCCGGCGACATTGTGGAAGTCGTGTTGGAGCGCGATCGCGAAGAACGTGTGGTCGAAGTGCCACCGCCGATTTCGAAGGTCATCGCTTCGAACAAAACCGCGCAAAAAACGTGGGACTCGCTTTCCTACACACATAAGAAAGAGTGGGTGCGCGCGATCGTTGACGCTAAGCGCGAAGAAACAAGAGAGGCACGGATCAAGAAAATGATGGAGGCACTCAAAGCAGGCAAGCGCGAAGGATTCTGAGCGACCGTTAGCCACGCATTCGGAACCATGAAAGCCATAACTGACCCACTCCGCCTCACAACGAGGCAACCCGCAGGCAGCGTGTAAAAGTCACCTCGCCGTTGCCGAATTGCTACAAATGGTGCTTCCTCCCACGACCTGAGATCCAGCTGAACATCTTCGTATTCAGCAACTTAGGAATCCGGCCTCGTGGAACGAAAGTTGCTGAACTAAAGTGCGGGCAGCGTGTCGGCCCAGGAGTCCATGTCATGTTCGAAGAAGATCCGCAAGTCGATTCAGAACAAATTCCGGAGGTTGAAACCTCCTCACCCGCTTTCCGCATTGGCGTCTTGGCTGTGGCGCTTCTTGCCTTTGTTACGCTATTCGGATATTCAATCCACGAGCGCAATGTCGCTGGCCGGCTGGCAGCCGAGAACAGCCAAACTGCAGCCGCGCTGAACCAGACGCGTGGCCAAATCGACGCATTAAATGCCAAGCTCGACGCTCTGGCTGCGGTACGGCAACCCGTGAGCGAGCCTGCGGCGAGTCCCATTGTCCATGCGCGTACAGCGGCCGTGCGGCATGGCAAACCTGATCCGCGCTGGAAAAAGTTGCAAACTCAGCTGGACGCCCAAGGCAAAGCCATTGACGAAACCCGCAATGGACTGGAGTCGACGCGTCAGGACCTAGCCTCCACTCGTACAGAGCTGCAAGGCTCGATCGCGAAGACGCATGACGAACTTGTAGTGTTGCAGCGCAAGGGCGAGCGCAACTATTACGAGTTTGACATTGATAAGTCGAAACAGTTCTCACATGCCGGTCCTGTCGGCGTGAGCCTGCGGAAAGCCAATACAAAGCACGAGTATGCAGATTTGGAGCTGATGGTCGACGATCTGAAGATCTCGAAGAAGCACTTGAATCTGTATGAGCCCGCGATGTTCTATCCCAATGAAGAACAAAGACCCCTGGAGCTGGTGATCAACCGCATCAGCAAGAATCACATCCACGGCTACATCAGCGCGCCGAAGTACCGCGATGCGGAGCTAACGGCAGCATCGGCGAACGAACAGGCACTCACCACGGCGCAAAACGCTACTGCATCACCGCAGTTGCAAGCGCGCCGTCACTGAATGTAGTGCTATCGCTGGTCGCAACAGAGAGAAGGCATGGCCGAGCGCCATGCCTTTTCTCTGTTGATCGACTCTAGGCGGTATAGCGCTGTCGGAATAACTGCATTGATGCGGCAAACAGCCGTGGACGAGCGCTCTCGCGGACTGCAGAAGTTTCGGTAGCGCACCATTTCGCAAGGTAAGGGCACCACGCGCCCGTCGGAATTGAGCACTCCCGAGCTCGCGACGTGCTTTAGCGCAATACTCCGGCTTGCGGCACTAAGGCTTTCTTGTACCACTCCACAGTGCGACGAAGACCTTCTTCGAAGCCTACAGTTGCCTGATACCGCATTGCTTCGCGCGCGCGGCTGGTATCGGCCAACGAGTGCTTCACATCCCCCGCGCGTGCGGCGGCGTATTGCGGTTTGCCGTCGTAACCGATGATCCCGGCCAGCAGACGGAAGGTCTCATTCAGCGAGAAGCGTGTTCCGGTGGCGACATTAAATACGTGTCCGCATACCTTTTCTACTGGCGCTTTGCAGGTGAGCAGATTTGCGTTTACTGCGTTGTCTATATACGTGAAGTCGCGGCTCTGTTCGCCATCTCCGAAGATCGTACAAGGCCTACCCGCCAGCATTTGTGCGGTAAACCTGGCCAAGACGCCCGAGTACTCTGAGGTTGGATCCTGACGTGGGCCGAAGATATTGAAGTAACGGAGCGAGACTGTTTCGAGTCCGTACACATGGTAGAAAGAGCTGAGATACAGTTCGCCGGTGAGTTTCTGCACGGCATATGGCGAGATCGGATCAGGGACCATGCCTTCGTGTTTCGGCAGCGTCGGCGTGTTGCCATACGCAGAGGACGACGCGGCATAGACCACGCGCTTCACTTTCGCAGCCCGTGCACCCATGAGGAGATTGAGTGTGCCATCGACATTCGCGCGGTGGCTGGAAACTGGGTCCACTACTGATCGCGAAACAGAAGGAATGGCAGCCTGATGTAGAACGTAGTCAACCCCCGCGCAGGCCTCGGCGACGCCACGCGCATCGAGCAAGTCGAGTTCGCGGAAGTCGATTTGGGCTTCAATGTCGGCAAGATTATGGCGTTTGCCAGTCTCAAAATTGTCGAAGCCGCGGACGCGTTCACCGCGGCGGAGCAGTTCATGAGCAAGATTGGAGCCGATAAATCCCGCAACGCCGGTAATCAGGTAAAGAGACATGGAGCAAGTGTCAGAACTGGGTACGAATACCCAAGATACGGAAGTCGGAGAGAAAGCTTTTTACTACGTAGACGACCCGGTTGTTACTTCTAGGATCAGGCGGTCGAAGAAAAAATCCGGAATCGGCGACAAAAGGAAGAGAGTTGTGGACGATCCCTTCCGTGGCCTCTCCGTCCTTAAACCGGATCTTGATCCAGAGACCCTCGATATCAGGATTGCGCTCAAAGAACTTGAGCTCGACGTAGTCGGTTCGCCCCTCAAGAGTTTTCACGAAAAACAGCGCTTTAGCACTGTTGAGTTCGATGATCTTCTCGCCTCCGCCAGCAAGTTGCACTGCAACCGTGGGAGGAAGTGTGTTTCCGATCAAACCTGCTGAGAGAGGATCAAACGACTCGTTCTCGCGAAGAAAGCCTTTCACGAGAGACCCGTCAGCCAGATGCGCGACAACTTTGAGCTCGTCCCGGGTCGTGTTGTCGGGCATACACAGGACAGCTTATCGCAATCCAGTACGCGGCTCCGATTGTCGTGCCGAATTCGGGGGAAGAATCTGGTATTGCTTGATTTTATAAAGCAGCGCCTTGTAGCTGATGTTGAGGCGCGTGGCCGCAAGCTTTCGGTTCCAGTTGGTGGCGAGCAAAGCCTGTTCAATGGCGCGCAGTTCGGCCTCGTCTTTAAGGGTGCGGACCAGTGACTTGAGACCGCCCTCTGGAGCCGCGGCTGCTCCATTCGCGGAACGGTCGGATCCGTTGGCCGCATTCCCTTTTCCTTTGGCCTCGAGTTCCGAAATGGCCATCTCCTCGTCCTGCAGCACGAGGTAGCGTTTCACAAAATTGCCAAGTTCGCGCAGATTGCCCGGCCATGGATACTGCACGCATGCCCGCATTAGGCGCTCCGAGTAGCTAAGGGGTGAATGCGCATAGCGCTCGGACAGGCGGTTCATAAAATGCTTCATGAGCAGAGGAATCTCTTCGCGGCGTTCGCGCAGAGGAGGAATCTGCATGGTGAAGGCATTCAAGCGGTAGTAAAGGTCTTCGCGCAGAGTCTTATTAGCAATGGCTTCCTGGATGTTGACGTTGGTAGCCGCCAAAACACGGACGTCGACGGTGACATTGGAACGGCTGCCCAGGCGTGAGAACTGTCCGTCCTGCAGTACGTGCAGGAGCTTCGCCTGGAGCGCCGTGCTCATTTCGCCGATTTCGTCCAAAAGGATTGTGCCTTTGTTGCACTGCTCGAACTTACCTGGCTTGGAACGTTGTGCTCCGGTAAACGCGCCCGCTTCGTATCCAAAAAGTTCGCTCTCCAGCAATTCTGCTGGTAACGCAGCACAGTTGACCTTCAACAGCGAACGATGCGCGCGAATTGACATCTTATGTATTAAACGTGCGAGGATTTCTTTTCCGACACCGCTCTCGCCGAGCAGGAGTACCGGTACGTCTACCTTCGCAACCAGCGAAACCTGCGCGCGAATCTGNTTCATGGCCGGACTTGCGGCGAGGAAGAACAGATCATCTTCGAGGTTCTCGATCTCAACCTCGTCGGAGACGCTGTAGCGATGCATATCAACGGCGGCCTTGCCCGGCTTCTCGGTTTCCAGGCAGCGCTTCAACACGGAGTCAAGTTCCGATTTGTAGAAAGGCTTGGTGATGTAATCGAGGGCGCCGAGCTTAATCGCCTGTACCACCGTGCTGGTGTCACTCACGCAGGAAACCACGACGATCTTCTGCTCCGGACGAATCTTCTTGCATTCCTCAATGGTCTGGAGACCGTTCATGCTGGGCATAGCCATATCGAGCAGTATCAGACTGGGATTCAACCCATCCTGAACACGCTTCACCGCCTCGAATCCGCTGCTGGCTGTTTCTACGGTGTAGTTGTCCACCTCCAGCAGCGTCTTCGTATAACGAAGCATGCTAGGTTCGTCATCAACGATCAAAATGGTTGCGTTTGCGGTCATGACCTTACTCTGTAGTACGCATTACTCTTTGATACGCATTGGCAAAAGCAGGGCAAAGGTACTGCCATTGCCGGGCTCGCTCTCGACCCAGATCTTGCCACCGTGTGCCTCAATCAGTCGCCGAGCGATCGCCAAGCCGAGTCCCATGCCATGGGAGTCGGAGGTTTGTTGTAGACGCAGGAACTCGTTAAAAATCTCCTGGTGGTACTCCGGAGGAATTCCAGGGCCATTGTCCGATACGCTGATGCGGATCGCATTCGGCTGATGCTCGCCAGTGGCGCGCCGCTCATTCGCGAGCGGCAACGACTGACGGAAGCTGCGCCGTTCCCACAGATAGGTGCCGGTATTCACGCGCACTTTACCGCCCTTTGGCGTGAACTTCACCGCGTTATCTATCAGGTTGGAGATCACGTGCTGAAGCTTGAGTGGATCGAAAATTACTGACGGAACGCTGCTGTCGGGACGGAACTCCCAGCGGATATTCTTCTGTTCGAAGCGGCTGGACCAGTGCTCAAGAACCTCCGCGATGCATTCGTTCACGTCTCCGACTTCTTTGGTAATCCGAATCTTTCCGGATTCCAGCGCGCTGAAGGCGAGAAAGTCTTGGACAAAACGCTGCAGGCGCAAACCGCTCTGCTTCATCTCCTCCAAGACCTTCTGCTGCTGCTCATTAAGAGGCCCGAGCAGTTGTCCGAGGAGAAGGTCGGTGTAGCCGGCCATGACCGAGAGAGGCGTCTTGAGTTCATGCGCTGCGGACGCCAACGCGATGGTTCGACGAAAGATGTCCTGCTTGAGAGAATCCTCTATTTCAAGCCGAGCTGCAGGCAAACTTGTGCCAGCGACTGCTTGTCCAGGGGAACCAGACACAGTTTTCTCCATTTCCGGCGCGAAGTCCAACCAGCCCGGAACTTTTAGATTTTCAGTTGACAAGGGTTTTTCTCTAAGGCTGAGGGAGAAATCTAGCCTCGAAGAGAGTCCACTCGGCCAATCGTTGAACTAACAATACCGCAAGATTTTGCAATTCTCAAGAACTGCTTTGCAGAATGCGGACGGAAGTTACTGAAAGGAATGTAGTAACCAACCGATTGTTACGGAAGTAGGTCGAAACGTGTAGATTCGCACTTTGAGCGGACGCGATTATGCGTCGCCCAGACCGCTGGACGCAGCTTGTGCGAGGAAATCGTAGCTATGAATGGCAGCCGCAATTCCCACGCGTCCGGTTGCTGAATCGGTCTGCACACGCACAACTTTGCCCTTGCAGGAGACTTGAATGGCAGCGGTTCGCGTGAGCTCGGGAGGCAAAGTCATGGTGAATTCGATTTCCGCATCCTGACGGATCTCGCAATTCACATAGAAGAATACCCCGCTCGCGCTAACGTCGCGGGTCTTTGCATGCACTGTGGCATCCGAACCGGGCAGGCGCACCCACACCGGCATTTCCAGAGGAAACCTTGGAAGTACGCGCTTCTCGTCCACAGGCAAGATACCTGAGCTCCTGAGATTTTGCAGCGCCAATGACGTTGCATTCACTGATTCAAACATAGTGCCTAGAGGCCGCCGGCTTAACTACGCAGTCAACAACAATCTTGCTTGGGAGATTGCTGGATAGCCAAATCCGATGTGTCTCCTCAGCAGCGTTCCAGCGTACAGTGCAGTTTCCTGACCAACTCGGCACATACGATAAATGCTTGTTTGTGGGCCGTTTGTCGGTAATTTCCAAGGTTTCCACTGGGTACCAACTGCAAACTTATGCATAAGAAATGGAATTGCAAGTAATCATTACCATCTCCTGTGCTGCCCCAACGCCGAGGCCGAGTTGGCCTTAGGTACGAAAAGGTTACGTGCTAAAATCCGTCTTTCCCATGAGTACATCTTCTTCGCCCGTCCGTGTAGAAACCTTCCTTGACAGGACCAGATCCCGCGAGTTGCGCGTAGGCGTTATCGGACTTGGATATGTTGGCTTGCCCCTCACTTTGCTGTTCAGTGAGCAGAAATTCCGCGTCACTGGCTTCGATGTTGACCGGCAGAAGGTCGATGCCCTAAGTGCCGGTCGTTCTTACATCTACCGTATTCTTCCCGAAGAAATCGCCGCCGCCAAGTCCTCCGGCTTCACCGCGACCACAAACTATGCCGAAATATCCCAACTGGACGCGATTGTCATCTGCGTTCCCACGCCTCTTAACGAGCATCATGAGCCCGATCTAACTTACATCGAGAACACCGCTCGTGCAATCGCGCCTCACCTACGTCCCGGCCAGCTGGTAGTGCTGGAGAGCACAACCTATCCGGGTACTACAGAAGAAGTGCTGGTCCCGATTCTCGAGAAAGGGAACAAGTTAGGCTTAAGAGCTGCTCGAGCGGGCAGTAATGATCAAGGTGTCTTCTATGCAGCGTTTTCACCGGAGCGCGAGGACCCAGGCAACACGCAAGTGGCGCGCGTGGATATTCCCAAGGTCATAGGTGGGCTGGATCCGCTCGCTTCTGAGTATGCGAGCTCTTTGTACAACTCGATCTTCAATCGCGTGGTGCCAGTCTCCTCACCTGCCGCGGCGGAGATGACCAAACTGCTAGAAAACATTTACCGCTGCGTGAACATCGCGCTGGTAAATGAGCTCAAGCTGCTGTGTCTTCGCATGGGGATTGATATCTTCGAAGTGATCCGTGCCGCCGCGACCAAGCCGTTTGGCTTCCAGCCGTTTTACCCGGGCCCCGGGCTCGGCGGTCACTGCATTCCGATCGACCCTTTCTATCTTTCCTGGAAAGCGAAGGAATTCGACTTTCACACGCGCTTCATCGAGCTTGCCGGTGAAGTGAATCGGAACATGCCCTATCACGTCGTCTCCAGCGTGTCCGAGGCTCTGAACCGAAGCAAGCAGCCGCTCAATGGATCGAAGATCCTGGTGCTTGGCCTCGCTTACAAGAAGGATATCGACGACCTGCGCGAGTCGCCTTCTCTCACCATCATCGAATTGCTGCAGAAAGAGGGTGCGGAGGTCAGCTACAACGATCCGTTTTTCCCCACCGTCGGCCGCGGCCGAAAATACGACTTGCAGATGACCAGCACTCCGCTTGACCAGCTCGAAGACTTCGACTGCGTGCTGATCGTTACCGATCATTCCTGCTACGACTACCATGACATCGCCAGACGAGCGAAACTGGTGGTTGACAGCCGCAACGCCACTCACGGCATTACCGCCGACCATGTAATCCGCTGCTAATCCGTTCCGCAGCGCCGAATTTCGCCAGGAACAGCGACAAATACATGGAATTTCGTACGCGCGACTCCGAAATCGTCAAATTCTGCCCGGAATTTGGAAATTTCGTCGTGAGGCAGGGAATTAATAGCGAATTTTGTGGAAATCTCGCGGCACTGGCGTCAATAGGGGTCGTCGCCCCTCAAACACGTGCCAAACGTCAATCAGCGGCACACATAACTGGGAAACAGCAGGGAATTCTCATTCCCTCGCACCGCGACTTCGAAGTTGAATTGATCAGATTGGTGCGAGGCATGCTCATCCCGGAGCTCCGCGTACAATCGCGTCAATGCCTCGGCTGGCTGTTTTTGCGATGATCGCGATGCTGCTTCCAGCTGCTGCGTGCGGCGGGGCCAAAGCTCTGAAGGACCAGGGATGGTCCACTGCGACCGGTGCCGAAGCCTATGAACGGTTGTGGTGGAAGGCGATTCAAGACAGAGATTTCAGCACCGCTGAGCGCCATCTCGCTCCCTTTTACACCCTGACTACTTCAGCTGGAATTAAGGACCGCGAGCCCGCCATACAGTACTTCCAAACGCTCGATCTGACCAACATCAGCATCGGCGAGCTCCAGGTGAAGCCGCAAGGCTCGGACATGGTTGTAAGTTATGTCGCTAGCCTTCAAAGCAAAGGCTCTTCTGCTCCCCAGCGCTTCTACATGATCACCGTATGGCAACAGGTAAAAAGCGGCTGGGTTGCGATTGCGCACAGCGAAGTACCGGCACCGCAGCCCTGAGAAGTCGACGACTGCTCTCACTATAGAGTGAAGAAGCCGGCCATTTCCGGCCGGCTCATCTCATTCACAGAATTGCGCTTTGCTTAGTAGGTGATCTCGCGACGGGAAATCACCGTAAAGGTCGCTGAGTTGCCAGCAAAGTCGATGGAACAACTGTTGTACTGCAGTCCGTTGCCGCCGCCACCGCCGAAGTCGTACGTTGCCGATCCGAGGTGGTCGGCAAGGTGGGCTTCAGTCGGGTTGGTGGCGTAGTTGGAGTCTTTGGCAATATTCGCCACGATGACTGCACCGGTGAAGTTACCACTGCCACCGCCGCTCTGCTGTAAGATGCCGTTGCCAATCACGAGAATGACGCCGTTGTACGAGAAGTTACCGGAGAAGGTGAGAGTTCCGGTTACTAGCAGGATGCCAGAACCAGTCGTGGTACCGGAGAGTGTGAGATTGCCATTAACGACTGTTACTTGCGGGGTTGGTGTGGTGCTCGGCGCGACAGGTGGGATCTCCAGCCTACCATTATTGAGCGAAGTGCCATTAGCGTATGTCGCGTTGGCAGCGTTCATAACATTGTGAACTATGCTATTCAGCCCAGTTGGCGTGGAGTACAGCGAATTCGTGGTGTTCTGCACGTTTTGAGCGTCTGGCGTACATCCATCCGCACCCTTGTAGTTGTTGGTCTTTACGCCCGGAGCGTTAAGAGCGCTGATGACTGTATTTCGTGAATCTGTCGCCTGATTCATCCCCGCCGATGAGCTCAAGGTGCCATCTCCAACGCTGCCGATGGCAGGACGGTTCTGACCGTTGCCGCACGCCGGGTCGTCGTTCCCGTTAATTGTGTAGTTGCCGGAGTTGGGGAAACCAACGTTCGGGGTAGGACCGGCTATCGTCAAAGCAGAAGGTACGGGAGGCAGAGCGATCTTTGCCACTTCGTACTGGATCATTCGTCTCGCTTTGATAGCGGAGTTGCTGTTCGGCGCCACTGCCAGTGCAGTGAGCATATAAACCGGCTGTGCTTCGACGCTGCTACATGCCGCTGCGGAGACCGGAGTAGCACCGATACCCACTGGATTGCCGGGCAGCGGAGGAGCGGACGTGCCGCATGAGGGCGCTGGGCTTCCTCCCGTTGTGGATGTTCCAGTTGTCGAAGTTCCCGTTGTCGAAGTACCCGTGCTGGTTGTTGTTGTCCCGGTAGTGGTAGCCGTGGTCGATCCTGTGGTAGCTGTGGTGGATCCTGTGGTAGCCGTGGTGGATCCCGTGGTGGCGGTGGTTGTGCCTGTGCTCACCGTACCCGTGGTTGAAGTCACGCCGGTGGTTGAAGTGACACCAGTGGTTGAAACGCTGCCGGTGGTTGAAACGCTACCGGTGGTTGAAGTCGCAGTGGTTGTGCCTGTAGTCACCGTTCCCGTAGTCGAAGTGGCACTGGTCGTACCTGTTGTACTCGTACCCACAGTAGACGTCGCAGTAGTTGAAGTTCCCGTACTGGAACTGCTGCTGCCCGTATTCCCGTTGCCGGTCGCGTTGCTTGTGGTAGCGGTTCCGGTGGTCGTACTGGTGCTGCTTGACGAACTATGCCCCGAGTTTCCGTTGCCTGTAGATCCGCCGCCATACATGCCCATTGCCATCGCCAGCTGTGACGGTAAGTCGACTCCGTAGACGCGACCTGGGATGTCGAGGGGCTGATCGGCTTTAGTAATTACGAACTCGTTCTTGCCGTTGTAGCAAACCTGATCCTGGGATGAAGGATGTGCGCCAGTTTGCTGGGCGCAATTTCCGCTTCC
>C688J18823_10000628_pt1 | contig 20603 bp, 17 predicted proteins | sample HopSoiMetagenom1_FD_18823 | JGI IMG/M metagenome (IMG submission 18823) | reverse complement strand
AGCAGGAAGGAGGACGCCCGGCATTCGGGGCTCGTCGTCAAGGTGAAGATCGCGGGCGTCGTCGATTTGACCGGCAAGGCAGTGCTGAACGGAACGAGCGCAGAGCAAAATTCCCCGGGCGCAAAGCGGCGGGTGATGTGCGTGAAGGGCGAAGGCAGTTCAGTGACCGTCCTCGGCGGGAGCAATCTGACCGTGGGGGCTTCAAGACGAGGCCTAACGATGCTGAAGCCGGTCAACGATTCGAGAGACCGGATAGGCAAGCCGAACCTCCTAAACGAAAATTCGACAGCCGCGGCGGGGATCGACGTTCTAAGCGCTCATTCCAAGGTCCTGGGGAAAGCTCTGGCCGTGGGCCGCAGTTCTCGCCGCGAGGACGGAACAGCGGCGCAAGGCCTGCATCCAATCGTCAAAGATCCCGCGGTGACCAGCGCCGGCCAGGAAATGTGCGCGGACGTAGCTGATACAGTCTCAAGTTCTTTTCGCCTGTTCTGAATGAATCGATGAAGAAAATCGAAGATTTTGTGCCCGCGCACATTCGGGGATTGTCCGCGTATATTCCCGGCAAACCCGTCCGCCAGGCGGAACGCGAGAGCGGTGTTCGGTGCATCAAGATGGCATCGAACGAAAACCCTTTTGGGCCCTCGCCTCTCGCTGTTGCCGCCATTCGCCAGGCAGCGAGCAGAATTAACTTTTATCCCGACAATGATGCCAATGAACTGCGGCTGGTGCTTGCTGAGCATCATGGCATCGAACCTGAACAAATCGTAGTGGCCGATGGTTCCACCGTGCTCATCGACATCATTGCGCGAACGCTGCTTGCGCCCGGATTAAACGCCGTCACCAGCGAACGTTCCTTCATCGTGTACTCAATGGTCACCTGTGCTGCCGGCGGCAAGCTCATCGCAGTCGGCACTCGGAACGACGGATTTGACCTTGATGCAATCGCCGCGGCGATCACACCCGAGACGCGGATCGCCTATCTGGCGAACCCGAATAATCCCACAGGAACGATGTTCAGCGCCGATGAACTGGATCGCTTTATTGAGCGCGTCCCGAACCATGTAATGGTGGCGCTCGACGAAGCCTATTCCGATTATGGCGAGTTCTATGCCCGCAAAAAGGGCAAGATCTATTCACGTTCGCTGGAGTACGTGAAGAAACGACAGCAGAACGTAATCGTCCTGCGTACTTTCTCTAAAGCGCATGGGCTCGCTGGGTTGCGAGTCGGATACGGCATGGGCGATCCGCAGATGCTGCGCTACTTCGCCCAATTGCGGACCGCATTTTCCGTGTCCACTGTCGCTGAGGCTGGAGCGATCGCCGCCTTGCAAGATGAAGCTCACATCCGCTTGTCGGTCGAGCACAACTTTGAAGCAGTTGAGTATCTCACGCGACGTCTGCAGGAGCTTGGCTTCCGCGTAGTGCCTACCAATGCGAACTTCATCTACCTTGAAACCTTAGAAGATCCCACTCAGCTCAGCCGACGTGTCCAGAACGAAGGCTGCATTGTCCGCAGCCTCGCGCCCTGGGGAATTCCTAATGCCTTGCGAATCAGTGTAGGGACGCCCGATGAAAACCGCGTCCAGGTCGACGCACTCGCGCGGGTGCTACACCCTGCAAGTGTGCGGTAGGCGAGCTTCAGCGAAGCCTCGATTGCGGCACGGCAAGCATCATCTCTGTTCACTGTCGTCCCTCGCAGGCTGTTTCCCGCGGGGGATCTGCTGTTCGTCGTCTGACGATTAGCAACGCAACAAAGATCCCCCGCTCCGCTTTGTATGTTTCGTACTGAAGCTGCGCGGAGCGAGGAATGGACAGTGTTTACCAGATCACTCTCAGTAGTAGGTTAGACCGATCTTGTCTACCCACACCGAGTACTCCGTACCCGCGTAGTTGCTGTCGAGTTGGAACGCCACATTCAGTTCATTTCCGCCGTTCGGTATCGGCCAGTAAGTGTGGTTAACGTAGTGCTTCTGCCCATTGAGGGTCACAGCCAGGAAGGTATAGCTACCATCCCCGTTGCGCTGGAACTCCCACGTCATATGGTTCCAGTTGTAAGCAGCGGCATCGCAACCGATACCTGTATTCACCCAGTGATGTCCGGCGGTATCCCATACCTGCCAAGTGCCATACTGCCGAATATTGCATTCGGTGCCGAAGATATACCTGCTGCCGTTCACCACCTGGTTGACGTCAAATTCCAACGCTTGTGGAGCCCCGGGATTGTCGTAGTAGAAATAGAGATCGTAAACAAAGTGAGAGGCTCCCGGCTGGGGCGCAACCTGCTTCCACCACAGTGCTCCGGAATACGGATATCCACCTGCCAGCCAGAACTGCGCCGATTGTCCATCAATCGATGGAGAGTTCCTCCACTGGCTGAGAGAGTAGCCGACTTGCGGACCTGATCCGCCATCTCCTGCGCACGAGTTGCAACTATCCCATCCACCTAATTGGTCGATGTCGTAATATCCATTGCCGGAAGGTACCTGCTGCGCCTGCTCCTGCGGTGCGGCTGGAGCTGGAGCTGCGCCACCGTCTACTGCCACCGACACCGGCTGTTTGTAGACCGCGCCATTGGCATCCCACGACTGCACTACCACGTTGTGACTACCCGGACCTGCATTGATGTACGTATCCACATTGCTGGCATTCGTCTGGAAGACATTCTGATCATCGAGGTAGACGAGCGTGGCAACAATGCCGGCCGGGGCTTGCGAGGAGGCGACCACGTGGATGGGAGATCCTGACCCGCCGCCGTTCGTGGGAGAGCTCACGGTCACTCCTGCCGCGCCAGAAGGAGCACCTGCTCCGACGAACCCAGCAACATTGATAGTCATCTCCTGCTTAGAGACGTTGCCGGTGTTGTCCCACGACTGAACTACTACGTGGTGAGATCCTCCGCCGAGGTCGATGTTCGTATCGATGTTGTCGCCATATGCGAGATAGATGCTGTTGTCGTCGACATACACGCGAATGGCGGCAACTCCATTGGCCGCGCTTGCCGAAGCTACTACGTGCACCGGTGAATTCACGGTTTGTCCGTCAGCAGGCGAGCTGACGGAAACGTCTGCGAATGTTGTGAGCGAAACCAGCATGCTCACCGCTAAAATCCATTTCGTAATTTTCAAAGGTATCTCCACAACTTTTCGAAGGTTCCCGTTTCTCATTCGAACGGGCATGTCCGAAGCTATGGAGGCATCAACTCTGCTTATATGAGGGGTTCACCTTAGAAACTAACTTTGGGCAAATCGGGGGGTAAGAGTGGATTACAAGCAAGACTTAGTACCCGCTTGAATCGCGGATGGAAGCTGGCGGGAGTAGCCAAACCCTAGTTCCGTCAGGCTATCTTCTACTCTCGATTTTCTAGGGTAAAGAGCGGTATTTCACCGCGATCGGTGTGCCAGCGCGCTATTAGGTGTTTTTTTTATAGGCTACGCTGCTGGTTCTTTTGGAAGTTTCTGCCGCAATTCTTGTGCGAGAGTCTGTACCGAAGTAGTTTCGCTGAGTTCTTGCAACGCCGAATCCTGCGAGAGATCTGCGATGCCGAGCCGCTCGCAGATCAACCGCTGTAATTGCAGAATCTTCGTGATCTCCTCTTCTGCTAACAGATCAATCTGCAGTGTCAAATGCTCGCGCTGCTCCGCACGCTTCGCCATCCGGTTTTGTTTCATGAGCACAAACGTCGATAGCACAACCGCTTCGACGGACACTACCATCGCCAGCAGGATGAATGGATAGGGATCGAACCTCGGCAACCGGAAGAAGTGTCCTGTGTTGACGAGGAACCAGATGGTAAGCGCCACAATGTGCAGCAGCACAAAATATATGCTGCCACTGAAGCCGGCGATAGCGTCGGCTACGCGGTCCAGCCAAGTGCGCTCGTCGAGGAATTTCTGCTCAAGGCTTGCGACGGTTTCGATGTTCCGCTCGGCAGGACCTGCAATACGCGTAGATTGGCTCTGCGGCAAGACGCGGTACCCGAGTAGCGCCTCAGCTTGCCCGGTCGAGACGAGTAGGTTGGCTTACCTGCCGGCTCACACCATCGCGCTTATGGATGAGCCGAACCTCTCCGTCACCATCGCGCTGGAGGCTGTGAGTCTGATTACAAGTGTCGCAAAGCCAATAGAGTTGAGAACTCTCGCGAAAAGAGTCAGGAGTAAACTCGAAAAGCTTTCCGTCACCGAAGTAGCGGAATTCGGCTGAGCAGCGCGGGTTGTGGCATTTAGAAACCATTTCCGGAGTAACTGCACAATTTCTCTGGCAACACGATGGATGCGATGGCGTCGCCGCACAGATGCCCGCTGGCGTGAGCTGGCGTATCGCTTCCCTCAGCGGGTGTACGTCAGTACTAGCAGTTACTCTGAGTTCTTTTTGCCGTGCGGCGGCTTCTGCACTCGTTTGGCGCGCTGGCGGGCACGCTCAGAGGCAGCGACGTCGTCGGCGTTGTGATCTGGTTCCTGCATTTTGATTTGAAAAATAAGGCAACTTGCTCCAGATGGCAAGAGCTTTTACAAAAGTTTGGACGCACAAAAGTAACGAGCGGCAGTACCGTAACTGCCGCTCAGCCGGAGTGCGGCAGCGTCACACCGCTGCAGGACGGCCGCGGAACAGGTGCACGACAAAGGAAATCACAGCCAGGGCGATTAGAAGATGGATCAGCCCGCTGGTAACATGCAGCGCCAGCCAACAAATAACCCAGATCACCGCAAGAATGATCGCAAGCGTCAAGAACATAACTCACCTCGTCAGAGTGGCGGTTACTCACACTCCCATATCGACGGGCTGATTTCAGCATCCACCCGCCTCTTTATGAGAAGAGTACTTGCGCGTGTGGGTTGGCATTGGTGCACTGAAAATGCACACAACTCTCGCAGCGAGTGATCATTCGCCCAATCGTTGTATCGAAATAGTTCCCGAATGTAGTCGATGCCTGGATTAATCCGTTTCCCTTCCGCGCTGCCGTTTATTATGAAACAGCTGCAGTTTACGCGCGCAACTGAGCCATCGCCGACATTTGCACCGAAAGTAGAGTAGCCAGGCTGACGACTACCTCCCAACAATCGCGGATCGCTAGCGCCTTCCGCGCACTGCGGCACCGGAACTTCCAACTCTTTTTTGGCGGGCAGTTGATCTCCCTGATCGGCACCTGGATGCAGAACGTTGCTCAATCGTGGCTGGTCTACAAAATGACTGGATCATCGTTGCTGTTGGGTGCGGTTGGGTTCTCATCGCAAATTCCCATCTTCCTTTTGTCCCCGGTGGGAGGTGCTGTTGTTGATCGCCGGCATCGTCATGGCATTATTGTCGCCACCCAAACCGCATCGATGATTCTCGCCTTTATCCTTGCGGCTATCACGCTGTTGGGAGTGGTGAAGGTGTGGCACATCTTTGTGCTCTCCGCTCTGCTCGGTTTTGTGAACGCATTTGATATTCCTGCGCGCCAGGCCTTCATCGTCGAAATGGTCGGCAAAGAGAACCTGATGAATGCCATCGCCCTGAATTCCTCGATGTTCAACGGGGCACGCATCATTGGGCCTGCAGTTGCCGGCATGCTCGTGGCCAGCATAGGCGAGGGCTGGTGCTTCTTCGCGAATGCCGTAAGCTACGTCGCCGTGTTGATCGGCCTGTTCATGATGAAGGTACCGCAATGGGTGCCGCAGCCCAGGGAGACATCTGCGCTCAGCGACATTAAGGAGGGCTTCACCTGGGTTGCAAACACCATGCCCATTTCTGCCCTGCTGCTGCTGGTTGGATTGGTGAGCCTTGTGGGCATGCCTTACGCAGTGCTGATGCCTGTCTTCGCTGACCAGATTCTGCACAGCGGGGCACGCGGACTCGGCATCCTGATGGGCTTCAGCGGCGCTGGGGCTCTGATCGGTGCGCTTATTCTCGCAGCGAAATCAAGCCTCAGAGGGCTGGGCACCTGGGTCGCCGCCTGCTCTGCATCGTTCGGATTGTTCCTGATACTGTTCGGCTACTCACGGATTTTCTGGCTCTCAGCCGTACTGCTGATTCCCGTCGGATTGTTCATGATGGTGCAGATGGCCGCGACCAACACGCTCATCCAGTCGATGGTGCCAGACCGTCTTCGCGGGCGTCTGATGTCTCTTTATTCCATGATGATGATGGGCATGGCTCCGGTGGGGGCGTTGCTGGCGGGAGCGCTTTCTGAACGCCTTGGAGCACCATTAACGGTGGCACTGGGCGGAATGTGCTCGATTCTTGGAGCGATGTGGTTCGGCACACGGCTGCCTGCAATTCGTGGAGAAGCGCGGCGCTTGATCATCGCGCAAAACTACGCCGGCGGCGATCCGCCACAAGAAGTCACGGCTGTGCGGGAACCCTCATAAGTAAAGACGCAGCACATGCTTTGCGAGGCTGGATGTTCAGGGAAATTCCCTGGTGCACCGACTGAACGCCTAGAGACTTAGCAAGCGCCGAGTGGACCGCGAGGATGCAAGCAGCAATGAATACGCGGGATCTTTCACTTCATCACAAGCCGATAGGCGACCTCCTGCGTTCGGCCAATGCCGAGCTCGCGCGATTCAGCCTGACCAAAGAGCAACTTGCGTTCTTCCACGAACACGGGTACCTGAGCGGCATCCGAATCGTGGACGACCGGCAGGTGGAAACCTTGCGTGAGGAGCTGGCGCAACTGACTGATCCTGCGCATGAAGGCAACGAGCTCTTTTACGAATATCACTCCAACGAATCGGGTAATCCGGAAACGGTGCTCTTTCACGCTTTGGGTGCTTGGCGAATCACTCCCGGATTCCACGATCTGCTGTGGAACCCGGCATTCACGGTGCCTGCGTCGCAGTTGCTGGGCGGCGCTGTGCGCTTTTGGCATGACCAGCTGTTCTGCAAGCCTGCGCACCATGGTGGAGTTGTAGCCTGGCATCAGGACTATTCCTATTGGACGCGTACGCAGCCGCTTGCCCATCTCACCTGCTGGATCGGTCTGGACGACTCAACACGCGAGAATGGCTGCCTACAGTATGTCGCGGGGAGCCATCGCTGGCCGGACCTGCCCATTACCGGTCTCGCCGGAGACATGGATGCAATAAGGGCTGTTCTCACCGAGGAACAACGAAACCAGTTCGAGCAACCGGTGGCGGTGGAATTGAAGAAGGGCGAGGCCTCATTCCATCATCCACGCCTGGTTCATGGATCGTTCGCCAACTACTCAGACCAGTCGCGTCGCGCAACCGTGATCAACGTCATACGCGACGGCGTCCAGTCTGCCACGGACGAACCATTGCTGCACGGCGTACCGGTGATTCCGGCCGGCGAGAAGGTAGCGGGACAGTTTTTCCCACTGCTATACGACCCAGAAGGCCTCACGCAGCCGCTGTAGGACGTTCAAAGACCCGGAATTCGCTAATTGTGAGACTGTGACAGCAGCTTCTCGCGGCGGACGGCGAATTGACAGACGGTTGGACTATCTTGCTCCGCCAGTGCCCTTTTTCTCCTCCGGCGCAGCATCGCCTGCCTTCAGCGGGACGTGGGAGTCCACGGGACGTCCCGGAGGATCGTTGGTGACGGTGTAGAGTTCCCCACTGCGCATGTACATGCGCTGCATTTCCTGCAGATTGAAGGGACGCGCGCCACGACGGCCGAAGACGCTAAGCTGGTTGCCGCTTTCGTCGACTGCGCGGTCACGGTCCGTGCCTTCAGAGACGATTAACGCCGGTCCCTTCGTCTTGTATTGAGCAATTAACTTCGGGGTGGGCCGTGGGCTAAATCCGCAGAAATTGTTGTTGTCTACCGGCGAGAAGAGTTGCACGACCTTAAAACCGGCTTCTCCATCGGCAACAAATGCAAATTGGCTGGAGCTGACCATTCCAACCTTAATATCGCGAGTATCCTTCAGCTCGCCTCCGGCGTTGAACATTTGCTCAAGCCTGGGCTGTTCCGGACGCTCGATATCCACGATCGCAATACCCTCTTTGCCCGCAGAAACATACGCGTATGTGCGGGAGAGATACACGTTGCAGGCGTCGCCTAAGGGAACTTTGGCGCGTTCGACGATCCTGGGCTGGTCCAGATGAGTGACGTCAACAACCTTGAGCCCATCTTTGTCCGTGACAAACGCATAACGAAACTGAACTGCCACTCCTGTGGGTTCGTTGAGTATAGGAGCGCCGATCTCGGCGGTAATCTTTGGGTGCAGTGGATCATCGAGGCTGACGACTTCAAGTCCGCGATCGCACAGAATGTATGCGTACACTCCAGCGATGGTGATGCGCCGCGCTCCGTTCAATTTTCCGTCGGGGTTGAAGGTCACTGCGCGACGTAGGAAGTTGTTCGCCGGATTGCCGTCGAGCAGCGTGCCCACTCCGGCAAAGTCTTTCTTGTCGCTAAGGCCATTGCCTATCACTACTAGGCCTTCGTACTTGTCGGTTCCATATAGGAATCCATACATCAGGTGGATTTTCTGCTCTTCGTTCTCGGGAGCGTGAGTCCTGAGCGGATCGACTCCCAACGTGGTCGGCGTCGCAATTGCGGTCGCATATTTGCTCTTCACATAAAACTTTTGGCCGAATGGCGAAACCGGGGCGGTGACGATTTTTTCCGAAAAATCTTTGTTATCGATTTGCGCGACATCGTAAATGCGAAATCCGCCTTTTCCCAATGCGGTGTAGACATACTCGCCGCGAAGTTGGAGGTCTAGCACCTCTTCTCCCCCGAGCTTTGCCCGTACCGGATGCTCATCCGCGTCCAGTTCCCGTTTGTGCTTCAGGAACTCCTCGTAGTTTTTTGGATAAGCGACTTTGTGGAAGTCACTTCCGTAAACCGCCGGCGGTTCTTGGTGCTCGGCTATGGTGACAGCGTTGAAACCGTCCTCGCCGGTGGCCACATATACATAACGTCCCATGAAGTTGAGGAAGTTCGTTCCCTGAATGAAAAGCTGGGCCATCCACGCGTTGTTATCTTTCTCTTGCGAGACGTGGCAATCGGTGCACTCCTTCGTCTCTTTCGCGCGTACGGTGTGAGGTACGTACGGGCTGAAGGCTTGCCCACTGAAGCCTTCGGAGGAGACGGTCTGCTGCTGGTAGTAGAGCCAATCGCGCTGCGCGTTTTGCGAGCTCACGACAACGGCGCATGCCGATCGAATCGGAGAGACGCGGTTGCCGGTCACGGTTCCGTCGATGCCCAGCATGTACACGTCATCACGCAGTACCATGAAGTCGTACGCTGTGTAGTTGCGTGTGAGCAGCCCTTCATTGTGGAGCATGGGCATCCGTTGGTTGGCGCTCATCGACAGATGACATCCGAAACAGCTCGTCGTCCACGACGTGTGGCAGCTCTGGCAACTCATCTTGCTGGATGAGTGCGCGAGCTTGGTGAGATCGTTCTGATCGGCGATCGCGCCCCACGTCACACCGTCTGTTTGGATCGTCTTGGCGAGGCGGGATTTCTCGCTGTAGTGCACGCGGCCCGGTGTGATCGTGTCGAGCACCTGCACCACTTCCCACTCCTGATTGCGATCCATAATCGAGCGTTGATAAAGACGATCACCTCGCCAATAGAACTGCTTCTGTTTGAACGGTGTGGTGTTGAGTGCGAGATTAATGCCCGAATCGAGTGCCGCCGGGCCATTCGCTACCAGGGTTGCGCGTCCACGCACGTCGCCATGACATGCTTCGCAAGTAATCACCAAGGCGTTGCGAGTCTCGCCGTACAGCTTTCCATTGCCATGGTTATCTTCAGAGAAATGGCAGTCGGCGCACTGCATTCCTTTGTCGAGGTGAATGTCGGCCAGGTGCACGGCCTTCTTGAATTTTTCGGGATCTTTCCAATCCACGATGCCGCCGTCGCCGTCGAGCAAGTTGCCTTTGCGGTCGTGCTTGTAGACTGCGCGGAATATCCAACCATGGCTGTGGAAGTCCGCCATCTGAGTTTTGTCGAGCTGCTTATTAAACTCGGCTGTGCCGACTTGTTGCAGGAAGTTTACGTCGCGCCACTTGCCGCGGTCCGTAGAACCCTCGGGATTGCGTACCTGCGCTTGATATGCGTCGTTGGCCGAGGGATCATGCTGCTTCTCCGGGTACATCTTCTCGGCATTGATCTCGTTGTCCCACCACGTGTAGCCGTAATACGTAGTTACCATGTTCGTGCCCGGATGCATATGGCACGTCATGCATTGACTGGAAGGAATCGACAGCGTAAACACATGCTGCAGCGGATGGCCAGTTTCCGTCTTGGAAATCGTGGGATCTGACTGCTGCGACAAACCCTGGTTGCCGTAGCTGGCGTATTTACCGGAGTGCATGGGATCACGATCATTGGCGTAGACGACGTGACAACCGCTGCATCCGCCCTGGCGGTAGTCGCCGGGCTGATCATTGGTTCCAGGAAACGAGAGGAGTGGATCCAGAAGACGAGTTTTTTGTAAGCCGAGAAACACCGGGTCGGTGCGCAGTTCAGTACCTAAGCCACGTGTGGAAAGCTTCACGTCCGGGTGTCCGGGATCCTCATCCGATATGGGATTGCCGATCTCACCCTTTTCGCGTCCGCCACGCTCAAACACACGCAACACGTTTCCGGGCTGCGAAATTTCCCAGCGCTGCAGCGGATCCAGATAAGGCAGCACACCTTTCTTCTTCGTCTCTTCCTGCGTTGGTGGCGGCCAGGTAATGAGCCGCTGAGGCTCTCCATCACGCGAATAGCTCTCCCCAAAACGCGGATTCTTGATTGGATATCCGCCGTTGTTGTACAGGGCGGCGCCCCAGAGCATCGCGCCATGCGTCATCATGCTGGTGCGTACTTGGTGGACTTCTTCAGAGTGGCACCCGCTGCGACCGCATGTCTCCTGTGAAACCCGATTGTCGCCGGGATTTACGAACTTCACCCACTCCGCACTTTCCTTGAGCCAGCGCGCTCCAAAATAGGAACGTACCGCATTGCCAGCGGAACGCTCGTCTTCTCGAAAGCGCGCGCGGACGTGTGCCTTGTTTTTTGAGTCTTCGTACTGCGCCGTGTCTTTCGCAGCCGTGTTCGTCACCGAAGCATCGCCACCATGGCAGTCGGTGCATCCCAGGCGCACTGTGCCCGGCGCGTGCATTGTGGTGCTGTCGATTGGATATGGCACCCAGAGCTCATACAGCCGCTGGTCTTTGCGTCAGCCTCCTCCTGAGTTTGAAGAATCAGAAGTCGCGATCCACGTCGCTGAGTATGTTCGGTGATGCGCTCGCTTTGAGTTCCTGCAGGTGAAGAAGTGCTTCCCTGTCCAGGTTGCTGATCCGGGCCGGAAGCGTTTGCATGGGCTACCACGCGCGCGAGCAGGATCAGACAAGCGGCCAGGCTCACAAGTGCAACCAAACGGATGCCGCGCGGCCTTTTCATTGATCCCCTGACGTGAATTCCTTCACTGCTATTGCTCAGAACACAAACTTGATCAGGCCAAACGCACTAAGTAATGTCTGGCCGGTATAGATGTCGCGCAGACCTCGTGCAGGCACCAACCCAGTAATGCCACCTTCGACGATGATGTTCTCCGATAGCGGTGGCCGGTAAATGATTCCAGTCCCAAAATCCGCTCCGATTCCGCGATGGATATGGTTCTGAAATAAGGCCAGCTGAATGGGCTCGGTGTGCACGAACTGCAAGTAGTTGAAATTCACCACCCAGCGCATTTTCGGCGTGATATCGAAGTCAGCGCCGGCGTTGTAGACAAATGCTCCTGGGTTCACGTAGTTCGCCTGGCCTTCATTCTTGCTGGCGCGGAGGTCGGGAAAGAGCGCGTTTTCTGACTTTAGCCCGATGAGTGTGCCGGTCAGGCGAATCCCTTCCCGGTTCCAGAAGCTAAACGGACCACCGGCAAAGCTCTGGGATTCATCTATGGAATCGAAGCCGCGTGCAATGCCGTCTCGCGGATTCTTGTCACCCGACGCATAGAAGAAGGAACTACGGAGACGCAGCCAGTCTTTATCCAGCGATAGCTCAAGCGCGCCCATCTGCGCATTGATGTCCACACGGTCGCATTTTCCAAAGCCCCTCGGGCACGGAAGAACATTACGTCGCGACGCTACCTGATTGTCGGCGTCGTATCCCAAGACTTGATAGAACGCCGACGACACATTGACGCGTCTGACATGTCCATTGCTGGCCCACCCAATGTAGTGTGAGCGAATGCCATGCGGCACGATGACGCCGATCGGCTCGGGCCGGGTAATGATCCCATTGTTGTTGTAGTAAATCGTGGGATCGTCCTTATCAAAGTGGTAGCTGAATTGGTTGGTATAACCCTTGAACAAAAAGTCCTGGATGTACAAATTCGCTATAGCAACCTGCTGGTGCCGGTCGTTGAATGTATTTAGCCCGCTGTTGGTGTCCTTCTCCAGGTGATAGAAATAGGCAAGGTTGTACTCGTACTTATCAGATTTCAAATTGCCGAATATCCGCAGGCCAGGCTGCTCTTCCGAATAGATGAACCCGCGAAAGTCGCTTTGGAATTGCTGAATTCCCGCTCGCACTGAGACGAAGTCGTAATTGGGGCTCAGGTCTTTGATCTTGTATTCGACAAACGCCGCTTGCAGTCCAACATGATCGTCGAATCGATCGGTGCCACGCTGGGGGTTGATGTTCACGATGCCACGCTCGCGGGTGAGAAGATAGTTCACGTCGAACGCGGGCGTGAAAACAATGCGCCAATCCTTGGGGCGGAAGCTGGCGTCCCCGTGATACAGCTCGCCAGTGAAACGGAACATCTGGCTAAGAAAGAACTGCCCGCCTCTTCCAAAGAACTCGAATTGTCCTGGATCGCGCGCAGCTACCAGGCTGGGCGTAGGTAAACGGCGCCCGTCGAGAGCGCTCACCGCGCTACCTGTAAACACAAAGAAAGTCTGCTGGCCAAAGATTGGATAATCACCCTTCAGCTTGTTTCGATTGAACGGGTCATACCAGTGGCCGCTGGTGTACTCGTACTCGCCCGACGCCCTATACCGCTTGTATGCGTTCAGCGGATCTTTACGGTCGCCATTGGAGACGTCCCACCTGTACGCCCGCGTGTCGAAATTCTCATTTTCTGTGGGTGGGGATTGGGAATTCGCGGCCGTCGGTTCCACAGGGACGGTTTCGTTCGGACGACGGCGCAATTCACCATATGGTTGGCGTGCTTCTCCATCGCTTTGAGCGGTGCTGGGCGGAATTGCTCCTGCGAGTGGCCGGTCCAGCGGCCCTTTCGCCATAAACTCTTCAGTCGATTGGAGCTTGACCTCAATGGTTAAAACTTCTCTTGACCCAATTCGGACATTCTGGCGGATGAAATCCTGGAAACCTTGTCGTCTTAGCTCCAGTTGGTACGAGCCGGCGTTTAAATCAGCAACGCGAAACACGCCGTCAGCGTCGGTCATCGTTGCTCGAATCCTGCCGCTCGCGTCGCGAATGATGACGCGCGTACCGCCGACGCCACGCGCTTCGGTGTTGGTCACGAGTCCTTCGATTGAGCTGGTGGTTATCGGGCGGCGATTCGGCAATTGCCGCTGAGAGCCTTGAATGACTCTGTCGTGACTGCGCTGATCTTCATCGCTATCCTTATCCTTTTCCCGTGCGGAAGGCAGTTGCGCAGGATTTGCAGGACTAGAGGCTGCGACGGTCTGCTGTGAGTCGGCTGGTCGTTGCTGGCCGAATACTAGGGCGGTGATTAGACACACGGCCAGCGAGATGGGTGCGCGCGAAACTCTCCAGCCAATCACCGAGCCACGCCCTTCCCTCTTCGAGGGTTGCGAACTTCCTGAGAATCTTCAACCTGGGGGAATTCCGGAGTCCGTACTTGGTATCACATCCGGCCCACTCCTTCAAGAAGAACCGCAATCGGACTCCCGTTTCGCAGGAGCGATCCGTGATGCCCGGCTACATTTACGGTGATTTCATACGCCACCAAGTCGAGCTCCGCAGCGGGGCGGGCTGGGCTAAAAGCGAGCCGGCTGGCGGGCCCGAACCAACCTGGCCAACTGCGTCACTGCAGCGCGTCAAGCGCGGCTCGCACGTGGATCTGAGTGGTGTCCAGCAATGGCACTCCGCCAGCTTCAGCACCTGGCAGAATTAATGGCAATTCGGTGCCGCCCAAGATTACCCCCTCTACTCCGTCGCGTTCTTTGAGGCGGGCGATGATTCTCACAAGGCTGTCGCGGGTTTCATCTAAGAACTTGCCGGTCACCAATTCATTGAGGTACTTCTCCCCTACATAGTCCTGCTCCTCGCTCGAGGGCACACAAATCTGGATTCCACTACTGGCGAAGACTTCGGGATAGAAGCTGGCCTGCATCGTGAATCGTGTGCCAAGCAGGCCGACACGCTGGAAACCGAGTTGTCGAGCATGGCGGCAAGTGGCTTCGACAATGCTGATCATCGGGATAGGAGAGTTGCGCGCGATATCGTCGAAAACAAGATGTGGAGTGTTGGCAGAAATAAGCCCGACATCCACCCCAGCTGCAGCCAGCCTTCGTATTTCAGCGCTGAGAAATTCGACCAGCTCCGTCAGCTGGTTCGCAGTAACCAACGCGAGCGCTCGCTTGAAATCGACGCTGTTGATGATGATCGATGGAGCTCCGGCGTCTGGGTGCTGCTCATGATGGACTGCGAGCAGCGAGCGATAGTAGTCGATGGTCGACTCAGGGCCAAGCCCACCGATGATGCCAAGCGACTTCATCTGAGCCCCTGCCAGAGTTTGTCAAGAAATATGCCGAGCGACCGAGGTGAAACTGGAAGCGCCTCGGCGAGCCGAGGCGCTCCGGGGGGAAGGAACTCTCTAGAAGAGGTTCCACAGGTACTGATTGTAGACGTCGTGGTGATACTGCACTTCCTGACTTTTCACAAACGTGCCCAGAAGCCGTGGACAGCGATCGGCCGAGGCCTTCTTGAGATCAGCGTAGCGCGTTTTTACATCTCCACCCAGCAGCGTCGTCGTCCAGTCGGCGGCGAGGAAATTATCCAACGCGGTGTAGATGTTGTCTGGCAGATAGCGTTCTGCCTGGCGCAAGTTCTTGATCTTCGAAATGTCGCCCTGCAATCCTGTGCGGAAAACTGAATACATCACCATGTAGGGATTTGCGTCGGGACTCACTGAGCGAACCTCGACACGAGCGGTCTTCTCATTGCCGATGGGAATGCGAATCATAGAGCCACGATCCACGGGTGAAGCCTTGATCTGATTCGGAGCTTCGAAATGCGGATCAAGACGACGATAGGCGTTCACGCTGGCATTGAGCAGCAGGCAGAGATCATTTCCGTGCGTCAGAATGCGATCCACAAATGACCAAGCAACTTTCGCGAGCTTCTCTTCTCCTTGGTGGTCCCAAAAAATGTTCTTGCCGTTCTTACTGACAGAGACGTTGGTATGCATGCCGCTGCCGTTAACTCCGACAACCGGCTTCGGCAGGAACGACGCCGTAAAGCCCATCTTCGTTGCGACCTGGCGACAGATGAGCTTGTAGAGCTGGATCTGGTCAGCGGCCGCAACCGCTTCGCCGTAGCTGTAGTTAATTTCAAATTGGGAAGGCGCAACTTCGGGGTGGTCCTTTTCATTTTGGAAGCCCATGGAGCGCTGGACTTCCGCAGTGGTGTCGATGAACGTGCGCAGCGGATCGCCAGGCAGCGAATGGTAGTACCCACCGGTATTTACGTATTCAAACTTGCCGGTCTCATGATAGCGGCGTTCCGCGTCCGGCCCTTGGAAGAGGAAGCCCTCGATTTCATTGGCAGCGTTGAGGGTGTACCCATCACTCTTGTGCAACTCTTCTGCCCACTGCTTAAACATGCCGCGGATGTCGGCAGTGTAGGGAGTTCCTCCTTTGTCGATCACATCCCCGAAGACAAGCACTTTGCCCGCACCGAAGATGTCTGCCGGCGCCCAGTAGAACGCGCTCCAATCGATACCGAGCCGCAGATCGCTCTCGCGCTGAGCGGTAAACCCTCGAATCGACGAGCCGTCGAAGGTGAGGTTGTCGTAGCTGCGCAGGAGAAACTTCTTGTCGTAATCGAGCATGTGCAGCCGGCCTTCAAGGTCGCTGAACAGCACGGTGACCGCCTTGATCCGCTTTTCGTCAGTGAGATATCGCAGGCGCCCTTCCTGAATCTGGCTGAGGGGGACACGGGCCTTCCGCTCGTCCTTTGCCTTCAGGTTGAGATCTTCCAACTCATCGTAAGGAATGGTAAGGAAATTACGCAGTTCGTTCGACATGCATCTCCTCAGGATTGATTAGGAACACAGCGACCCAGCAGAATTGAACAATCAGAGTATCGTGCGCATACGTCCGGCCAAAATAAATTTAATTGATTGACGATATACAAAGGGCCTTTAAGCGATGGCTGCGGCGACGAATTTCTGGTCGGGGCGCGAAGCGCCCAGCGTTGACGCTGTTACAGCGCGAGCGTAGAGTTAGGGCGCAAGCCTGCTGAACGCCCGATCATCTCTCCCGTTCGCACTGGGACGAGTCTGGCAGCAGGTTCTGCTACGAATGTCCTCTGGTTCCCAGATCTTACCGCCTTCCAACCGGGTACGAATCGTAGTCGCCTCCTCGGTCGCGCTAACGTTCATCTCCTATTGGCGTGCGGCGGCGATAGTGCTCAACGATCTCGGCTCGTCGGCATATTACGTCGGCGGCATCGCCGAAGATGCGTTTGGACGAACTGCTCCGTGGTTCATCCTTGGGGTGATGTTGTTTTCGTTCGCGGTGCGCGCCGTGTACGTGGAGAGCTGCTCGATGTTCGTGCGCGGCGGCGTCTACCGCGTGGTGAAAGAAGCGTTGGGGGGAACGCTCGCGAAGCTCAGCGTATCAGCGCTGATGTTCGACTACATCCTTACAGGACCGATCTCCGGAGTCGCCGCTGGTCAGTACATCGCCGGCCTCGTCAACGAATTCATCAGCAAGGCTGACGCCCATGGCTGGATTCCGCCCGGCATGCACGCGATGTTTCACGGCACACCTCACCTCAACGCAAACGTGACTGCCGTGGTGATCTGTCTGGCGGTGACCCTTTACTATTGGTGGGAGAACATCAAGGGCATCGAGGAATCCAGCGACAAGGCGCTGCGCGTCATGCAGATCACGACTGTGATGGTCGTGCTGCTCCTCGGCTGGGCGGTGGTTACGTTGATGAAAGTAGGCGGTTCACTCCCGCCTTGGCCCACTCCTGCCAATCTCCACTTCAGCGAAACGTCGCTGGGCTTTCTCTCGCGCACGAGTTTAGTCACCAATTTTGGTCTATTCGGGATTTTGATGGCCTTCGGACATTCCGTCCTCGCCATGAGCGGCGAAGAGACTCTCGCGCAGGTGAACCGCGAAATCGCTCACCCCAAGCTGAAGAACCTGAAGCGGGCGGCCATCATCGTTGCCATCTACAGCTTCATGTTTACCGGAGTTGGCACTCTACTCGCGGTGATGATTATTCCGCAGAGCGTGCCGGTAGCCAGCTACGAAAACAATCTGCTGGCGGAATTGGTGATGTGGTTCAGCGGTCCGCTGTTCCTGAAGCTGCTGTTCCGAACGTTTGTTGTGGTTGTGGGATTCTTGATCCTCTCCGGCGCAATCAACACGTCCATCATCGGATCCAATGGCGTGCTAAATCGGGTCTCCGAAGACGGTGTCTTGACCGACTGGTTCCGCAAACCGCAAAGGAAGTATGGGACCAGCTATCGCATCGTGAACCTGATTGTCGGCTTACAAGTAATCACTATCTTGCTCAGCCGCGGAAATGTAAACGTCCTTGGTGAAGCCTACGCCTTCGGAGTTATCTGGAGCTTCACGTTTAATAGCGTCGCCATGCTGGTATTGCGCTTCAAGTACAAGGGCGAGCGGGGATGGAAAGTTCCCCCTAACCTCAAAATCGGTGACAAAGAAATCCCGCTCGGTCTGTTGTCTGTGTTCATGGTCTTGTTGACCACCGCACTGGTAAACCTCGCCACCAAGAAAATAGCGACAATCACCGGCCTCATGTTTGCGGCAGTGTTTTTTGCCATCTTCACAGTCTCCGAGCGCGTGAATGCCCGCAAATTCAAACACGTCGAAAAGCAGATGAAGGAACATTTCCAGCTGCTGCATGAAGAGCGTATTGAACGCGAATCTGTGGGCGTTCGTCCCGATTGCACGCTTGTCACGGTGCGTGACTACAACACGTTACTGCAGCTGCGCTGGGTGCTGCAAAATACCGATACGATGGAGAATGACGTCGTCGTCCTCGCCGCCCGGCTTACGGGTCCGGGCAGCGGCGAAGTCGATCTTTCCACCGAACAGATCTTTAGCGAGCATGAGCAGACGCTGTTCACGAAATGCGTCAGCATCGCCGAAAGTTATGGCAAGCACATCTCCCTGATGGTGATACCCGCGCGCGACGTTTTCTCCGCCATCGTGCAGACGGCGAACTCTCTTATTGCGGCTCGAGTGGTCGCGGGGCTTTCCACTAAGATGACCGCCGAGGAGCAAGCCTTTCGCATGGGACAGGCATGGGAGGCGGCGCCCCCGCCCAAGCACCAGTTTGTCTTTCAGGTGGTGAAGCCTGGCCCTGAAGTGCAGAGCTTCCGCATAGGTCCGCACACCCCCGACTTGAAGACCGAAGATGTCATGCTGGTTCACCGGCTATGGCTCGACGCCCGACGTCAGGCAGGCACCGAAGAGCTGCATCACCACGACATTGTCACGCTCGCGCTCACGCGATTGGCGGCTGATTATTCCCGCGATCGACAATCCATCCTGAAGGAGCTGCGCACGCGGGAGGATGGGCTGGTCGGCAAGACTCCGCCTCGCGGAGGGCCAACCGGAAAGCCGCTACCTAAACCGCTTACCGCCCCCAACCCGACGGTTCCCCGACGCGAATAGCTCGTGTTAGTCGATCAGCTTTCGCAACTGCTCCCGATTCCTGACCGGCAACTGCTCTAGCGCGATCCGACATAACGTCCTGTAGAGGGCCAGCAATTCCGGTTCTTTGTTTAAGACACTGAGATGCTTGCGAATGGTGGCAGCATCCCCACGGCGAAGAGGTCCGCTGAACGCGGTTTCGGGACCGTTACCAAAACAATTCGCAATCGTCTGACGAACGATAGGTTCGATCAGTTCGCGCGAGCGGATTCGGCTGAAACCAGCCAATGCCCCGACTTGCTGGGCAGCCGCGATTACAGCGACCAACGCTGGAGACGAGAAAAATCCCAACAGGTGATAAGCAGCTTTGGACTCCGCCGCGATACGAAATGGTCTCGCACCTAGGCTTCGTACCAGCGCTCCCACTATTGTGAGCGCCTTTGGATCACCTTCGATGGCGAACGGAACTCCGGTGAGTTCTGTTTTGCAAGCGCTCACAAATGTCATCAGCGGATGAGCAGAAGCAATCTCGGCGCCAGCTTGCTTTAAGGGGTTGAGCACACCGGAGACCAGGGCGCCGCTAGAGTGGATTACCACCTTTCGGAGCCAGTCACCGCGACCAGCCAATTCATGAGCAACAGTGGAAACGGCGTCGTCAGGCACGCAGATCCAAACCAACTTCGCGCCGAACTCAGCCTTGCTGATGGCCTCCGCCTCGGCTCCGACATGCTTTGCCAGGTTGCGCGCACGCCGCAGAGAGCCCGCATCGTCACGGGAAACGATCTCTGTAATGCGATATCCGCGCTTATGTAGTTGCGTAGCAAGCGCAGTCCCGAGTGTTCCAGCACCAATCAGTGCGATGTCGATGGAAGATTTTTTTGGGGGGCGCGGCATTGAGGTTCGTGCGCTAGGAGAGCTGCGAGTGAATGTTACCCTATGGCTTCATGCCGAAAACGCGAGCCACTCAGAAGAAATCACTTGAATCTTGGAAACCGAAACGCGCAAGGATTCTCTCGCGCAAGATTGGATATCGCGGAAAGGTCTACACCGTTGTCGCGGACAAAGTTCGCGAGCCTAAAGGAGTGGTGGCACTGCGCGAGATCGTCCGCCATCACGGTTCGGTCGTCGTGCTCGCCGTTGATGACTCCGTTTCTCCACCGCGTGTGTTGCTGGAGCGGCAATACCGCTACGCAGCCGACGATTACTTGTGGGAGTTGCCCGCCGGGCATATCGATCCAGGCGAGAAGGCGGCAGCTGCCGCTAAACGTGAGCTACTGGAAGAGACAGGATTGACCGCAACGAAATGGAAACGTGCCCTGAAGTTCTACGTTAGTCCCGGCATTCTGGACGAGACGATGGAGGTCTATTTAGCAACCGGTCTGACGCAAGGCAAAGCACAATTGGAAGACGATGAGCGGATCGAGACTCGCTTCTTTACGGTCCCTGTGGCGCTGAAGATGGCGCACAATGGAACTATTCGAGACGCTAAAACGCTAGCTTCGCTATTCTGGTTAGATTCAGCGGTTTAGGGCCGGCACTCTAAAGCTATGGTTCCACCTAATTCCGTCCTGCCGCTGGACTCATGTAGGATGTTTACTGCTTTGACAATACCTGAAGAGTACCGCATAATCGTAACTAACCAGCAACCTCACTAGGACCCAAAGAATTACCCGGCGCGCGTTCCCCTTCTCTCTCAGCGCGTCATGTAACTCTCCTTGTGCAGTCCCCAAGGGATGTTCTGGCAGTTCGGGTCTCCGGCTCTAGTAGTTCGGTCCCAAAAAGGAAAATAGAAGGTATGCAAGTGAC
>C688J18823_10000627_pt1 | contig 20623 bp, 18 predicted proteins | sample HopSoiMetagenom1_FD_18823 | JGI IMG/M metagenome (IMG submission 18823) | reverse complement strand
GAGCCGATGCTGAACCGTTTTCACCTGCATCTCGTCTCTGACTCGACCGGCGACACCGTCCACTCAGTCGCTCGCGCCTGTCTTGTCCAGTTTGAGGGAGCACAGGCGATCGAACATGTATGGAGCATGGTGCGCACGCGCAGCCAGATGGAGCGGGTTGTCGCAGGGATCGATGTCAACCGCGGACTGGTCCTTTTCACCCTCGTCAACGACAACCTGCGCCGATTTTTAGAGGAGGGGTGCCGGCGATTGCAGGTGCCGGCGATTCCGGTGTTGGATCCGGTGATCGGCGCCCTCGCCTCCTATCTCGGTCGTGAAAGCAGCGGTCTGCCGGGGCGGCAGCATCTTCTCGATAGCGAGTATTTCGCCCGCATCGATGCGATGACCTTCGCTATCAATCATGACGATGGCCAGTCGAGTTGGGGCATCGACGACGCTGACATCTGCCTGGTTGGCGTGTCGCGAACGTCGAAGACGCCGACCTGTCTCTATCTCGCCAATCGCGGCGTCAAGGCGGCGAATGTCCCCTTCGTGCCGGGCACAGCATTGCCTGCGGAGGTGCTGCGCGCAAAAAAACCGCTGATCGTTGGTCTGACCAACGACCCGGAACGGCTGATCCTGCTACGGCGCAACCGCCTCAGCATGCTCGATCACCACGAAACCACGGATTACACCGATATCGAGGCGGTCCGCGCCGAGGTGCGTGAGGCTCGGCGCATCTTTGCCGAGCATCACTGGCCGGTGATCGACGTGACCCGGCGTTCGATCGAGGAGACCGCCGCGGCAATCTACAAGCTGTATCAACGCCGCCAAGGCCTCGATGCCTGAGCAAACCTGCGATGATGCCTGAACCTGTGATTCTGGCATCGGCGAGTTCGGCACGCGCTGCGTTGCTGTGCGCCGCTGGCATTCGATTTGAGATTGAGCCCGCAGCAATCGACGAGGCGCGAATTAAACGACTTGCTCGGGCGATAGGCGATACCGCGATTGCCTGTGCGCTAGCCCTGGCCGTCGAGAAGGCACGCACAGTATCGGCCCGCAACCCGGGAGCCTTGGTGATCGGCGCCGATCAGATTCTTGTCGCGGGGGAGGAATGGTTCGATAAGCCGGCTGATCGCGACGGGGCCCGGACGCAGTTACGAGCGCTCCGCGATCGCTCTCATGCCCTTGCGACTGCGGCCTGCGTGATGACCGATGGCGCTGTGCTGTGGCAGGCGACCAGCGAGCCCGAGCTGGCCATGCGCTCGTTCAGCGACGCCTTTCTTGAGGAGTATGTCGAGGCCGAAGGCGACGTGCTGCTTGGCTCGGTCGGCGCCTACCGTCTCGAGGGCAGGGGGGTGCAGCTCTTTTGCCGGATCGCTGGAGATTATTTCGCCGTCCTCGGCCTACCGTTACTGGATTTGCTTGGGTTTCTTAGGGAGCGGAAGGTGCTGCCGAGATGAAGCGGCCCCCATGAGGCTCACCGGCCGCACCAGGCTTGCCGGCATCATGGGGTGGCCTATCGGCCATTCACGCTCACCGGCTCTGCACAATTTCTGGCTGGAGGAACAAGGCGTCGATGGGGTTTATGTGCCTCTAGCCGTACGCCCCGAGCAGCTGGGCGAAGCGCTCCGGGCATTACCGGTGCTTGGCTTCCGCGGCTGTAACCTGACGATTCCGCATAAGCAGCTGGCGTTGTCCATCGTTGATCGGGTCGAGCCGCTAGCGCGCCGCATCGGAGCGGTAAACACGATCATCGTTGGATCGGACGGGCGGCTCGAGGGCCGAAACACCGACGTATTCGGCTTTCGCGAAAGCTTGCGCGAGACCATCCCGGATTGGAATCCGAATGTCGGTCCCGCGGCCGTCCTCGGCGCGGGCGGCGCGGCGCGGGCGGTGGTCGCCGCTCTGATCGAGGCACGAGTCGAGGAGGTGCGACTCCTCAATCGGACCGAGGCGCGCGCCTCGCAGCTTGCGGGCGAACTCGCGGCACCGGGGACGCGGATAACAGTACATCCCTGGGACAGGCGCGACGCGGCGCTAACCGGCGCCGGGCTGCTGGTGAACACGACAAGCCTCGGGATGGCGGAGCAACCGGAGTTGCAGATCGACCTCTCGCTATTGCCGCTGTCCGCGGTCGTTGTCGATATTGTTTACGTGCCGCTCGAAACCGCGCTGCTCGCCGCGGCGCGCCGCCGCGGCAATCGTGTTGTCGACGGGCTCGGCATGCTGTTGCACCAGGGGCGGCCGGGCTTCGAAGCCTGGTTCGGGGCTCCCGTGCGAGTGACGCGCGAACTCCGCGCGGCGGTTCTGACCACCCTAAGCACGCTGCGGTGATCGTCCTCGGCCTGACCGGCTCGATCGGGATGGGCAAGAGCACCGCGGCGGGAATGCTCCGGCGCATGCGCTTGCCGTTGTTCGATGCCGACGCCGAGGTGCATCGTTTGCTGGCGCCGGGAGGTGCTGCGGTCGCCCCTGTGGAACAGGCCTTCCCAGGGGTGCGGGACAAGACCGGGGGCATCGACCGAAGATCGCTGGGTGCCCGGGTGTTTGGACAACCCAACGCGCTGCGCCGACTCGAAGGCATCCTGCACCCGATGGTCCGGGCTGCCGAGCGCCGCTTTGTGGCCAAGGCTCGCGCGCGCGGCGAGCCGCTTGTCGTGCTCGACATTCCATTGCTATTCGAGACCGCCGGGACCTGCCGCTGCGACTACGTCCTCGTGGTCTCGGCACCACCGAGGCTGCAGCGGGACCGAGTGATTCGTCGACCCGGCATGACACCCGATCGCCTCGCCGGGATTATGCGTGCCCAGTTGCCGGACCGAGAGAAGCGGCGCCGTGCGGATTTCGTCGTAGGCACAGCCTTGGGCCGCGCCGAAACCTTGCGGCAGTTGCAGCGGATCGTCAGAATCTTGCGACAGGAGCAACCGCCACATCGCCCGCGAACTGTCCGTGGGCTGCGGCGCCGGCGAGGTCCGAGACGATGCGCGAGGTGGTGATCGATACCGAGACGACCGGTCTCGATCCGCATACCGGGCACCGCATTTGCGAAATCGCCTGCCTCGAACTGGCCCATCACGTACCGACCGGCCGCAAGTTGCATCGCTACATTAACCCGGAGCGCGACATCCCGGCTGATGCCTTTGCCGTGCATGGCCTCACCGTGGAGTTCCTGGCCTCTCATCCGAGCTTCGCCGCGATTGCTGATGATCTGATCGCTTTTATCGGCGGTGACCGGGTGGTAATCCACAACGCCGAATTCGACCTGGCTTTTATCAACTCAGAATTGAGTCGCTTGGGCCGCGGCCCGCTGGTGTGCCCGTTTGTCGATACCTTGGCGGTGGCTCGGCGGCGGTTTCCGGGCGCGCCGGCCAGCCTCGACGCGCTGTGCCGCCGCTTCTCGATCGATTTGTCGGTCCGCGAGAAGCACGGGGCCGACATCGACTGCAGCCTGCTGGCGGAGGTCTATATTGAGCTGCTCGGTGGCCGGCAGCCAGGCCTCGATTTTGCCCTGTCGAACGCGGCCGCCGCGGAACTTGCGGTGGCCACACCGGAAGCACGCGCGCCGCGCCCACCGCGGCCGCACGCGCCTTCCCTGGAGGAGTTGGCGGCGCATCAAGCGATGCTAGCGGCAATAACCCAGCCGCTGTGGCTGGCTGGCGCCTAAGCCCCTGCGCCGCTGACCGTAGCGGGGCCCTGTTCCGCGGAGGCGGCGTTGCGCCTGGCCAGTTCGGCAAAATCGATCGGGTTGATCATTAGCGGCGGAAACCCGCCGTCCCGGGTTGTCTCGGCGATGATGTTGCGCGCGAACGGGAAAATGAGCCGGGGCACCTCGACGACCAGCACGGCCCCCAGCATTTGCTGTGGCAGGTTCCGGATCGTGACGATTGCCGCATAGGACAGTTCCACCAGGAATAGCGTCTCGTCCTGTGCCTTCGCGCTGGCATTCACGGTCAGCACGACCTCGTAATTCTCGGGCCCGACCGCCTGCGCCTTAACATCGACATTGATCTCGACCGATGGCGGGCCAGCCTGCTGCATCAGACTCTGGGGCGCTCGCGGATTCTCGAAGGAGAGATCCTTGATATATTGCGCGTTCACCATCAGCTGCTGCGCGGCTGGCTCGCCGCCAACTGGTTGATCGGTGGGTTGACCGTTCCCTGTCGCGCCTTGCGCCATGATGTCCTCCGCCTGCGGCCGACGCCATGCCACGGCCGCGAAACCGCCCGGCTAGCACGGATCGCGCTGTTGCATCAATCGTGGGCTTGTGCCTGCGCCCGGTCGCGACGGCTTGCCGGCCTCCCGCTTACCGCCTATCTACCGATAGAGCGCCGCAAAAGCTTCCCGGACCGGTTCCGGTAAGATGGCGGGCCGCCGGAGGACGATGGGCGACTTCTCGCATTCTTTCGATATTATTCTGTTTGCCCTCGTCGCGGTTTTTTTGGTGCTGCGCCTGCGGAGCGTCCTCGGCCGCCGCACCGGCCATGAGCGGCGCCGTGCCCCGCTGCTGCGGCAGCCGGAGGCGAGCGGCGACAAGGTGGTAGCCTTCGGCCAGCGGGGTCGGACCGCACCGCCGCCGCCAACGAGCACCGCGCCGCCCGATGCTGTCGCCGCCGGGCTGGCGCAGATTCGAGAAGCCGATCCCAGTTTCGACCCCTCGGCCTTTCTGGAAGGCGCGCGGGCTGCCTTCGAGATGATCGTCGCCGCCTTTGCCGCCGGCGACAAGGCACAGCTGCGGCCGTTGCTGAGTGACGAGGTCTACACACCATTCGCCGCCGCCATCGATGAGCGCAATGCCGCGCGCGAGACGCTGGAGACGCGGATAGCCCAGATCAAAAGCCTCGATATTGTCGAGGCCGGTCTCGATGGGCGCATGGCGCGGGTGAGGTTGAAGCTGGTGTCGGATCAGCTGAACGTCTTGCGGGCGCATGACGGAAGCGTCGTCGATGGCGATCCGAACCATCCAATCGAGAAAACCGATTTCTGGACCTTTGCGCGCGACACTGGTTCTTCCGACCCCAATTGGGTGCTCGTGGCGACGGCGAGCGGCTGATTGACGGCCTCAGCCGGCTAAAATACCGGCTCGCGGTTTGGGTCGCGCTTGGCCTGATCGCGATATCGGCTGTCGCCTACCTGATCGTCTATGTTGTGGTGCTTCGTCCGCCGCCGCCAGCGCGGCTCACCCTTGCGGTGCAGCGCTATGAGCGGCTCAGCGGCTGGGCCGACGATTCGGTCGCCGCTGCCATTCCGGCGCTGTTGCGCTCCTGCGCCGCGTTCCAGCGCGCACCCGAGAACGGCCCTCTCACGTCCCGGGCCAAGGATTTCGACTTCGGGTCGGTCCGCGAATGGCGCGAACCCTGCGCCATTGCTGCGAGCCTGCCGCCGGGCGACGACACCGCGGCGCGGCGTTTTTTCGAGACCGGCTTCGTCCCGTTGCTCGCCGGCAACAATGGTGTCGCCGAGGGGCTTTTCACCGGCTACTACGAGATCAGCCTGAACGGCTCCCGGAAACGCGGCGGGCCGTTCCAGACACCGCTCTATAAGCGTCCGGCGGACCCGAAACGCCTGAGCCGCGCCCAAATCGAGGACGGCGCGCTCGCCGGGCAGGGTCTGGAGCTGGTCTGGGTCGACGACCCGATCGATGCGTTTTTTCTCGAGATCCAGGGCTCAGGCCGGGTGCGGCTCAGTGAAGGCGGCGTCTTGCGGGTCGGCTATGACGGCAGCAACGGCCAAGCCTATGTGCCCGTGGGCCGGCTGTTGCTGGAGCGCGGAGAGATTCCGCGCGAGCAGGTGACTATGCAGGCGATCCGCGCCTGGATGAAAGCTCATCCGAAAGAGGGAGCGGCGTTGCGGCGCGAGAACCCGTCGTTTGTGTTCTTCCGCGAGATCACCGGCGACGGTCCGCTCGGGGCCCAGCGGGTCGCGTTGACCCCCGGCCGTAGCCTGGCCGTCGATCGCGCCTTCATTCCGCTCGGGGTCCCGGTTTGGCTGGAAGCACAGGAACGCTTCACCGGTGGGGTCCTCCGCCGGCTGGTCATCGCCCAGGATACCGGCGGCGCAATCAAGGGACCGGTGCGGGGCGACCTATTTTGGGGCCACGGCAAGGAAGCCGCCGAAGGCGCCGGGGCGATGAACGCCCGGGGTCGCTATTATCTGCTGCTGCCGCGTTCGATCGCCGCACGGGTGATGAGCGGAGCTGTCGACCCACATTGATTTGGGCGCGGTGGCATCCCTATGTTCCGCGGGCGGTTTGGTGGAGAGAATGGAATGCCTGAACCGGCGCGGGTAGCGCTGCTGGTAACCTGTCTTGTCGATCTATTCCGGCCGACGGTCGGCTTCGCTGCGGTCAAGCTGCTGGAACAGGCTGGCTGCACGGTCGAGGTGCCCCGCGCCCAGACCTGCTGCGGGCAACCCGCCTATAATTCCGGAGACAAGACGGACGCCAAGGCCGTGGCGCGCCAAGTCATCGCGGCTTTCGCCGGCTACGACTATGTCGTCGCGCCGTCGGGATCCTGCGCCGGCATGGTCATGGCGCACTATCCGGAGCTGTTCGCCGATGAGCCGGAAACACTCCCCAAGGCCCGGGAATTGGCGGCGCGGGCATACGAACTGGTGTCGTTTTTAGTCGATGTCCGCGGCATGAAGGCAGTCGAGGCTGCCTGGCCGCGCACCGTTACCTATCACGACGCGTGCTCGGGGCTGCGCGAGCTCGGGGTCAAGACGCAGCCGCGGCACCTGCTAGGTTCGGTCAAAGGCTTGCATTTGAAAGAGCTCCCGGATGCGGAGGTTTGCTGCGGCTTTGGCGGCACCTTCTGTGTCAAATACCCGGAAATTTCCGACAAGATGGTGACCGACAAGGCCGCGGATATCGCCGCGACCGGCGTGGAGGCGGTGCTGGCAGGCGATCTCGGCTGTCTCCTCAATATAGCCGGGAAGCTGTCGCGGCTCGGGCACAAGATCGAGACGCGGCATGTCGCCGAGGTACTCGCCGGGATGGCCGAAGCCGTGCCGGCCATCGGCGACCCTCAAGCCTAGAAAATGCAGCCGACCAGCCACGCCTTTCCGCTGAATGCGCGCGCCGAACTCGGCAATGAGACCTTGCAGCGGGCGCTCGGGCTGGCGCGCACGGGATTTCCGCTGCGCCGACAGCAGGCGATCGAGCGGCTGCCCGAATTCGAGGCGTTGCGGGAGGAAGGCCGCGCGATCAAGGATCACACGCTCGCGAATCTCGATCTATATCTCGAAGTTTACGAGCGGAACGTGACCGAAACCGGCGGCCAGGTGCATTGGGCGCGTACTGCCGAGGAGGCGCGCGCGGCGGTCTTAGAAATCTGCCGTTCAGTCGGCGCTAAGACCGTCACCAAAGGCAAGTCGATGGTCGCTGAGGAGATCGCCCTCAACGATTACCTAGAGGCGAACGGCATCACCCCGATCGAAACCGATCTCGGCGAATACATCATCCAGCTGCGGCACGAGCCGCCGAGTCACATCATCGCACCGGCGATCCATTTGATGAAGGAGCAGGTCGCCGAAACTTTCCGCGCCGCCCATGCCGAGCTCGATCCGACGCGCGCGCTCGATGAGCCGCGCACCCTGTGCGACGAGGCGCGCACCGTGCTGCGGCCGCGCTTTCTCGATGCCGACGTCGGCATCACCGGGGCCAATTTTCTGGTCGCCGAAACCGGCTCCAGCATCATTGTCACCAATGAGGGCAATGGCGATCTGACGCAGACCTTGCCGCGGGTCCACATCGTCATCACCAGCATCGAAAAGGTGGTGCCGACCTTGGAGGACGCCGCGACCCTGCTGCGCCTGCTGGCGCGCTCGGCCACGGGACAGGAATTTTCGTCATATACGACCGTCTCGACCGGGCCGCGCCGGCCGGGCGATCTCGACGGCCCGGAGCAATACCATGTCGTTTTGCTCGACAACGGCCGCACCGGGCTGCTCGGCGGCGAGTTCCAGGACATGCTGCGGTGCCTGCGCTGCTCGGCTTGCCTCAACCACTGTCCGGTTTACGCGGCGGTTGGCGGGCATGCCTATGGCTGGGTCTATCCGGGACCGATGGGCGCGGTCTTAACCCCCGCCCTGGTCGGAGTCGGCGAGGCGGGGCATTTGCCGAACGCCTCCACCTTCTGCGGCAAATGCGAGAGCGTCTGCCCGGTCAAAATCCCGTTGCCCAAAATGATGCGGCATTGGCGCGAGCGCCAATTCGCCGAACGCCTGGCGCCGCCGGTCTACCGCTCGGGGCTGCGGCTGTGGGCGGCGCTGGCGCAGCGCCCCCGGTTCTACCACGCCTTCACCGAGATAGCCGGCCGGGTGCTGGGGTGGGCTGGCAAGAGCCGCGGCCGGTACCGCGCTCTGCCATTCGCCGCCGGCTGGACGCAGATGCGCGATATGGCGGCACCGGAGGGCCGCAGCTTCCACAGCCTGTGGGCGGAGCGGCAGCGGCGCGGCCGCCGAGGATGACCGCGCGGGACGACATCCTCGCCGGCATTCGCCGCGCCCTCAATCGCGGGCCGGTGCCGGCCGATACCAAGGCAGCGGTTGCCCAACGAATTGCCGCGCATCGCCGCAACCTGGTGCCGGCGCGCGCCGCCGCGCTGAATCATGCCGGGCGGGTGGACCTCTTCGTTCGGATGGCCGAGGAGGTGCAGACGACCGTGGTGCGGGTCGCCTCCGAGGCGGAGGTGCCGGGCGAGGTGGCGCGCTATCTCGCCGCCGAGAACCTCCCGGCGGAGCTGGTCATGGCGCCCGATGCGGCGCTCGATCTAATTCCCTGGGAGGCACGGCCGCTCTTGCAGATCCGACGCGGCCGGGCTGGGCCGGGCGATGCGGTGTCGTTGACCCCCTGCCTCGCGGCGGTGGCCGAGACCGGCACTTTGATGCTGGTCTCCGGCCCGGACACGCCGACAACGCTGAATTTCCTGCCCGACACCCAAATCGTCGTTATGCGCGCCGGACAAGTCGTGGCGGCGTACGAGGACGGCTGGGATCTCCTCCGAGCCTTGCCGGCGATGCCGCGCACGATCAATTTCATCACCGGCCCGTCGCGCACCGGGGATATCGAGCAGCGCATCCAGCTTGGTGCGCACGGTCCGCGCCGGTTGCATGTGGTGCTGATCGAGGATGCCGAGCGAGCGGCCGAGCATGCGCCCGCTGCCGCCTGACGATATCCGGCTGTGGCGGCGGGCAATGCGCGAGGTCGCGCCGTTGCAAGGCCGTGGTCTCCCACCGGACCGCGGGCCAGTACCGGACCGTACCCCTCCTGCCCGCCTGGCGAGCGAGCCGGCCGCCCTCGGATCTCCAGCAGCTCCTCGGCCATCGCCGCCACTGGCTCCACCGCTGGACCGCTTTGCCGGCATCGATCGGGCCAATGCCGAAAAGCTCAAACGCGGACGCCGCCCGATCGAGGCGCGCCTCGATTTGCACGGCCTGACCCAGGCCGAGGCGCATCAAGCGCTTTCCCGGTTCATCGCCGGGTCACGCGCCGCCGGCCGCCGATGCGTTCTGGTCATCACCGGCCATGGCCGGTTCAGCGGCGGCATTCTGAAGGAGGCGGTGCCGCGCTGGCTGCACGAAGCCGGGATGCGCCGGCTTGTCCTCGCGATTGCCCCGGCCCAACCGCAGCACGGCGGCACCGGTGCGCTTTACGTGCTTCTCCGTCGCGTGCAACCGGAACACGGCTCGGCCTAAAGCTCGGGGGGCAACCCGGCCTGCGGGTCGAGCAGGCGGTGCAGCCGGTTCGCCGCGGCCATTGCGAAGCGCAGGGTCACGGCCCGCCTTCGAGCGGCGGCGAGCGGGGCCGCGACCCCGTGGCGCAGCACCGCGGCGCCGAACGCATCCGCCACTATCAGGCCACATTCTTCGGGGATTAGCAGAGCAGGAAACTCGTTCGGCACCGCGAAATAGAGCCGGTCCGCGAACGCTCGATAGGCCGCCCATTTTCGATCGGCGCGGAAATCGGCAACCGAGCTCTTGATCTCGACGATCATCAGATCGCCCGACTTGCCGAGCGCGAGGATGTCGGCACGGCGTCCGTTGGCGAGCGGGATTTCGAGCAGGCTGGCATAGCCAAGCTGATCGAGTGCCCGGCAGGTGCTGCGCGCCAAGAGCACGGCTGTGGCGGGCACGGCGGCGGTCATCCTCAAAGGTTTCGCGGGACGCGGTGACGCGCGGTCATCATGCGCCCGAATAGACGGGGTGTGGGGGACGGAGGTCGAGCATGGGGTTGTCGAAGCCGGGCATAGTGCGAGCGGCCTGGAAGCTCGCTTGGCCGTTCTGGGCAGGCGACGAGAAATGGTCGGCGCGCGGTCTCCTTGCCGCGGTCATCGCGCTGAACCTGGCTTCGGTGTGGCTCAATGTCCGCCTCAACGCCTGGAACAACGATTTCTACAACGCCCTGCAGAATTACGACTGGCCCAATTTCTGGTGGCAATTCGCGATCTTCGGGATGATCGCGGTGTCGCTGATCGTGGTCGCCGTCTACCAGCTTTACCTGCGCCAGATCCTGCATATCCGCTGGCGTCGCTGGATGACCGACCGCTTCCTGAAGGACTGGCTCGCCGACCAGGCCTATTACCGGATGCAACTCGACCAGTCGGCGACGGACAATCCCGACCAACGCATCGCCGACGATCTCGACCGCTTCACCTCGATCTCGCTGACCCTGTCGATCGGCCTGATGAACGCGGTCGTCACCCTGTTTTCGTTCCTGTTCATCCTGTGGAGCCTGTCGGGGTCGTTGCACATTCCTTTCGGTGAGGATTCAGGGATCGACATACCGGGCTACATGGTCTTCGCCGCGATTATCTACGCGGTCGGCGGCACCTGGCTGACTCAGAAGATCGGTTCGCCGTTGATCGGCCTCCTCTACAACCAGCAGCGTTATGAGGCGGATTTCCGCTTCAGCCTGGTGCGGTTGCGCGAAAATGCCGAAAGCGTCGCCTTCTATGGCGGCGAGAGCCGAGAATTGGGCGTGTTCCAAGGGCGCTTCGCGCGGGTGGTCTTGAACTGGTGGGACATCATCCTGCGGCGGAAGAAGCTGACCTGGTTTACCACCGGCTACTCGCAGGTTGCGGTCGTGTTTCCGTTCCTGGTCGCGGCGCCGCGCTATTTCTCGAAGGAAATCCAACTCGGCGGGTTGATGCAAATCTCCTCGGCTTTCGGTCAGGTGCAGGATTCCTTGTCCTTTATCGTGACCAGTTATACCGAGATCGCCGAATACCAATCTGTCGTGCAGCGGCTGCAAGGCTTTCGGGCCAAGGTCGAGGAGATCAGCACCGAGCGGCACGCGCCTCATCCGATCGATATCCAGCGCGCTGGCGCCGGCGTCGAGGTGGGCGGGCTCGATTTGAACCTGCCCGACGGCCGCTCGCTGCGCCAGGACATCGCGCTGGCCGCGGTCCCGGGAAAGCCGGTGCTGGTGACCGGGCCGTCGGGCTCGGGCAAGAGCACGCTGTTGCGCGCGATCGCCGGGCTGTGGCCGTTCGGCCGGGGCCGCATCCGGGTCGGCGACGGCCATGTCCTGTTCCTGCCGCAGCGGCCTTACCTGCCGCTCGGGACGCTGGGCGATGCGATCGCCTATCCCGAACTCGACCACCAGCCGCGTCGCGCCGAGCTGGAAGCGGCTTTGCACGCCGTCGGCCTGTCCTACCTGATCGACCAACTCGACGAGGAGGGTAACTGGGCGCAGCGGCTGTCCGGCGGCGAGCAGCAGCGGCTCGGCTTCGCGCGCGTGTTGTTGGTGCGGCCCGATGTCGTGTTCCTCGACGAGGCGACCTCGGCGCTGGACGAAGCGGCCGAGTCGGCATTGTACCGGCTGTTGCGCGAGGCGGAGTGGGGACCAACGGTCGTCAGCGTCGGCCATCACGGGACGCTGCGACGCTTCCACGAAACAGTTATCGATCTCGGCCGCCACCGGGTCAGCGAGGCCGTCGCGGGGGATTAGGGCGAAGTTCGGCAAGCTACTGCGGAACGAAAATCCCGTTGCCCGGACTTGTCCCGGGCATCCACGTCTTGCAACTGCAGGCTGTTTCAGAATTTAAGACCTGGCCGGCCGGGACAAGCCCGGGCAAGGGGAAGGGTAATATGGCTGCCGACGATAGCGCAAACGCAGCACCGATGAACCTCGGGAACGACGAAGATCCGTTCCGCAGCGTGCGTCTCGGCAAGCTCGAAACGCTGCGCGGGATGGGTATCGAACCTTACCCGGTCAGCTTCGAGCGGACCGACGAGGCGGCGGCGCTCGAACAGCACTACGCGGCGCTGCCGGCGGGCACCGAGACGCAGGACCGAGTGCGCGTCGCCGGTCGCATCCGCGCCAACCGCAACAGCGGCATGTTCATCGACCTGCACGATGCTTCCGGCAAGATCCAGATCTTCAGCCATAAGGACCACCTGCCCCCGGACCAGCTCGCGCTGGTTCGGTTGTTCGACATTGGCGACCTGATCGGGGTCGAAGGCCTCGTCCGCCGCACACCCAGGGGCGAGCTGACCGTCAACGCCACCGCTCTGACGATGCTGTCGAAAGCGCTGCGCCCGCTCCCGGAAAAATATCACGGGCTCGCCGACATCGAGCTGCGCTATCGCCAGCGCTACCTCGATCTGATCATGAACCCGCAGAGCCGGGAAACCTTGCGACGGCGCAGCCGGATCGTCGCGGAGATGCGGGCATGGCTGCTGGCGCGCGGGTATCTCGAAGTCGAGACGCCGATGCTGCACACAATTCCCGGCGGCGCTAGCGCCAAGCCGTTCGTGACGCATCACAACGCGCTCGACATGGACCTCTACCTGCGCATCGCGCCGGAGCTGCATTTGAAGCGACTCGTAGTCGGCGGGCTGTCGGACAAGGTGTTCGAGATCAACCGCTGCTTTCGCAATGAGGGCCTGTCTCCGCGGCACAATCCCGAATTCACCTCGCTGGAACTGTACGAGGCGTATGCCGACTACAGCGCGATGATGAGCCTGACCGAACAGATCGTCGCGCACGTCGCCGAGAAGGCAGCCGGCGGGCTCAAGCTATCCTATGGCGGCACTGCAATTGATCTCGCTCCGCCCTGGCCGCGTCGCGGCATGGCAGAGCTGGTTCAGGAGGCGACCGGGGTCGATTTCCTGGCCCTGGATGAAGCCGAGGCAAAGCAGGCGCTCGGGAAGCTGCATATTGAGGAAACCGGGATTGGAAACTGGGGTCAGGCCCTGGAGGCCGCCTTCGCCGCAAAGGTCGAGGACCGGCTGATCCAGCCGGTCCATGTCACGGGGTTTCCGCGGGATATCTCGCCGCTAGCCAAGGCCGGCCGCGACGATCCTCGGCTTGTCGAGCGATTCGAGACCTATGTCTACGGCTGGGAAATTGCCAACGCCTTTTCCGAACTCAACGACCCGCTCGACCAGCGCGCCCGTTTCGAGGCGCAAATGTTGGCGCGGGCGGCAGGGGACGAAGAGGCGCAGCGGCTCGATGAGGACTATCTCTTGGCGCTCGAATATGGGCTGCCGCCCTGCGGCGGGCTCGGTATCGGCATCGACCGCTTGGTCATGCTGCTGACCGACAGCCCGTCGATCCGCGACGTGATCGCCTTCCCGACGCTTCGAGCGCGATAGCCCTTTTTGGCGCCTCAGTTCGCCTGGCGCCGGAGGAAAGCGGGGATATCGAGCAGATCATCTTCCTTGTTGGTGCCGGGTTTCTGGTCCGCTTCGAGCGGGGTAAGGCGCGGCTGCTGCTGTGCGGGTTTTGCCGCCGTGGGTTGGGACCGCGGAGCGGGCGTCGGCGGCGCGGTTGAACGTGCCCGACCGATACCAGTTACCCGCTCGATCAGGCTCGGTGTTCGGCTCTTCGGCCGCGCTTCCGGACTCGGTGGGACCGCCGGCTGGGCCAGCGGCACCGGCCGGGCCCCACCGGCATCCGCCGGTTTTGGCGCGATAAAGGCGCCGCTCCGGACGGCGGCGGTTTCGGCTGCTTCGGCGACCGCGGGGACAGGCTCGGCCGGGCCGTCGGCGCGCGGCTCGGTTCGGAGCTCCGGACGTGCCGGGTCTGTCCGGCCAGTGGCAGGGGTCGCGGCGTTTTGCGTGAGGGCCGGCTGCGTATAACCTGTAGCGGAGTCGCGCAGGACCGGCTCGGTGCGCAGGGCGGCCGCGGCGGCCGGCCGCGCCTGCTCTTGCGCACTCTCGGCATCGATGCCGGTGGCTACGACGGATATCCGCATCCGGCCGGCCAGCTTCTCGTCAAAGGTCGAGCCAAAGATGATGTTCGCCTCTGGATCGACTTCCTCGCGAATGCGATTCGCCGCCTCGTCCACCTCGAACAGCGTCATGTCGCTGCCGCCAGTGATGTTGATCAGGACGCCGCGAGCGCCCTTCATCGACACGTCTTCCAGCAGCGGGTTATTGATCGCCGCCTCGGCGGCATCGACGGCGCGGCGATCGCCCTCCGCCTCGCCGGTGCCCATCATCGCCTTGCCCATCTCGCTCATCACCGTGCGAATATCGGCGAAATCGAGGTTGATCAGGCCCGGCATCACCATCAGGTCGGTGACGCCACGGACCCCGGCATGCAGCACGTCATCGGCCATCTTGAAGGCGTCGGCCAAGGTCGTGCGCTCATTCGCGATCCGAAACAGGTTCTGGTTCGGGATGATGATCAGCGTATCGACGTATTTCTGCAGCTCCTCCATGCCGGTCTCGGCGATGCGCATGCGCTGCACGCCCTCGAAATGAAACGGCTTGGTCACGACGCCGATCGTCAGGATGCCGGACTCCCGGGCAACGCGGGCGATGACCGGTGCGGCACCTGTACCGGTGCCGCCGCCCATCCCGGCGGTGATGAACACCATGTTCGAGCCGTGGATCGATTCGACGATCTCATCGATCGCTTCCTCGGCGGCGGCGCGTCCGACATCCGGGCGCGCTCCCGCACCGAGACCACGCGTCACGCCGATTCCCAGCTGGATCTTGCGTGAGGCCGCGGACAGCGATAGCGCCTGCGCGTCGGTATTGGTGGCGATGAACTCGCATCCCGCCATGTTCGAGCGGACCATGTTGTTGACCGCGTTGCCGCCGGCGCCGCCGACGCCCACAACNGTGATCCGCGGCTTCAACTCCTGCTCATCCTTCGGGATGCTGAGATTGATCATGCTGTCTCCGTTCACGCTACGCGGCTGTGTTCCCGGCCGGCCCGCCGACCCCGATCTTCGATCGCCGAGGCGAGGCTCCGCTCTGCCGCTGCTCCCCTGTAAGGCCGATCTGATCCTAACCGTTTCGCAGCCCAGGGGGTACCCGGAGCCTGACAAAAAGCAAAGCCCTTCTAAAAGTTCTCACGTACCCATTGGCTAACCCGGTTGAACATGCCGTTGCGCGGGAGTCGCACCGGCCGCTGCGATTCGGCTCGTTCGGACATGGCAAAAAGCAGTAGCCCGGCGGCGGTCGAAAAGGCTGGGCCATGCGTCGACTCGGCCAGTCCGCGGATCCGCGCCGGCCGGCCGATCCGCACCTGCTTGTCGAGAATATGCCCGGCCAGCTCGCGCATGCCATGCAGCTGGCAGGCGCCGCCGGTCAGCACCACGCGCCGGCCGGCGATCTTGTCGAAGCCGCTCGCTTCCAGCCGATCGCGAACCATCTCCAAGGTTTCCTCGACCCGCGGGGCTATAATGCGGACCAGGAGCGATTTGGGAACGTGATTGACCTGGTTTTCATCCTCTTCGCCGATCTGAGGCACCGCGATCATCTCCCGCTCGTCGAGAGTCGAGGAGATGGCGCTGCCGAACAGCGCCTTCAGCCGCTCGGCATGCGCGACCGGTGTAGATAGTCCGCGGGCGATGTCGTTGGTAACGTGCATGCCACCTACCGGCACCGTATCGGCAAAGATCAGATTGCCGTCGAAGAAGACGCCGATTGTCGTGGTTCCGCCACCCATATCGATGACGGTTACGCCGAGATCCATCTCGTCATTGACGAGGCAAGCAAGGCCGGCGGCATAAGGGCTGACCACGAGAGCCTCTACTTCGAGGTGGGAGCGGCCAATCACGGCGGCGTGATTGCGGACGCTTGCCTTCGTCGCAGTCACGATGTGCATGTTGACGCCGAGCCGTTCGCCGACCATCCCGCGCGGGTCGCGTATGCCGCGGCTGTCGTCGACGGAAAACCCGACCGGGATCGAATGGATCACCTGACGGTCGACGGCATCGCGCATCGCGTAGCCGCGCTCCAGCACCTGCTGCATATCGCCATCGCCGACCTCGCGACGGCCGAGGTCGACTTCCGTCTTCAGGATTCGCGAGCCGGCGTAACCGCCAGAGAGGTTCGCGACGACCCGCTCAATGGTCTCGCTAGCCATTTCCTCGGCGGCATGTACCGCGCTGCGGATCGAATGCCCGGCCGCGTCGAAATCGATTATCGCGCCGCCCCGCATCCCACGCGCCAGCTGATGGCCGATGCCGACGATCCGGGGCTCTGCCTCTACACGCGCGATGAAGCAGCAAATCTTGGTCGTACCAACGTCCAAGGCCGCGACCAGGCTGCCGCGCGGCCGCATGGGCGTTTGCAACGCCCGCGCGGCGTTGCCGTTCATCGAAGCCACCCGGCCTTCGCTCATGCGTTCTTACCCGGCCCGCGCGGCTTTTTCGAGGGTCCCGCTTCTGGAACGGGCGGGGCGTGGACGCGCAGCACCAGCCGGTCGGGCAGCCGCATGTCCACGATCTGTATATCGCGCTTCAAGAGCTGGTTCGACCGCTCCAATTCGGCGAGGCGAGCCCAGGCTTCGGCGGGTTTTTGCTGCGGCAGCAGCACATCGATTGCATTGTCGATACGCAGGTTCCAGCGGCGCTCATCCACCCGCACGGCGGCTGTGACCCGGCCGGCAAGTTCGGAATTGCTCGCCAGCATGTCGAGGAGGCCAGCGGCATGAGCGGCGGCATCGTCCCCGACCACGGTCGGCAGCCGGGCAAACGGGCCGAGATCGTTGACGGCGATGACCTCGCCATCGCGGTCGATCAGCTCGTGTTTGCTGCCGTGCTGCCAGACGGCAAGCGGCCGGCGCTCGACCAGGCGAACGAATAACGTGTTCGGCAGCCGCCGCTCGATTGTGGCGGAGCGGACCCAGGGCAGGGTTTCGAGCTGCTGCTTCGCCCGGCTTGGGCTGACGGCGAGGATTGGGGTGCCGCGCTCCGCCGCGAGCGCCCGCGTGATGGTCGCTGCGTCGGTGGTCTCGCGGCCTTCGACTCGGATATCGGTGACGACGAGCCCGAGCCCGGCGCTGACCGCGATCAGACGGTCGAACGCATCGCTGAGTGCGTTTTGGGATAGTGGTTGTCTGCTGATGCCAATAAAAGCGTAACTCCCCGATGCGATGAGGAGCAGGGCAAGGCAAAAGCCGGCCCGCCGAAAACGGCGCGGCAGCCCGCGCCGAATCTGACGCCCCCCCATTCGTGCTGCCGGCCCCCCGCGCAGCCTCATATCATTCCGGCCCTCGCCTCAGCTGGTTCTCCGGTTTCCTCGGCGGCGACTGCGTCGGCGAGCTTCGGGTAGCCGGTGCGGCGGATCTCCCATTCGAGCAGGATGCCAAAGCGTTCCTGCACCCGTCGGCGCACTTCTTCCCCCAGGCCCTCGATGTCCGCGGCGGTAGCCTCGCCCGTGTTGATCAGGAAATTCGCGTGTTTCTCCGACACCATTGCGCCGCCGCGGATGAGCCCGCGGCAACCCGCTTCATCGATCAGGCGCCAAGCCTTGTCGCCGGGCGGGTTGGCAAAGGTCGAGCCGCCCGTCCGCGCGCGAATCGGCTGCGCCGCCTCGCGCGCCGCCTTTATCTGCTCCATGCTGGCCACGATAGCGGCCGGGTTGCCCGGCTCGCCCCTGAACCGCGCGGCAACGAAGATCCAGCCCGGGTCGATCTCGGAATGGCGATAGGACAATCTCATTTCGGCGGCCCCAACCGTATGCAGGGCGCCGCGTCGGTCGATCGCGTCGGCCGAAATCAACACGTCCTTGAATTCGCGACCATAAGCGCCGGCATTGGTCCGGAAGCCGCCGCCGATCGTGCCGGGAATACCGGACAGGAATTCGAGGCCGCCGATCCCCGCTTGCGCCGCAGTCAGCGCGACATTCACATCGAGCGCGCCGGCCCCGGTAGTCACCATTTCCCCTTTGGGGGCAATCTCGGCAAAGCCGCGGCCGAGGCGGATCGTTATCCCCGGAATGCCGCCGTCGCGGACCAAGAGGTTCGAGCCGACGCCGATCACGGTGACCGGGGCGTCGGGTGGCAGGGCCGCGAGAAAGGCGGCGAGGTCCTCGGTATCGGCGGGTCGGAACAGCACTTCGGCCGGGCCGCCGACGCGGAACCAAGTCAACGGGCCGATCGGCGCGTTGGCGGTGAGGCGCCCGCGGACGGGCGGCAACAGCCGAATCAGTGCATCGGCCCGGTTGTTATCCATCTCCTCAGTCATGCGACACGGGTGCGGGGATCGAGGCGCGCCAGTTCGGCGGGCAGGCTGTTCGCCCAATTCGTGATCGAGCCGGCGCCGAGGCACACCACCATATCGCCCGGCCGGGCGAGCGCGCAAATTACCGAGCCAAGCTCCTCAGGTCCTGGCAGCGAGCGAGCGTTGCGGTGGCCGTGGGCGCTGAGGCCGGCGACGAGCGCTGGGCCGGAGACGCCTTCGATCGGCGCCTCGCCGGCGGGATAGACATCGGCGACCAGCACGATGTCGGCATCATTGAAACAGGTGCAGAAGCTTTCGAACAGATCGGCAAGCCGCGTGTAGCGATGCGGCTGAACTACGGCAATGACCCGTCCGGCGACGATCGCGCGCGCCGCCTTCAGCACGGCGGCGATCTCGACCGGATGGTGGCCGTAATCATCGATGATCGCCACCCCGTTCCACTCGCCCGTCTTGGTAAAGCGCCGGCGCACGCCCTTGAAGCCGCGCAGGCTGCGGCGGACCACCTCGTCGCCCAGGCCCATCTCCTCGGCGATCGCAACGGCGGTCAACGAGTTCTGCACGTTGTGTTCGCCAAACATCGGCAGGAAGAGGTCGGCAATCGTGCGTTCCTGGCCGGACACGCGGCCGGCGATCATCGCGTCGTACCGGCTGCCATCGGCCCCAAGGCGGATGTTTGTGGCGCGAATATCGGCCTGCGGGCTGAAGCCGTAGGTCAGGATGCGCCTCTCGGAGAGCCGCGCGATCATGCCCTGCACGACCGGATGATCGATGCACAGCACCGCGAAGCCATAGAAAGGGATGTTGCCGATGAAGTTCTCGAATGCCTGCTGCAACGCGGCGAAGTTGCCGTAGTGGTCAAGGTGTTCGGGATCGATGTTGGTCACTACCGCGATCGTCGCCGGCAGGCGGGTGAAGGTGCCGTCGCTTTCGTCGGCTTCGACCACCATCCAGTCACCGGCACCGAGCCGGGTATTGGTCCCGTACGCGTTGATGATGCCGCCATTAATCACGGTCGGATCGAGGCCGGCGGTTTCGAGCAGACCGCCCAGCATCGACGTTGTCGTCGTCTTGCCATGCGTGCCGGCGACGGTGATCGACCATTTGAGCCGCATCAACTCGCCGAGCATTTCGGCGCGGCGCACGATCGGGAGCCGCCGGGCCCGCGCGGCCAGGACCTCGGGATTATCCGGCTTCACCGCGGAAGAGACGACGACGACCTTGCCTTCGCCGAGATTGTCGCTGGTGTGTCCCACCATGACCGGGATGCCGAGCTCGGTGAGCCTGCGCGTGTTTGCGCTTTCGGCCAGATCGCTGCCCTGCACGCGGTAGCCGAGATTGTGCAACACCTCGGCGATGCCGCTCATGCCGATGCCGCCGATGCCGACGAAATGAATGGGGCCGATCGATTCGGGCAGCGATCTCATGCGGCGCGTTCCTTCGTTGCGCCGGAACGGCCCGGCGTCAGAGAAAGAACAATTTCCGCGAGCCTTTCGGCGGCATCATCCTTGCCGAAGCGACGAGCCCGAGCCGCCGCCTCGCCCAGCTTGCTGGCATCGGCCAGCAGATCGGCGAGACGCTCGGCCAGAAGCCGTGCATCGAGCGCGGATTGCGGGGCCACCCAGCCCGCTCCGCCCTCGGCGAAGGCGCGCGCGTTAGCGGCCTGGTGGTCGTCGGCGGCGTGCGGATATGGCACTAGCAGAGCCGGCCGGCCCGCGGCGGCCAGCTCCGCTATGGTCGAAGCACCCGCGCGGCAGATCACCAGCTGCGCCCGCGCCAGGCGGTTTGGGACATCGGTGAAAAAGCTCTCGACTTCAGCCGCGACCCCGGCGTCTTCGATCCGTGCCGCAGCCTCGGCGCGATCCTCCGGCCGCGCCTGCAGACTGAGCCGCAGCCGGGATCGCATCTGCGGCGGCAGCAAGGCCAAGGCAGGCGGCACGATTTCGGCGAAGATTCGCGCCCCTTGGCTGCCGCCCAGCACCAATAGCTCGATCGGCCGGTCCGGTGCCGGCGGCTGGTATGCGGCGACGCCCACCGCGAGAATCGCCGGACGCACCGGATTGCCGGTGTGGACCGCACGGACGCGATCGGTATCGCGCAGTCCGGCGGTCTCGGCAAAGCCGGTGGCGATCCGCCGCGCCCGCCCGGCCAACAGACGGTTGGCCCGCCCGAGCACCGCGTTCTGCTCGTGAATTACTGTCGGAAGACCGAGCCGGCTC